>ENA-ORXT01000608-ORXT01000608.1-marine-metagenome-genome-assembly--contig:-NODE-608-length-55072-cov-38.661078_pt1 | contig 55072 bp, 42 predicted proteins | sample MGYA00237868_ERZ511482 | MGnify/ENA metagenome assembly ERZ511482 | reverse complement strand
TTGTCCAAGTTATTAGAATGAAAAAGCAAATATTTATTCTTCGTTGTTTCATTTTCTTTTTATGCCGTAGAACGAATAATGGTATGCAGCGTCTCTCGACGAAGGAGAGATATGCTGTCATCACCTATTGTTATCGGCTGGATTTTATTGCAGCCATTAATTTTTTCATTTGTAAATTGTTCGTATTCATAAATATTCTCTTTTCGTTTTGGATGACATTGGTTTCGAAGCATATGTGAAATATTGCCTCAATGTTTTCCTTATTATCTCTAAACACTAAAGCATCATTAAATTTTGGGGCTTGCATCATCACACTTTCTTTACGGCCATCTGTTAACAATGCCTTTTGGATGTTTGAGGTAATTAAATCTTCATAGTTGAGTCTTTTAGCAAATCGTGACGCTGGGTCTCTATGTTCGTTTTTATATATTAATTTATCACCTGATCGTCTGATATTTGGCACGTCTTCATATATATCAATGAATTTGAATTTCATGCACTTATAATAGTAGTTAAATGATTTAAATTTTTCATCAAGTGAATTTTTAATTTCGTTTGGTTCAATATCAAGTATTTGAGACAAAATGTTCAGCACCGCTTTTTCTACAATCCCAACAGGACTATCAACAAAATGCACTCTCTTGTGGGTGATTTGTATCGTTGCTCCTGGAAGTTGATAAATATCCCAAGCCTCTTTTAGGATTTGAATTATTTGCTCTCTTACAATCAGATGTTTCGCTTTTGTGTTTAGATTGTCCGATTTATGAAAACCTCTTGTTCTATCAAGTTCTAATAGCTCGGCGTCCAATTGAGTATCCTTCCATTTAATTTTTCTTGAGCTGTCCCAAATAATTTCTAAATCTAATTCAATAAAGGAATGCGGTATTTTTAATCGATAGCTTCCGTCATTTTGTTTTGTTGGAGGAATCTCGGATGTTTCTATTTTGAAGTCATCGAATTCTACAGTTGGTTTAATAATTACCCATTCAATTTCAGAATAGCTGGATTGAAATAGCTTCACTGTATCATTTAGATGCGAATGAAATTTATATCTCCAATCATCTAATGATTTATTAAGTTCATTTTCTAAACGGAATGGCAAGCCCCTTTGAAGGGTTTCTTCTCTTTTTAAACCTTTTCTGAGATATTCTATTCTTTCTCGTTTTACCATTTTATTTTATTCTTGCCGATAACTACCATATATACGTAACTCCTACTAACAGTTACATATACATCTCTTATAACCACAACTAAATATAGTCGTAATAGTAAGATTATAGAAGCAATAGAAAATAAATAACTCAAATTCAGAATTTGATGTCACAGTATTAAATCTCCAAGGCCAAGTTGTATTTCAACGCAACAACATCACCGAAGACTTAATTATTGAAGATCTTCATAGGGGCCAATATTTTCTAAGTATATATTCTAATGGGCAACTATTATCTAAGCATATAATCATCTTATAGAGTTATACTAAATGCATTTAAGCGCTGGATCAATTGTTATTTGATAGTTATTAAGTCTTGAAAAATTTACTGCTTGATAAATATGGTTTGCTTAGTCGCAGATTCATCCCCCATTATTAATAAATAACTTCCTGGATCCAAAGAACCGATATCAATTAGTCCTGAAGTATGTCCAGTATTTATCAACTGACCACTCAGACTATATATAGAGTAGTGAGGAGAGTGATCGATTTCGAACAAATTATTATTACATATATTCAAGAATTCACTTGCTGGATTGGGTGCCACAATTAATTCATTATCATCCTGCAATGGATCTTCTACATATAGCAACCTACTTGAAAACAATTGTCTACCGTATATGGGATCTATTGCAAGAAAATAGGTAACCTCTTCTTTTTCTTCTACATATGCTTCATTGTCACCTTTAATATTTTCTAAAGGGATTAATTGATTTAGATCATTCATTAGAAAAAGTAAATCACCAGTATATAGAAAACCAGCATCATGGTATCTTGAGAAAGAAGAACTGCCAATCCATCCTACATCCAAATATTCTTCAACCAATGTTACTTGTGTAAACTTCTCATCAACATTGTACACATATAATTTGCTATACGGATTAAAACCTGAACTCATTAACAAAAACCCCTCACCATTAGATTCAAAATAATCGATTACACTATACTCTTGAACCTCCTCAGGTAATTTTCCATACTCCTTTGTATGACCATTAAAAAAAGTAATTACTCTACCATCTACACCACTCTCATTGAAGAAAAATACATTTTCTGAAGTAGAACGATCCGAAAAACTTCTTCCATATTCTAATTTAAACTGGAAAACATTCGAGCCATCGTAATATATTTTTTCTTCTCTATCTCCCATTAATAGATAATCACCAGATTTGTCGAAAACAAAAGACTCAAAGCCAATCTTTGTATTTGATGAAAGTTGAGTAACATATTCATCTGCACCGATGCTGACAAAAGCACTATCTGCATAGACTATCAATTGATCATTAAAGACTACCAAATTGGGGCGAAATGAGGAAAACCCTGGCTTATAATTCTCTAAAATTAACTTGTAGTTATAACCATCAGTGGAATATAAACTATCATCGCCAGCAAAATATATATTACCATTATAAGAAAATAAATTAGTAGAATATAGAGATGTAGGATGATCATCAAGAAGGATTATTTCTTTTGTATTTTTATTATATCTGTATATTTCACCTCTGAGACCTTCAACCAAAACAAATTCCTTTGTGACAACAAAATGTTCAACATCATTGCCGAAAAAGGACAGCGTATCAAGCTCATCCAAATTAGCTTCTTCTACTAATCTCTGACCATCGTAACTATATATTCTTTTAGGTTCATCCTGGACAAAAACAATTTTATCATCCTGTACATTTATTGGTTGATAGTCTACTTCTTGAATGTCTGCAATCGGAAAAATAGAATCAAGAATATCTCCATTTAACTTATAAAGATTCGGTCCAATGAGATAGATATCGTTCTGGAACTTAAAGATCGAAGCTTCACTATCAAGGCCGCTGGTTGTGGGGTCGAGATCTTGATTTACACTACCTTTTCTTGTTGAGATATCAATATCAAATAAAGTTTGATATTCTCTACTATCATAACTATAAGCTGCTAAACAATTTGAGCCAAATTTTGCAAAACCAACAGTATACGTCCAGTCTATTTTGAATGTCCCAGAAATACTGTCAATAGTCATATTTTCCAAATCTATAAGTTCAAATTTATCAGAAAAATCATTTTGGTAGGAAGTTTCGAAAGGGTTTAGAATATATCTGTTGTCTATAATCTCGAACTTACTTTTCCAATAATAATTGGTAGGGCGAATAAAGTGATCACCTGTATTCAAGTCAAGAATAAATAGATCATCATCTAATAAGGCCGTTAATACACCGTTGGTAATTTTTACCCGCGATGCATATACAAAATCACCATCCAGATCAAAACGAAATGTATTTTTCAAGTCAAAATTTGATCTATTATAATACTGAATAATGCAGCTATTTCTTGAGGAACTAATAAGTACTAAATCATTATTATCTATGATTGGACAATTCGTAGAACCTATACTTTCTAACTTGACATTCGCTACTGGTTCGCTCTTACGATCTGTCTTATCATAGCTATATAACTCACCGATATTATTAAAGTAATATATGCTGCTGTCAGCTTGGGCAGGATATTGACTAAATGTCATATCGTAACCAACAGAATCAGTTTTATTGGTGATGAAGTTATGGAAATATATCGTTGTGGTTTGAGATTGAGAATCAAATTTTTTATCATAATAAACGTCACCATAAAGATGAAAAGTTGAATTGTCTATCTCATATATCTTTCCTCCAAATTCGTAAATTATACCTCTAAAATCTGATTGAGCTAAATTTTTGATACTAACGGGAATTCTGTTTTCTGAAGAATTAATTAGGTTAGTAAAACTTGAAAAATAGTATCCATCTGGCAATGGCGCCGAACTAATAACATCATTGACGAAGTCATAATCCACTATATCTCTGGCTGTTGCAAAAACAAGATAGTTGCTCATAAATTCGAAATCACCTCTCTGGTCGTAGAGCCCCTGAAAATTATGAGTATGCAATAACACTTTATTACTTTGATCTATTAGTCGATAGACAGAAAGCTGATTACTTTGATCCACTGTCAGGAAGTAGTTTACGTTATCGTAAGTTCTCAGATAATGATCATTATTTGTCCCCTCAGAAATAAAATTTGTGATTCGCTCCTGACTGAATAACGAACAACATAGACCAATATGAAAAAGGAGAATGACAATTCGAATCATAATTGTTTTACTTTAAAATTAATAACTAAACAGGTGGTATTATAAACTATTATATAGCTGATGGCACAAGTAATTAAAGCACTTAGTATCTACAATAACAATCGTCGAATATGATAATATTCAGTGCATCTGCAAGTTAACAACAGATGAACTGTGCTTAACCTCTGTTAACTAATTTGCAATAAAATCTTGAAAAAATCAAATTTTGAGCTTTCTAACTAACTCATTTGTTCGAATGAATGCTATAGGAATGGCACGATGTCACAATCGTCTCTGTAGGCGATACCTCAAAGTGTATAGACGCATTCTCTAAATCCTTCAAAAATCAACAACATTTGATTTAGATTTATTGTTAATAATTATAGAAGCTTGTACGTGTGAAGAGAATAATACTGCAGCATCACAAGTGTCATATTGATAGAAATTCATCTGATTTATATTATAAGATAAAGACAAATGTTAAATCTACTATCCCCAATCAAAGAAATACTTAATTAGAATCTTAAAAGATCCATTAAATTTTAAAATTTTTTAAACATTTTATAATCAATCAACTTGGGGAAATCCTCCAGCAAAACTACTTAACTTAATATGAGAGATGAACGGATAATGGCTTTGCGTCCCGAACTGAAATTAAATTTTGACAACTCTTCTGAGTTGGAAAAATTTCAGAACATCACTCTGAGACCTATACTCAAGTTACAACACCCTATTACACTATCGTTACTCTACAGCTCAAAGCATTTCTCGCAAGGCTTAAAGACAGTGAATCAGAAAAAATTAACAGAACTTAATGATTTTATAAAAAGATACTTATCAAATGATAAAAATCTGAGACATAAAATACTCGGCATAATAATAGGTATGATGACTGAGCAAGAGTATAGCTTCTACTTAGATAATGAATCTGAATTCAATAAAAGAATCATGAGTATGCAGATCAAGAGATATGCAGATACGATCTCTAAGCGCTGGTAGAAAAATACTTTCTGTACACTTTCTTACGGGGCAAAAATCCTAATAAGATACCAGGGTATATCATCAAGTCTAATAATATATTACCGCCAGAGAATGTCATATCATCTATGATATAGGAGTGCTGATCATCTATCTTTTCTACGATATGCTTATGCGTCCATTGCTTAAGCGGAAACGGCAAGACACGTCCTACATCTATAAAGTAAGCAGAGCTATCATCTTCATGATCTTCTACAATATCGCTGATCCATTCTGCTTTGATCGGAGAGTTGAATTTGATGTGGACAACATCACCTTTCTTAGATCCCGTAAATTCTACAATCTCCATATTGGCACCCTTGGGCTTTAATGCCTCGAATAACTGTAGGTCAAAACGCTTGATCACATCGAGGTAATATCCATCGACTTTAGTCCTTAATTTAATATTCATAGATAATTTCTGATAATGGAACTGTAACGCTATCCATATAAACAGCTACAGTTACAATTGGTTGTCCGACGGTATTAGAAATAGAAATTCACTTCTGTCCCAAAATACCTATTACGCGGTAAGCCAGGATAATAATAACGTGGTGCTCTACCTCCGAAACTTGATGCATTAATTAGTATCATAGAAGCATATTTTTCATCTAAGAGATTATTGATACCACAATAAATATTAAAATGCAAAGTCTCAAAAAATATACTCTTATACCCCAGCTTCATATTACTAACCTGATATGCTTCCGAGTATACGCTGTTATCATCTCTCATCGGAAAGGCAGATAGATACTTGTAATTGAGATTACCGTACAATCCTATACCGGTATCAATATCAAATCCGACATTAAGATGATGCCGAGCAGTACCAGTAAGTGCATTGCCAGAATAATCACTATCACCATCTACAAAATCTACGAATGTATGATCACTCAATGTGTAGGAAGAAAATATAGACAACTTATTCTGACCACCTATCACTTGATAATCTACCGATGCTTCCAATCCGTTATGGCTCGTCTTGCCAGCATTAACACCTACGAACTGATCCTCACTTACTCTACGAGCAACTAATAGATCTGTAACTGACATATGATATAAGGATACATCATAATTGAACTTATCACATAATGTCCCTCTGCTTCCGATCTCATAATTCCATCCTCTCTCTGGTCTGATATCAGGATTAATACTGCCTTCTGGAGTCAGTGTCTCTTCGAGTGTAGGCGGAGAGAAACCATGACTTACATTACTGTATAGATATGACAAATTCATAAAATTATAACTGAGTCCCAGCCCTGGAGATATGACAGGATCAAATGCATAGTTGCCAGACTTGTCTATGTTATCATTGGTATATCTATCTTCATAGTCATAGTGGGTATTATTATAATTAAGTCCAGCGATCGCCTTTATTTTCGTTCCGATATTAATTCTCATCTGTAAGAATAGATTAAGATAAGATCGGACTTCTCTATTGTTACTTAGTGCATCACCTAAGTCACCAGCGTTGGTTACAAAGGTTTGCCATTGATAGTTCTCATGATAATATTCTAAGCCTAAGCTTGAGCCTTCTACATCAATAAATGCATCGAAATCAGAAGGGTCTTTTTCTAATCCGAATGTCGTCCGTCCTCCGATACTACTTGATATATCTGTCAGAATATTAAATGGTCTCGACTCATAGGAGTCTCTATAGTTAGTATAGAGGCTTGATATATTTGATAACTTATAAGCATCATTTATTTTTCCGAAATCTACTTTATGGCTTAGGCCAATTAGTAATTTCTTATTGTCTTCGAAGCCATTAACTGACTGCCAGTTGGCCGCAGCGATACTTGGTGTATTCTCATAATCTTCACGATTAAGAGAACTTGGAATGAATGCATTCACCTTAGTATAATTAGCGAGTATCGTTGTTGTATTCTTTTTACCAGAATCTATAACACCTAATATATTCACACCTTCGCGATCATAATTATTATTATCACGGTAGCCATCTGATGATGTATTATGATACTTGACGGATAGAGAAGCTGTCTGATCTTCGTTGACTAATTTGATACCATTTGTCATACGCTTAAGCCCATAAGCTCCCAAGGTTATTCCTGTCATCAGTTGATTAGAATTTTTAGTGCCGTTAGGGTGTGTCACCAACTGTATGACACCTCCCAGCCCTGCTCCATAGAGGCTTGCGCTTGGCCCCTTATACACTTGTATATGATCGATGACTGACATATCGATATCCTCGATCGTCGTCTCCCCTATCCCTGAGCTGATAGGAATATCATTGAGATAAGCTCTGATTTTTGAGGTACTGAATAAAGATCTATTACCTATCCCTCTTATCGTAATTCTTGTCGTATTAAGAGCACCTGACTGCACATACAATCCTGACACACGATTAAGACTCGACAACATATTGACTTCGCTATCTCTTGAAAGTTCTGTATGCGCTAAGCTTACAATCGGCAGAGGCAATGATTTATTAATAGGTACATCTGCAAATATAAATACCTCACCTATAAGTAGACTATCACTTACTACTGACTCACTATCGATAGTCGCCTCATCTTGACTTATGCAATTATGATATAAAAACAAATAAATAAAGACAAATACATATTTCTTCCAACTCATCTTAAATACTTAAAAATTGATTCAGCGTCTTTTCCGTAAGGGGCTGTTAGTATAAAGGTAAAGTAATACTTCATCTTAGCTTTACATTAATAATAGATTAGATACCTTTAATACTCTATCCCTATATCAGTAAAATAAATGAACTTAATAAAACGCAACACAGCATCACAACCCAACATTCCACTTATACAAGGATTAGTACTTATCGGTGGACGAAGCCAACGAATGGGTGAAGACAAATCCAAAATAGAATACCATAATAAATGTCAATTAGAACATGTTGCAGATATGTTATCCCAATGTGTAGAAAGCATGTGGATCTCTGTCGCTCATGATCATATCTCATCAGATTACCAAAATTACAAACTCATCAAAGATAACTACGTCGACATAGGTCCTATGGGAGGTATACTCTCAGCGTTCAATCATAATCCAAATGTAGCATGGCTGACGATAGCTTGTGACCTGCCTTATCTCGAGCAGAGCACCGTAGAAAATTTAATATTAGAAAGAGATACTTCCAAAGTAGCCACTTGCTATTACAATAATCAGAAAAAATCAGTGGAGCCGCTCGTTACGATTTGGGAGCCATGTGCTTACCCTATTATGTTAGATCATCACAGTGCAGGCAATGCATCTCCTCGTAAGATTCTAAAAAATCATAGTGTAAAATTGATCACCATTAAAGATCATCAGCAATTCGTTAATGTCAATAATCCTGAAGAGAAGAAAACTGCGAAAAGTAAACTATCTGAAAATTAGCTGAGATAATAAAATTTAGCTCACGGCATTATCTTTATAACTTTGAAGACTATGGACGTCTATTTCTTTAACTGCTTCAGCGATTTGTTCCTGTACCCAATCATTACCATGTCCAAGATACTCAGCCGTTTTCTCAGCGACTAAGACATGATACTTTCTTACATAATCGATATTAAAAAACAACCAGCCTGTCCTTCTATCTAAGAAATCCATGATACCGCTGATGGATTCGTATTCCAGGCTGTATTGTAATTGCGCTTCTACGAGAATCTGAGCTTCAGGCATATCTATATCTGAAGAATGTATGGCCATATAATTATCTAAGATCAGTTGTACGTCATTCCCGTAAGTGCTTACAAGATATTCCATCTTGTCTACGACGATGTCATAGACTTTATATTTTTTCTGTAGGTGTAGGATTGCATTTTTATAATCCTCGTAAGAATCAAATGGATCATTATGTATCTTAAATTCTTTAGTCTGACAGTCAGGATAAGAACCTGGTAATTCGTCGATGACAATATCTACGATTCTTTCTGCCATCTTACGGTAGCCAGTAAGCTTTCCTCCAGCTATAGAAATTAGATTTGTCTTAGAAGTGAATATCTCTTCTTTTCGAGAAAGTTCTGATGGTCCTTTCCCTTCCTCTTGTATCAATGGCCTCAAGCCTGTCCAAGTCGACTGCACATGATCCAATGTTAATGGCTCAATCTTAAACATATTATTAGTCGCCTTCAAAATATACAAAGCGTCCTCCTTTGTACAATAAAGCTCATCTTGATCACCTTTGAAGTTAGTATCTGTAGTACCGATATAAACTACCTCTCCTCTCGGAATCGCAAATAACATCCGACCATCAAATGCATCAAAATAAATAGAATTAGTAATATTCAAATCTTTCTTATCGACAACGATATGTACCCCTTTCGTCAGGTGCAAATTTGTCTTTGTATCTGTAAGGTCTATTTTTCGCAATTCATCCACCCAAGGACCAGTAGAACTCACAACGACAGATCCGCTGACATTAACTGTCTGACCAGATGTATGATCATGGCATATGATCCCAGACACTTTATCGTCCTTGTATTGGAACCCTTTGACTTCCATATAATTAACGATCTCTGCAGATTGGCGACGAGCAGCTTTAATTATTTCTATCGTCAATCTTGCATCATCAGTACGGTATTCTGCATAGAGAATTCCTGACTTTAATATATCATCTCTGAGCAAAGGCTCATCTTCTACTACATCTTCATATGATAGTTTTCTTCGTCGATGATTCTTATCTACATCCGCTAATATATCATATACTCTTATCGCGAGACCTGCTGTAAACTGACTGAAAGTTCCATCTTCGACTATGGGCAATAGCATATTCTCAGGATGTACAAGGTGACAAGCATTATCATGTGCTACAGCTCTCTCAAGTCCTGTCTCACGTACAAGCGCTATCTCAAACTGCTTAAGATATCTAAGACCACCATGTATAAGTTTAGTTGACTTACTACTCGTACCCGAAGCAAAATCATTCTTTTCTACTAAGACTACTGACAGCCCTCTTAATGCTGCATCTAATGCAATACCTGCACCCGTGATACCACCGCCTATTATAACAAGATCATAATGCTGGCTTGAAATTTTATCTACAGTCGCAGATCTATTTTTATTAGAAAAAACTTTTGGCTTATTATTCATATCTAAATTGCATCTTTTTTAAATTGCTGTAAATATTCTTATTTATAAAACTTGACGTTCACAACAAAACAAAGGTAAGATATGTTTTGACAATCAGAGCAGATTATATTAGATAGGATAACTCACTATTTGATTAAGAAAAATATAATTATACTACCGTAAGCTATTTTAATTCAACTTTACTTTAACTATGAAAAGTATTCATCAATTCAGTGTAAAAGATATAACTGGAAAGTCTATAGATTTAGAAATATACAAAGGGAAGGTCTTACTTATTGTCAATACCGCTTCTAAGTGTGGCTTCACGTCACAGCTGCAAGCTATGGAGAAGCTCTATGAAGAATTTCAGGATGAAGACTTTGAAATATTAGCTTTTCCATCGAATGATTTTGGAGGTCAAGAACCATTAAACGGATTGGAGATTCAAGAGTTTTGTATGACAAAATATGAAGCGACATATCCTATATTTGACAAAATTCATGTCAAAGGGGAAAACGCAAATCTGTTGTTTGATTTTTTCAGCGACAAGAGCAAGAATGGTAAATATTCTGCTGCACCTAAATGGAATTTTCAGAAATACTTAATTGATAAAAATGGAGTACTCGTCAATTATTTTTACAGCATTACAAGCCCTACTTCTTCTCGAGTAAAAAAAGCGATTAGGAAGTTGTTGTAAGATTATATCCCCAAAAACTATTGATGTAAATAATAAATAAGTAATCTGACTTAATTAGAATTCCTTATTTTAGTATCTCATACATGAGAATAAATATTACAAAATAAAGAAAAAGACATCATATAATACCAAATTTAAATCAATTGCAGAAAACTATGGGCAAGTCTTTAAACATTATAATTACAATTTTACTCTTATCCATAAACATGAATGCCCAAGAGTTCATTTTTATTAAAAAACTTGATGCCTACATTTTCAAGTCTAAAAGTGGCAAGAAAAATAAAGCAATTAAATACTATGACGCAGACTATTTTAAGGATGGATATTGTATTGTCAATGATGGAAAATATTTTGGGTTAGTTGATTCCATGGGAATTGAAACTATCCCTTTAAAATATGATTCAATTGGAATATTGGTAGATAACTTTTATGTTGTAAAATCGAATCAATTTTTAGGAATTATAGATAATCAAAATACTGAACATTACCCTACTAAGGCACTATCGATAAACCATCATTGGATGAAACAATTTACTCGGCCAATGTTCAAGATTGATGCTGTAAGATATATTGTGAATAGAGCAACTGAAGAATTACATCTAATGAAGGTGCAAGATAATGTGTATAAAGGACTAAGTGAATTAACATGGATATTCAATGAGGGATGCAAAAATATAGATCGCAAAATATCAATTCAATGTGATCACGCTTATTTGAAAGAACTCCTTGAAACCAGATTTAGCAAATACAATATAAAGGAATCTGTAATTATTGACTTTGTAGTTACCAAGACAGGTGAAATTGAAGATATAATATTTGATAAAAAGTTAAGCTCCAAAACGAATAAACAAATTGTAGAAATATTTAATTCGATTGATGTCAAAAATATTCCAACAAATAAAGGAGAATATGTAAATTTCGCCTATTCAGTTGGAGTTAATCAATAATACTACTATACCCTTCAGAAAATATATCTCTACCAATAATCAACTTCATAATCTCAGAAGCACCTCCATAGATACGAGATACCCTGGCATCCGTATACATTCTGCTTATCTCATATTCTGACATATATCCTGCACCGCCATGTAATTGTACACCGAGATCTGTCATACGTCCTTCTAACTCTGTGGCGAGTAACTTAACCTTAGCACCTACGTTGACGGAGAGTTGATTTTTATTATTGAGTTCTACACAGTGATCTATATAAACTTCTAACATGTCAAGCTCTGCATCCATCTGCGCCATCGTAAATTGTGTATTCTGCATGGCACTTATTGTCTTGCCAAAAGCTTTACGCTCCATAACAAATTCTCTTGTGAGATTGAATGCCTTTCTTGCATTGACAGCTGATTGTACAGCAAGGATTAATCGTTCTTCTGCAAGACCTGCCATAAGGTAAGAGAATCCTTTACCAGGCTCTCCGAGGATATTTTCCTTAGGTATAATGACGTTATCAAAAAATAACTCAGCTGTATCCTGACCCTTAAGACCCATCTTAGCTAAGTTAGCTCCTCGCTTAAAGCCCTCCATATCTGCTTCTACAACGCAGAGTGTCATATCGTGACGACTCTTACTGGGTACTGTCTTAGCCGCTACTACGATAGCGTCTCCATTTATACCGTTAGAGATATAAGTCTTATTTCCATTAAGGACATAATGGTCGCCCTTGAGCTCAAGTGTAGATCGCATACCAGACAGGTCACTGCCTGCATCGGGTTCTGACATCGCTACTGCGAGAATGATATCTCCACTCGCTGCGCCTGTAAGAAATTTTTCTTTCTGAGCCTCGGTCCCTAATTTATCGAAGTATGGACCTACTAATCTACTGTGCAATGTATTAAACCAATCCAGACAACCGGCTCTACATGTCTCTTCTATTATGATCTGCTCATACTTAAAGTCACGATCTCCTAATCCCCCATATTTCTCATCAGGCCATATCATCAGGAATCCCATATCTCCGGCTTTCTTGAATGCACTCCTATCTACGATACCATCCTTTCTCCATTGGTCCATATGAGGCACAATCTCATCGGCCAAAAACACTCTGTATGCCTCTCTGAACATGATCTGATCTTCAGAAAAATTTCTCTTACTATCTGCTTTCGCTATCGATGCTTCCATAATATATTATTGATACTCAAAATTAGAAAAATTGTATTAGATAATATGTCTTAAAATGGTGCTGGGTAATCTCTCAAGACCTTACTGATTTTCTTCATGACCTCATCATCTAATATGATATCAAATGCATCAATATCCTCTATAAGCTGCGACATCTTAGTAGCACCGATTATTGTAGATGTCACCCAATCAAATGAATTACACCACGCTAAACTTAATTGTGTACTTGTCATATTATGTTCTTCAGCAATAGCTTTGTAAGCAGCCACTGCCTTATGCACATTCTCAGTATCGCGAAAGATGCCATTACGCTGACTGAAAGTCCATCTACTCCCTTCAGGCATTGCTTTATTAAGATACTTACCACTTAGAATACCTCCACCTAAGGGGGACCATGGCAAATATGCTACCCCTTCTAATACACACGACTCCACAACATAAGGCCAATCTTTACTATGTAATAAGCTAAATTCATTCTGGACAGAAATCATCTGGGGAAGATCATATTTTTTACTTAATTCAGCATACTTACTTATACCCCAAGGTGTCTCATCTGAGAGACCGATATGGCGTACTTTTCCAGCTTTAATATTCTCTTCTAATACCCTCATCACACCAAGGAAATTATCTTCTTGCTCCTGTACTGAGATCTCATTAAAAGAGATACTGCTATGCCAATGGTTATTAAAGTGTGGGTGTGGCCTATTGGGCCAATGCAGTTGGTAGACATCCATATAATCTGTCTGCATCCTCTTAAGAGAAGCATCAATAGATGTAGTAATATACTCTGGTTTTATATTATCAGCATTACGTATATATGGAATTCCTCTACCCACAATCTTAGACATAATAATGAGAGAGGCTCGCTTATCAGCATTTCGACTGAGGTAGTCTCCGATGATACGCTCGGTATCGCCTACTACTTTTTCTGATGGCGGCACTGGATACATCTCTGCTGTATCTATAAAGTTAATCCCTTTAGATATCGCATAGTCTAATTGCTCATCGGCATCAGCTTGGGTATTCTGAGTACCCCATGTCATCGTGCCTAAGCATACTCGTGATACTTCTAATTCTGTGGGTCCTAATTTGCTGTATTTCATAAATATTTTCTTACAATTTAATTATTCTCAATATGTCATTAGCAACTGTCTCTTGCAATTCTAAAGGTAGAAGATGTGTTGCGTTTTTATATTCTATTAATCTTTCTGTAGGATATTTTCTATTGAGCTTAGTCCACATCTTATCTGAGATGACATTAGTCTTCGCCCCTCTCATAATGTAGAAAGGAACTGTAAGCTTATCTAATGCATCCAATACGTTAGTTACCGTAGCATATATATGTGCTTCCCATTGCTTAGTAAATCGTAAGGTCACACCTCCTTCTTTATGAGGCACTATCCCTGCTTTTATCCAATCCCATATAGACGCGTCCGATAGTAATGCAAAAATTTTTTTCTTCCGATATGAATCGAATATCTCTTGCTCAGTAGACCAATGATCTTTTCGCTTAAGGGCAACCTTAGCGACAGGAACATATTTCTTACGCAGTGACATCGGCATGAGATGATTAACTGCAGTCATCAACTTAGGAAATATAACAGGCTCTATCAGTATCAATTTCTTAAATAGGTCCGGTCTCTTACTTGCTGCGAGCACACTTACAATTGCTCCTAAAGAATGACCGACACCTACAACACCTTTCAGTGATTGCTCATCTAAAAACTGTATCATGTCATCTGCTAACTGATGCCAGTTCTTTATCTCATTATAATCAGAATTATCCCATAGCGGACGCTGTAACATGCCTAAGACTTTATAGTCATTAGTAAGAGGACTTAGTAGTTGTCTATAAGACTCTGGAGGATAACCATTAGCATGTGCAAAGTGTATGGTCTCACCATCACCACCAAAATTATGAAATGGAATTTCTGACTCTATAAGATTATTTTCTTGCAATACGATTCCGATTATAAAAATACGATTAGTCTAAACACGCTAATTACAAAATGTGAGCAAATGTAAGTCATATATCAGCTAACTGATCATCCCTAATATTAATAATAGAAAAGATGATTATAAGTTGTCACCTATCTAAGAAAATACTTTACCGTAAGACCTCAAAATACATATAGCAATTCCTTATATATATAATTTTTTTGTATACATTTATTACAAATTTTAATAATGTCGATTCGATTAATAGTACTCCTAATATTTACTGTTTCTTTAAATTCTATCAATGCTGAAGGAACGCGAGAAGTCGCCCCTAATTCGGCCATCCTTGCTGATGGTAATTTAACAACAGATATAGCTGCGTTACATCTCAACAATGACAGCTTTAACAACTTTGCATCCTATGACAATCCTGATGCTACAACGAGAATGAATGTATATATTTCTAATCCCAGTTCTGAGCAGATCTTATTAGGATTCTCATCAGGACATCGTAACGAAGGCACTTCTACCCCTACGCCTGTATTCTATGAGTATAGAATTAAAGATCCTAATGGCAATATTGTTTTTGAATCTGACTTTATACTACCCACAAGTACGGGTCCTGGAATCATCAATAGCTGGGAGCAAGGATGGAGTGGCCCTACACAGTTAGGTAATACAAATGGCTACAATGCCTTAGAAATATCATCAGCACAACTTAGCTCTCAGGGATGGACAGGTTCTGGAGATTATTACATAGAATTTAGAGCAGAAAATGATGAGACTATCTTAATAGATTTCTGGGACGTTACAGTAGTAGATAATTCAACAACCGGCAACATAGAAAAGAAAGGCAGACTTTGGTCTAACAATTGGGCATTTTTTGCTATCAATGATTTCGGATTTCCTAATCGTCCATTTAATGGTTCTTTCTTTGTATGTGCTCCTGATCCTGCAGATCCAGAAGCGGCTTTTATAACTAAGATAGATTTTAATGGAAGTGGATTTAGACCTGCTGCATTTATAATCGCATTTAATAGTTTCGGTATAGAAAATACTGGAGATATCATAAGTGATCGGAGGAGTTTTGAAAATGATAACAAAACGGTATCAGAATACCCGATATTTCTTAACGATCCTGTAGATATCTGTAAGACTGCAGAATTAGGAAATCTCACATTCGAAGGGGTAAGTCGATGTGCTGCTCAAGATTATTGTATAAAATTCTCTAGCACCAAGGCCGGGCAAGTAGATGTCTTATTTGACTTCGATGGACAAGATGATATTTTTACACCTGATACAGAAGACCTTCTTATAAGCATAAATGTAGATCCATCAGAAATAAATACGCCTATGTGTATAGACTGGAACGGACTTAATGGCTTAGGTGAACCCATACAAGAATCAGCGTCTACACAGATACCGATATCTATATCATTTGCACAAGGCATATATCACTTTCCTATCTATGATGCAGAATTGATGACTGAAGGCTTTGACTTGCAGACTGTAAGACCTGCAGGTCCTAAGCCTATGTTATACTATGATGACACGATGATCAGCACACCTTCAGGATCAGGAGAACCATCACTACAGTTATCAGGATGTGATCTTCCTTGCCATAGATGGACAAACTATTCTATGCCTAACACTATAGGATTCGGTAATCTAAATACAATAAACTCATGGTGGTTTTCTACGCAATCTATAACAAATGAAGTCTTCTTATTACCTGCGTATTATAACTGTGAGATCACTGGTGAGGATGTCATCTGTACAGATACCATAGGAACCTTAAACTTAGATCTTGACCTTCTACCTAATGGCAGTGTACCTCTGGATATCGTAGACATTACATGGGAAGGTCCTGGAATTGTAGGTAATAATACTGGAGAAGAAATATCTGTAGGAGAATCTGGCACTTACGAATCTACAATGACTTACCTGTCTGCTATAGGTGACACTTGTAGCCTGTCCTGTCAGAAGCAGATAGAAATTATCACTAACTCAGTAACCCAAATCGACACGACCATCAACTTTGGTGATGAGATATCGATCAATAGTATAGTGTATAACTCTGATGGCACATACACACAAACTTTAACTGCTTCTAATGGATGTGATAGTATTGTTACTATAATTGTGAATGTACTATTTACAGAAATAGAATTATTCTGTGACGTCATAGGACCTACTGGTCTTTGTTTAGGTCAGAGAGCAGACCTTTCTGTAAACATAAGTCATACACCTGCTGGAGTTCCTATGCCAGACATCATATCGATAGCATGGTCTGGTCCAGGAATTATTAATTCTAACATTGGAGATATTATTACTATAAGTTTACCCGGATTATATGTCGCTAATGTCAGCTGGATAGATCAGATGGGTAATACTCAGTTAAGTAATTGTAGTATCGATGTGTTAGACAATCAAAATAAGTTTTTTCAGATCGATACAAATTTCTTCTTAGGCGATACTGCAATAATTAATGGAGAAGTATTTACAGAATCGGGTGTAAGCGATCAATTGTTTACAACCGCAGAAGGGTGTGACAGTACCGTTACTATTGTTGTAAATGTCTTAGAGCCACTCTATGAATGTTCCATAAGTGGAGACAATAATATCTGTGATAATGAGTCAGCAGAATTAGTCATCAATACTCTTGTAATCCCACCAGGAAGTCCAATCCCTCCTATCACTGATATAACATGGATAGGACCTGGAGTCAATACAAATGGCAATACTATTGTTGCAGAGCAATCCGGAACTTACACCGCCACAGCGATGTGGACTAATGCCATAGGAGAAATAAGAACTATAGAATGCAGTCACGACATCAACGTCAATCCATCTGAAGAAGAGACCATCACCGTATTCATTATAGAAGGTGATAGCATTACCATCAATGGAGAAAAATATAAAGAGGAAGGACAGTATACTCAGTCATTAATATCTTCTAATGGTTGCGATAGTCTACTTACAATTAATGTGGAAGAAGAACTTGCAGTCATCAGTTACGATATGGAAGATTGTAAGTCATCAGATTACAGTTTGCTCACCGCAACAATAGGAAGCCCACTTTCTTGCGGCTTCATATCTGGTAGCAATATCTACAGAGATAATCCTAGCATCAATGCACATTCTTGCACTCCAGGTATAGATGGCGGTATCGCTATGTGTGTCAGCTCATTAGACTCATGTGATTACGTAGCTGGAGATGAAAGATCCATACAATTTGAGATAAACATAAACCCATTACCGGGGCAAGAGGTTACTATCTCGGGAATAGACTTCTGGGAGAAAGCGCCAGCCAGCTTTGAATGGATAGCGGGACAATCAGGTCGCAATAACTTCCCGACACGCTATGGCATAAGAGTACTTAAAGACGATGTAGAAATCTTTCGCCAAGAAGACATTATGACAAGTTTCCTCTGGTCGCGAGAGAATTTTAGTTTTTTAAATAATCCAAATTTTACGACTAGCGCAGCCGCAACATATAGATTTGAGTTATTACCATATTGTTTGATTGGTTTTGATGCTCCTGTGACCGCATGGGATATCGATGAAGTAAATATCAGAGCTGCATGCAGTGAAGACAGCAATCGTGCAAGCATAGCAGGTAAACTTCATCAGAATAATCAATCGATGACTGACGTAGAAGTCATCATGAGATATGGTACCGGAGACAAGCAAGTCACAAGCACTCTCACAGATACTTATGGAGAATATGCGTTCGACTATCTACCGATGAATAAAGCTTATCAAGTCACACCACATAAAGATGACGATCATCTGAATGGCGTATCGACATTGGATATCATCCATATACAGCAGCATATACTAGGAGTCTCATACTTCAATACTGTAGATCAAATGGTCGCTGCAGATATAAATCATAGTAATAGCATCACAGCAATAGATATTATTGAATTAAGGAAATTGATATTAGGTGTGAGAGATGATTTTCCAGATAATACAAGCTGGAGATTTAGTAGTACAGACAGACAGTTATCAATGGACTACCCGTGGGATCTCCTCGAAGATGTCACTATGAAATTAAATGATAATGAAAACGTCATGGATTTCCATGGTATAAAAATCGGAGATGTCACAGGTGATGTCATTACTAAAAACTCTAAAGATACAGACCCGATAGAATTGACATACAAAACTGAAGCTATAGCAAATGGAAAACAAAAAATAGATTTTTATTGTAAAGAAATATCAAACATAATAGGACTACAGATGAGCATTTTAGGACTTGAAAATGTCATTGAGATAGAGAGCGCAATATTCAATACAAAGAATAGCTATTATCAAGATTCTGGTATATTTAATCTATCTATCAATGATATAAATGCCGTACCTGTAAGATCTGACCAAGCTCTATTTTCAATAATTACAGAATCTAATAATGGCACCATTAATCCGATAGGATTGGGTACGTATCCATCACAAGTATATATAGGTGAGGAGATTATTACACGACCTATCCATATTAAATCTTATCAAGTAAGAAATACTGAAGAATCAGAGATAGAAAGTACTTGGACCACAAGTCCAAATCCATTCTCAGAAGAAACAAACATCCGTTATCGTTCTGTAGAAGATAGCAGAGTTAGTTTTTCTTTCTATAACACGAATGGTCAATTATTATATACAAAGAATAGCTACCAAGATTCTGGTATATACAATATCAAAATCAACAAAGAACAACTCCAGAATGCATCTGGAGTCATATATTGTATTGTAAGATCTCAACACAATATAGAAAGTTACAAGTTATTACTGATCAAGTAAGTGTTTGAAGGGATGGGAATTATTATTCCTATCCCTTTTTTTCCAATCATGATACCCCTTGGTACAAAGCAATAAATAGACTATAAATAGGAAGGTCACAAAGTAAAGTCCCTTAAAAGTATATACACATATTGCAACCATATCTACTACTAACCATATTAACCAATTTTCTATATATTTCTTAGCTAAAAGATATTGTGCTACAAGACTTCCGACAGTAGTAAACGCATCGAAATAAGCAAAATCTGCATTGAAGAATCGTAACATCAGAAATCCCCATAAAGGTGTGATAAGGACAATAATTAGTATTACAGATGTCCAACCTTGCAGCGTAAGTGAGAGGACTTTATTATTATCTTGTGATTGATCTCTATATCTACTCCATGTCCACCAGCCATAGATATTAAGCAACAGAAAAATAATATGAAGGATAAAGTCAGAAACTAAATGTGCATTAAAAAATATAAGAGCTAATAATGACACACTTACAATACCAAAGAACCATGCACTTATTTTTTCTTGGGTCTGTAAGTAGACACATATAATACCAGAAATAGTCGCTATAATTTCTGCTATCGTCATTAGATTAGCTAAGATATACATAGATAATTCTACTTATCTTTAGAAGTCAAGTATCGGATCTTAATGGATAATCCAGCAACTATCAGCGTCATAATCGGACTTAGCCAATTAAAGATCGCAAAGAAAAAATATTCTGCTACACTGACTCCTAAGACACTTGACTGGTACGCCCCACACGTATTCCATGGGATTAATACAGAAGTCACCGTACCAGCATCTTCGAGTGTTCTGGACAGATTCTCTGGAGCAAGATTTTTATCTTTATATGCTTGTGAGAACATCTTACCTGGCACCACAATAGCAAGATACTGATCAGAAGCTGTAATGTTCAATGCCAAAGCACTTGCAACAGTACTTACAAAAAGGCCAAACACACTTGTCGCCATACTGAGTAAAGCTTTACTGATTCTCGACAAGGCACCTATGCCATCCATCACACCACCGAATATCATCGCTGATATAATTAATAATATAGTCCATAGCATTCCGAGCATTCCTTTAGATGACAATAGGTCGGCAAGTGCTGCATTCTCAGAATCAACCGAAGTTTCTAATAATATCGCTTTACCTATACCGCTCATGCCTGAAGATGCATTCAATTGTGTTGCTTCCGCAACTTGCATAACAATTTCTGGTTGAAAAATTAATGCAAAAATAGCTGCCAGTATTACACCTACTGAAAGGGCTATAAGGGGGTGTGTTTTTCTAATAATTAGCAACACTACAACTACAGGTACTAAAAATAAAATAGGCCTTATATTAAAATCTGTTGATAATGATGACAATAGTTGCGAGACATCGGTATCACCTTTGTAGTCAATTGTAAACGATAGAATACCAAATATTATAATCGTAATAATAATAGACGGTATGGTTGTATACATCATATACTTGATATGTGTAAACAAGTCTGTACCCGCCATAGCAGGAGCCAGATTAGTTGTATCGGATAGTGGAGACATCTTATCTCCGAAGTAAGCACCAGATATAACAGCTCCAGCTATCATTCCTCTCGGCATACCTATCGCCTCCCCTATACCTATTAATGCGATACCTACTGTAGCTGCCGTCGTCCAGGAGCTCCCCGTCGCTAGCGAAATTACAGAAGCTATAACCACAGTAGCTGGCAGAAAAATCTCAGGACTAAGAATCTTTAATCCATAATAAATCATAGATGGGATAATGCCACTTATAAGCCATGTACCTGCAAGGGCACCTACAAGCGCAAGAATTAATATAGGTACAAGCACACTTCTAAGATTGCCTATAACCTCCCTAATCATTGTATCTAAAGATGTCTTATTCCATAGCCCTACAATAGCTGCAACAATACCACCTATAACCAGAATATAGTGATTACTGTATGTCCCCAACATCTCACCTCCAGCAAAAAATATATTAACTGACAAAAGCGCTATCACTACAAATACTGGGATTAGAGCTTCCCATATATTCAATTCTGAATTATCTATAACATTATCAAAAACTTCATTTTTTTTTAGTGGACCTCCCATCTTACAGTGTGTTTTTCACAATCTAATTATTTTTTCTCTATAATAAGATATCTACTGCATCGATTATAAAAATATGAATCATATAGAGCTATCTTTGACATAGATAATTCTATCAGGATTAAAGTCTATAAGAGATAGAATATTATTTGAGACAGAGACGTCTCAAAATATAAAGAAAGAAAGTTATGAAAAAGGTTATCGTTACAGGAGGTACAGGTTACATCGGATCGCATGTCATCGTAGATCTCGTACAGAAAGGATATAAGCCCGTAATCTTAGACAATCTCAGCAACTCAGAAAAGTCAGTGCTTGATGGTATAGAAAAAATTATAGATCAGAAAGTCCAATTTGCAGAGATCGATATCTGTAATAAAGAAGGCGTTTTAGATTTTTTCAAGACCCATAATGACAGTGTAGGTGTCATACATTTTGCTGCGCTTAAGTCTGTAGGCGAAAGTGTAGACCACCCTTTAAAATATTATCAAAACAACATAACCGGATTGGTAAACATCTTAGAAGGCATGAAGGCAAATGCTATACATAATTTAATTTTCTCTTCGTCATGTACTGTGTATGGAGAGCCAGATGCACTTCCCGTTACAGAATTATCGCCTATCAAGCCAGCCACTTCGCCATATGGGCATACTAAGCAAATAGGTGAGGAGATTATACAGAATTACATAAATTCTAATCCTGATGCTAAGGCAATTTCCTTGAGATACTTTAACCCTATAGGTGCTCATGAGAGTGCTCATATAGGAGAACTGCCTAAGGGTGTCCCAAGTAATCTAATGCCATATATCACACAGACAGCTATAGGTCTCCGAGAGTGCTTAAGTGTCTTTGGTGATGATTATAAGACTCATGATGGTACCGCTGTACGTGACTACATTCATGTATGTGATCTTGCGGATGCGCATACGATGGCACTGGAAAAAATAATGAAAGCATCTAACCAAGAAGCACACTCCATATATAATCTCGGCGTAGGCACAGGTTACTCTGTAATGGATGTTATACATTCTTTTGAACGATCTACTTCTCAGAAGTTAAACTATAAAATAGCGTCTCGAAGAGCTGGTGACGTATCAGCTATATATGCTGACAATACAAAAGTGACAGATGAGCTGGGCTGGATTGCCAGATTCTCTCTGGATGATATGACTGCTTCTGCCTGGAAATGGGAGAAGAGTCTTAGAAATCGCAAGTGATAAAGATTAAGCCGCAATAATAGGGCTCTGCATCTTGAACTGGCCCTCAGATCTTGTAATTCTGATAAGCTTCATAATCGGATGCTGATCTGATACAACGAGTACCATATCGGAGTACTTAAGCGAACATTTAATTTTGGTAAACATAAGAGTATTAAGACCCGTAAGGTCAATATCTATGACGTTAGTGATGTCTACAATAAGTTTTTGTCTTTTCTTGATATACTTATGTAACTCATTTTTTAGATCAATGGCATTGATCGAAATAAGAGATCCAGAGATACATACTGTAGCTCCGTCATCATTAGTTGTGCAGTCTAAGGTTAAAGGGTGCATAGAAATATTCGTTTTTAGTTAAATATTTCCACATTTCATTCTCAACCCAAGAATTGCAATAAATGTGCCTAAAGTCTTCTAATCTTATTTTGCAGCTTTGACTTGACTCCAATTTTCACCGCTTTCGATCCTATTGATTTGAGTATGACTCACATCAAACTTTTCTGCGATTTTCTTTTTCATCATTTTGCCTTTGGCTAAATACTTCTTAATCTGAGCGACTTGCTTCACAGTTAATTTTGGCTTGCCACCCTTTCTGTGTGCTACAAATCCATACTTTTCAGCTCTGGCTTTGATGTATTTTTTCCATTTTTCTTCAGTGACCCACAAGACGTTATTCGGCTTATTATTAGATCTATCGAGATCTTTATGGATATATTTTGTCTCGTTTTTCTTAGCTTTCTTAGACCAGTACTTAGCGACTTGGTTATGTACGTAGATCGCATAATTTCTATCTTCGAGCTTAACAGAAGAACGCATATAACCTTGACGGTCTGGAGAAGGGTTAAGAAGATATTCTGACTTATCTTTTTTAGATACAGACTTGAGTCTTCCTTTATTGGAGATGTAATAATTGACTCTATTAGAGGGAACTGGAGTTTTGATTTTCTTCCATTGCTCATTTCTTAAATCTTTAACTTTTTTCTCTCTATTCTCTGGAATTTTTGACTTAGCCATTTAGATTGTTTTTAATGTTTTTAATATATTGATTTCTTAGGTAGTAGTCTTTTAATGCTAATAATAGTTCGTTATCGTTGTTATTAGATTTAAATTTAGTAATAAAAGGTGAAAATTCTTCATTTAATCCACTCTCAATAGCAGTTAACTGCTTAATTAATTTGTTTTTACCTTCTTCATCAGGCTCCATCTTGTACTCCATTATCCCTTCATTAATGTCCATCATGTCCATTAAAAATTCTTGTGGAACAGATTCTTGTCCTTCTTCAAATGTAACGTCTGAGTTCATCAATATGTACTTGAGACGAGATTGCTTGTTTTTCAAAATCCTGTAAGCTTCATTAATAATTGCAGTATTATCAATGGCTTGCGCTTGTTCTTCCGGCGTCTTTAATGTATATCTATCAGGATGATATTGCATAGTCAACTTGTAATAAGCTTGAGTCAATTGCTTAATATCTATCTCAATAGAAATAGGAAGATCAAAAATCTCAAAGTAATTTTTATCCTTTATCATAGTGTTATACGTGTCTCATTATATCAAGACCAAGAGCATATATCATAAATCCTATAAGAAGAAAAAATCCTATCATCGTCGCTTTCTCCATCACCGAATCTGACACTTTAATCCCCGTTATACTCTCGAACAAAAGAAACATTACATAACCGCCATCAAGTGCAGGTATAGGCAGTAGGTTAAAGAAGGCAAGAAGGATGGACAGCATTGCAGTCATTTTCCAAAATCTCTCCCAGTTCCATTCTGAACCAAACATCTTTCCGATGCTTATAAAACTGCCTAGCGAATCCTTAGCTTTTATCTTACCTCTGAACATCTGCCCAAAAGCACTTATCTGATCTCCCAGAAAATCACATGACTCAGTCCACCCCTTAGACAATGCCTCACCTACGCCAAAAGTCTCTGTCTTAAAATCATAGTACTGATCTTGTCCATACAAACTAAAACCTAATCGACGTTGCTTATCTGCATCTCGATTAAAGAGTCGCTGTCCTAAGGTTTTTTTCTTATCAAATAAAGTATTGTAACTTATCGTGAGTGTGTCACTGCCTCTCAGCAGTGTCAACTCAGTATCTGCTGCGACATCTTTTGGCTGGTCGAGAAATGCTTTTATAAACCTGTCTATATACGCTGTCGGTTGTCCATTGACACCTATTATGATATCATCTTTCTGCATTCCGGCTTCTTTTGGTTTAGCCGGTGACGATCCCTCAAGATCTGATACCTGAGCAGGCATCTTCATACCTACTAAGCGGATATCTTTATTTTCATACTTAGATAGGTAAGGACCCCACTTAGGATCTACAGGTATCGTCTGTATTTTTCCATTTCTTAATATCTCTATAGTTTCGGCTCCATTAATTATGATGCCTTTATTGACTATGCCGGGATAGAATTTTTCGGCACTAAGGGCTCCTACTTTTATAATTTTATCACCATCCCTTAATCCCAGCTCATATCCCTCCTCCGTCACAGCGATACCATCGGTTAACTCTACAGAAGGTAGGTACTTCTCTCCCCAGGTAAAAAATACAACAGCAAATAATAATATACCAAGAACAAAATTAACCGTCACGCCTCCTATCATAATTATCAATCTCTGCCATGCCGGCTTAGATCTGAATTCCCAGGGCTCTGCGGGACCAGCCATCTGCTCTGAATCAAAACTCTCATCTATCATACCAGAGATCTTAACATAGCCTCCTAGTGGCAACCAGCCGATTCCATACTCTGTCTCCCCCATCTGCACCTTAAATAAAGAAAAGTAAGGATTAAAAAAAAGATAGAATTTCTCTACTCTCGTCTTAAACCACTTAGCTGCACTAAAGTGCCCTAATTCGTGTAGAACTATAAGAATTGAAAGACTTAATATAAATTGCGCTATGGTTATCCACATGTTGTCATCTTCTATTAATCAAAAAAGCTTTTAGCACATTGCTATAATACCAAAACTGTCCAAAATTAGTAATTATATAGGATAAGCTCAGAGAGCGATATTAGTTCACGTAGATAGAAAAAAATATGATCGTCTTTTATATAAAAAGCATAGTAGACAAACAAGCCATCATAGAGGATGAAGAATACGTACACTGCTGTAAAGTTCTCAGAAATAAAGTGGGAGACACCATACACATAACCGATGGCAAAGGTCTTTCCGGAACCGCTACTATAGAATCGATATCCAAAAAATCTGCTGCGATCTCAATACAATCTACAACACAGCATACTCAAAGTCCTCATCAATACACCATCGCCATAGCACCTCCTAAGAATCGCTCACGCTGGGAATGGTTCGTCGAGAAAAGCGTAGAGATAGGAGTAACGAAAATCATCCCTCTAAAAACTAAAAACTCCGAAAGAGCAAAGATTAATATAGAACGGTCACAGAAGATCATAAGAAGTGCTGCTATACAATCACTAAGGCATCACCACCCTCTTATCTCTGACACCATGACACTTGATCAATTGTTAGAATATGGACAATCTTATGATGGTCGATATACAGCTCACTACAAACCTGAACATAAGCACCTACTTGATTGTCAAAAAGACCAATTATCGAGTATAATCATCATAGGACCGGAAGGAGATTTTACAGAAAACGAATTACAAGCTACTGTCAATCATAAGTTCTCTGCTGTCAATATTTCTAAGAATAGGCTGAGGACTGAGACTGCTGGGATAGTGGCGATTACACAATTAGTAAGTAAAGCCTGACCTTATGAAATCAATACCTATTTTGTTTTAATTATTAATTGAGATATTCGATTTCCCGAATCGACAAAAATAGTGATGATGTAGATACCTTCTGGCAGATCACTTAATTGTATAGTGTTCTTTTTGTTTTTTAGATTGCCTGAATAGACTACTTCACCAATTACATTATGAATGGTTAAATTGAAATTTTCGTAATCTTCTGAATTTATTTCTAATACCTCATTAAATGGATTTGGGAAAATAGAAAAACCACTTTCTTTCAACTCTTCAATGGATGTAGTGAAATCTTTACCATCACAATCTTCATCAATGCCGTTATCAGGAATTTCAATTGCTCCAGGGTAGATGCTATCATCACTGTCATTGCAGTCTGTATTATCTATTACATAGCCAATGGGCTGCACGCAAGCTGAAGTCATAATCAGGCTATCACCATATCCATCGTCATCACTATCAAGATAGTAATCAATAAACTGAAGACCGTTATCGACCTCTCCGTCACAATTATCATCTATATCATTACATACTTCTGGACTATCAGGATGGACTGATGAGTCGTTATCATCACAATCTTCAGATAATACATAACCATCCTGATCCAGATCATCGTCTAATGTCATAGGGTCACAATCATCATCTATTCCATTATATATGATTTCACTCTGAGATGGATTTACATTTGTATTAGTATCATCACAGTCGAGCATGTTAGCGACATAGCCATCTGGTTGCTGACAGTCATTCCTTATCTCATCAGGATCACCATATCCATCACCATCACTATCAAGATAATAATCAATAAACTGAAGGTCATTATCTATTAATCCATCACAATTGTCATCTACATCATTGCATATTTCTGGACTGTCTGGATTAACTGATGAGTCATTGTCATTACAATCTTCAGATAGCATATATCCATCCTGATCCAGATCATCATCTAAGGTCAAAGGGTCACAATCATCATCTATTCCATTATATATGATTTCACTCTGAGATGGATTTACATTTGGATTAGTATCATCACAATCGAGATTGTTAGTGACATATCCATTTGGCTGTAGACAGTAATTTCTTATTTCATTGGTGTCGCCATATCCATCATCATCACTATCAAGATAGTAATCATCAAACAGGAAGCCTTCATCTATCTCTCCATCACAATTGTCATCTATATCATTACACACTTCAGGAGCTCCCGGATATATATCTGGATCAAGATCATCACAATCTATATCTTCTGCAAAACCATCATTATCCTCATCGACTATAGGTGTACACAGTGGAAAACCTTCTATACAATCACCTAAAAAATGGTAACTATAATTAGTTAACCAAGCTGGCTCATATCCTCTATTGCCAGATCCTATATTACCTGGAGGAAAAAGAATCGTTTTTCCAAATAGCTGACCATCACAGGTAAATATCTCTCCATAGCAGGAGTCATTAGGAAAGCAAGTATTGATACTTATGAGTTGCAGGCTGTCAGATCTTAAGGTAGATAAGGTGACATAATTGTCCTCATCACAATCATCCGGCATCGTAGATAATGTATTCTGTAACCAAGGCAGACACCAGACATCATCCAAGCTATAATCGCATAGCACAATATCTACCTCTGGTTCTGGAAAACATTTCAAAACATCATCTACTCTAAATCTCGGAAAATTAGGGACGCCGCCTCCTTCAGTAGGTACTGGCATCTCTAAGTCTCGCTGAACAAAATAACAGTCTCGGCCTTTCTTATCTGGAAAATGAATAGTATGATAATGATAATGACCACTGCCGGGTCTCACATATATTTTGCAATTAGGTCCTAAGCGCATACCAAAAAAATTAGACCCGAATGGATCCAATGTCCCGTCCCAGGTGTCAATCAATACAATGCCATCTTCTAAATTACTCTCCCAAGTATCAACTTGATAAAGGTCTATATATGAGTAATACACAAACCTTGAATTAGGACTAAATTCCAGTGTGCCTCTTGTTTCAACATTATACTCGTTAGAATTAAGGCTACGAGGATTAGAAAAGAATCCAGTAGTCCTATCAAAATCATAGACTTGCAAACCATTATCAGAACTGCATATCGCATACTTAGTGCCATCAGGTGAAAATCGCGACATCCCGCCACCCGAAGGTTCCGCTATGAATACAGGTCCAATATTTTGAATTTCAGAATCTTGAAAACCATCTTCTGTCAGTAATATCCTTATATATTCATTAGTGTTTTCTCTTCCACGTTGGACGATCCACCAATCTTTTTGATTACTGTGTTGTATCGCAGTTAAGTAAGCATATGGAACATTATATTGTTCATATATAGTAATATTCTTGTCAGTAACATCACCTAAACCATTGTCCAATCTCATATCGACATAACTATACATTATCTTCTCTTGCCAAAGTGGAGGATCTCTATCTGTATCTAATTCGATTGGCTTATGAATAATGTAATAACTCAGGCTATCAGCAGGATCAGGTAGGATAAGTAAGTCCTGTCTACAAATGTAATTGGACCTTCCAAGCTCACAACCTCTTAGTCCAAGTTCATAAAATTCATTATAATTCAAACTATCTCCATGAGGCATAAGTCTATGATTCTTATTCGCCACATGGCAACCATTCGTATAAAATAAAAGAGCTCCATTCTGATCGCAGATCGTTGCACTACACAGATCAAATGAAATGTCTCCATCTCGACCCTCAGGAGACATTGGTGACTTATTAAAATCCAAAACATAGGCTTGCACTCCAGGCAAATCAGCGTCTTGATCACCGCCAAGTGGCCATACAAAATCTCTTTTGCTTTGGGCTTGACTCGATACACAAAACATGATATAAATTGAAATGCATAAGATGTATCGATAAAAATATGTCATCCACATACTATTAATTGTGTACAATTAATTTTGATACAATCTTCGCTCCAGCACTATTTATAATCTCAACAATGTAGACTCCTGAATTGTAAGAACTTATATCAACTCGATATTCAGTTTTATTAGCAACTGAGTTCATTATTACATTACCAGTGAGGTCACGAATTATAATATCAGTATTATCATCTTGATTATGACTTATAATAATGTCATGTGAGGAAGGGTTTGGATAAATTGATGCTGTAAATTCATTTGGTCTGTCTGTTTTATTTCTATTTTCCAAGACGCCTGTACAATCATCTATCTGATTAAATGGGACATCAGAATAGATTCGAATCAACCCTTGAGCAAGATGCACTACATTTCCATATTCAGAAGCACATAATTCCGCAATTTCTCGAATGTTTTCGATATCTGTTTCTGCTATGCTATTATTAAAATGTTTCAATAAGTAAACATGCCCATTTCGATACAAATTGAACATTTCATCTGAATCAGACGAGAGCTCTGAAAATTTTAATAGTTCTTGTGATATGAGAGATTCAAACTCTTGAGACCTTTGAATACGTATAGACTTAAAAGCTTGAGAAGCTTGTTGATGTTCTTCATAATCAGATTCAAAATCAAGTTGATTTCTTAGATGAGTAAATGCACTATTAGTTGTTGCTAAATGGGTTCTTACTTTAATTTCTGATTCGATAATATCACGTGGCGAAAAACTAGACTCATCTAATAATGCTACAAGACATTCAGGCCATTCACTTTGAGGGATACCTCTAAGATATTTTCGAGCAAGATAAAATACCCGAATAAAATAGAACCTATAATTATCATCCTTTTTGCTATTAAGATATTCTATATAAGCACAAATATCTCCAAATGGTATACCGTGTCGGGGTCCTTTTGCTGAGCCACAAGATATGCCGTCTCCAGGAAATGGTCTATATAAATCATTTGGGGCCCACTCATTCTGTAGTGGTACTATTCCTCCATAATCCGTTATATCCGAAACTTGAAAATGAGCAAAATCAGAAGAGAATTGTTGTAACTCCGCTGATTCCCAATTCAAGTTTCCAGAATTTTCATCTATATATTGTATTCCAAAATCAGAATTTGCGAAAAAATCTTTTGAGTTTCCAGAAAAATGATTAGTTCTGATTTCTTGAAATAATGAGTTAGATATTATATCTAAACCGATATCACTTGATTCTATATCATTGCATTCAAATAAGTTGAATGAAGAGTTATCTACTCTTATACCAGCTTCATCGCCACTTAATACCTGATTGTTATATATACCGACATCATCGCTACGGAGTAATTCAATCCCATTCTGGTAATTGCCATCCACTCGATTATTGTTAATATCACCATCGATTAAAGAATTTGAAGTAATACCTGATTCACCTTCTCCATGAATAATATTATCAGAAATAATATCATTAGAAAAATAACTATAAATACCAATATCATTGTCATTTTGAATATCATTATTTAGTATCTCACAACCTCCTTCTAAACTTTCTATTGAGGAATACGTACTTCTAATTTTATTATTGTCAATTAAGCCAAATGCAGTTACATTATTAATTCCTATTTCCACTGGAAAAGCAAAACCTATTTCATTCTCCGCAGCAACATAAGATGAAAAATTGTCTGCGACTATTGGATTCCCTAAGGTATTTATACTATTGTTTGTAATCCAAACATTATCTGCATAGGACATTGATATACCAATTTGACAATTTAGTATATCACAATAAGTAATAGTACCTGTGCCACCTTGAAAATTCAGGCCGAGCCAAGCCTCACTAACATTAACTTGGTGTAAATACAACTCGGAATTTTCCGATTTTATACCGTGCCATTTATTATCACATGCTGTCAAAAATCCTCCAATTTTTCTAAACAAAATTCCATCGCCAACAATAATTCGAGCATTTGCTGCAAAATAAAAGTTTAAATCTTTGGCTAAAATTAAACGTTCATCAACATTAAAAACTCCTTCAACATATACCTCTGCTTGGAGATTTTCTAAGTCAGCTGCTGTTGGAACTCCCATAAGGTTAACCAAATCTTGTACACTGGAACCATCCGGTAAAATATAATCTCCACAGCATAATTCTTGAGGTATCTCTCCATCTAAGCCCAAAGGCATCAGCTCATGCATTCTCACAGCTTGACAATCCGTGAATGCACTTCTACAGTTATCATGATAAGCAGACATAATATTATCAGCCAAAGGATTGAACCCAGTGTCAATTGGTTCGCAAGATATGTTTGAATAGTTGTAAAGACAGTTTGTAGCAGGAGTAACCTGTCCTCTCGGATCGTAACTTGTATCACTAACATAATCACCTGCAGAGGGATCGCTTACAGATGCAAGAGGGATATTATCACAATCAGTATAACCGCCACCACAAAGGCCTCCGCGATGAGTATGAAACAATCCTAAACAGTGACCTATTTCATGCGCAGGAGTAGAACCTAAAACAGCTGATAATTCCCAAGTAGTTCCTGGATATTTAGTACCACCGACCAAAATTTCTGCACCTGGTATAGAGCAAGCTACCCCTACTCTTGGACCAGTATCAGAAATGAGATGGACATCAACGCCATCGTTATGATCATTCAGGTAAAAGAAATCACATCTATCAGAATTTCTAAAAAGATCACTATCATTAACCCATCTAGTTTCACATCTGCTATATGCAAACGTAAAACCTGTACCACTAAAATAATTGTTTAGATTATCTACAACAGCATCAATTCTACCTTGTGTTTGACCATAGTTTCCATTATCATCTCTATAGATATGAAAGTATAGTTTGATTTGAATTTCACCTATCGATCCAGAACAATCTGTATGTGCTTCTACATTAATACTGTTTGGAATACTGCCACAGTCTTGAGCTTTTATGTTATAAACGAGGCAAAGTATAAAGGTTGTAATTAAAGTAAGTTGTTTCATGATTTATTTTTGTTTACTAATGATTGAGTTTATTCTAATAACATCTCAAATAAACTTAATCAATTATCAGCGATTGTATATTGATTCATGGATTTATTTTTTTCTTTTAACTTATTAAAGACAAATCATATATCATATCTAATTCGTTATTATTTTTGAATAGTGAGATTAGTAAAGGGAATGATTATAAAGCAACGCCTTAAATAGATTCTATACTTTCTCGTTAGAGATGCAATTTAGTAGCTTGCCTACAGAAAATAAAAACTCAGATGGACGATTCCTCTGGCGTCGATCTTATACACTCATCATACACGCTCAAAAGCTCTAAAATTTTCTAAAAAAAAATAGCAATAGTTATTAATCCCAAAAATCACCCTTTAGGGTGATTAGTCCCTTGACCTATTTACCTTACCTTTATAAGGTATTTTTTTTCGTGGTCATGGATACAAAGAGGTTATAACGATGCTCGTATTTAATGTTCTGATCTTTAGATCATGATTATCAAATACTAATCGAGTGTAACACAATTAATATTCCTCTTATAGCCATGAATTATAGAACGTTAGATACTTTGTCAAATTAGGAATGCTGATCTGGTTTTCTTAACCCTAAAAAGCAATAGGAGGTAGTCGATACTACCTCCTATCTTTTTTTCATTTTATCTCTACTGGCTCATATTCATCGAATATCTTGAGTGGCAAAGATTTAATCCCTTCGACATATGGTTGCCAATCATCACTAAAGAACGCATTGACAGTATTCAGCATTTCTATAATTTCTTTTTCTGCAGTAGCGACAGCATAGGCACCGTTAGGTGATGGTGCTCCGTAAGAAGTCCCCAAATATCTTCTACCTCCCCTGATCTTAGTCATCAGTGTATGAGAGCCATCTTGGTACTGTGGCTTCTTCGGTGGCGGAAGCATGTATAGATTCATGATACTGTCCATCTTTCCGGCGATGGCTTTATGTTTCTTATTATAATCCTTAGAGATAGAATCTTCTTGCACATCGATTATCTTCTTATACAAGCTTAGAGATTTCTTAGCTTTCTTGAGATTATTGTAAGATTGTGTTGCCGCTTCTATAGACTTGTTATAATCGCTCATAGCAGCATACTTAGCTTCTGTATCTATGATAGATGGATCGATACGAGGGTCCATAGCTACTGTAAGATTCGTAGAGTCTTTATGTACATCGTACTCAAAAACCATCTTGTATTCTCCAGGTAATATCGGCATGCCTCCTGGCTCACGTTTTTCTTTGGGCTCGTTCCTACTTGGATAAGAGATCCCTTTTGTATCAGGATTCCAAGTAACACGATTAAATCCATCTTTTAGCTTTCGCGAAAATGTTCTTAATGTATCACCTTGTCCATCTATGCAAGTGATTCTAACTTCACCTTTCTTTGGACCTTTATCTTTTTCAGCATCAGCTTCATCGTCTTCTTTTGCAATTGACTTATCATCAGCTGAGTCAGCTTTCTTTGATTTTTTATCAGACTTTTTCTTTTTAGATTTTTTAGATTTTTTCTTGTCCTTAGACATATCAGAATCTTTATCTTCTTTCTTCTCTTCTTTAGGTTTATTCCATATTGTAAATAACGCAGCACTCGTCCTATTATCTCCTACGAATTCTCCTTGTGCTATAAATCGTATCCCATTGTAAGATCTATATTCTGTCTTGTAAGCCGTATTAGGCGTCATCACTTTGAAGGGTTGATCCATAAATGACTTTAGGCTTTGTCTCGACATTTCTCTGAGTGCCTCTATATCATCCAATACCCAAAACGATCGGCCAAAAGTTCCTAATACTAAGTCGTCATGTGTCTCTTGGATTTTCATATCTCGGATCTGCACTGGTGGCAATCCTTTCTTCCACTTATTCCAACTACCCCCGTGATCTAATGAAAAATAAAGTCCTACATCTGTACCTAAAAATAATAAGTCATCTTCTATAGGATCTTGGACAACAGAGCAAACGAATCCATCTACTTGATTATCATTAACGATACGCCTCCAAGTCACTCCGTTATCTTTAGTATGATACAGATATGCACCCCAGTCATTCATCCTATAGTTATTAACTACAACAAATGCTTCTCCCTTATTCTGTTTTGAGATTTCGATCTGTGGTATAAATGCATGCTTAGGACATCCTGGAAGTAAAGACGTTACGTTTGTCCAACTGCTCCCACCATCTTTGGTGACCTGCAGATTACCATCGTCAGTACCTGCCCATATTACTTTTCTATTATGAGGGCTTGGTGCAATACATAGAATAGTTGTATGATTCTCAGCGCCTGTTATATCTAAAGTCAGACCTCCAGTTTTGGATTGGTCTTGCTTGATGGTATCATTAGTTGTCAGATCGGGAGATATCATTTTCCAGCTTTTACCACAATCAGAACTGTGATGCACATACTGACTACCGAAGTATAATCCACAATCCTCATTAGGATCTAATGCCATAGCGGCATTCCAACTGTATCTCAATTTCTCACCTTCTGGATGCTGCGGCTGTATTGATTCCGTTCTTCCTGTTTCTTTATCCCACATAGCGACATTGCCACCTTGAGACATAGCATAACCATATCGATTATCATCTCTTCTCGGTGCCACATCGAAGCCATCACCGAAGTATAATTCCTGCCAATCATAATTTCTGATACCACCTCTCTTAAGTACATAACCCGGACCTACCCAAGATCCGTTATCTTGCATTCCTCCATAGACATTATAAGGAAAGTCATCATCGACATCCACATGATAGAATTGTCCTATCGGAAGATTAGGCACAAACTGCCAAGTATTAGCACCATCTCTTGATATATTCAGACCTCCATCATTACCATCTATGAGATAATTAGAATCATCTGGATCGATCCAGAAAGCATGATGATCAGGATGGACATTATTCCCGTAATCTGCTATCGTCTTAAATGTCTTACCTCCATCTTCTGACATACTTACATAACTCCACAGATTATAGATACGGTTCTCATTAAGAGGATCGACATATATCTCTGCATAATAGAATGGCCGATTACCGACATCTTTCTTACTTACCATTGTCCACTTCTCACCTCCATCAGTACTTTTATAGAGAGCATTATCATCAGCTTCTACAAGAGCATATATTAAGCCTGGCTTAGATGCCGCAAATGCCAATCCTACCCTACCGATATCACCTTTAGGCAATCCTTCTTTATCCGTTATCTTTTTCCATGTATCTCCACCGTCATAACTGATATGAATACCAGAACCTTTTCCACCAGAATTAAATCCCCAAGGTGTCCTTCCGAATTCCCACATTGCAGCGACTATCTTATTAGGATTATTAGGATCAGCGACCATATCAGCAATACCTACATTATCACCGATGTATAAGGACTTTGTCCAATTGTCTCCACCATCTTTAGTCAGGTATACGCCTCTGTGTGTGGAACTCCCCCATGCAGAACCCATAGCCCCGATCAGTACTTCATTAGGATTAAGCCTATTGATAATTATTCTGTGGATCAGCTTCGTTTCTTTCAAGCCTTTGTAAGACCATGTTTTTCCACCATCAATACTTTTAAATACTCCAGCGCCACTATTATGCGAGTTACGCGGATTACCCTCTCCAGTACCTACCCATATCTCGGAAGGGTTAGTTTGATTAATTTTTAATGCACCTATAGAAAGTGTAGGTTGGTCATCGAAAATAGGCTTCCATGTGATACCGCCATTTTTAGATTCCCACACGCCACCTGAAGCAGACCCGATTATGATATGATCTTTGTCACTGAGATTAACATCTATGGCAGTGACACGCCCGCTCATTCCAGCAGGTCCTATATTTCTGAATTTTAATGCTTCGAAGTGCTTGAAGTCTATGTCTTGCCCAAAAACGAATCCTGTAAGTAGTAATATTAGACTTATAATCAGAGTTGATTTTTTCATTAAGTATTGATTGATGTACAAATAGTGAAAGATATGAAAATAATAGCTTTAGCTAAAGTACATAAACCCAATAAACAGTATAGGAAATCAGAATAATTCAAGACATATCTCAATAACTAAACTGATAAATCAGTTTCTTATAAAAATAGATTATAAAGAAAATCACAATTCGGGTAAATTGCAATAAGAATTCAGCCACAATGGAATTTAATTATTGGGCATCTACTATTGATTTTGTTCTTTTTTCAGAAGTCTCTTTGCTTTCTTTTCCTTGCGCTTTTGTTGTCGCTTTTCTCTTTTTAGCTTCCATTTAAGTTTCCTCACATGCATTAGGCTGTCAGCTTTAAACCTTTTCCTATCTAGCCTATAATTCGGATTCTGATTATTATGAATTACAGAATGGCCACTTGCAGAATTGACTTGCGTAGAGGTATTTCCATTATGATGAATTATAGTATGTGTCCCATCCGGATTAACCTGAGTAGAGGTATTGCCATTACGATGTATTATAGTGTGTGTTCCGTCTGGATTAACCTGAGTAGAGGTATTGCCATTATGGTGGATTACAGTGTGTGTTCCATTTGGATTAACTTGGGTAGAAGTGTTAGCATTATGATGGGTGACGGTGTGTATTCCATTAGGATTGACTTGGGTAGAAGTATTACCGTTATGGCGTACTTTAGAATGGGTACCATTGGGATTAACTATAACTGTAGGACTTTGGGCAAATCCAATCAATGGTAACAAAAATAAAAAGTATATAAGATTCATCCCTTTCATCTTCTTTATTTATTATATACTAAATATAATCCTTTTAAAAACTATTATTAACTACAGATGATTTTTTTTTAAATCTACACCAACACAAAGCGTATATTGAACTTCTTATATAAAAACAACTTCTATGAAACTATCCATCGGATTTATTATTGCCTTATTACTATTGAGCTCTTGTGGAAAAGATCCATCTCTGATCGATCCGATAATGGCGCCTTGCGAATCAGATGCTGTTGAGATAGCCTATAAAGAAAAGCAAGCTGAAGCCGTCCAAGATTTTGGAGTAAGACTATTTCAGGAATCCGTTAAAGCAGAATCTGATAAGAATACTGTTCTCTCTCCTATAAGCATCTACTCTGCACTACTCCTTGCTTATGAGGCAAGTGCTTGCGATACAAAGAAGCAAATTATGAGCACCCTTGGTATAGGTGAAGGCAATTTGAATGTCGATGCATCTATCGAGTATCTTGATTTCATGAGTAGCATTTTACCCTCCGAAAGCGATGTAACTTTTAGTTATGCTAATGCATTTTTTTCTGATCCAAACAGAATACAAACACATGATTTTTATGTCTCAAAGTTAGAGCAATATTATAACGCTGAAGTGGCAAGTCTTGATTTTGCGCAATCGTCTGCTGTTGATGCAGTTAATACCTGGGCAGAAGAAAATACTAATGGAAAAATAAAGGAAGTCCTCCAAGAAATCTCTGGTGACGAAATTGCTTTTCTTTTAAATGCCATATACTATAGCGGCGAATGGTTGAGTGGTTTTAATGAGCAAAACACTATGGATCGTCCATTCCAATTAAAAGATGACGCAATAATAAATGTGCCAACTATGACAAGGGATGCAGTCAGTAATGTCTTCGAAGATGATAATTACAAGATGGTAGACATGGATATCAAAGGCGGCGAATATGCTGTTTCTTTTCTTACCCCTTCTGATCAGACACATATAGATGACTTCCTTCTTCGTGACAACTTCTTAGATGTATACCAACAACTTCTCACACAATTACAATCGGAACGCATCATGCTTTCGATTCCAAAATTTGAATTAGAAGGAAAACAACAGCTCAAAGAGCTACTCATTACACTCGGCATGACTGATGCTTTTAATCAAGGTTCCGCAAATTTTAGTGGAATGGGTACAGCAGGTGGTAAAATATTTCTGACCAGAGTTATACATGACACTTATATCAAAGTAGATGAGAAAGGTATCGAAGGTGCAGCTGTCACGACCATAGGTGTAGGAGCTAATTCAGTTCCTCCTGTTGTGGAGTTTAATAAGCCTTTTGTTTTTCTATTAAGACATAAGGAAACAGGTGTTCCGATCTTTATGGGTAAGGTGGAGAATCCAGTTAAGTGATGTAAGAATAGTTCTTAATAGTCAACCGTCGTAATATGGATTTCAAGTGTAGTACCGTAATAATTATTAAGTCAATGAGCTTGTGATCAAGCTCTTTTTACTTATCCATCTGACGAGTACAAATAGTAAAAATCCAAGTGGCGCTATATAATATGTAGTGATAAGACAAGGTATAATTAGCAGGTGAGAAAGATTAGACTCTTTAGCCTTATTTAATATCCACATCCCTATCAAGATGTCCCATGAAACAAAAAGTACTTTCAAAGCTAATATCCCATTCTCAATTGAAATTATCTCGATTGCTGAATAGAGACTTCCAAATCCAAAATCTGGTACTTGCTGAAGTAATAAAATTAAGTAGGTAATGAATAGGTAAAACAAGATTTTAGTTGGCGTCCTATTATCAATAAAGTGATGTGTCAATTTCCACTCTGGCAATACGATCATTAGAACCCACGTTGGTACTATTATGATTTTGACGATGTATAAAAGTTCAGTTGGAGTCATTTTTTTCAGTTTTGAATATTTAGATAATTAATTTCTTTATGATCCAAATATGAAGCTTCTATACAGCTACTGATAATGCAATGTGACCAACTGTAGATTAAGTTAGATGAAATGTAATTTTAGAAGAATACTCTATTACACAGATATAGATATAGATATAGATATACTTAATTACACAGATATAGAAAGATATTATAGACTGAGACGATAGAGAACCGTTATCATCCATGTGGAAAGGAAGTAAAAAGATTTACAAAATAGACAGGAGAATCTAAGCTGAAGGTGACTACTTAAAATTATATCTATTGATATTTAATACATTAATAGTACAACTTGTATGATCACCGACTGTAAATACAAAGTCTTGAGATATTCTTTTACCATTACTATATTCTGCCGGCTTCCATGAAGGCATACTGCATATTGCTTCCAATAGTAAAGCATCAACAGATTCATCTTTAGAGGATTCGATTACTCGAGAATTAATTATTTCACCCTCCTCAGTTACAGTAAATTTTACTGCAGCTAAATTATAAATATCAATATCTGAGTGAGAAATTTTATTGAAAGCTTTTTCTTCCAAATACTTATTCATACTCGCGATACCTTCTGGATACTGAGCTTCTTGTTCAGGTAATACATGAAATGAAAAATCATCAGTTCTGACATCATTGTCATCATGAGAACTATTAGGGATATACCTGTAGATGACTTTGATGTCTCTATTGGCGTCGGCCATAGCCATAGCTTGTTTCTGCGCTTCGCTTAACTGATCATTATCTGATGTGGTTTTGACAACTGCACCCTTGTAACTTGTAATTACATCGACAGATACATATTGCTTGGCCCATTCTGGTTTAAAGTATTCATTGAGATCAATCAAGCTGTCTGCTTCATTTAATTGTGTTTTTGTCAAAGTATATTTTGGATTGGACCTATTGATCTCGTAGGTGAGATTATAGGGTTGTGCTTCCTGCGCTATGCTGCTTGATACCATAGTCAAGAAAAACAGAAAACCGAATAACAACTTAAGACTTACATTATTCATAGTAATGAGGTTATATACAATTAGTAACTAAAGTTACGGAATTATATTGTTGTGTAATTGATATCTTTCCGTTATCTGAAGTTTGTAACTTCGGATAATTATATTCTAAAAAAACAAAAGAATCTAACCTAACTATAAATTTTAAAAGTCACAGGTCTAATAATGCTTTGAATTCATAGACTTCAAAGGACGAGGGGCTAATACTATTATGAAAAATACTAATCTCATCAATACTCTAACTCACCCCAATTTCTAAATTCTTTCTCAAGCCAATTTCAATTATTTTCCTTAGAGTCCTTAGCTCAATATCCGACTTATTGTTTTCTATTCTTGATATGTAGTTTTTAGTTGTGCCCGCTCTTATAGCCAATTCTTCTTGAGTCAATCCAGCTTTAATTCTTTCTTTTTTAAGTAATCCACCGATATGATATCTTCTGTTTCTTTCTTCATCGATTATACTTTCTTGATATAGAACAATAGGATCTAAGTCTAAGAAAGTATCGAATGATTGTCCATCACTCAATTGAATTATTTTCTTAATGTGAGGCCATGACAATGTACCAGAGTTAAGCTCCACTTTTTTGAATTCTTTAAGATCTTTCAAAGGATATTCGAAACTTGACTTTTTTGTTTTCCATTTCTTAAACAACTTCAAGAAATTTATAATCCTATATTCTCCATTGTTAAAAGCACAATAGATTTCAAATTTGTCGATTTTGACTATTTTTAATATTCGAGGTACTTTATTTATTTTTCTCATTGTATACCGTTTACATATCTCTTAAACTGTTCCAGATTCCCATTAGTGTTTTTTCATTCTCTTTTGCCCAAGTCAATATCACCTTTTGTTTATTCTTAGGTAATTTACCTTGTAGTATCTCAAGAGTTTTAATTTGAATTAAAGCGTCATTTTCTGCAATAATTGCATGAAAATGTGGTGGATTATGATCCTTATAATACAATTCGATCTTCACACCATTTATTATGAAGAATGTTGGCATAGTTACCTAATTAGGTTACTAATGTATGAAATATTTTACTTTAAGTCAATAACCCCGTTATCTGAATTTATAACTTTGGATTATTATGTTCCAAAAAAACAAAAGAATATAATCTAACTATAAATTTTATATTTAACTGGTCTAATAATGCTTTGAAGTCATAGACTTCAAAGAACGAGGGAACATATCAGATTGTTTCTAAATATTTGATTAGTTCAACTGACATACTATCCATTTCAGAGCTTGATAGTTTTTTGAAATTACTGAACATCGATTTATTACGGATCATTGAATAACTAAATTTACTAGGCAACAATCCTGCATTTTCTCTTTCTGATTCTGGAATACTATAAGCACCGTTTTTGTATCCTACAGCACTATAATACTCTTCTTTAGAAAGTAATGATATTGATGCATAATGTTCAAGTAAACCGGTGTTCTTAAATTCCTTTAGATAAATTGGAGAAGAATGCCTCATAAGTAGATATAATGCTTCCCTTAAGTATTTATTATTATATTTCCTTTGAGCAATAATTGACTTTATAGGGATTTGTAATAAGGAATCCCTTTCCTTGGTCAATGTACCATTCCTTCTGATTTCTTGATCTTTAATCAGATACTCAACTATAATCAGACTGTCGGTTTCAGAAATATATTCTTTAGAGGTATTATGGAATAGTGCATCTATTTCACTTTCGAATATATTATAGAACTCTTCATTAGTCCAACCCTTAGCTTTCTCCTTCTCTCCATGAAAAGCGATATATTTCTGAAGATATATGAAGTAATTCTTCTTCTGGTTTGTATTAGAAAATAAATATAAAGCACTTGTATTATCAAGATAACCTTGTTTATCCTGATAAGCAGATAAATACTTATTATAAAGTAATAGTCCGTTATCAAAATTTTCCCAGAGGTTCAATGTTTCTATTCCATCCGCAATTAAACTACCATTAATATCAACAACTGCCTCCTTGCAGGCATAATGAAAAATAAATAATAGGATAATAGAAATATTAACTCCTTTCATAAATAAGTTAGAAATAGCTAAATAGACAAGCCTGCAATAAAAACCGCAAGCTCTAATTATCATAATAGTCTTATAAAAATCCTCTTCTAAATCTTTCTGATAGAACCACCTGACCACCTTCCAGCATCAATATTTTCTTTTTTAGGATCACCTTTGTACTTAATAGAACCTCCTGAGCTTGTGCTTGCTACGATTGATTGAGTAACCCATACTGTAGCGCTTCCTCCGCTTGATGCTTCTGCATCGACACTATCCGCTTCCATGTTTTTACCAGAGAAGCTACCACCTGAGCTTGCTTCTACAAATAGATCTTCTGCTACACCTTCTAATAGAACAGAACCTCCTGAGCTTACTTCAATATCTGCATCTTCGCATTCTACACTCATAGATATAGATCCACCACTTGAAGCTTCTGCTTCAAAGTCTTCTACCTTCATTGTCATTTCGCCCTTAACTGAGGCACCTGCACTGACTTCTACTTCACTGATGTCCATATCGTAGTAAAGCTTGATATAGGCTTTACGATTATTATTTTTCATCGACCATTTTTGCTTTTTAAATTTAATCTTTAAGTCGCTACCACTTTGTTCAATAAGAAGTTCTTCGATATCGCCTTTCTTCATTGTAAGCTCGGCACTTGGACCTCCAGGTACGAGTTCTACTTCGATACCAGCAGAAATATCGATTGAAGTAAAAGAAGACAAGTCCAAGGTCTTATCTTGACTGTAGCAGAAAGTGAAACAGATAAGGCAAAATAAAAGTAGCAATGCATTTTTCATATTTATTGTTTTTATATTATACTTTGGATTTTCTAAAAAGCTTACACCTAAATTAACAATTATGAACGAGAAAAAAAGAGTCACAGGAATAGGCGGCATATTTTTTAAGACAAAAGAACCTGATAAAACTAAAGCCTGGTACAGTAAACATCTTGGAATAGCGACTGATAATTATGGCGCAGGCTTTAAATCACGCCAATGGGATAAACCACAGGATAGTCAATATCTTCAATGGAGTCCAATGCAAGAGGATACGGAATATTTTAACCCATCGAAGATGCCATATATGATCAATTATAGAGTGGATGATATAGAATGGCTTGTACAAGAATTAAGAAAAGAAGGTGTGACAATCTGCGATGAAATAGAAAGTTTCGATTACGGAAAATTTGTTCATATTCTCGATCCAGAAGGCAATAAAATCGAGTTATGGGAGCCTGTAGATCATGTATTCGATATATATTACAATGATAGTTCCGATAATTCTGCTAACCACTGATTAAATTATGTTGTCAATTCGAAAATCTACATTTGGACACTTAAAAGATATACCGGTTAATTTATATACTATCGCTAATGATAGTGGTCTCACCTGTCGACTTACCGATTACGGTGGTATTATCACAAGTATATGTGTACCCGATAAAAGTGGACAGTCTTCAGAAGTTGTTCTAGGTTTTGATGATCTTGACTCTTACGTTTCAGGTCACCCCTACTTCGGTGCTATTATCGGAAGAATCGCTAATAGGATAAGTCATAGTTCATTCAACTTAGACGAGAAAAGATATGACTTACATGCTAATAATGGACTCCATCATTTACATGGTGGATTAGAAGGTTTTGATAAAAAATTATGGAGTAGTAAAATCTTAAAAGGAGAAAACTCAATAAGTGTAATTATGCACTATATTAGTTTAGATGGTGAAGAAAATTATCCTGGCAATCTTGATTGTCAAGTAATATTTACATTCTATACTGACAACAAAATCGACATAGAATATAAATGTACAACTGATAAAAAAACAATTGTCAACCTTACACATCATGACTATTTTAATCTTCATGATGGTGGTAAAAGTTCAGCATTAAATCATGAGTTACTTATCAATGCAGATAGATATACACTAACTGACAAAGATGTATGTCCTACGGGAGAGATAGCTTTCGCAGCTGACACTCATTTCGATTTTAAAAACTATAAGAAAGTCGGAGAAAAAATTTTAAAAAAAGATGGTGCTTTAAAAAGTGGGCAAGGCTACGACATCAATTATATTACGAATCATGAATCTGGACAGCGAGTCGCCTCCTTAAGAGAACCTACAACAAGAAGACAACTAGATATCTACTCCAATCAACCATGTCTTCATCTATACACATCTGGACACTTGGACGGTAACCTAAGTAGATCTGAGCAACCATTTAATGCTTATTCTGGGATATGCCTGGAGTCACAATCTTATCCTAATGCAATCAATCACTCTAATTTTCCAACTGTGATACTGCAGCCTGGAGAAGTATATATCTATAAGACGAGTTATGAGTTTAAGGTCTATTAGAATTATTATTAAGATTATTATTATGAATAAAAAAAGTGTGCAAATCAATTAAGACCTGCACACTGCATTTTTATACTAATATAGAATTACTAATTATTCAAAATCAAAGGCAGTCCATCTCCACTACCACCTACAATTACGACTTTAGAGTTAGGTGATTCTGCTAACTTAAGTGTTGCTTCTATTCCTTTATCTCTTAATAAGTTTTCAGAGAGACTTTGGTTTAGAATTCTATTGGCATCTGCTTTTGCTTGTGCTTCTATGATCTTACGTTCTGCTTCTTTTCTTTCTCTATCGAGCTTAAACTCATACTGAAATGATAATTGCTCCTCTTCTAACTTTTGTTCTATGGCTTCTTTAAGTTTCGTTGGTAATTTTACTTCACGTATCAGTACCTTATCTATGATTATATTTTTCTTTTTAGACTCTTCTGAGAGAGCAGTGTCTATCTCATCTTGTATAGCTTCTCGCTTTGTCGAATACAATTCTTCTGGCAGGTACTTACCTATAACCTCTCTCGTAGCAGATCTAACCTCTGGCTTAAGAATTGTCTCCAGATATGAAGGTCCTATTTCGTCATGCAGGTATCCAATTTTTTGCGGATCAGGAGAATATCTAAATGAAAGCTCCACGATAATAGTAAGACCGTTTTTAGAGAGGACTTCCATCTCTTCGTAAGCATCTTTAGTACGGACATCATATTGGATCAAAGAATTCCAAGGCATGATAACATGAAAACCTTGATCATAGATCTTTTCCTTGACCAATCCTCCACCGAATTTCTTAAATTCTACACCTTTTTTACCTGGTGGTATGGTAATGAAAGTCGTACTTGTAAGTATTACAAATAACATAAAGAGTAAGAAAAAGATAACTACATACTTAATCCACTTTGTAGAAATCTGAGGTGTTTCAAATTTTGCTCTGCTCATAATTTATTTTTAGTTGGTGATTTTGATTTCGTTTATTATAACAGCAGAATCTAAATTAAGATTCATACCATTAGATGAAACTATGGATTTTATCGATTATCTCCACAGAATCCAATTCTTTCATACATTTAAAATGTCCTTTAGGGCATGCATCTCTACCCTGCTTAGTGCACGGCCTACATTTGAGGTTTTTATTTTCTACTAACAGTGCCTTACTGATGTGATTATAATAAGGAGTATAGCCTAATACAGGGTGAGTGCTCCCATATATTGCTACTATAGCCACATCTAAGCTCGCTGCTATATGTTTGAGCCCTGTATCGCCTGAGAGTAATACTTTAGATCTCCTGATGACCTCAGCTGATTCTTCGATATTTAAGGCACCACAAAGATCTATGATTTTAGTGGTATGATTATCTCTTAGGGCTTTTGCTTTTGGGATGTCCTCTTTTCCACCGAGAAGTACTATCGATACATTTATATCTTTAATTACATTACTGAGTAAAGCTGTCGGAATCTGTTTTGTAAAAAAAGCTGCACCTACCGATAGTGAAATATAATTTTCAGGAAGAGATAGACTATCGACTTTTACTTTAGCTTCGTTAGGAATATAAAATTCAACTTGCCCTTTGCTTTCATTTGATAGAAGTGGAAAAACCACATCTAAGAATCTATCTACAATATGCTCTTGTTGCTTCATCCCTATTTGGAATTTCGTCATCATAAAAAGCTCTACTCGATGCTTAGCTAAAGTGAATGACTGTATACCTAATCCTCTGCAGACTTTCCGAGACCTATAGTTATTGTGTAGGTCGATTACATAGCTATATTTTTCAGATTTCAATTGATTGATTATCGCTACCATATTATCGTCAAATGCAAAATGCTTAGCGACTCTGGGATTATTAAGGAGCAATGATTGATAAGCTTTCTTAGAAAGATAATGCACTTCATAACCCTCTCCGTCCAATGCTCTAATTACTGGTGATGTCAATACGATGTCACCTATGGAATTAAATCTGATTATGAGGACTTTCTTCTTCTTCATTATTATGGTAAGTAATGCTTATAACATTACATAGTAAATGTATGAAAAAAGGCTTCGGAATATTTCCGAAGCCTTTTTATTTTCATCAAAGTGATTACTTAATTATTTCTTGATGATTTTAGTATTTAATACTTTTACATTATTTCTTATAGATAACAAGTATAGACCTGCGTCTACATTAGTCATATTATACTTATAAGATTGTAGTATACTACTATTGACATTTCTACTACTAATAAGTTTGCCAGATGCATCTATCAGTTCGATAGTGACCTCTCCTTTGAATACGTCATCAGTCAAAGTAATATTAAGAAACTCTGATACTGGATTAGGATTTATTTCTAATAAGCCTTCATCATCAACTATCTCCTCTACTCCACTGAGTAATCTATCTCCATTACTAAACCATACTCCCCACTTAGATGATACTGCATTCTGAAAAAAGAAATTATCAGAATTAGTAACTGAATTAATCTTAGTATCATCAAGTTGTATAATTCCTAACTCTGTAGGATCGAATACATTAATATCATAAATCATAAATCTATCATCTCTGGAATACGATGGATAACCTAAGCCTTCATTTTCAAAAATAACACCGACATCTCCAGTCTCTACATTAACACCTATAATTTCATTTAGATTTTCTTCGATATAATCTAAAGCAATTATAAATGGTGAATTTTTAGAGTAAGTTGGATTAGCTATACTAATACCCTCTGGTAATGCACCGAATAGTTTTTCGATATCACCTGTTGCCCATGTATTACCACTTGAATTCCATACATCGAGGAATCCAATATCCCAGAATTCTATGGATCCTGCATTAGAGCCATTAACTCTATTGTAAGCATCATACATAACTTGATTACTATTGATATTAAATTCTATAGCGTCAGGATACAATACATTACCCGTCTCTATACCTTCAGTATACGTAGGATTATACAACTCAAATACTTGTTGTGCCTGCTGCCCAAAATCATACACCCATATAGATCTGTTCTGTGGATCAGATTCTGGATTCACTAACATGAATGTCCCCGCAAGTCTTGATCCATCTTTAGACACAACAATATTATCCCAGATGGCATCTTCTATAAGAATACTTTCTGACATTGTAGGTGTGCTTCCATTCCAATCAATTTCTATTAAATGCACTTTTCTATCCTCACCTACGAACACAATATCCTCACCGTCATCAGTAATGCTTGGCTTAGAATATATATCAGTTGTAGTTAGTGGATTAAATAAAAATTCGTTTTGAGTAATGTTAATCATAAATAGATTAGACTGATCTGCGTCAGCAAATAATAATAGATCATCACCAGGATTAATATCTACATCTTGCTGATAGTCTGTTTCTTCTTGACCTTCTATACCAACTTGATCAAAAGAAATAGCTGCTTGTGTAGCTACATTAGGGTTGCCACCATACAGATCGTTGGCAGATTTAATAACTGCATTCCTAAGGTCACTAAATTGTGAAGAACGTGTAAGATATGTCGTTAACGCTCTATAATATACCCTCTCAGCAACATTTTTAGAAGTAGCTGTTGCAAATAAATAATATGCTCTATTAGGTATACCGCTATTAATGTGTACGCCACCGTTGTCTAATGATCCTACATACCTTTCATTGTAGTGTCTGGGCTGCCATCCACCTTGGAAGTTACCAGTAGCAGCTCCATTATGAGGATCTTGCATATTACGCAGGGCATTACCATTACGTATTACATCTTCTCCTATAAGCCAATCATCACGATCTATCATAGCTCCAAATACATCTGCAAATGACTCATTAAGAGCACCTGATTCTCCTGAGTACTCAAGATTAGCAGTAGCTTGTATCACACCATGTGTCATCTCGTGTCCTGCCACATCCAGTCCTCTACCGAGTGGTAAGAACATGTTATCACCATTACCATAAAAGATACCTAGCCCATTCCAGAATGCATTACCCATAGAAGATCCATCTTCATTAGCTACATTAATAAAGGAGATGATATTCTGACCATTACCGCTGATAGATTCTCTTCCATGAACATTCTTATAATAATCATATGCGTTACCTGCATTATAATGTGCTGATACGCCTTCTGGAGAACTCACCCATCTATTATCTTGTGATACGACATGAAAGTAATCTGCGTTATTAGCAGGAGAATCATTCTGCATATCTATAGTCCAAATAACGCCTTCTGGATTATTAGGCATATCAGAACTGCCTGAGTTATACATAGCTCTGGATGCGTCAATGAGAAAAAAATCTCCACTTACATCGTAAGTCTGTATTGTCCTATTAGCGCCTAAGAGATCATTAGCATCAGCTGTAGCTTGACCATCTACCATGTTATTATTATGGTTATGATCCCCATTACATACATGTGCAGAATTATCATGATTATGAAACTTACATATAACAGATCTCTCAAGAATAATCTCACCATCAGCTGCATCAATTATATACTCTAAATGCTCTGCCATATGTGGGTATACTGTCATATGGTAGGCTAACTTATAGCTATCATTATATTTATAATATACCAAGTCTTGCTCTATTTGATTTTTTTCTATCCTATGATTTATACCATTAAGAAAATTCCAATTTGGATTATATCTTTTTAGAGAAGCTTTGATATTATTTCTTATGACATCCGCATCTATTACATTTGATTTCTCATTTGGTAATAATTCTGATTTTACGTAGTTACCGTTTTGAGAAACTACTCTATCATTCTCTGCATGCAATATTACCTCAGCATTATAGACTTTTATACCATTATGATATTGTTGCGTTTTAATATGGGTATGTCCTATGTCATCACTCCAAGTTTTCAGAGATCTAAACTCATTTCTTTCAGCATCAAGCTTTAATATTACAGAAGCTGACTCAAACCATTTATCTGATTTTACCTGCCAAGAATCATTTATATTTTGAGATACTTTCCCGTTTAGCCAAAGGATATTATCATCCTCATCAATCTGCTCTACATTGAACTTGGCTACTTGCAAGCTGGATTCATTAAGAGGTGTAAAATTGTTGTTAGAAGCACTCCCAGTATATTTCTTCTTAGAACTGTAAAGGTTCTTCTTCACATTTATTTTCTTCTCGAAATCTACTCTTGGAGCATTAAGCTCTTGTGTTCTCTGTTTGACTTGAGCTTGTGTGCTAAGGAATAATGTTAATAAAAAGGCACTTATTATTAGCTTTCTCATTTATAATTTTTTGTGATTTATTTAGTAGGAAGCGGAGCATCACTTTGAGTTGCATTCACACTTTTAGCGAAATCAAAAAGATTCCTATGAAAAATTTTTAAAGATTGGTTAGCAGCATCTATATCACCTGCCCATTGAATTCTATGATGATCTTGATCCTTCCTATCCATAACGATATAATATGTCATATTGCCTGTCTCATCGATGTTAAGAGAATCAAATTGCAAGGAGTCGTAGCTCTTAAAAAACTGCTTGGCTCTATCTTTCATATCATGGGAAAGCTGATCTACAAAACCTTCAGAGCCGGTTCCTCTATAAAAATCACCATTAGATAAGAGGGTATATTCAGTAACTCTACCAGCAAAACCTCCTGCAGAGCCAAATCTTATCTTATCCCCTTTATAGTCATATGGCGTGTTATACTTTGATTTACAACACATTAGACAGCTTATAATGATAATTATCGTATAAAATAGTTTCATATATAAATATATTAAATGTAAAGTTATGTTAGTTTACTAAACTATGCGGAATAATAGCTAAGCTTTTGATATATCCAAAAATTTACCATAATTTTATGTTAACCCTCCTTATGACGGAACAATAACAAAACTTGTGGCGTTATGTAGGGGTAAACGAAATAATTTTTATTAAAATCTAAATAAACGTATAAAATGAGAAATCTACTATTTATCTGCGCTTTCGTGCTTTCAGTAGGAGCAATTAATGCTCAGAAAGTCTGTACTAAGTCTCAAGCTAAAGCATGTGCCAAAGTATGTGCTAAAGCTGGTATTACTTGTATAATTATGGAAGAAGGTGATGAGACAAGTGTTGCTTCTGCAATGGCTGCTGCTGACTTAGCTGCAACTAACGATGAGCACATCGAAAAAAGAGTGTGCTCTAAGTCTGGTTCTATCAGTTTCTACAAGTCATCGACTTGTGCAAAGTCTGGTAAAGTTTCTAAAGAAGAAGTACTGTATGATGTAAAGAGTTCTTCTTTCGTTAATGTATCTCCTTCAGATATGATCTCTGATCAAGAAGCTAAGATCGTTAAGACGTCTAAAGAGACTGCAGGAAAGGCAAAGACTTGTTCTAAAAAAGGAAAAGCTTGTTGTGCAAGCAAGAAGAAAAAAGCTTAACAGCTTTATTCTAAATAAACTAAAGTAAGCCTCGACATTACGTCGGGGCTTTTTTTATGAATAGTATGAATTAGGAGCATATATTGCTGTGTGAACATATAATTTTATATATTTAATTATCTAATATGTTCTATTCCACCAATATCAATCATGGCTTCTAAGAAGAAAAAACTAAAAAAGGCTAAAGCAGAAAAAAAAGCTTCTGCAAAACCTATCATATCCAAAACAACTAAAGAATTAGATAAAAGGAAATTAGGCATCGGATTATTGATCCTGATCATAACGGCAATCACATTCTCAAGCTCTCTAAATAATCAATTTGTCAACTGGGATGATGATAAAAATTTCTTAGAGAATGATCTTGTAAGCACAATCGATAAAAATAATTTCTGGAGTAATACCGCAGATATATTTACATCTGATGTAATCGGAGGCTATAACCCACTGACGATCTTTACGTTTGCTATTGAGAAAAGAATATTTGGATACGACAATCCTTTTAACTGGCATCTCAATAATCTAATACTACATCTTCTCTGTACTTTCTTAGTATTCTTGATAGGATATAGACTTAAGCTTGGTTACTTAGGAGCTGCAGTCTTAGCATTGCTATTTGGTATACATCCTATGCGTGTAGAATCGGTCGCTTGGGTTACTGAAAGAAAAGATGTTCTATTTGGACTTTTCTACCTGATGTCTATGTACTATTATATTAAGGGGAAGCAGGATGGATTTAAGACACGATGGGTTATTATTATTGCGGTGGCATTTATATTCTCATTATTATCTAAGATACAAGCCGTACTCTTACCTATAACTCTGATATTCATAGATTACTATCTGTCTAAAGACTCTAAACTTACTGTCAAAAGTATAGTATATAAATGGCCTTTCTATATAGGCTCCTTAGCTATAGGTATTACGAATATCATGTTCTTAGCCAAGCAAGGCTCTATCGTCCAACAAGAGTATCATGGTATAAGTAGGTTATTTATAGGTGCATATCAATTGATGATATATTACATAAAGGCTATTGTACCATTCAGGCTCTCTCCCCTATATCCTTACCCTGCGAGCATGCCATGGTATATGTATGTCTCGGTCCTATCATTTTTGGGTACAGGAATACTTCTATGGTTGTCATATACTAAGAAGTGGAAAGTTTGGTTTTTTGGTATTGGATTTTTTATAAGTAACGTCATACTATTATTACAGATCGTTGGTGCTGGTCAAGGTTTTCTTGCTGATAGATTTACTTATATAGCATACTTCGGATTATTTTTTATCATTGCTTATTATGCTAATAAATTATATCTGGAAAATACTAAACTGAAAAAACCTCTATTAATAGTTCTATCATTATTATTCGCAATATATGGTTACATGTCATTCAATCAGAATAAAATCTGGAAGAACAGTGATACGTTATGGACTCATGTTCTTAAGTATTACAATAAAACGACTCTACCTTATGGTAACAGAGCTAATTATCGTAGGGATTATAGCCAAGAACTTAATAGACTGGCTAACTCACTACAGAGTAGTAATCCCCAAAAAGCACAACAATATAGAACTCTAAGTAGTAATTATGTATCTCTTGCTCTTGAGGATTATGCATCGGTAATAAAACTTGTCAAAACTAAACCTGAACCTTACAACTCAAGGGCACGATTATACTTTAATTTTAGCCATAGAGATAGCTTGGCAAAAGCATTAGATAACTATAATCAAGCTATACAACTTGATCCACAAAATGTAGAATATAGAGTTAATCGTGGCGCAACTTTTGCCAAATTAGGTGATATGCAGAATGCCTTGAGAGAGCTTAACGAAGCTGAAAAAATAGATCCTACATTTGGAAATATATACCTGAATAGATCAGTAATCTATAATACCACTAACAATTATCAAGAGGCTCTAAGAGATATCGATAAGTACTTATCTTTCAATCCGTATAAATCATCAGACATGTGGTACGAAAAAGGAAGACTACATAATCAGCTTGACGCAAGTAATAAAGCTATAGAAGCACTGACTAAAGCTATATCAATGCAAGGTAAAGGCATATATTATTTTGAGAGAGCTAAGGCATATTATAATCTTAGAAATATTACTGCATCTAAAGCTGATGTCGCTAATGCACAACGTGCAGGCTATAAAGTGAGTCAAGAATTGATTAATGAATTATCTAAGTTGCAATAGTAACACTGCGAAATTGTGAAATTATCTATGACTCAAAAAAGTAATCTAACCAAATGATGTATACTTATTATTACCTACAGATAACCAGCACTTCATACACTTAAAAAACATGAAACTAAGTATTATTATACCTGCTTATAATGAAGAGCGTACACTGCGAAATATTTTCACTAAAGTAATGGAAGTTGATCTTGTTGGAAATTTTAGCAAGGAGATTATAATTGTGGATGACTGTTCTACTGATAACACATCTGATATAGCTCAAGAGATCTTTAATAATAATGCTAATGTAATCTACTCTCGACATGAAGTAAATAAAGGTAAGGGAGCGGCTCTACATACAGGTATAGCTGTAGCCACTGGAGACTATATAATCGTTCAAGATGCAGATTTAGAGTATGATCCTAATGAGTTCAACTTACTGCTACAACCTGTAATAGATGGATTTGCTGACATCGTCTATGGCAGTCGATTTCAAACTGGTAAACCTCACCGGATATTATTCTTCTGGCATACCATCGGCAATAAATTACTCACCACTATGTCAAATATTTTCTCTAATCTCAATCTTACGGATATGGAGACTTGCTACAAGCTATTTTCAGCTCCTATCGTTAAAAATCTGACACTAAATGAAAAGAGATTTGGATTTGAACCTGAAGTAACTGCGAAAATTGCAAAAATAAAAGGTATCAGAATTTACGAGGTTGGTATTTCATATTATGGTAGGACATATGAAGAAGGCAAAAAAATAAACTGGAAAGATGGTGTAAGAGCACTCTATTGTATCCTCCGATATAACCTATTTAAATAAAAAAAGGATGAAGAAGGAATTCGTTTTCCCTGATATAGATGAAGTAGGCATAGAAACTTTAGAAGCTGTCTCTATTGCTGTCAATTTTAATGAATGGATGTATAATACCATCAATAAACATTGTAGTGGAAAGATCTTAGAGATAGGCAGTGGAATAGGGAATATATCACAGCACTTTATTAATAATGGACAAGACATCACCCTCACAGATATTAGAGATAACTATGTTGATTCTCTTAAGGATCAATTCCCTACTCACAACGAGAATACTTTCTTACTGGATTTAGTAGACAATAACTTTGAAGAAAAGTATAAAGAATTCATAGGAATATATGATACTGTCTTTGCTTTAAATGTTGTAGAGCATATCAAAGATGATGGCTTAGCAGTAAGCAATGCTACAAAATTGTTAAAGCCCAATGGCAAACTAATTATCCTAGTTCCAGCCTTTCAATCGCTTTATAACTCATTCGATACAGCGTTAGAACATTATAGAAGATATACGAAAAAGTCCCTCAACAATCTTATATCTTCTCAATTAGAACTTCAGCACTCTCAATATTTCAATGCGTTTGGAATGTTAGGTTGGTTTGTATCTGGTAGAATCTTAAAAAAGAAAACGATTCCTATCAAGCAAATGAAAATCTATGATAAGCTGCTTTTCATAGCTAAAACTATAGATAAGCTAAGTTTCAATCTGCTCGGACTCTCTGTGATATCTGTGGGTGTCAAAAAGTCTTAATTAATAACATAAGCCTCAAGCTAATAATACATTTTCTGAGTACTTCATTTATACTTAGTGAGTATATTATATGTGTATAAAATACATACTTAGTACTATAAACAAAAAAAGTCCTGACGTTAGTCAGGACTTCTAATAATAAACCA
>ENA-ORXT01000604-ORXT01000604.1-marine-metagenome-genome-assembly--contig:-NODE-604-length-55252-cov-5.005184_pt1 | contig 55252 bp, 58 predicted proteins | sample MGYA00237868_ERZ511482 | MGnify/ENA metagenome assembly ERZ511482 | reverse complement strand
GCTCCACTGTTGCTCACTTATCTGTTCCTGAGTGTAAAAAATTCAAAATTAGAACTCCCCCCTTAGAGTTACAAATCCGTTTCGGTCAGATTCGAAATAAGGTGTTGGTTATGCTTGATAGACTCAACATTAGCACTTCCGATCACGAACAAGCATTTAATTCACTCAGCCAAAAAGCCTTTTCAGGAAACCTATAAGCATGACCGAAGAAGTTAGTGACAACCAACGTTATGAAGCTCTGTATGAATCAATCAGAGAGGGTAGCCGCGATAATCTGAAAAAGCTTATTCAGAGTGAGGGCAAGGCAGATGTTGATTTTCTGCGCCGTACCAAGTGGTCTCCTTTACTCGAAGCCGCTGCACATGGCCAAACCGATATCCTATGGGATTTAGTTCACGAGTATGGTTTTAACGCTGACGATAGCTTTGAACTAGAGCCCTCTTACGATGAGATTTATGGTTCAGGTAATGAGCGTAAACAAGAATATAGCTTATGTAGAGGCACGGCTTTAACCGTTGCGCTAGAGGCTAGGCACTGGGCAACGGCAGCTTTCCTGATTACTGAAGGGGCTGATGTTAATGCTATGTTTTATGGTATCAGCGCGCAAACCTATGAGAATTTTGGTTATGAGATTTCTACCGACGAAGGTACTTGTCTTTATCTCGCTTTAGTCAGAAAAGCACCAGGTCGTATTATTGAATTAATGCAAACCAATGGTTTAGAGGTGGATGCAGAATGGGGTGACTATGATGAGAAAGATACGTTGCTTGGCGTTGCAATTAGGGATAAAAAGCCTGCATTAGTTGCCAAACTTCTTGAACTAGGCGCAGACCCAAACCAGACCGTTCGTTTTCCTCATGAAGGTCAATGGCATACGCTGTGCTTTATTATTCACCACTACTCTCGTGGTGACCTAGACTGGTTAACGATCATTAGACTGCTAATCGAGCGCGGTGCAGATAATGAGTTTGTCCCCGAAGGTGAAGACTATGATGGAGTCTATGAGTCTGCACTGAGCATTGGTGACGAAGCGCTCCTAAGTAGTTTAGGGCTTATGGACAAAGTCGTTAGTGACCTTAAAGGGGCTAAACAAGCAAGAGGGTTTCTTGCCTGATTAGACCAATGCTGTATACTAAAAAGACTGAATTAGAATCGAATTAAGTCTTATGAGCGAACAAATTATCAGCCTCACCGAGTTCAAAGCCTCTGCTAGCAGACTACTTGAAGACACCCGTTCAGGCGCGCATCTCGTCTTGACGCAAAATGGATCAGCCAGTGCCGTGGTTCAAGACTACGCGACCTATCAGCGACAGAAGCAGGCATTTCTAATGCTTAAACTCCTGATTCAAGGTGAGTCCGATATCCAAAATAACAGAACTCAACCCCAAAAAACGGTATTCAGTGAGTTACGTGAGTCACTCAAAGCAAGAGCAAAACAGGAATGAGTCAAGCGGTACACTGGACGACAACCGCCCGATATGACCTTGAAGAAATTATCGAATACATCGCTCAGGACAGCATCAATGCCGCACTTGATGTGCTGGATCGTATTGAAAGTAGAGCAGCGAAACTGGCCGATTTAACACCAAGAGGTAGGTTAATTCCAGAATTGTTAGACACTGGTATTTCACACTATCGAGAGCTAATAGAAACACCATGGCGCATTATCTATCACCAGATTGATAACGATGTTTATATTGTGGCAGTACTGGATTCCAGACGAGATTTAGAAGCTTTACTTCTTAATCGCTTTGGTCGTGGAGCTTAAGTGCTTTTATCTGCTTATCAAAATCAGATTCGTAGAGACGATCCTGCACAACGCGGTATTTTTCAAATTCACTGATCGCGTGAGCTTTGGCGATTTCCGCGCTAACTTTGCCAGCATCTTGCAAAATCTCTCGATCGGTTGCAGCAATAAATCGATTCAAACGTTCTTCCCAGTCGGCCATTGTCATGGGCATTTGTCTAAGTGCCATATCTTCGGCCACGTCCAAATAGGCATTGACCAGCCTTTGTAGTTGGGCGATTTCTGCGTCGGCTAGATAGTTTTTTGCAATAGTGACATCAAACTTTTGGATCTTACCTTCCGGTGCATCTTTCCACGACGTTAAGCCCATATTTGCGAATGCGCGTCAGCTGTTCTTCAAAATACTGCTTCCCCAGGATAGAGCCATCATTTTTAATGCGCTCATCGTCCATAGCATAGGCTTTAATTGTGTACTCTTTGACGATGACAGTTGCCCACTTGCGAAACTGTACCGCACGCTCGGAGTTTACTTTGTATCCAACACCGATGATGGCCGAGAGATTATAATGCTTGGTGTTATAGTTTTTGCCATCTTTAGCAGTTATTCGAAAATTTCTAATAACTGAATTTTCTTCTAATTCATTGTCTGAGAATATCGTTTTTAGGTGGTAATTGATTGTACTGGTTTCTACATCGTATAAAACCCCCATCATTTTTTGGCTGAGCCATACGTCTTCATCCGCATAAATAGCCTCAACACCGCCTTCACCACTGGCCGCCACAAAGGTAAGATATTCTGCTGCGGATGAGCGAATAGTGGGTATAGGGTGTTTCTTTTTGCTCATGCTGCAGGGCCTTAGATAGCGATCAGCTTTGTATTATAACGATCAAAGGCGCACTAATCTTGTGCTTCGACAATACTTGCAGTATTGATGGCTGATTAATACCCAATTCAAGATTAGTAGGCATGACCGTTTTAGAGTTCCTTGCCTGAGCAGCCTGATACTGTATATTAAATAATCGAATTAGAACCGAATTAAGTCTTATGAGCGAACAAATTATCAGCCTCACCGAGTTCAAAGCCTCTGACTATGAGCGACTGTCGATTGTCTCTGTCGCTCAAGTCTATCGCCTGTGTAAAACGCGGCACTATCAATGCCAACACCTCACTCATACCAAAACGAACCCAACCCAAGTGGCTATTGGCGAACGACGCAAGCCTCATCCGCAAGGCCGGCCCTGCTACTTTCCCGTGGTAGAAACGGACAAAAAAGGCAAGCGACGAAAGCGTTACCCGTATAAAGCCATGATGACGCCTTATGAAAAGCTCACCCTATTTAAAACCATTAATGAACAGGGACAGAAAAAGGCTTAATCGCTAGAAGAATCCGAGGTATGTTCAGGCTCATTTCTATTTTAGAAAATACTCTTGGTGGTAGTAATCAAATATGTATTATCAAGTTAGTTCGGGTTAACTCGACAAATCTGTGCTCTTCAAATCTCGACTCTAACGCATTCAGGTTATTAAGAAACAGGGCTTTTAGCTCATTATTTCGTATATTTCCAGTGGATATAAGCAGTAGTTTCCAAGGCTTATCTTGGAGCCAGAATGAGTCTACAAAATCCGCATCTTTAGTGACGACAATACGTTTTTCTTCTATGGATAGTTCATTGATAAATTGATCGGAGGTGTAATTTCCCTCAGGCAAGCTGATAGTGTGCTTTGTATCAAAACCAGCTTCTTTGAGCTGTGCAGCCAACTTTCGTGGAAGGTGGGCATCGACCAGAAAATTCATGCTGCGAGTTCTATTCGTTTAATTTGTGATAAACGAGCGGCATAACTAAGTACCGCTAGTATATCGTCTTGTTCTAAGTCTTCATAATCTTCCAATATTTCATCCATGTTCATACCCGCGCTTAGTAGTTCCAGCATCATTTCTACTGGGTAACGTAATCCACGAATAGTTGGTTTTCCATGACAAATATTAGGGTCGATAGTGATTCGTTCTTTAAGATTCATGACTTTTATCCCTGAATTTTATTTTTATATATTAGCCCAATGAAAGCGGTATTACTATTAACTCCAACTCATTATGCGCTGGACCGTATTAAAAATAGAGCAGCGAAACTGGCTGATTTAACACCGAGAGGTAGGCTAATTCCAGAGTTGTTAGACACTGGTATTTCACACTATCGAGAGCTGATTGAATCGCTTTGGTCGTAGCGCTTAAAACGTAAGGTCAAACTCACTCTGAAAGCAGCTGACCCGCGAACGGATTAACAATCCTCAGAGACCCCTCAATGATTTGCTCATGCTGCATGTCTTCAGAATACAATCTCACACAACCCTGTTCTAGTGAGCTTGCCAACATCAAACAATCAAAATAGCTATATCGATAACGTTCACCCAGTAACAAAGCTTGCTCGATGGTACGAGTCGTTACGGTTGTTACTTGAAAATTACTCTGGAGTTCTTGAACTACCTTCAAGATTTCTGCATAAGCCAGCTTTTGCTTGCGATACATGACATTACTAACTTCATTCAACACCTGTGTGCTAATCCATACATTCGGTTCTTGAGCACACTTCAGGGCAAGGTTCGCTTTTTCAGGCTCATCTTCTGAGTAGAGATAAATCAGCACATTTGAATCAAGAAAGACCTTATCTTGCATTGGCTGCCTCACGGTCGAATCTGTACCCGCTGGTTTTCAATTTAACCGCGTTGAATTGTTTTTTCGTGGACTGCTGTGTTTCTAGTAAGCGCAGGCGGTTTTCCCGCATGAGTTTTTGTAGGTAGTCGAAGTTGAGGCCGGGGTACAATTCGGCTAGTCGGCCAATTTTTACCCAGTAGTCGACTTGTCCGCCTAAGGTGCGCTGAAAAACCTGTGCTTGCTCCCGTGCGGAATCAACAGTCTCATCAGAAAGTTTTACGCTTACAGCCATAGAATTACTCCTGGTTACCTATAGTTACTTTAGGTAACCAATATGCATAAAAGGTTTATCTATGTCAAGATTACACACGCCATGCTCTCGCAAACAATACTCGGTAGATTATAATGATTGGTCATCCTTTCCTTAAACTGTTCACTATGAATATCAACGCACTTATCACCCAAGGTGAAAACCAGCTCCTTGAGTCTGTGACACAGGGCGAGCTAATGCGTTTGTTCCAGCAAAGTGGAATGTTCCATTTTGATTTACAACCTGTTGAACGCACTTCGATCACTGATCTGAATTTCACCAAGTTGGATCAGTGTTTTTCAATGTATGAGATTGATCTTTCCAAAGAAGAGGATAAAGTCCGTATCCTGCAAAACACAGATATTCTCAGTGAGTCAGGTCAAGTAACAGTTGGTGGGTTGTTAATGTTTGGCATCAACCCTCAACGCTACTTACACAATGCCAGTATTACCTTTGCGCATTTCGTTGGTAACGATCTAGATGAGGAGTTGTTAGATAAGCAAGTCATCACCGGCACGCTAGATATACAGGTGGATACCGCCCTGGCAATCATAAAAAATCATATCCGTCAGCCCAGTCGTATCGAAGGCGCAAAGACGGTTGATCAGGTGTTTCAGTACCCTGAAAAAGTATTTCGGGAACTATTGGTAAACGCCTGTGTGCATCGTGATTACTCCATCCATGGTTCACGTACCCGCGTTTTTATATTTGATGATTGCATTGAATTTATGAGCCCCGGTCGATTGCCCAATACTGTTTCGATTGAGAAAGCAAAACTGGGGGTATCTTTTGCCCGTAATCCAGTTATTTTGAAGTTCATGGAGAATCTGCGTTATATCGACAAGATGGGACGTGGCTTGCCAATGGTTTACCGCACGGCAACGAATGCGGGTAAGTTTGTGGAGTTTTCTGAATTTGGTGAAGAGTTTAAGGTGGTTCTGGGGTTTTGACCTGAATCGCACCGTACCTATGTGCTGCGGATAGCCTGACCATATCGGTCGTGATGGCCAGATTGTGGTTTGGGTTAAATCTTAATTTTCACACGCCGCCCTGTTTCTTCAGACTCTAAACAGGCCAGTGCAGCAGCGAGTGAGTACAAACCATCCTCGCCTGTTGCAGCCGGTTCACCTTCTCCACGAATTGCTTCGACAAAACGTCTAGTGCCTACGTCGTAAAGGTTCTCATGGTTCATTTCTATAACACGCTCTGCATCTGCGTTGCGTAAGATAATTTCTCCACCCGGTATTTGTTGCATCACATCACGCGCAATCAGTGAGCCTTCTGTCCCATGAATTTCTAAACCGTTGCCGGCATGTTTGATGGTAAATGCATCGTGAACTTGGGCTTGCACATTGTTATCAAACTTAAAAATAGACATGGTGCCATCTTCAAGCTCAGGGTTTGCCATACCGCTGTATTGACTCATGCTGATCACTTCGACAGGATTGGCCTGCAATATAAATCTCAAGGTATCAATGTCGTGAACCGTGATATCCATTACTACACCACCACCGGCGCCTTTTTTTGTTAAGCGCCAACCTTGCAAGTGTTCCGGCAAATACACCGCATGAAAAACGCGCGCGGCCAGTGGTTTACCAATTGCACCCTCTTCAATCAACTGGCGAAGTGTGCGATGCGCAACAGCATTGCGTAGGTGGTGATTGGTTGCCATCACTACATTGGCATCTTTACAGGCCTGAATCATTTCCTTTGCATCATCGAGTGACATAGCTAAAGGCTTTTCACACAAAACATGCTTACCCGCTGCCGCTGCCGCTAGTACTTGCGCATGGTGTAACTCATTGGTGGTGCTGACATAAACCGCATCAACATCGGGGTTATCAAGCAAAACCTGTAATGAGTCAGTCGCCTGAGAAATAGCGTTTGTTTCTGCATACTCTTTGGCACGTGCAAAATCACTACTTAGAACAGAGACTACCTCACAGTCAGCCTGTTGGCGGATCGCGCCAATCATTTGACTGCTAGCGATATTACTGGCCCCAATTAACCCAAAACCGATACTCATGTATTGCTCCATGACCAAATATATAAAACTAGACCGTTCCAGTTTTCTGTACCAATAAGTTACGTCAATTAGCGCTAAAGCACAACAAAACTGTATAGTCACTTGCACTATTCCCGTAGATGGCGCTATCATATTCTAAATATCGTCTGGAACGTTCCAGGTTTTAATTTAGGAGGCAATTACTGTGGCACTGCAACTTGATAATATTCCTGAGGCTATTCGGTCTGCCAAAGCCGCCCTAAAAGCTAAAAGTGCTGATCCTAAAAAGACCTTCGATGAAATGACTAAATCCATTGAATTGGAAGTTGCAGAGATCAAAGCGCTTGTTTCACAAGGAAAGCCGGTTATTCCAGAGCTGGACTATTCTGAAGTATCAACTCAAGGCATTAGTGACGAGCAACGAGACCTTATTCGTAAACGAGGCTGCGCCATTGTTCGTAACACATTTCCTAAAGCGCAGGTTGAGCGGTGGAACCAAGAGATTGTTGATTATCTCGATACACTGGATTACTACAATACACCCGACAAGGGTTTGGATAAGTATTTCTCATCCTTACAGCAAGGCAAGCCACAGATTTTTAGTGTGTATTGGTCAAAGCCTCAAATAGAAGCGCGCCAATCAGAAGCAATGGCGATAACCCGCCAACATTTAAATCGAATTTGGGATTTTGAAATAGACGGCCAGCAGCATTTTGACCCCGATTTAGAATGCACCTATTCTGACCGTATTCGTCGTCGAGAACCTGGTGATAACTCATTAGGCTTAAAGCCACATATCGATGGAGGCTCCGTTGAACGCTGGATTGACGAGCAAGGCTTTCATAAAGTTTTCCGCAAATTAATTGAAGGCGATTGGCAACACTACCAGCCTTTTGACGCGGCCTACCGCAGCCAAACTCAAGAAATTCCCTCTCCTGCCGTGTGCAGCATGTTTAGAACCTATCAGGGCTGGGTAGCGTTAACTCCACAAGGGCCTGGAGACGGCACGCTCAATTTGGTGCCGATGTCTCGTGCTTTGGGTTGGATGTTTCTTCGTGCCTTACAAGATGACGTTGCCGATGATGACGTGTGTGGCGCAATGGCTTCGCGCGCCTTGCTTTGTGATCCAAAATGGCACAGCTTACTCTTGGAAGCTTTAATTCCTATTCCACAAATGCAGGCCGGTGATACTGTTTGGTGGCATCCAGACGTTATTCATGGCGTTGAAAATGAACACAAAGGAAGTGGTTATAGCAATGTAATGTATATTGGTGCTGCGCCATCGTGTGAAAAGAATCAAGACTTTCTTCGTAAACAGGCCGCTTGTTTTGAAGAGGGTAAAAGCTCACCAGACTTTGCCGCCGAGCACTATGAATTAGATTGCGACGCAAGGGCGGTAGTGAGTGACCTTAGTGAGCTTGGGAAAAAACAGATGGGGCTTAGCTAAGACATGTCTGGCCAGCCTCAATCATCTGATAACCGAAGAGTTACCCTATTGGATGTGGCAAAACACGTCGGTGTGTCAAAGTCGACCGTCTCATTAGTATTACGCCGCAGTAGTGAGGTCAATGAAAAGACACGCGAGCGAGTGCTAAAAGGCATCGAACAAACGGGTTACGTTTATAACCGACAAGCCGCTGATTTGCGGCAGACACGAACCAGTGATTTACTGGCAATTATTGTTAATGGCTTGAAAATTCCGTATATCGGTGAGTTGTTACACTCTTTTGAACAACACGCTAACAGCACTGATTTGGTTCCAATGTTTGCCAGTCACTCTGATCGCCTTGAGCAACAAGAGCGATTAGTACGTAATTATATGGAATATAACGTTAATGGTTTGGTCATTTGCCCCGCGCCGTTGACACCTGCTAGTTGGTTAGATCGTTTGTGGCGAAATGGCTTTCCCGTTGTGCAAATAATGCGCGAAGTGCCATTTGGTGATTTTCCATCGGTAGTGGCTAGCAATCGCAGCGGCACCTACATGGCAACAAAACATCTTATTAAACTGGGTCATAGCAAGATCGCATTTCTTGGCGGTTTAGACACCCACTCTGACTATCATGAGAGGTTGGGCGGGTTCATGGACGCCATAAGTGAAGTAGGATTCAGTATCCCAGTAGAGTATATTTGTCAGAGAGAACAAGGACGTAAGGCTGGCCGAGATGGCTTAAAGTCATTATTGGCTTACGATGCAGAAATCACTGCAATTGTGTGCTTTTCAGACTTGATCGCTTATGGTGTACTAAGCGAGGCAAGGGAAATGGGACTTGAAGTGGGTAAAGATCTGGCCGTTGTAGGCTTTGATGATATCGCTGACTCACAGCTGACCTATCCTGCCTTGACAACCGTTGCAGTATCCGCAAACGATATCGCCAAAGCGGCGATTGACTTGTTGCAGGTTTATACCAAGGATCGTAATGCTCCGCGAAAGCGAATTGTGATTCCAGTAAACTTGATCGTACGTGAGTCATGTGGAGCGACTTCACGTCATTAACCTAAAATCCCGAGGAGGGAGTTTATGAAAGCACGTCATTTAAAAGTGAAATTATTAGCGGCATCGCTTGCGCTGGGTTTAGTTGGAAGCGTACAGGCGGCTGACGAAGTTGAAGTACTTCACTGGTGGACGTCAGGTGGTGAAGCAAAAGCCCTAACCGTATTGAAAAAGGATCTGGAAGGACAAGGCATTGGCTGGAAGGATATGCCGATTGCAGGCGGCGGTGGTGAAAAAGCCATGACTGTCCTACGTGCCCGTGTTCAGGCAAAAAATGCACCGACAGCGGTACAGATGCTAGGTTTTGACATTCAGGATTGGGCGGCAGAAGGTGCAACGGCCAACATGAATGATTTAGCAAAAGCGGAAGGTTGGGATGCGGTCGTACCGGCTGCTTTACAGCGCTTCTCAAAGTATGAAGGCGATTGGGTTGCGGCACCGGTAAACGTTCACTCAACCAACTGGGTGTGGGGGAATAAGAAGATCATGGATGAAGTCGGCGCGACTGAAATCCCAAGCGATTGGTCTGGCTTTATTGCGTTGTTAGATAAGATTAAAGCAAAAGGTTATACGGCCCTAGCGCATGGTGGTCAGCCTTGGCAAGATGCAACGATTTTTGATGGCGTTGTGCTTGCAACCGGCGGCAGCTACTTCTACAAAAAAGCGATGATTGATCTAGATGAAGATGCACTGGGTTCAGATACCATGGTTAAAGTCTTTGACCGCATGCGCCAACTGCGTGGCTATGTCGATGACAACTTCTCAGGTCGTGACTGGAACCTAGCATCAGCCATGGTGATTGAAGATAAAGCGGGTGTACAGATCATGGGTGACTGGGCTAAAGGTGAGTTCATTAAAGCGGGCAAAGTACCAGGAAAAGACTTCGTCTGCTTCCGTACGCCAGGTAGCCAAGGCATGGTGACCTTTAACTCTGACCAGTTCGTTATGTTCAAAGGCGATGCAGCGGGCGAAAAGGCTCAGCTAGCGATGGCTAAAGCGGTTATGTCTCCAGCATTCCAGTCGGCATTTAACGTGGTTAAAGGTTCAGCGCCTGCCCGTACTGATGTACCCAATGATGCATTTGATGATTGTGGTAAGAAGGCAATGGCTGATTTAGCTAGTGGCGAGCTAATGGGTTCTATGGCTCATGGTCACTCGGCTCCTGCAGCGGTTAAAGGTGCCATTGTTGATGTCATCACTAAGCATTTTAACGGTAAAAATTCTTCAGCGGATGCCGTTAAAGAGTTGGTAGCTGGCATTGCCAACGCAAAATAAGGCGGCGCATTTCTACCGCTTTTAATGTGCGCTGTTAAAGTGTTAGAAGGTGCTTGTCGTGAATTTCTCCTCCCACGATGAGCGCCTTTTCACTTGATTCATTGCCGAACTCATTACCGAATCACTCTCTGGATATCCAACTATGCGCGATGATACCTCCGGTTTTCTTGGCTGGTGCCGACGGAGTTTACCTAAAATTGTATTAGCCCCCTCGTTTGTGGTGACAATCTGCTTTGTCTACGGCTTCATAATCTACACTGGGTATATTTCGACAACAGCCTCTAAAATGCTGCCCAATTCAAAATTCATTGGTTTAACCAACTACGAAAAACTATGGCGAACATTGAACTGGCAGGTCGCCTTAGACAACCTCGCCATATTCGGTATTTTGTATATCTCTATTTGTGGCTTGTTGGGTTTAGGCCTTGCGATATTGTTAGATCAAAAAATTAGGGGTGAAGGGTTTTTGCGGCCAATTTACCTCTATCCCATGGCATTATCGTTCATCGTGACTGGAACGGCTTGGAAGTGGTTTTTAAACCCTGGTTTAGGGTTAGAAAAAACTATGCATGAATGGGGCTGGTCAAGCTTCAAGTTTGATTGGTTAGTTAACTCTGAAATGGCTATTTATACTGTGGTGATAGCCGGTGTTTGGCAAACCTCGGGCTTTGTCATGGCGATGTTCCTAGCAGGGCTGCGTGGGGTTGATAACGAACAAGTCAAAGCCGCTCAATTAGATGGCGCATCATCCTATCAAACCTACAAACGCGTCATTATTCCACAATTAACCCCGGTGTTTTTAAGCGCCTTTGTGGTGCTATCTCATATGGCGATTAAGGCCTATGACCTCGTGGTTGCGTTAACCGGAGGCGGGCCCGGAAATGCGACCGAAGTACCCGCAACCTTTATGTATTCTTATACGTTTACCCGCAACCAAATGGGGGTCGGTGCTGCTTCTGCGATGATTATGTTAATGACCATCGCCGCGATTATCGTCCCTTATCTTTATGCAGAAACACGGGGTAAACGTCATGAGTAGACCCTATCAAGATTCAGGGGTAGGTGCTCAGCGCTTTTGGCGCGTGCTGATTTACACTACCCTATTAGTATTTGCTCTATTCTACCTACTACCGCTGTTTGTCATGCTGGTAACGAGCTTTAAGTCTTTGGATGAAATCCGCCAAGGCAACATGATGGCATTGCCAGAGGTCTGGACACTGGAGCCTTGGTTTAAAGCGTGGGGAAGTGCTTGTATCGGGCTGACCTGTGATGGCATTCATACCTATTTCTGGAACACCATCAAAATGGTTGTTCCTGCCGTATTGATCGCGACCTTACTAGGTGCACTCAATGGTTATGTACTCACAAAATGGCGCTTTCGTGGCCATCGTTGGGTATTTGGTTTGATGTTGTTTGGCTGCTTTATTCCGTTTCAGATTGTACTGATTCCCATGTCTCAGGTATTGGGAAATCTTGGTATTGCCGGTACCACAACCGGACTTGTACTGGTGCATGTGACCTATGGAATTGGCTTTTCAACCCTGTTTTTTCGAAATTATTATGAAGCGTTTCCCACAGAATTAGTCAAGGCCGCCATGATCGATGGTGCAGGTTTTTTTGGCATATTCTGGAGAATCTTATTGCCAAGTTCGGGGCCAATTATTGTCGTCACCGTCATCTGGTTGTTTACCAATATTTGGAATGACTTCCTATTTGGAGCCTCGTTTAACGCAGGTGAGGGCGCGCCAATGATGGTAGCGCTGAATAATCTGGTGAATAGCTCGACGGGTGTCAAAGAGTACAACGTTGATATGGCGGCCGCGATGATCGCAGCTCTACCTACCCTATTAGTTTATATCGTGGCTGGGCGCTATTTCGTGCGCGGTCTGATGGCTGGCTCAGTGAAAGGATAATCAAGATGGCGTCACTTGAAATTAAAAATATACGTAAATCGTTCGGCAGCACTGAAGTGTTACACGGCATTGATATAGCCATTGATGATGGTGATTTTCTGGTACTAGTCGGCCCGTCTGGTTGTGGTAAGTCGACCCTACTTAATATGATTGCGGGTTTAGATGACATCACCGCAGGTGAGATAGTGATTGGTGGTGAAACGATGAATGATCGTCACCCCTCAAAGCGCGATATCGCCATGGTGTTTCAATCTTATGCGTTATATCCCAGCATGACGGTTGAGAAGAACATCTCTTTTGGTCTAGAAATGCGTAAGGTGGATAAAGCAGTTCGCAAGCAGCGCGTTGCCGAAGTGGCACAGATGTTACAAATTGAACCGCTACTTAAGCGTAAGCCGGGTCAGTTATCGGGTGGGCAGCGTCAACGGGTGGCAATGGGTCGGGCGCTGGTTCGTGACCCTAAAATATTCCTGTTTGATGAGCCGTTGTCTAATCTTGATGCCAAGCTGCGTGTAGATATGCGTACCGAAATTAAAAAATTGCATCAGCGGTTGGGCTCAACCATTGTCTACGTCACGCATGATCAGATTGAAGCGATGACGCTGGCCACGCGTATCGCCATTATGAAAGATGGCGTACTGCAGCAACTAGGCACCCCACAAGAGGTTTATGATGAGCCCAATAACCTTTTTGTGGCGGGCTTTATGGGTTCCCCATCGATGAATCTATTACCTGCGACACTCGTGGATACTGATGCTGGAATTGCAGCCAACATCCAACAATCGTCGGGTGAATCAATTAATCTTTTGCTAAAACCCAGCGAAAATCACGCACAATGGATCGGCAAAGCAGTCACTTTAGGCATTCGCCCAGAAACCATAACGGACCCCGGCAGCGCCGAGCAGAACACCGGCTTAGTCACTCAGATTGATTGTGAGGTTAATGTCACCGAGCCAACAGGCGCAGACTTGTTTGTATTCACTGAGCTAGGCGGAGAAGAAGTGGTTGCTAGAATGCGCTCCAACAGTGGCGCAACCGCTGGTGAGCAAGCGGCGTTTTCATTCAATATGGAAAAGGCAGTATTGTTTGATCAGGACAGTGGTGAACGAATTTATTAAAGGTAGTACAAAGCAACTTGCTGATACCCAACACTGTGTATCAGCAAGCTTGTATTAGCCAAGTTTCACAGGAGAAAATCATGAATCAGCACCACAGCCAGCATCACCGCACGATTCGCAAAATCGACCCCGAACAAGGTGAGCTGTTGGGCGATCAAACTCCCAATGATAATGATCGGGTTGAGATTGGCCCATCACAATTGGCATTCAAAGAGTGGGAAGCTGCAGGCTTGGTTTTACCCAATCTACCTCAAATGCGTGAATTTCGCTGGAAACGCCTGACTCAACACATTGTTGACCGAGAATACGGTGGCCTGCTGATGTTTGACCCATTAAATATTCGCTATGCCACCGACAGCACCAATATGCAGTTGTGGAACACACATAATCCGTTTCGCGCTGTGTTGCTTTGTGCGGATGGTTATATGGTGATTTGGGATTATAAAAATTCTCCCTTCCTATCTGAGTTTAACCCCTTGGTTTGTGAACAACGCAGTGGTGCAGATTTATTTTATTTTGATAGGGGTGACAAGGTTGATGTTGCCGCAGATGTCTTTGCCAATGAAGTACGGATACTGATTGAACAGCATGGCAGTAACAATAAATGTTTAGCTGTGGATAAAATCATGCTGCATGGGCTTCGTGCATTGGAAGCTCAAGGCTTTGACATTAAGGATGGTGAGGAAGTCACCGAAAAGTCACGTTCAATAAAAGGTCCAGATGAAATACTGGCGATGCGCTGCGCCTCACATGCCTGCGAGGCGGCAATGACGGCAATGGAAGCCGCCTGTGAGCCTGGCTTGTCAGAAAACGAGGTCTGGTCAGTGTTACATGCTGAAAATATTCGCCGTGGTGGTGAGTGGATCGAAACCCGCTTACTAGCTTCAGGCCCACGTAGCAATCCATGGTTTCAGGAGTGTGGTCCACGCATTATCCAAAATAATGAGATTATCGCTTACGATACCGATTTGGTGGGTTGTTACGGCATCTGCGTTGATATATCTCGCACCTTTTGGCTCGGTGATGGCGAGCCGCGTCCTGACATGATTTACGCAATGCAGCATGGCGTTGAACACATCCAAACGAATATGCAAATGCTCAAACCAGGCGTGCAGATGCGTGATCTCTCCTTGAATACCCACACACTAGATGCTCAATACCAGAAAGGGAAATATGGTTGCCTCATGCATGGAGTGGGTTTATGTGATGAATGGCCTTTAATTGCCTACCCAGATCAGCTGGTTGAAGGGGCTTATGACTATGAGCTTGAAGCGGGGATGGTGCTATGTGTTGAGGCGCTGGTTAGTCCTGAAGGGGGTGATTTTTCGATTAAGTTGGAAGATCAGGTGCTGATTACTGAGAATGGTTATGAGAATCTGACAAAGTTTCCGTTTGATGCAAAATTGATGGGGTGATGTTTGTAAATCCCAACTGTTGTAAAGTCGTCGATGCAATAACCCTTTGAGGGGTTTTGCAAAGTACCGCTCTAGCTGATAACGGCCCACAGCCAGAACTCACAAATTAGAAAATATCAATAATGTAATGAGCAACAGCCGGTAGTTCGTCAGGTTCTACTGGGCTAAGCCACGGTTGCTAAAAGCAGCAGTACCGCGGCCTAGGGCGCGTCATTTATTTACTCAGTCTGAATGCGCGCAACTACCGCTAGCTCGCCCAACGAGGTTCTTTTAACCACGATAATCTCACCAGAGGCGGGGTATACACCCGTTAGTGCAGTAATGTTCACTTGATGTGCGACCAGTACTACGGGGTCTGTGAGGTCTTGTTTGGCTAGCCACTCTTTTAGCTGTTGGTTTTGTGTCGTTTTGCGTTTTGGTGTTTCAAAAAATGAGTTGATTATCGGCAATTCTTTGGGTGTGCCAATGTCTAAAAGTGTTGCGGTGTCAATGCAGCGGCACCATTGGCTGGTATAAACGCGGGCTACCTCTATGCCACTGTCACGAAAACGCTCGCCAATACGTTTGGCCTGTTCAATGCCATTTTGTGACAAGTTCCGCTGAGTTGAGCACTCACGTAGCGCAAAGTTGGATGGGTCACCAAAGCCTGGTGCGATGGCGTGTCGCATCATTGCAAAATGATTGCCTGATTTTAGCGCGTCAAAGCCTGAGGGTTCGTTGGCTTGAGCGCCGCTTAGGCCAACCGTTATTAAACAAAAAGCGGCTAACAGAGGCTTCAGTCGGGATAGCGACACCGTTAAAATATTGTTCAGTTTCATGGCTACGTCCTCTTATTTGATCAAAGTCTTCTAATGCATCATTAAAATCTAACTGAAAGTAAAAGGCTAATACAACTATAATCTATACTATAAGGCCCTACTGAGGTATTGAAGCATGCAGCGTTTTTTTGTGGGCGTTTTGACGTCATTGTTAGCCGGATGCACGACGTTTGGAGTGATTGAAAACCGCCCAATAAAAAAGCCAGACAGCGCCAATAGTTACTCTATTGCTAAATTTTCAAGGGGTGAGTCGTCAGACAATTCGGTAACATTGGCATTCTCTGGCGGTGGAACGCGCGCAGCGGCGCTGTCATATGGTGTGTTAAAGGCACTCAGGGATACGCCCATTAGGTCAAAAGGCAAGCCTACACGGTTGTTAGATGAGGTGGGCAGCATCAGTGCGGTATCTGGTGGGAGCTTTACTGCGGCGTACTATGGGATACACGGTGAGCGCACTTTTAGCCAGTTTGAGCAGGCTTTCTTGCGCCGTAATATTGAAGGGGGTTTAAAGAAAACCCTGCTTAACCCGCGTAACTGGTTTGATGAGCGTGGCCACACCGAATTAGCGGTCGATTTATACCAGCAGCAGGTTTTTAAAGGTGCGACTTTCGCTGATATGTTACGGCCCGATGCGCCGCTGGTTATGATCAATGCCTCTGACCTGTCACGGGGTGTACGCTTCTCCTTTGTACAAGAATATTTTGATCTGCTGTGCTCAGATTTGCTCACGTTCCCAGTGGCTCGTGCGGTAGCGGCGTCTTCTGCGGTGCCCGTCGTGTTTGATCCGGTAGTTATAAAAAATCACGACAGTTGCAATACGCAGATGCCACCGTGGTTAAAAGAGGCGTTGGTTCGTTCAAAGAACCAGCCTGAACTGCAGCTGACGACGAGTGGTCTGAATAGTTACAGCGATAAGCAGGGCCGTCGATATGCGCATTTTGTTGATGGCGGCATTACCGATAATTTGGGACTTCGCGCGATTTATGATGTGTTGGAGTTGGGAGGTGGTGCAAAGCGCACGGCGGATTTACTAAGGCTAAAGCCCGTAAAGCGGTTTGTCATTATTTCGGTAGATGCGGCGGTTAGGTCGCAAAATTTGATTGATCAAACCAACCGACATCCCTCGTTATTTGACGCGGTTAATGCCATGAGCGATGTGCAGTTGCAGCGTTACAACGCTTCAACGATAGAGGTGACGAAAAAGAGCATTGTGCGTTGGACAAAGCAGTTGTCTACCCCACAAAGTCCTGTTGAACCCTACTTTATCCAGTTAAATTTTAGGGGCGTTGTTGACAAGGCTGCTCGTGACGCGCTCAATGAAATTCCAACTAGCTTTAACTTAACGGACCAACAGGTGGACTTACTGATTAAAATGGGTCGTGATCTACTGTATAAGAATGCTGAATTTAAACGCCTGCTGGCGGACATAAAGAGGGATGAGACGTCAAATGAGTGATCCAAGCGCAACCCATGCGTATTTATTAGACGGTGCTGGCGCAGCGCAAAAGGTGGGGGTTGATGAAATTGCGCAGTGGCGTGAGGCCGATGGCAATCTTTGGGTGCACCTTAACTATGAAAATGTTCAAGCCATTGACTGGTTAAATGGCCCTGCAGGGTTGGACCCTCTTATTGTAGGGGCATTGCTTGCTGAAGAATCACGACCTCGGGTGGCGACATTTGGCGATGGTTTGCTCATCGCACTACGCGGAGTTAATTTAAATGCGGGCGCTGACCCTGAGGACATGGTGTCAATTCGCATTTGGATCGAGGCTAATCGTATTATTACGACGAGAAAACGTGAACTGCTGTCAGTGGCGGATATTGAGGCGCAGTTTGAAGTTAGCAAAGGGCCCTGCAATTCGGCTGAGTTTATTGTTGATTTAATCGACAGGCTAATTGATCGCGTGTGCGATGTGATCGATGAGTTGGAAGATGAGGTGGCTGAGCTAGAAGCGCGGGTGCTTGATGGCGACAATGGTTCGCTGCGTTATGATTTAGCCACGGTACGCAGGCAAGCTATTGCGATAAGGCGTTATCTCTCACCACAGCGAGAAGCGTTGTCTAGGCTGGCGGCTGAAAAAGTAAGTTGGTTAGGTGAGTCGAATCGTTTTCACATACGAGAGGTTAATGACCGGCTGATTCGTAGTATTGAGGATCTAGATGTGCTGCGTGAGCGCGCTGCGGTAACCCAAGAAGAGCTTCAAAGCCGCCATGCTGAACAGCTTAATTCTCGGATGTATGTATTGTCTGTCTTTGCGGCTATTTTCCTTCCGCTAGGTTTTTTAACCGGGCTTTTAGGTGTGAATGTCGGGGGGATTCCGGGTGCAGACCATCCCGGTGCGTTTACAATTTTTGTGGTCTCTTTAATCGTTTTGGTCATATTGCAGGTGGTGGTTTTCCGTTGGAAAAAGTGGATGTGATCTTAGCGGCGCTTATTACCCCGCTTGATTGCCGTGGGGTGAGAGGTGTTTTCTGGTATATTGCGCTTTTATGAAGAGGTTTGGCTAAATATGCGTCCAATTAGCGGTGATTATTGGTCAGTGGTCGACAATTAGTTGATAGTGAAGGGGGTTTAACAGTAATTTTCAGACGGATTAAACTTTAAAATAAGAAGCGTGTCTGACGGTATTGTCAACCCATCGCTACGTTGTTGCGTTAACTAATCAACCCCTAAGAAATAATTTCAGGTCATTTTAACTCTTTTATGAGTATCAAACGTATCTGTTATATCGTTTAAAAAGCCCGGTAGTCCATCGTGGAGATCCCATTACCATGCAACACAAGTCATTGTATGCTGCTTTCATTGTTTTGATGATGTCGGCAGGTAGTAGTAAAGCTGAACTGTTTGCCCCTTATCATCAAGACGCTTTTCGCGGTTTTGGAATCCAAAACCCCATTTTCAATCTTAAAAAATTAGGCCCTATCAATAGGAGTCGCACGCACAGCAAGCTGTGGTCAGATGACTACTGGCCGATATACACCGGCGGTTTAGCCTACCGCTACGCCGACCCCGGTTTTTGGATTAATTCAGATAAACCAACACCGCATGACTGGAAAATCCCTGGCAATCATGTACTGAAGAAATTCCCTGCGGCGAAGTTTATCCGTTCAGGCCTCACCAATAGCCTGTCACCTGCTGAAAAATATGACTTGCTGGTTGGGGACGTTCGTAGCCCCAATGACAAAAAGCAGCCGGGTTACTCGCTAACCCGTGCACACATTAGAGAGCTTACCAGTAAGACGCAGCACTGGGAGGGCACCTGTGATGGCTGGTCATTTGCCGCAATCAATGAGCCTCCTCCGGTGAAGGCTGTCACAGTGAAAAACCGTGCCGGTCAGGTCATTACGTTTTACCCGTCAGATATTCGGGCATTACTGACGTTGCTTTATTCTGACTATAACGTGTATAGCTTTGGTCAGCTGTGCAAACAAAAAAAGCCACGGGTTGAACCTGCTTCTTCAAGAAGTGCAGGAAGGGTGATTAATCAAGATTGCCGCGGTCTTAATCCGGGTCTCTTTCATACTGTTTTGATCAATCAAATGGGCATTGGTAAGCGCAGTTTTGTGGTGGACAGTGACTACAGTTCAGAGGTGTGGAATTTGCCTGTCATGTCGTATGAGGCGCAGTACCATAACCCGCAAACGTTCAAAGACTATAAAGATGCGTTCAGTGCACGCGTCGCGCTCAAAGATTATGTTGTCGACCCTTATGTGAGGTATCGAAATCCTAACCGGGTTGCGTATGTGGTTGGGGTGACTATGAAAATTCGCTATCAGGTTGAGAATTTTCCTTTAGCGCAAGAGAGGCTCACGCCTAAGCATGATAAAGAATTTGATGATGTATTAAGTTACGATCTTGAACTGGACGGGCAGGGCAATATCATCGGTGGTGAATGGACGTCGCATTCACAAACCAATCATCCTGATATTATCTCTTACGTTGCCAACAGGGATGTTGTTCGCACTGAATTTGACCCACAGGTGCGAGGTAACAACTTACCTGAAATCTTAAGAAGCCTGAAGCCTGAGTTTGTGGCAAAAGCCTCGTCTCGCAAACGGCCACTATACAAAGTGGTTAAAGCGCTAGCACGCATGTCAAGATAATGGCACGATCGTGTGATTTTAAAAAGTAATTGACACACCCGTCATAGCGCATAGTATTCATGGGCTGGAATCTTCCAGCCCAATACTCAAATAAGACGGTTACCGTATGCCTGCCATAATCTCTATTGTCGATCTGTGTAAGACGTACGACACCGGTCATGAAGCGCTAAAATCAATCAACCTCGACATCGAAAAAGGCGAAATTCTTGCGTTACTCGGGCCTAATGGTGCAGGTAAAACCACGTTAATTTCAACAATTTGTGGTTTGGTTTCGCCGACCTCAGGTGCCGTCACGGTCGATGGTAATGACATTATCAAGGATTATCGACTGACCAGAAAAGACATTGGTTTAGTGCCTCAGGAGCTGGCGCTTGGCGCTTTTGATAAGGTGTGGGATACCGTTTGCTTTAGTCGGGGGTTGTTTGGCAAAAAGCCGAATCCCAGCTACATAGAGCAGTTGTTAAAAGACCTGACGCTATGGGATAAAAAAGATAACGAGCTAATGACCTTATCCGGTGGCATGAAGCGCCGTGTATTAATTGCCAAAGCCTTATCACACGAGCCAAAAATCCTTTTTCTAGACGAGCCAACAGCGGGTGTCGATGTTGAGTTGCGTAAAGATATGTGGAAAATCGTGCACAAGCTACGCGAGTCTGGGGTCACGATTATCTTGACGACGCATTACATTGAGGAGGCGGAAGAGATTGCCGACCGGGTCGGAGTCATCGCTAAAGGCGAATTATTGCTCATTGAGGATAAAGATACCTTGATGCATAAAATGGGAGAGAAGCAGCTAAATATTCAGCTTCGAGAAGCCATTGCAAGCGTCCCTGAATCGTTAGTGGATTATAATTTGGTGTTGGCAGTTGATGGTAAATCGTTAACCTACACCTATGATACAAACGCTGATCAGACGGGTATTACCGCCTTGCTTCAAGCGGTTAATACCGCAGGTTTATCATTGAAAGATTTAAAAACAACGCAAAGTTCGCTTGAAGATATCTTTGTAAAATTGGTAGAGGAAGAGGCATGAATTATCAAGCAATCAAGGTAATCTATTACAACGAGATGTTGCGCGCTTGGAACACCCTGATGCAGACCATCGCATCACCGGTGATTTCTACTTGCCTCTATTTCGTGGTATTTGGTGGCGCGATTGGAAGCCGTATTCAGGAGGTTGACGGGGTACCGTATGGCTCGTTTATTGTGCCGGGTTTGATTATGCTGTCGCTGTTAACACAAAGTATCTCTAACGCTTCGTTTGGCATATTTTTCCCGAAATTTACTGGCACCATTTATGAGGTCATGTCCGCACCGATTTCGTTTCTTGAAATATTAATTGGCTATGTAGGGGCCGCAGCGACTAAGTCATTAATTATCGGCGTTATTATTTTATTTACAGCGGGGTTTTTTGTTGACCTTGAAATAAAGCACCCTATTTGGATGATGGCCTTTTTGATATTAACCTGTATCTCCTTTAGCCTGTTTGGTTTCATTATTGGTCTTTGGGCCACTAATTTTGAGAAACTTCAGCTGATTCCTTTGTTGGTGATTACGCCGCTGGTGTTTTTGGGTGGAAGCTTCTACTCGGTTTCTATGTTGCCTCCGCTTTGGCAAAAGATAACCCTGTTTAACCCTGTGCTGTATCTAATTAGTGGTTTTAGGTGGAGTTTCTTTGGTAAAAGTGATGTGCCGGTTGAAACAAGTTTATTAATGATCGCAGTCTTTCTAATTGCCTGCTTAGGGGTAGTGAGATGGATGTTCAAGACAGGGTATCGCCTCAAGCAGTAGATAGTAATAAAATGACAACGATGAACAACGGAACTTCAATGAATACTATGGTTTATATTAAGCCATTTATTTTTTTATACGATATTAAGGCAATTTGAGATTAATTTAAGCGGTAGTATCCCCGTGTATGATCATTAGATAAACTGTTAACGATGCATAGAAACAAGTGGCCAATTGCAAAATATACCTTTGCGGGTTTGTTGTGCCTGCAAACGGCAACGCTTGCATTGATGCTATTAATTTCTTATCTGGGTGACGAAGAGGCTTATCTCACCCATGTTAAACGCCTGATGAAAGCGGTCGCCACAGAAACCATTCAGAACGTAGAGAGCCTACTTTATCCTGCTGAGAACCTGCTGTTAACTGCCGCCTCCTTGATGGAGTCAAAGGTATTAACGGTGGCCCCTGGTGCGCAGCTAGAACAGTACCTGTTTGAAAATATTCGCGTTTATACCAATTACTCGGGCATGTATTTTGGTTGGACTAATGGCGATTTTTTGTATGTGACCCGAAGCAATCCAAATGATGCAACATCGCCTTTTTTGACTAAGATGATTGTCAAAGATGCAGGCGGTAACCGCAAAACACAGCTCATTAACCGCGATCATTTATTTAACGAAACGAGCCGATCATCAATTGTTGATGATTTTGACCCTCGTACGCGCCCTTGGTTTGAAGCGCTTGAAAAAGGCTCAATCAGGTGGACTCAGCCCTATATCTACTACACCTCACAACTTCCGGGTGTCACCGTTTCCATCCCGGTAGTAAACGCAGAAGGGGAGGCGATAGGGGTGTTGGGCTTAGATATCAATGTTGATAACCTGTCGAATTTTTTAAGCAAAAATGTACTGAGTGCCAATAGCATCGCTTTGATTGCAACCGATGATCATCGGATGGTCGCACACACGGATTTAGATTTGATTTTACAACCTAATCGAGACCCTGAAACGGATCTGAATTTGGTCAAACTTGATGAGATAGGCGATGATCTTATTGGAAATGCTATGCAAGCCTTAGCCGTAAAAGGCCTTCCTTTTGTGTCAGATGGTAGCAGAAGTGTGGATTTTGAGTATGAGGACCAAAGAAATCACGCGGTGTTTCATTCATATAATAAGTCTGGGGTAAATTGGACGGTGGTCGTTATTGCGCCTGAAAGTGATTTTATTGCGGCCATTCGCAATAGTAAGTTCTGGCAGATTATATACGCGGTAATTGGTAGCTTGTTGATTACATTAATTGCTTATGTGGCGATGCTTAAGTTTTTAAAACCAGTAACCGATTTACAGGAAAGCGTGCTGCGTAACGCACTAACAGGCCTGTACAACCGACGGGCATTGGATGACATCGGGATTAAGTTATTAGCTGAAAGCCAAGCTAAGGGGCAGGTCGTCTCGATTGCTATTATCGACATTGATCGCTTTAAAGTGATTAATGACACGTTTGGGCACAGTGTTGGCGATGAGGTTCTCGTATCGGTTAGTCAGCGAATGCAAAGTGTGATTAAGAAGTCGGACTTATTGGTTCGATACGGTGGCGAGGAGTTTGTGCTGTTAATGTTTGGCGTTGATTTAAATGCGGCAAAGGGTGTCTGCGAGCGTCTTAATCAAACGATTAGAGGCGTTAATATTCAAACGGAGAGCGGGGCTATTCCTGTCACCATTAGCGTAGGCATTGCTGAGATTTTACCCCAAGAGAATACCTATCGGCCTGCTTTAAACTTAGCCGATCAGGCTCTGTTCGTTGCTAAGCGCAGCGGGCGCGATCGGGTTTGTATGCCAAGTGATTTAGACACGGCTAGTAAGGTGTCTAATCCTTGATAGGCGATAGTTTGCGATTACGCAAACCTAAGCGCCCTGTTTTAACTGCATTTCTGCGAATGCCTCGATAGGGGGCAATATAAAATATATCACCATTTTTACCCACCTGCTGTCTAGGAACCCCCACCGCTTTAGCTAACTTACCGTGGGCTTTTAAATGCACCGGTTCGCCATGCACGGGGATCGCCATATCAGGTTTTATCCAACGATACATTTTTTCAAGTTCTTGCATGGCAGGGTGGCCAGAGGCATGAATTTCAAGTTCGGTGGTTTCTTGAGTGATCACAGTGACTTGCATCGCCTCAAGCCTTAAGGTCAGTGCTTCAATTTCAGCTTCGTTACCCGGTATTGCGCGAGAGCTGAATATAACGGTGTCACCGGCCTCTAAAGATAAATCATAAAAGTTATCATGACTCAATCGATACAAGGCTGTACGCGGCTCGCCTTGGCTTCCTGTGGCAATGGCGATAACGGCATTTTTAGGCATATAGGACAAGTAAGCAGAGTCAACAATATTGCTTTGATCTGGCCAGATGCCTGATTTTTTTGCAGCCGCGGCCATATTGATCATTGAGCGCCCTAGTAATGAGACGTGGCGGTCGCACTTAGCCGCAATGTCATAAATGGTTCTCAGGCGCGCCAGGTTGCTACCGAAGCAGCCAATCACCACCCGCCCCGGGGCTTGCGCTATTAGCTGCTGCAAACCCGCAACTAGTGTACCTTCTGAAGTAGAGTGGCCCTTGACATTGGCATTGGTTGAGTCACAAATCATAGCGTCCATGCCCTCATCACCAATTGCTTGATAGTCAGCTTCAGAGTATGGCTCACCAATGACTGGAGCAGGGTCCAGCTTCCAGTCTGCCGTATGAAATATTTTGGCAACGGGGGTGCGAATGGTGAGTGCATAGGCTTCAGGAATCGAATGGGTTAGGGTAACCCACTGCACGTTAAAAACGCCAATGTCGTAACGTAGTGAAGGGTCGATAATGTGAACAATGACCCGTTTTGCAAGGCCCACTTCTTGTAATTTTCTATCAAGTATCTCTGCTGTAAAACGAGTGGTGTAGACAGGGCAAAGGAGTTTGTCCCAAAGGTGAGCCACTGCACCAATATGATCTTCGTGGGCATGGGTGATCACTAAGCCAGCCAGCGATTCACGCCGAGATGAAATGAATTCAGGGTCCGCCATTTGCACCGGAGGGGCTGAAGCGGGAAGCCCTAATGCTTTTTCCTCTTCGGTGGGTTTGGCAAACGTAATGCCACAATCAACCATCAGCCACTGTTCGTTGTGCCCGTACAAGTTCATGTTCATACCGATTTCGCCGGTTCCTCCCAGCGGTAAAAACCAAAAATCGGATTCATCAGGTGTCATTTGAACAGGTTTCCATCATAAGAAAAGTGCTGACTATAGTAACGCAGATAGGCATTTTTATATATTTATTGGGATTTTTGATGGACAGAATATTATGTGTATTTAATACTCGAACGCTGCCGAACGGCTGTCTCTGTCAGGGAGTGACGATTGAAATTTGTAAAGATAGGTTTATTGTTGTTGGCTTTAGTGGGCTGTGCTCCCCTGCAGCCGCACACCAAAGCGATCAATATACTTGAAGAGACGGGCTATTATGGTCGAGTCTATCACTGGGAAGAGCATAACTTAAAGCCTCATGTTATTGAGGTGGTTATGCCGCCCACGGCCCCCATAATTACCTCGGATTTTCATGGAATGGTTGGTGCTAATGGCGCTCCCCGCTCTGCAAGGCATCGAGGTATTGATATCTATCATGAGACGGGCGTGCCCATTATTGCGGCGGCCGATGGGGTCGTTATGAAGTCTGAAGTGGGTATTTGTTGGGGGCCGACGGTGTTAATTTATCACGGTGTCGCGCATGATGGAAAACCACTGTATGGCTTATACGGTCATATGCGAAATTTACAGGTCAAGGTGGGCGAGAAGGTAAAAAGAGGGCAGCAAATCGCTGAGATGGGTAACGATATTTACAATAGCTGCGGCGGCGGATTACACCATTTACACTTTCAAGTCTCACACAACCCTGTGGGTTTACCCATCGGTTGGGGCTGGAGCTATTTTGTGGGAGATGGTTTTCGAGCGCCCAATCCACATCGCTACTGGGCAGATGGCGAGGGCATGGTGAGTTGCTATGATCCAGATAGGACATACGAGGCCGGTACGTTAACTTATCCATTGCTTTGTGACGGTTACATTGAGGGTTACTGAGTTATCAGCGTTTTTTTTAGTGTAGACTTCATCTTAGAGTCAGTAAACAAGCCTGCTTGAGACATGGTTTGTGAAAAACTGATCAATTATTAAGAGGTTAGGGAGTCAATGGGAATTAAAAAAAGCCTAATGGGGGCGTTATTGTTGAGCCTGCCGTTGTTAGCGGCTGCGGATGAAGTCTGGGATAGCACGCGCGGTCGGGTTGTCTATGAAACGGACGTCGCTGCCACTGCAATCTGGAGCTATCGCGGCCCGTATCATGTTGGATTAATACATATAGCGGGCTTAGCGGGCATTCACAGTAATCGGGACACGTACGAGGCATACTGGGTGCAAAACCACTCTGACAAGCGTTGTGACTCGGTGCGGCCAACTCAAAACGGTAATACCTCACACTACTGGGGGCGCATCCATATTACCTTTGTAGGAAAGGCGTTTCCGTATAAATGGCAAGCTAAATGGAGCTATTGCAATGATCCAATGCAAAAAACGCTGTGGGAGGGCGTGCCTACAAAAGAGTGAGGGCCCTCACGTTTAGCTTAACGACAGTCGATTGTCATTGTCTCTTTCACCTGTGCGTGGCCGTCAATTTCTGCCAGTTTTACCTGCTCTAATACAGGTGCTTGGCACGAATTTATGTAGTAGTCATCCATAAGGATGTGGCTGGTATCGATAAACGTCGCCAAACCTATCGCGCTATCGTCTGTGACGATGAGTGCTAATTTACGTCCTTTAACCGGCTCACTCTTTTTAAGTGGCAGTGTCACATTCATTTGCAGGCGGGACTCTTTCGCCAATAGCAGTGAGCTATCGGTGAACGCGTCGAAGACAACTGGTGCGCCATCTAGCGTTAAGGTCGTAAAATACTTAACATCGGTTAGGCCTTTCAACACGTCAGCGGTGCGCTTTTTTAATGTTGCTTGCACGTTGGCTTCAGAGAGATCTTCACCGTCCATTAAAATGGCTGACAATTCTTTGTCATAAATCCAGCTCATTTGGATGGCGGTTAATTCGTTGTCTGAATTATTAACAAGCTTTGCCGTTAGGTCGAGTTGATAGTGAAAGCCCGCTGCAAAAGAGGTTTGCATGGCTAACACTAAGATTAAAGTGGGGGCAGATAATAATCTTAGGAATGAACGTAATTTCATGAAGGTTTCTCTTCAGTATTTTAAGGGGTTATATCGCCGACCAATAGTAGGGTAACGACAAGTACGGCACCAGCGGTTGACCAAGCACCTAAAACTCGCAAAATGACACCATCTAGAACATTGCGTAGCGGTAGAGCAATAAGACCAATAACTAACAATAATGAAGCACCAAAGACACCGCTTCCCGCTAGGTGAGCATAAATTTTAGCGGTTTGTAAGCCCGGTATTCTTGGTACTGATGAGTCCATGCCGATAACGATAGCCACAATAATGGCGATAATTGTCGGTACAGCAACCGCTAAATTCAACTTAAAAATTACCAATACGCCCGTGATCGCGGCGAGTGGTAATAATATGAGTTCAGCGTTCCAAGTGGCTGTCTGATAGCGCGTCATTATCAATGAGGCGCCCAATACTAATAAAAAGGCAGGAAATACGAGGCGTAAACTACGCCAGCCCTGTTGCCCTAGCAGCACGCCTAATGCGAACAGCGCAAGTAAATGCGCAGGTACCATCATCGGATGATAGAGCCCTTTCATAAAAAAATTGGTACTTGGACTGCCAATTGCCCATGCACTTATTGGCATCATTAAGCCCATGGCAACAATTAGGCACTTGCTCACTAAAGAGGTTTTCATAACCAGCCAGTTAAAAAGCCAACACCCGCTAAAGCAATTAGTCCACCGATTGCTCGTGCAATGATCTGACCCACAGGCCAGCGAGTAAGTTCACCAATACCGATACCTGCTAAGTGAAGTAACCCGGTTGAAACTACAAATCCAACACTATAAGCCAGTGCATTGGCCGCATTAGGTAGCTCGGTGCCGTGAGCATGGCCATGAAAAATGGCGAAAGCTGCGACCATGATTGCGGCAATCCACAAGGGAATCTTAACCGCAAATAAAATCATTAAACCCAATACAATGGATGAGGCGGCGATGCCAGTTTCGATAAACGGAATGGGAACACCAATTAAGCCCAGTACCCCCCCTAATGCCATCACCAGTGGAAACACGACGGGTAGCACCCAAATAGCGGGGCGCCCTAAAAATGCTCCAAGAATACCCACTGCAACCATCGCTGTAACGTGGTCAAACCCTGCAACAGGGTGCATAAAGCCGCTCATTAAACCGCCCGTAACCCCTTCACCGGTGTGAGCGATTGCGCTTGTCGATAGGGTTAAACCCAATAAGAAAATCCACAGATGTTTTATCTGAGATGCCATTACATTGCTCCTTATGCTGGTGGCAAATAGTCCGTAAGAAGGCGCGAGTTTATCATGCAGCTTATCTAGCGACTAGCATCTCAGCGCGATTGTCTTAGCAGGCTTTTAACCAACCAGTTGGGCGCAGGAAACTCTTTGCTAACTGAGAATAGGCCAGGGGTTTTGTGCCCTCTTTTGGGGGCTTTAATCGGGCCTGGTTTATTCCAGCTGTAGCCCCAGTTGTGAGTGTGATACCGAAACCAGCGCAACTTAGTCGAGCCTTTTTTGCTGGTATCGTAAGAAGCACCTAGTAGCTGACCTGCTCCTGTTTTTTGAACATTGAAGTCCTGCAGCGTTAGGTATTGCATGTTTTTGCCATGGACGCCGTTTGGGAGTGGCAGGTAATTACAGCTAACATCACGCAACTGATTTTTTATATTTAGCCCTGTAAAAAGGTGCTTTCCCCCCATCGCAAAAATCGAAATACGAAAGTGAGAGGCGGTGCTGTACACTCCCATCGGAATGCTCGTTTTGGCAATAGCGTAGGCTCGCCATTTACGCTTTAGGCGTGTGTAGAGAATGAGGCCGGAGTGTTCGTAATCTTGAGAAATAAGCAGTGGCAGCGCTTTGCCTTTATGGCGGTAAGCAAAAAATAGCCTCTTTTTTTGTAAATACTTAATGGTCGTTTTTTTGATGGGTATTTCTTTGCCACACTTCCAACGGTTATCCCATTTTGGCGCACTGCTCCATGCGGCAGAAAGTGACAGTGATGTGAGTAGCAAGGTGAAAAAGAGAAGAATGGCAGTGCAGCGTTTAAAGAATGCTGTCATTCGAAAAAGCCCTATTTGTATAATATTTATTCGGCCATAGTGCCACCAGACAGATATTCATGCAAGAGCCGCCGCCTTAGGTTAGTACAGGGTTTTAACGATTAAAAGCGATGTGAAATCGGTCATCTAGATAAATAACATAGATAAATAACAGGCGTTCAATATGAGCAATACAATTCCCCTAAACGCTATCGTTTATAAGCATGAGGCGGTGCAAAAGCCCGTTTGGAAAACACTGTTAGCCGACCTGTTACGTGACCCTGATGAGCTGTGCGATTTGCTTGGGTTTGAGGGGGAGCAACGCGCTCATATAAAGTCTGCCTGCAAACTTTTTCCGTTGCGCATCCCTAGGCCTTATTTAGAGCGAATTGAGCGCGGTAATGTGCAAGACCCGCTGCTGCTTCAGGTGTTGCCTCAAGCGCAGGAGCTTGAGTTGACGGCAGGCTTTAGCGTGGACCCGCTTGAGGAGGCTGAATTTACACCCTTACCGGGACTGCTCCATAAGTATCAATCGCGGGTGTTGGTGATTTTAAATGGCAGCTGTGCTATTCACTGCCGTTATTGTTTTCGTCGGCATTTTCCCTATCAAGAACACCAAATTACGACGGCGCATTGGCAGCAAATTCTTGAGTATATTGCCGCTGATAATCGTATCAATGAGGTTATTTTTAGCGGCGGAGACCCGCTAACGTGTAACGATAAAATGCTAGCCCGATATGCAGAGGATTTATCAACGATTGCTCATGTTAAAACTTTACGTCTACATACCCGCCTGCCGATTATGATCCCCCAGCGCATTGATGAGGCCTGTCTGCTTTGGATGAAGCAAACGCGTCTGCACATTGTGATGGTGATCCATTGCAATCATGCCAATGAGCTAGATGAAGCGGTCGGTCGCGCATTAAAAAAACTGTCAGCAATTGAGGTGACATTGCTAAATCAGAGTGTGCTGCTGCGCGGTATTAATGATGATGTTGATAGCTTAGAAAGCCTGAGTCGCCAATTATTTAAATACCAGGTATTGCCTTACTATTTATTTTTATTGGATGAGGTACAAGGGGCTGCGCATTTTGATGTTGCTAGAGCAGATGCTGTTGGGTTACATGAAGCCCTTAAAGCCCGCGTGTCAGGGTATTTAGTGCCTCGTTTGGCAAAAGAGGTGGCTAAAGAGGCGAGCAAGTCGCTCATCGCGTGAGCCAACGATTAAATCATGTGATTTGATCGTTATTGTTTCACTATTTGTTCAATTCATTCTTAATTTATTGATTCCATTATAAAAACAGACAATTTCCTCTTGTCGGGGCGAGTGTCGACCTGATCCTGATTATTGAACCTTTATCTTTTACTGTGCAGATATTTCGGTAATGTTTTGTGTTCGTACTGCAAGCAAGCCGTACAGCTCTCTAATGATTTTGCAGTTTTTAATAACAAAAATAATATAACAGCTCATACTTAGTGCGTTGTCGTGTTGCTAGCCTGTATCTGATTGATATCAACATGGATAAGTGGATTATATGCAACAACGGACTGCCCAAGAAATTTTCTTAAATAGTAGTTTTTCTAGTATTGAAGCGCATGACTACGAGCCGTTTCGCAGGGGGCATCTTGATGTTCGATTACCCGTGCCAAATTCCGATATTCGGTTATTTATTTTTTGCCCCGCTGACTATCCTTATCTTTGGACAAAGTACCTAGAAGGGCTACAGCGAGAGTACGCTCGGATCGGTGTCGATGATATCTTGGATATGCAAACATTAAACAACCCTGAGTCAGCGGCGATGGGCGTACTAGCGATTATTGATGGGGAAATTGTCTCTGGCATGCGTTTTCATAGACCGCTACGTAAAGTAGAGGAGGCTTCTGTCTACAGTGAGATGGCAGAGGGGAATCAGGCGATGTTAAAGCAACTGTTGGAGGCGTGGATTCCGGAAAAAGTGGTCGAAGCTAAAGGTTTGTGGTTAGTGACCAAGCACCCTGCCCGTAAACGAATTTTACATTCTATGGCGCGCTCAAGTATTTATGGTTCTGTTTTGCTGGGCGCGCGTTTCATCCCTGGCACAAGTCCTGCCAATGTGATGAAGCTTCATGTTGAAATTGGTATGCAGGAGGTCACAGACATTGGCTGCGTGCCTTATCCCAATAAAGACTTTAAAACGACGTTTGGGTTTTACGATACCCACCACATTATTGATAACTGTACGGATCAAAATCGTATTTTATTAAGAAGAGACTGGCAGAAAATTCAGCAGGCAAGGCTGCAGTCTGAGCAGCAACGAAACGATGAAAACTCATGGTTGCCGGTGATTTTAGATGTGGCGAATCCGTTTCACGCTCAAGCACTTGAATCTTTATTGATGAGTGCTGAGTATGAACAAAGAAAAAACTTTAAGTCGATGCAAGATGAGCTTAGCGAGCTTATTCCACCTATCGACGAGGCGCTAAAAACAGAAAGCAAACGCTGGATTGCCTATCCTTGGCGTAAGGTCGCACTAGAGCTTGTTGGGCCACGTACCTTTAGCCGTTTACTAAAGGATCGCAATCGCAACAAAATTACAGCGCGCGAACAAGAAACATTAGCGACCCTATCGGTTGGTGTTGTTGGGTTGAGTACGGGGCATGTTATCGCCCACACCATGGTGATGGAGGGCGTCTGTGGTCACATCAAGTTAGCAGATTTTGATACGCTTGAGGTGTCAAATATGAACCGGATACCGGCCTCGCTATTGGATATTGGCACCAATAAAGCCATCATTACGGCGCGAAGAATTGCTGAGTTGGACCCTTATCTCTCAGTAGAGGTTTATGATGAAGGGTTGCAAGCATCTAATATTGATAGCTTTATGAATGGCCTTGATATCATTGTCGAGGAGTGTGACTCATTAGATGTCAAAGTGCTGGTGCGAGAGGCTGCGATTAAGCGAAAAATCCCCGTGTTAATGTCTACCAGTGACTTAGGTATGATGGATATAGAGCGATTTGATTTGGATGAGGACCCTAAGCCTTTTCACGGCCTTGCCAATATTAAAGCATCGCAGTTAAAAGATTTGTCGCGCACTGAGAAGTCGGGGTACGCACTGGCAATTGTTGAGGGAGAGAAAATTTCCTCTCGACTAGCCGCCTCAATGCTAGAGATTAATCACACCGTGAGTACGTGGGCGCAGTTGGCGTCTGATGTTACCCAAGGTGCTGCATTGGTGACCACTGCGGTTAGGCGTATTGGAACCGGCAAGGTCACGCCTTCTAGTCGAACGCGAATGAATATGGACCAGGTGCTAATGCATGGCGTGCCACCTGTCGTTAATACACCCGAGGTATTGGCACAGCCTAGTGCCCTTAAATTTACTGGAATATTTCGCGATGACATGGTGCTTGCTGCAAGCTTTGCCCCCTCGCTAGGCAATTCTCAGCCATGGGATATCAAGTGGGTTAAAGATAAATTCCAATTAAAAATAAATCGCGACTCGGCGGCGCATATTGATATTAAAAGCCGGGCCTCTCTTGTAGCGCTGGGGGCGGCGAGCTTCAATGCGGAGGTCGTGGCGGCTCATTACGATGAGCAATGGCTAATTGAGCAGTTTCCTTTAAAAAGAAGTCCAGATTTAGTGACACGCCTATCACCTAATGAGGCAGGTAATATCGACACCTCTCTAGGTGGCTTTTATCCATCCCTTTTGAAACGTAAGACAAACCGTTTGATGGGCGATATGACGCCTCTCTCTGTGGCTAATATGACTCAATTAAGCGAAGTGACTAAACGCTATCCCGTTAAATTACATATGCTGAGTCAAGCTGAGCTGTTAGGTCGCTATGCTGACATTGTGTCAGAGTCAGATCGTTTGCGTTATCTAAATGAGCATTTACATCAGGAAATGACGGAGGAATTAGTCTGGCCCAGCGCTGAGAAAATCGAGAAGGGTGTTGACGTTAGGACGTTGGGCTTAATGGAAAATGACTTAAATAGTCTATCGATACTAAAGCGTGCCGATGTAATGAAAGAGCTTGCTGGATGGGGTGCAGGGCACGCCCTAGGTGACTATAACAAATCGCGTATCACCAGTGCTTCTGCGATCGTTGTGTTGACTATCAATGGTGAGTCTGAGCAGGATTATGTTACCGGTGGCAAAGCCATGCAGCACTTTTGGATGATCGCAGAGCAGCTCAATTTGGCTGTACAGCCTATCGCGCCACTATTTTTATATGCCAATGATGCAGCTGATATTAATACATTGGTCAATGATGAATATCAAGATTCAGTGGCGTCATTGCAGCAACGATTCAATACGCTGTTTAATATTGATGAGGGCGAGTTTCCAGTGGTTGCATTTAGACTGAGCTTTGCACCTGAGCCTGAATTTAGGAGCTTAAGGCGAGCATAGCATTGGCATTTAAAGGCTGAATGTGCTGATTAGTACTGATTTGAGTTTATGTGTGACTTTGTCGGGCTTAGGCGTTAAAAGTTAGTTTTGAGCCGTTTGGCGCCATTAATCAGATAATTATGGTATTCAAATTGAAATAGATGATAGGGTTGCTGAGTAAAATTCATACTAATAAATAAATCGTCATGCATCCTTTTCAAGCAATAATGATAATTAGCTCAACGGCACTGTTAGTCATAACGGCAGGGCTTTTGATAATACGCACAATGCCATCTAAACCTGGCGTTGCTTGGTGGGTCTGCGCGTCATTCATGCAGTCCCTGTGTTATTTCTTGGCATTAATATTTTTTGGTGAACAGGCGACGGTTGAAGGCGAAGTTATTTTCTTTAGCCTTCAGCTGATGTCAAACCAAGCACTATCCATTGGTATTTTAAGGTTTACCGATACCGCTGTAAACATCCGCATTAGAATGCTTCTTTTGGTTGGCTTTATAGTCATTACCGGAGCGCTGCAGTTGGTTGGTTATGCCTTGCTGGCAGCTTTGCTTGTTGCAGGATATAGTGCGTTCAGCTTTTTCCAAGCAGCGATGGCGGTGCGTTTGTACAAGTACTCCAATGCGTTAATGAAACTAGCAGGGTATATCTGCATAGGAATTGGTCTGCACTGGTTAGACTATCCCATCTTAGGCAAGGTTGAATGGTTTGTGCCGATCGGTTTCTTAATCGGTGTTGTACTCGGTGTAGGGCTTTTCTTCACCTTAGCCACTATCTCCTTGTTACAGTTTAAGCAAATTACCAAAGACTCAGAACTAAAAGCAATCTACGCTGCAAGCCACGATCCTTTAACGGGTGTTTACAATAGAAGTCACCTTGATCATTTGTTTGAAAAGTATAAAAGCAGTGTTGAGAAATCAGGAGGAACATTCATTATGTTGTACCTTGATTTGGACGGGTTTAAAGCGATCAATGACACCTATGGGCATAAGGCGGGTGACGTTATCCTTGTTGTGGTGACTAAACGAATGAAAAGCTGGCTAGGGAAAAAAGGCGATGTTGTACGCATTGGCGGCGATGAGCTGGTGGTAATCAATTCACTGCGCTCTGATATGAATGCCGATATTATCTACGGTACGTCAGCGGCGCAGCGTCTGTTAACACTGATCGAAGAGCCAATTGTGGATGGCGCGAATACCTATCACATCAGTGCCAGTATTGGTGGATGCTACTACGGGTCTGAGTTCAATGAGATGGAGGTGATGCTGAGTAAAACCGACGAGCTCATGTACAGCGCTAAACAAGCCGGTAAGAGACGGGTGCATTTTGGAAATATTCCCGATGATAAGCCGGTTGCAATACCCGACGGTAATCCGGCCGATCTATCTACGCCAGAGCGATTGCAATTAACCGCCAAAAAACATTAGTAGCCGACTGAAAGTCACTGTTTAACTGCCAACTGGTCGTATTTATAATCTAAGAATTCTTTGAACGCGGCCAAGCCTGCTTCAATATCTTCGCGACCGAACCCAATTCTAAATCGGTCGGCTGGTGAGCGTATTAATTCAGAGTGGTAAATAGAGGAGGGCAGCAATAGCACGCCACTTTCCTCAACTAGCGCTTGGCAAAATGTCTCTACCTCACCATGCCCTGTATAGCGGACGTAAGCGACGCAGCTACCCGCGGGGCGTTTCCATTCAAAAAGATCGGGGTAGTTGGCAAAAAAGTGGTCCAAAATATCGGCATTTTTTTGAAGTAAGGCACGGTTTTTTTCAAGTATTTTATCTTTAACGCTTAGTGCAATGACAGCGAGGCGTTCGCTTGGTGCAGAGTTGCAGATCGATAGATAGTGTTTGTAGCGTTCGAACTGTTCTAATAAGGCGATATCTTGACAAGCAATCCAGCCAATTCGCAGCCCCGGTAGGCCATAGGCTTTGGACATAACGTTGAGTGAGATACCTTTTTCATAAACGTCAGCGGCTTGATCAATACGTTGTGCATCGTCCAGCTCTATTAACCGATAAACTTCATCACTAAACAAATAAAGGTTATTGTTTCGACAGATGTTTATCAGTTCAGCATAGTCATTCGCTGGAATGATTGCACCGGTGGGGTTGTTGGGAAAGTTGATTGAGATTAACTTGGTATTGGGTTTGATTGCGGCGCGAATGTCGTCAAGGTTTAGGTGCCAGTTATTGTCAGGGTCAAGCGGTACACCGCTAACCTTGCAAATATCCAAAGGAATAGTTTCTGCCGCTTGGTAATTTGGAACGATGACAATGGCATGATCCTCCTTGTCTAACAGCACACGCATGGCGATATAAACACCCTCCTCAGCGCCGGCAAAACACAGAATGTTCTCAGCCTGCATCGTGTCGTAGGTTTGCGCTATAGCTTCTCGCAGGTCAGGCGCACCATAAGTTTCGGTGTAGCCAAGCCAGAGTTCGTTTAGGCTGTCACGGGGCATTTTTGCCAGATCAAGCAGCTCGTTAACGCTAAGACTTTGGGCATCCGATGCCGTCATGTGGTGTTTAGCGTTAAATTCCCATTTTGAGAAGTACGCTTCAAGTGCAAAGTTTCGCATAGTGACTGGCGTTAGAGCCATTCCTCCAAAAGAAAGTTTGTGCGTGTTAGGTGGCGATTATGCGCTAAAAAATAAGCATTTTATATTTAACATTGACAATTGCTTAGTATGAACGCTACCATTCTTAGATGATTATACGACGCAAACATCAAAATATAAGTTACCAAGGCTTAGGGCCTCAGGTGAATATATGCGTGTAATCTAATCAATCCAGATTCAGAAAAGCCGCACTTGTGCGGCTTTTTTTATGCCTGGAATTTGATGATCGTTGGTACGTAGCTGATGTGGCAGTCACCCGAATGGTTGGAGTGTCGCAGGTTCAAATCCTGCCGTACCAATCCTTAATTTTCTACGACGCCTCAGCTTTTTGCAGTGCCACGGCGTTCATGCAATAGCGTAATCCGCTAGGCTTAGGGCCATCAGGGAAAACGTGACCGAGATGGGCCTCGCAGTTGTTGCATTTCGCCTCGATACGGGTGCTCGCAAGACTTGTATCTGCATGATAAGACACATCGTTTTCATCGAGCGGTTGGGTAAACGAAGGCCAACCCGTCCCCGATTCAAATTTCTCACTAGCATCAAATAACTGTGTGTTGCAACATACGCAGGCGTATATGCTTGGCTCAAATAGGCTGCACATGTCTGAGCTAAAAGGGCGCTCTGTGGCCTCTTTACGGGTGACCAAAAAAGCCTCTTCGCTCAATTGTTCGCGCCACTGTGCGTCGGTTTTAGTGACAGGGTTGCGCGGTGCTGGATTGCCGTTTTTGGCAACCGCTAAGATGTCATCCCACTTCAACATGATATGTCCTTAATTTAGTTTTATTGTGCGTTCACCATAGTACATTGGGTACAGCGTGTGTCGAAATAAAGCTTATCGTTCGGCAAAGCACTCATTTAATTGCCAAATGGTTAAAAGATAAACCGATAATGGCTTGCTTGAGCCTATGCAGCCTTTTACTATGAATATTCAGCTATCGTTCATATTGCATAATTTTTCCGATGTAATGTGGCGGTAGTGTAAGTCAAGCCCTCAGGCCTAAGCGGTTGCAGTAGCTGAGTTACTTAAATTCATGTCGGCAGGTATCTGGTTTGGAACTATTTTCACTGATTATCGGTATTGCAGGGTTTACGTTTGGGCTGTTCATGTACCTTAAGAATAGAACCTCGCAAGAAGTCACCATCATTTACTCAAATCAATTACTAACAGCAAAGAGTGGGCAAGGGGTCGAAACGCTCTATCTCGGTGAGCCAGTAACGCACCTTATTCGCTATGACATTACTGTATTTAACAGTGGTAATAAGAGTATTCAAGCTCGCGATTTTGAATCTAGTTTAACGCTTCATTTTGATCACTTAGGCGTGGTATCGCATACGCCTGAATATGCTAGTGCGACTATAAATCCTGCCTACACCGCAAATGCTGGGTCGATTGAGATTGATTTTGAACGAATGAAACCTAATGACTATATGACGTTCGAAGTATTAACCGGTGGCTTAAGGGGTGACTTAAATCCTCCTCGTTGCGATTCACCGTTAAGCAGTGCTCAAGAGGTAAAAATTCATGAACAGGTATTTGATGAGGCAACGCGTAATAGTAAATATCATGGCTTAGTCAAGCATTTAGGCGTGGCTTTTATCGCGCTATGTGTCGGGGTCGTCTTATTTGTTGTCGCGTTTAATAGTAAGTATCAGGCATATTTTGTAGGTAACTCGTTAGCCATCCGTGAGCAGCTGGCTGTATTGCTGAGGGTCGAATCGTTGCCTTGGTTTTTCTTGTTTTTGATCTCGACCGTGCTGTTATTGTTTGCTTATGAGTCAGCTAAAGTGATTGCGCCAAAGTTTCGACGGTATAAGTTCGAGCAGCTCATTCACAACAGAGATCAAACTTGAGTGGATTTAATATGTTTACTGAACAGAACCTTCATAGCAGCCTAGCCAAGCTAGGTGCCACCTCACCAGGTGATATCTTCAAGCAGTTAAGTGACGCTTATGGCCAAAGCACCCGTCACTACCATACGGCAAAGCACGTCTCTGAATGCCTCAAACACTTTTCAACATATCATTCAGATGCGGTGCATCCTGCTGAAATTGAAGTGGCGATTTGGTTTCACGATGCTATCTACGAGACGGCAAAATCAGACAACGAGGCGCAAAGCGCCCAGTGGGCCAGTCGCTATCTTTTAGCGCATGCTGTGGATGCCCAGTGTGTAGCGCGTATTGCACAAATGATAGTGGCCACTAAAACGCACCAGTCTCAAACACCTGACTCTGCGCTAATGGTGGATATAGATTTGGATGTGTTAGGCGCAGATGCTGACGTTTTTGAAGCTTACGATGCGGCCATTCGTAGGGAATTTAGTTGGGTTCCTACCGCTCAATATTGTATGGCGCGTGGACAAGTGTTGTCATCATTTTTAGCGCGCGAGAAGATTTATCAAACAGAGACTATGCACGCGCTTTATGAGTCGCAGGCAAGAGAAAACCTGTCTCGGAAAATTAGCGAACTGACCGATAAACAGTAAAGTGGTTTAAGACAATTAACACGATGTACATGCAATGTCCTCAGTTAATTGGGTTAACATAGCGGTCATATAAGGTGAAATAATGATAGGCATTAGAGCAGCGAGATCGCTAAAAACTCAATTTACAAAAATATCAGGCAATCAGCTGAACAATGTTCCAAGCAATCTTGGCAATGGGCACATTGAAACCCTAATTCCGTATCTATTTCGTCCTACGAAAACGCAGCCGTACGCGCGTGAAAGAATCGATACGCCCGACAAGGATTTTTTAGATCTAGATTGGGTGAAAAAAGGCAATAAAAGCTTAGTGATCGTCTCGCATGGTCTGGAGTCCAGCTCCCATGCAAAATACGTGCAAGGTGTTGCCGGCCACCTCACGCAGCACAGCTTTGACATTTTAGCCTGGAATTACCGTGGCTGCTCAGGGGAACTTAATCGCACGATTAAGTATTACCATTCCGGTGCTAGTTACGATTTGGCAACAGTCGTGGACCATGTGCTGGAAACAACCGATTATGACTCGATTTATTTGGTTGGGTTTAGTTTAGGCGGTAATTTGACCCTTAAATATATTGGTGAAGAGTCCAAGCAATTAAGTAAGAAGATCAAGGCGGCCTGTGCGTTTTCGACACCTTGCTATCTAAAAACGGCCAGTTACGAATTGGCGATGGGTTTTAATAAAATTTACACCCAAGACTTTGTTAGGACGCTAAGGCAAAAGGTCTATGACAAAGAAGAGATGTTTAAGGAGATGGGGTTTGATACCTCGGCGGTTAAAAAACTAAAAGATTTACCATCGTTTGATAATTTCTTTACCGCACCGTTACATGGTTACAAAGACGCGGATGATTATTATGAACAGTGCAGTTCAAAGTATTTTTTAAAAGATATCAATGTGCCAACGCTTATTGTCAATGCTGCTAATGATCCGTTTTTATCAAAAGAATGCTATCCCTACGAAGAGGCGGAACAAAATCCTTATATAGACCTAGAAGTGCCTGAGCATGGCGGCCATGTCGGCTTTTACCAGCGCTCTAAGGGCAATGTCATGTGGTCAGAAGAGCGGATTTTAAGTTTCCTTAAAGCCCAGCAAATACCTACCTAACACGTAATAAGTTTCAATCAGCGCCTAGTTTGAGTTTAAAACCTTCATGGCTTGCTTTGAACCCTAGGTTTTCATAGAACCTGATTGCGTCAGTGCGCTGTTTGTCAGACGTAAGCTGTACGATATGGCACTCTTTTTCTTTAGCCCGCTCGATGGCCCATTCAAAAAACTGCGTTCCTAGTCCTTTTCCTCGATAGACTTTTTTTATCCTTACCCCTTCAATCAAGCATCGCCACGAACCCTTGTAAGTCAAATAGGGGATGAAAGTGAGCTGTAGCATCCCAACTATTTGGTGTTTATGTTCGACAACGGTCAGCTCATTGTTAGGGTCGTTCTGAATATGCTGCATGGCGCTTAAATAACAGGGATTGGTGGGTGTTGAATGATCCTCTCGCAGCTTGCCTAAGGCATCGTCAGATAACATCTCAATTAACACAGGAATATCATCAGGTGTTGCTTGGCGATAGTGTAATCTCATTTACTATTCCTTTTTGTGGGCGGTGAGTGGATATCTGGCTGTTAAGCGACTAGCGCTGAGTCGCTTTGACATCCTGAGCGTTTGACTTTTGAACGGGACTCATTAACTATGACTCAACAGCCAAGGTACCGCGAAGCTGAGACAAATTAACACATGATAAGGATATCAATAATGACTAATTGTAAATCGACTGTTGCTTTGATGGTGACAACCGCGCTGTTGCTATCGGCTTGCATGGGGCGTGAGGGTGTCGTTGGGCAACAAGCGGTTGCAGGGCAAGCTGACGGGGCTTCAGCGTCGTCAGGTAATAATGAGCGCCGCGCGCTGCTAGGTCAGCAGCGCAGAGTACCAAAAGATGACGAGCCAGTGCCTGATCTTTCGCCAAAACCCACCGAAAAAATAATGACTGCGCAAGAGCGCTTTGCAGGTGCGGCATTGGCGCATAATGCAGTCAGGGCAAAACATAATTTATCCAAATTAATCTGGTCAGACACGTTGGCCAATTATGCTCAACAGTGGGCAGACCATCTGGCAAAAGTGAATAACTGTCAGCTAAACCATCGTCCAGCAAGCGGTGCAATGCAGCAGGAGTACGGTGAAAACCTATGGTGGTCAGCACCTGATATTTGGTCAGATGGTAGTGAGATATTAAAACCTGCAACCATTAGCAGCGTGGTTGAAAGCTGGGCAAGCGAGGCGGGTAATTACGATTATGACTCAAACAGCTGCGAGCCTGGGAAGCAGTGTAACAACTACACGCAGATTGTTTGGCAAGACACTACCAGCGTTGGCTGTGGGTACCAGCAGTGCTCGGACAAATCACAGGTTTGGGTCTGTAATTACAATCCGCCGGGTAATTATATCGATAAAAAACCGTATTGATTAAAATCAATACGGTCAGTTACGAGCTTAAAGAAGGGTTTATTTCTTCTTTATTAAGCTCGTAACGATACTAACGATTGCAAACAGGCAGCCTTTATTATTGGTGTTAGCGTTGGGTTGAGGACAAGTCACTCGCAGCGTTGTGTTTGTTCTAAACAGTGCTTGGTGACTGGCACAGATACCTAAGACGGCCATACACTGTTGCCTCAGTTCATTGGTCACTGGGGTATTTGCACTAGCCCCAATTGAGGTCAGGTGGCGTGCGATGTTTTGCTCGCCGGTTGCCTGATTATCCGCATCAAACGTAAGCCATGCTTTAACAATTGGCAGTTTGTTGGCACAGTCGTTGAGTAGGGTGGTTGCAAGATTTGAGAGGGTGGGGTCTATTATACCTGCCCCATAGGGCGTTGGTGCGTCGGTTGGTACCGCATTAAATTTGGGATTGTTAAGGGTGAGTATGCAAGGCCCAAGTGGCAGTTCATCATGGCTGATGACGCCTTCGGCGTTGGTTGTACCGGTATAAACGTCTTCGGGGCCAAACAATAGCGTATAGGGCAGCGATGGCACGGGCTGTTGGTTATCAACACATATAACGGTGGCATCGATATAAGCTAGCTTCACCTTATCGCTTCGTTGCTCGGGTGTCAAAAAGAACCTCAACATCATGTCACGGCGTTCGTTGCCTAGTGCAATATCAATTAAGGGGTCAACCGTTCCCTGCATGATGGCCAACCGCTTCATCGCAAAACTACGAATTGCGGTGTATTCTAAATCAACCAGCCGAATGTCATCTGCAGAGCCGTTTTTTAATGCCTCAAGTGCTGGTATTAAAAACCGCTCACCAATCATTTTTTGCTCATTGCTGACGGCGCCTAGTGGGTTACCTTGTTCTCGTCCTTCGGTAAATTCTTTTTTGCGCAGCGTTAGCCATTGCATCATCTGTTTGGCGCCGAAGGCATCGTGCTGCTTGTATTGCCCTAAGGTCAAGGTGCTGTAATCACCGAGATAGCGGTGATAATCAAAGTCTTGTAAGCCAATAGCCAGTTTTAATAGCGTGTGTGGGATTAGGTTTCTAGCATCATCAATATCCAATGGATGATGGTTGCCGGCTTGGTCAATCAACACATTACCGTAAGCCTCCACTTCGCCGTACTGCATAGGGCAAAGCGTTTTTGAGCCTGCAAACGAGAGAATACTGATCACGCCGTCGTCCGCCATATTGCCCCCAATACGGGCGGGATAAAGGCTAATGGTCGGGCGTTGGCCACCGGGCAATTCACGCAGCGTATTGTCAGTTATTTTGCCGCCATCTAATAAGCCTGAAATAGAGATGGCATGGGCACCGCAGGTACCGATATCGTTATGGCTAATGGTCAGATTGCGCTGCAAGCCATCACTGGCAAAAATACCCTGCAGTGGACCAAAGGGCGCGCTTATTTCACAACCACTAATCGTTGTGTTTTCTAAAATAGCCCCCGCCATTTGATCCGCCATGCGAACATAGACACCATCGACGGTATCAAAAATAGGCGGTGGAATGAGCTGTACCGCGTCTCGGTGAGCATCGGTGTAGGTTCGATTGTCGATAATCTTAAGGTCTTCAACGGTGACATTGTGTTGCCAAACGCGTAACGCATCCGTTTGATGGTCACCGGTCAGCTCGATATCTTGTTTACCTTTAAATACGAAGTTTGCTGATTCGTTTTCTGTAATATCCTCACCTAAATTTTTGACAACAGCGTTCCAATTAATACCACTAGATTTACAGGTTTCACCGTCCATGATGTACAAGCACTCGTCTTGTTTTTCAGGTGGGGTTAGGTAGATATCGTTATCTGCTTCAAGCTTTGCTAACAGTGCAGGGTGGTTCGCAATAACAACCAGTGCCTCATCGGCACGTTTCGAATAGTTGGCCAGATTGGTTTTTGCGGTTGCCAGTTTATCGTTAATTTCAGGTGAAGCATTGCCCGCGGCAAGTAATGTTTCAAGCGTTTCGATGTAGTTTGGCAAGTAGTGAGGACTGTCTGGAAGTAGGTATTTATTGGTTTGAGTAATCGCCTCATTTGCTTTTTGTAATTGTCTGGCGTGGTGGTTGTATTGAGTATGCGTTTTCATTCCTTGACTTTCCATGGTGTCATGCCTCCTGTATTCACTATTTCACACTATAGGCGAGTGTAAATTATTAAGACAGTACATCATTGCTATCAAGCCCGATTCTTAAAAAATAAAATATTTGTTATGATGTGTCGAGTTCAGAAGCTGATTGAGAACTAGGCATTTTATGGGGAAGCGTTTCTTTAGGCAGGAGTTAAGTATTTGAATATTGCGATGTGGTCCGGGCCGCGTAATTTATCAACGGCAATGATGGTGAGTTTTGCGCAGCGTCAAGATTGCGCCGTGGTGGATGAGCCATTTTATGCCGCCTACTTACATTCCACGGGTCTTAAGCATCCCATGTATCGGGAAATTATTGAGAGCGGTGATACCGACTACCGATCGGTTGCGAAAATGTGTGTAGGCGCTGCGCCCAATGGCAAGCGTGTTTTCTATCAAAAACAGATGACGCACCATATGATTTCTGGGTGTGACTATCAGTGGATGGCAAAAGTCACCAACGTGTTTCTTATTCGTGACCCGCTTCGAGTGATCGCAAGTTACAATATAAAGCGAGAAAACCCTAACTTAGCGGATATAGGAGTTGCTGAACAGTTAGCAATATTTGAGCGGGTTTGCGATATAACCGGAGAGATTCCTGTTGTTATCGATAGTGCCGATATACTCGCCGATCCAGCGCGTATGTTAGATAAGCTTTGTGGGGCACTAGGCATACCCTTTGATAAGAACATGCTAACTTGGGCGGCTGGGCCAAAACAGTATGACGGTGTTTGGGCAAGCCATTGGTACGAGTCTGTTTGGAAAAGCACAGGCTTTGCTACCCCTAATAGTGAAAGCCCTACCATCCCAGAATCACTAATGGGTTTAGCCGAAGATGCTCAGCATTACTTTCAGCAGATAAAAGGCCATTCAATCACATCAGATTGAATATTTAGTCCGACTAACAAGGTGCCGTTTATCGTTAAAGAATTACTATCGCCGCTGATGTGTCAACCAGAAATGTTTAACGACGTTTACTGGATACATTCGTTTGAAAACATCGTTTAGGAATCTATACACTCTTTCATGGATGATTTTTTAGCCAGTGTTGAGCAACAAGCTTATCGTATTGCATTTATTGCTTTAGCTGACCGTGAAGAGGCGCTAGACGTGGTGCAAGATACGATGATTAGTTTGGTGAGAAAGTATCAACACCGGCCAGAGTCTGAGTGGCGCACGTTATTTTTTTCGATACTCCACAATCGAATAACAGACAGTCATAGAAAAAATACACGAAGACGTCGATTATTTGGTTGGTTTGACAGGAGCGATGACATTGACGAAATGGAGGCACTTGATCGGGTAGAAGGTGGAGCAGGTCTACAGCCCGAACAGTCGCTAAACGATAGCGAGACCATGACATCGATAGAAAAAGCGGTGCATGGTCTACCTTTAAGGCAGCAAGAAGCGTTTTTGCTTCGAATAGTAGAAGGCTTTGACACCAAAGAAACCGCCAACATAATGGGGTGCTCGACAGGCAGCGTGAAAACGCACCTATCGCGGGCGCTGAGTGCATTAAAAGAGGTTCTACAAGGGTACTATGAACCATTTTGACAGAAATAATAATCAATCAATTACCGTAGAACCACGGGTAGTTGAGGCCGTTGAGCAGTTAAAAAAGCCACTTGAGGCTTCTGTTGCTTCGCAGTTAAGGGAAAGGCGCTACCGCGTTTTAGAGCGACATGCTCAAAAACCTAGGCTGCCTTCATTTTTTACGTGGGGCGTGCCGACATTAATGGGTGTTATTGCTATAATGGTCGTGATTGGCCTCAGACAAGAGACTGATAATGACATTCATCTTTTGCAGACGGCAGACAATGTTGTCTTGGAAGATCTATCTATAATCAAAGCAACAGATGATTTGGAATTTTATCAGAACCTAGAGTTCTTACTCTGGATGGAGCAAGCAGATAATGGTCTTACCAAAGGCTAGCAGGTTACTATTAATGCTAATGTTACTGAGTTCGTCTTCTCTAGTGTGTGCTAGTGAAGAGACCGCCAGCGAGGGTGAGATTGACATCGAGCTGCTTGAGTTTCTGGGTGATACTGCGGGACTGGAGTCTTTGGGCGTGGATTTAGATGAGCTTTTAGGGGTTGATATTGACTCTGACCTCGCTCAATCTGGGGGTAGTGATGAAAAATAAACTACTCACCACGTTATTATTTACTTGCCTGCTCCTTGGTATCTCAGTAGCCGCTTTCGCTGAGGGTGCTCCTAGTTGGCAGCAGCTGAACAAGTCACAGCAGTCCGCGCTTAAAAGCCTTGCCCCCACGTGGGACAACTTGCCAGAGGCAAAGCGTCAATCCATTGTCAGAGGTCTTGCACAGTGGAAGGCGATGAATGACAAGCAGAAGAGTAAATCCAAGCAACGATTTAAAAAGTGGAGCGCGCTGTCGGCGGCAGAAAAAGCGAAACTGCGTGCAGAGTTTCGAAGCTTTCAAGCGTTAACACCGGCGCAAAAAGAGAAGCTTAGAGATAATTATCGTCGTTACCTGAGCCTTCCTAAATCTCAAAAGGAATTACTGAGAAAACGTTTTGAGTTAGATAAGGCTCAGGCGAAGATTCACGCGGATCAAGCTGGGGGTGGTCGTGGAAATGCCGATGAGCAGCAACGGCCAACCGTTGTCCCAACCGCGCCCAACGTTACGCCGGCACCCCCTGTCATTGTGCCACCTACCGTTGTGCCGCCACCGACTGTAGCGCCGCCAGTTGTTGTCCCACCAATCGTCGCCCCACCAGCCGTTGTCCCACTAGCGCCCCCGGTCATAACGCCACCAATAAAAACGCCTGTAGACCCTAAAGTGAAGGATACACCCAATACAAAAGATACCAGTAAGGTGAATACCGACGGTGGTGGCGACGATACTGATGGCACTGGAAAAGGCGGCAACAACCCAAAAGATAATGGCAAGAATAATACGGATAGAAACAATAACAATAACAACCACTGCGGAAGAGGCAGGGGCTGTGGTGCCAACAATAATACTAAGTCTTAATAGATTGTTCGCGCATGCTTAGCAGCGTTATGTCTCTTACATTTTCGGTTAAATAGGCTTTATTTTCCAATACCTCAGCAACGGAAAACCAGGCCGCCTCTAAAGCGTCATCAGCGGCTAAAGGCTCGCCTGTGACATACTGACAATAGACGACGGCTAGTAGGTAGTGAAACTGAATAGCATGGTCACTATCTCGCTGGATTAGATCAATATTGGTCAGGTATTTCAACGGTGTCGCGCTCACTCCCGTTTCTTCGAGTAATTCTCTTTTCGCGCATTCTAAAGCTGTTTCACCCAGCTCGACGTGACCCCCTGGAAAGCCCCACAAGCCAGCGTTTGGATTATTTTTTCGTTTGACCAAGAGCACTTTATCGTTATGCAGTACGACGGCGGTGGCGGCGAGTTTAGGGCTGGCCATTAATCGATTGCCAATGTGTAGGCGGCTTCAAACGTTTCCTTCGGTACGGTATATGCATCGGTACCATCCTCATTATTAGATACCACGTAGTCACCTGCTTGGAATTTTGAGACACCTTCTTTTGTTTGAACTGTGCCGTCTTTACCTGCCTGCTCGGCCCAAACAGGTGCTGACTTTACATATCTGCCTGGAGAGACCTCTTTGTAGGTGTTAGCAAAGCTCTCTTGCTCCACGGTGTAACACTCCCCATTATTATTGACTAGCCAATCGCCTGCACTACAGTGCTGCGGGCCACCCCATTTAATGTAATCGATGCCTTCTGTCTGCAGATTTATTTGAACACCAGTAACGATTTGACGGTCGTTTTTTTTATATTTCATTCGAGTCATGGCGCAAGCTCTAGTGAATAGTCCAAATCTGGGCCGACAGGAACAATTCCAGTGGGGTTAACTGATTTGTGGCTCGCATAATAGTGATATTTTATCTGTTGCATATCGATGGTGTCAGCGACGCCTTTAACCGCGTATAGCTGGCGTGTATAACGCCATAGGTTGGGGTAGTCTACAATGCGTTTGCGGTTGCATTTAAAGTGTCCAAAATATACGGGGTCAAATCGAATCAAGGTAGGGAATAGACGCCAGTCAGCTTCTGTGGGGGTATTGTCAACCAGCCAATCCTGACCCTCTAGCCTCGTTTCAAGGTAGTCTAAGGTATCAAACAACTCGTTGACCGCTGACTCGTAGGCCGTTTGAGTTGTTGCAAAGCCGCTGCGGTAAACGCCGTTGTTTAACGTGTTATAAATGCGCTCGTTCAACGCATCTATTTCAGCGGTCAATGCTTCGGGGTAGTAGTCATCGGTGTTACCCGTTAAATGGTTAAACGCTGTGTTAAACATGCGAATAATTTCGGAAGATTCATTGCTGACAATGGTGTTGTTATGTTTATCCCACAGCACAGGAACAGTCACCACGCCGTCAAAATCAGGGTCTGCCATGTGGTACAGATCCTTCATGAATGCTGAGCCGTGCAGAGAGTCTGAGGTAGAGTTTGGGTAGTCCCCGAAATGCCAGCTTTCTGAGCCCATTAATGGGTGTACAAAATCCATTGTAATATAATCTTCAAGGCCTTTTAGGCTGCAGAAAATTTGTGTGCGATTGGCCCAAGGGCAAGCCCAGCACAGATACAAATGATAGCGATCTTTTTCGGCTTTAAAACCGCCCACTCCCGATGGGCCTGCAGCGCCATCAAACGTGATCCAATGACGAAACCCCGAGTCAGTACGGACAAATTCACCTTTCTTCGTGGCCGCTTTAAAGTGTTTCTTTTCGTTAAGATCTTGAGTCATGAGGGTATGTAACCTGTTTCTATTTGTAGTGGTACTTCGTTGTTCGTTCAGGGTCTGGTAACTCAATTCACTCACTCAGCGTTCCGCTGAAATGATTCGCCGAATTGTGTTCCCAGGCCCTTCTCTTTTTTGGCGCTTAGCGATATATCGAAACCATCAAATTAATTCTGGCGCTACACGTTATTAAAGAATCCGCTTCTTATTTTCCTTAAACACTAACGGCTTAACTTCATCTTCTTCTCTTAATTTACGATTCCAGATATTTCTAAAATGTGCAAAGGCCTCATCCGCCTCGATAAACTTTGGCACAAAGTCAGGGCTTTCCTCAAGCAACAGCTGTTGCTCTTCAATGATCACCTTATCTTCAATAAACCCTTCCATCAAAGACTCTTTAAGTGATGCTGAAATAGCATCATTGTTAATGTCGTCGTTGTGTAAGTAGTTCCAGAAGAAATGGGTCGTGTTACGCGTTTCCGGTGTCATAAACTGGCAGTTACGGTATTCACGGCAATTACTTCGGTCATTTTTTTCGGCATCCCAACCAGCAGGTGCAAACACCGTATTCATCAAGAAGATACCGGGGATGTGCATCGTCAGATCATTTAATCGATCTAGTTTGTCAGCGCGCTCGTTCTCAGGGATCACTTTGACATGAAACGGTGGTGCGTCTGAGCTGCGGTGCCAGCGCTGTATGCCTATCCCATCATCGAGCTTTTCGACATCAGGATTGGTGACGTAGGCATAGTCCTCTGAACCACCTAAGGTATTGGTATGAACAAAGGCCACGTGTGAAAAGTCTGCTAAGTTATCCACGATCAGTAACCAATTCGCTTGATAGTGAAGGTAGCTAGGCTTATCAAATCCACGCCACGTGTCAGGCTGGCTTAAAGGAGGGAAGTCATAAATATCATCTTCATTGGCCAGCGTTGGGTCGCCCATCCAAATCCATAGCATGCCGCCTTTGTGAGCGACTGGATAACTGCGTACTTGGATCGAAGCAGGCACGCGTTTTTGCCCTGGTACTTCTAAGCCCTTGCCATTTTTATCGTACAAAATACCGTGATACATGCAGCGTATGCAGTCACCTTCTATACGGCCCGATGATAATGCAGCGGCGCGGTGGCAGCAGCGATTGTCTAGCGCGATGTAATCGCCACTTTCACCTTTGTAAAATACCATGGGTACTTCGCAGATGGTGCGGGCTAGTTTGTTGTCAGCTTCGGTGACTTCGTAGTCCCATGCGGCTGCGTACCAAGTGTTTTCAACAAAAATTCGTTTCATGATTGATGGTCCTGTTTTGCGTCGCGCAGATTGTGTATTTGCTTTATTTCGCCCCTCGTTTTGGGGGTGTGCCGAGTTTGGGTGGTGTGTTAACTCGGAAGGTCTGCATAAAGCAAATACTCAATCTGCGCTTAGTTTCGTGCGGTTGTCGATGTCGACTTAAATTTATGCCAGCTAGGTTAGTTAGAGGCGGCGGCTAGGCCTGCGCCTACGGCTGAGATAATTTTGGCGACGTGGTCTGAGTCTATGATTAGGGGCGGCGAGACAATCAAATTGTTTCCTGAAATTCTCACGATCACGCCGTTTTCATAGGCTGTTTCGCTGACGATTTCTGCCGATTCTTTGGAGGCTGGTGCTTTGGTGTTACGATCACTAACTAGCTCTAAGCACCCCATCAAGCCTAGTCCACGAGCATCGCCAACCATGTCGTATTGCTCTTTTAGGCTTTGCAGGCCAGCTTGTAATTCTACACCTCGTGCCCCTGCATTTTCAGCTACATTTAAGCGCTTCGTTTCTGCAAGGCAAGCCAGTGCTGCAGCGCAACCTACGGGGTGACCGGAGTAGGTATAGCCATGGCCGATTGCACCAAAGCTATCTTTGTTTGACTCAAACACATCCGCTACTTTCTCACCGATCATGGCTGCGCCAAATGGAAAGTATGCATTAGTAATGGCTTTTGCCGTTGCCATCAGGTCAGGCTTTACACCCCAGTGACGGCAGCCGTTCCAAGAACCTAAACGGCCAAAGGCAGTAATGACTTCATCCGCGATTAACAAGATTCCATATTTGTCACAGATATCACGCACCATTGGCATAAAGGTGTGATGTGGAACAATAACACCGCCGGCTCCCAGCACAGGCTCCATAATAAACGCCGCAACGGTGTCAGGGCCTTGGAATTGGATTTCATCTTCCAGCATCTTGGCGCACATTTGAGCGATTATTGCCGGGTCGTCGGTGTTAAATGGGTTGCGATAAGTCCAAGGGGCTGCGATATGAAAAGTGCCTGGTAGTAACGGCTCGTAGTTACGGCGAAAATTTGCATTACCGTTTACCGATGCCGCTCCGAAATGGGTACCGTGATAGCCTTTTTTCAAACCAATAAACTTATAACGGTCTTTGTCGCCCTTAGCTTTGTGATATTGACGGGCGAGACGTAAGCAGGTTTCTACCGAGTCCGATCCACCGGAGGTGAAAAAGCTTCGTACCAAACCATCCTGTTTGAACCAGTTTTGTAACTCAGCTGCCAAATCAACAACAGGTTGAGTGGTGGTGCCACGAAACGATGAGTAGTAAGGCATTTCAGCTAATTGATCAGCAATGGCTTTTTTAATTGGCTCGCAAGAATAACCTAAGTTTGCGTTCCACAGGCCACCGACGGCATCCAGCACGCGATGTCCGTTATTGTCGGTAATTTCGACGCCTTCGGCTGATACAAATACCTTGGCAGGGTTTTTTAAAGAGTCCCCGGGGTGTGTCATTGGGTGCCAAAAGTCTTGGGTCGCAGTGGTAGCGGTGTCGGTAAATTCAGTATCACGCATGATGATTATCCTCTTAATCCCATTAATGAGAGTGCAGTATGGTAGCTAGTAGCGGGTTGCATAACATCAAAATGCACGGTGTGCATTCCAAAGTCGATGGCACCCTGAATATTGCGGTGTTGGTCGTCAACGAAAATACAATCTGTTGCCGTGACGCCTAAGCCGTCAGTAACAAAAGCGTAGGCTCTAGGGTCTGGTTTTAGTATTTGTGTATAAGTTGCATCGACAATCAAGTCAAAATCTTCAAGAAAAGGCAGTTTGTGGCGAAAGTCGCTGCCGTAAAATAAATCTAATTCATTGGATAATATCGCTAGCGGCGCGCCGGCGGCTTTGGCGATAGCAATCGTCTCTAAAAATTCAGGTCGAATAACTGCCAAAACATCATCCCCTCGGGCACGCTGCACAAATTGCTGCATCGATGTCCAGTCTTCACCGAGAAGCTTCCCAACCTCTTGGGTGCGCTGCATCCAGTAGTCTCGCTCACTGATCTCATCATTTTGCATTGCTTGCCAAAGTGCATCTTGTGTCGGGTTAAATGGCCCTTGCCATTGCAAACTGCCAGCGGGCAGGCCCAATGCCTTTTCGGTCAAATCATGAGTTTCGAATAGGGTGCGTGAAATCACGCCACCAAAATCTAAGACTAATGCTTTCTCTGTTTTCATACGGTTCGCTCTGTTACGCAGCTTGTGTTAGTTGTTGATAATGGGGAGGGATCTTGCCGCCGAGTGCTTTACTCACTTCAATCGTTTCGGCAAACAGCGCATCACAAATTTTAGCCGTGTGTTTTTCGTTAATTCTTGAAGACGGCGAGGCGACGGCGAGCGCACCGATGGCAAAACCATCGCTAGTGAATATGGGTACGGCTATTCCCGTCACATCATCTTCAAAGCTTCCACGAACCACGCTATAGCCTGTTTTTTTAACTAAATTAATCGATTGCTGCAAGCGCTCCGGGTCAGTAATCGTAAGCTCGGTAAAGGACGGAAGGTTTTCCTGTCGCATTCTGATTGGAATATCGGGCGCAAAAGCCAAATAAGCGAACCCTGAAGCGGTCGCGTTCATGGGTAGCTCTTCTGAGTTGTGGATGTGCACGCGGTTGGAGCGATCAGATAATCGCACGGCCACTGACGCTAAGATCTGACCGTTAACAATACTGCCATGAGACGTTTCAGCCGTAATCTCAGTTAACCGCTCCAAAGACTGTTGAATGATCGCTTTAAGCGGAAACATTTCTTCACGAATATTGGCGTAACTTAAAAATCCAGTGCCCAAGCGATAGGCCTTAGTTTCAGGGTTTTGCTCGATGAATTGATGGTTTTGCAGGGCCACTAAAAAGCGCCTCGTGGCGGCTTTATCAAATTTTGCCAAGCGCGCCAATTCGCTAAGTCCAATTTCTGGCTTAGTGATGCTGAAAAACTTTAATAGCGTGAACGCTTTGTCGACGGTTTGCATTGGTGTTAACTTGGTGGCTAATTGCTGTGTTTAATTAATTATTGACACGCCGATTGATTAATTGCAATAATTATTTGTACCGTCGGTGACAATAATGAACCGATGTATAGGCAATTAAAAGCATTCACTATTGGAGGAGAATCTTAAAATGCGTAAATTAATTACGATGGCTCTAGCAGCTAGCGTCTCATGTGCGGCACTACTATCTAGTCCGGCCATGGCGGCATACCCTGAAAAGCCTGTAAGTTTTGTTGTTCCATGGCCACCGGGTGACTTGGAAGATGTGCTAACGCGCATGATTGCTGAGAAATTTGAGGAAAAGTACTCAGTGGCAGCGGCAGTCGTCAACAAGCCTGGCGGCGGTGGCGGTCCATTTCCCGGTGCCATTGATGTGGCAACCGCCCCTGGAGATGGTTACACCGTTGGATCATTTATTATCGCCGTTCCAACGATTGGTCCTAACATCGGTATTCCTGAGTTAGCCCCCAACCCATTTGAGCCATTAGGAAACTTCCTAACGTACCCATTTGTTATCGTTGCGGGCGCAGATGCCCCTTATGATGATATTGATGGACTAGCGAAGCACTCACAAACCAACGATGTGGTGCTAGGTCACTTTGGCGCACCACTTATCCCAACTAAAGTAACTAAAGCGTTGGCTGTTAAGAAAGGCATCAAGTTTGCATCAGATGCTGCATTTGATGCACTAGATTGCAATACGTTGGCGTCGGGCGACGTTGATGTAATGAACACAACACTTCAGTTAGTGCTGCCTTGCATGGACAAAGTAAAGATCTTGGCTTCAATTGGTGCAGACCGTATCGCGCTAACGCCAGACGTACCTACAGTCGCTGAGCTTGTTCCTGAGCTTAAAGTAGCGCTTTGGAATGGTTTGTTTGTTCATAAAGACACGCCACAGGATGCACGCGATAAGATTATTGCGGCGGCTAAAGAAGTTATGGAGTCAGACGCGGCTAAGAAGCTTGCCAAAGACACCGGTGCTTTAATCTACTGGCAGGATGCAGATGCGGCACAAGAGCAAATCGATAGTGATATCGAAGCGCTAACAGTCATGAATAAAGTGCTGGAATAATACTGACGCTTCACCTGAAATAAACATGTCGTCTGGGTTTGCCCTGACGGCATGTTTTGGTTTTAACGCGCGGCTTTTTACAAACAAACCTAACAAGCTGTCTTGTCGCACTTTTTTCGACGGTTTAGTCAATTACACACAGGTGCCCTATGCCGCAAATCAAAACAATGCAGCAGTTATTTAAGCGTGAACGTCGCACGGGTGATCTTGTCTTTGCACTTCTTTTCTTGGTGTTTTCAATTTTTTTATTAGCCAATATAGGTGAGCAAACTAAGTGGGTCAAAGGCGCCAAACTACTCTCACAGCCCTCTTTTTGGCCGGCAGTTAGTTTGGGTGGTATGACCTTTTTTGCGGTATTACACCTATTGGGTTCAGTGCTTTCACCGCGCATTTATGGACGGCTAAAAGAAGTCGGTTTTTGGCTGCGTTCACTAGAGTACGCCGCTTGGTTTTTAGCGTATGTGTGGGTGGTTCCAATCATAGGGTATCTCCCCGCCACACTATTGTTTATGCCAATACTGGTGTTTCGTGCAGGTTACCGTGAAAAGAAGCTGTTACTACTGTCGGTTGTGATTGGTTTTGCCATTGTGGTGGTGTTCAAATCGTTCTTGTCGGTGAAGATCCCCGGTGGGGCGATTTATGAATACCTACCTGACGCGTTACGTAGCTTTATGCTCATCAATTTTTAGGGTTATCGATGGATATTTTACTTCAAGCTATTGATAATTTATTACGTTGGGATGTGCTGATAGCGCTGTTGGTAGGTTCGATTGGCGGCGTGCTAATTGGCGCGATACCGGGGGTTGGGGCCGCAGTGGCCATTGCTATTTTACTCCCGGCGACTTTTTCATTAGACCCCTTAGTAGGGCTGACGCTGCTGCTTGGCATTTACGGTTCTTCGATGTACGGCGGTTCCATCCCTGCCATCTTGATCAATACGCCGGGCACGGCGGTTAATGCGCTCACCACCTACGACGGTTACCCCATGACGCAGCGCAATGAGGCGCGCCGCGCACTCAGCCTTGCGTATTCTGCGTCTTTTATGGGCGGTGTTTTTTCCGTTATCTGTTTAATGCTGCTATCGCCGTTACTGGCGTTAATTGCTCCGCACTTTGGGAGTCGTGAGATATTTCTAGCGGCGTTGTTAGGGATCATTTTGGTAGTGCTGGCACACCGCGGAAAAGTCTTCGCTGCGGGCATGTTGGTGTGTTTTGGTATCTTTCTAAATAACATCGGACTAGAGCCGATTCGCTATACCAAACGCTACACCTTCGAGCAATCTTGGCTGGCCTCCGGCATTGATTTGATCGTTGTTATTTTAGGTTTATTTGCCTTATCTCAAGCTTTCCTTTTGTTGGTTAACAAAGACGAGCGACCAGCAGCGGCTGTAGTGTCTGGCGGTATATTCCAAGGCCTCAAAGAGCTCTGGCTGTATAAGCGCGTGGCCACCGTCGCGTCCAGTTTTGGCGTATTGATGGGAATGATCCCCGGGGTCGGTGAATTTACGGCGCAGTTTATGTCTTACACTTACGCGCAAAAAACGTCCAAAACACCAGAGCAGTTTGGCAATGGTTCACCTGAGGGCTTAGTGGCTTCGGAAGCTGCCAATAACGCGGTTCCGGCAGCGGCGATGATTCCGCTACTCGCCCTTGGTATTCCCGGGGAGGCGTTAACCGCAATGATGCTATCGGTGTTTTACGTGCACAATGTAATCCCAGGGCCGCAGCTATTTCAAAACCAAATGGATTTTGTGATGGCGCTGTATATCGCGCTGCTATTGCTAAATGTCATGGTGCTTATCTTCTTATTGTTCTCTACGAATATGATTTTGAAAGTCATTCGTATACCCACCCGTTTCTTAGGCGTGGTGATTTTGACGCTTAGTTTTGTGGGAGTTTACTCTTTACGTAACTCAATCACTGACTGCGTTATCGCTGCAGCCTTTGGTGTGTTTGGTCTAATCCTCAAACGGCTCGATTTACCGACAGTACCGATTATATTGGGAATGGTGCTGGGTAATATCATGGAAGTGAAGCTGCGTTCATCCATGCCGCGAGTGAAGACGCCACTAGACTTTATTGATCGGCCGATTGCTGCGATTCTGTTTGGGATTATCCTTATTGTTATCTTTATGCACATCCGCACCGTTGT
>ENA-ORXT01000603-ORXT01000603.1-marine-metagenome-genome-assembly--contig:-NODE-603-length-55312-cov-5.824079_pt1 | contig 55312 bp, 42 predicted proteins | sample MGYA00237868_ERZ511482 | MGnify/ENA metagenome assembly ERZ511482 | reverse complement strand
CGTACCCCGGGCGATGCCCGGGGCTAGGTTAGGATGCCCCTTTGGGGCGTCTTTACCGTCGAAAATCCTCGAACACCCCCCACGAACCAAGCGCCATTGGCCCAAGACTTGCATCACCGGGCGAAGCGAGCCCGTCCACTGTGCGAATCGCCTCAGGCGAGAATGTCACGAACGACCTTGGCCTTCTCAACCCCCGTGAGCTTGGTGTCGAGGCCTTGGAAGGGAAAGGTAAAGCGGTCGTGCTGAATGCCGAGCTGGTGGAGCATGGTGGCGTGAAGATCGCGGACGTGCACGATCTTCTCAGTCGCGTGATAGCCGAGATCGTCGGTAGCGCCATGTGTGACGCCACCCTTGATCCCGCCGCCGGCCATCCACATGGAGAAGCCCTTGATGTGGTGATCGCGACCCGCGCCCTCGCCCTTCATCTGGACCATGGGAGTGCGACCGAACTCGCCGCCCCAGACGACGAGGGTGTCGTCGAGCATGCCCCGCTGCTTGAGATCGGTGACGAGCGCCCAGGTCGGGCGGTCAGTGAGCCGGCAACAGATGTCCATGTATTTCTCAAGATCGCCATGGTGGTCCCAGCCGCGGTGGTACAGGTGGATGAAGCGGACACCCTTCTCTGCGAGGCGTCGGGCGAGGAGACAGTTGGAAGCGTAGGAGCCATCACCAGGGACGGCGCCGTAGAGGTCGAGAACGTGTTGAGGTTCGTCGGAGACGTCCATGAGCTCCGGTACCGAAGCCTGCATCCGGAAAGCCATCTCATAGGCGGCGATACGGGTGTCGATCTCGGGGTCGGAGACCCGGGCGTTGCGGTGTCGATCAAGGGCGCCGATCGACTTCACGAGAGCTTCCTGCTTCCCGCGGGAGATGCCCCTCGGATTGCCGACGTAGTGGACCGGGTCGCCTGCGGAATTGAACTCGACGCCCTGGTAGCGGCTGGGAAGAAAGCCGGATGCCCATTGTCGCGAGGCGATGGGCTGAGGGTTGCGCCCGCCGACGCTGGTGAGGACGACGAAGCCGGGCAGATCCTCACTCTCGGAGCCGAGCCCGTAGTTGATCCACGATCCCATCGACGGGCGACCGCTGATGACGGTGCCCGTGTTCATATAGGTGTGGGCAGGGTCATGGTTGATCTGCTCCGTGACCATGGAGCGGACGATGGCGATGTCGTCGGCGAGCTTCGCGGTGTAGGGGAGCCAGCTGCTCACCTCCTGTCCGCTTGCGCCATATCGGTCGAAGCTGCACATGGGCCGGTGGGCCTTGAGAGCCTCCCCCTGCAGCTGGGCGAGGGGCTGGCCTTCGGTAAAGGAGGCTGGCATCGGCTGATCGTGGATCCGCTCCAGCTCCGGCTTGTAATCGAAGGTCTCGAGATGGGATGGTCCGCCGGCCATGCAGAGAAAGATGACGCGCTTCGCCTTCTGCGCGAGGTGGGGCAGGCCCTCGGTCGTCGGGGTGGCGGCGCCGATGTCCTTGGCCATGAGCCCGGTGAGAGCGGCGGACCCGAGAGAAAGTCCCGTCTTATGGAGGAAGGCGCGGCGATTGAGTTCGGTCGGGTGCATGATCAGTTTCGGGTGATGGTCTCGCCAAGATTGAATAGCGCCCGAGCAACGGTCGCCCAGGTAGCCAGCACGATAGGGTCTCCGCTCTCGGCCCCCTCGCCGGACACGGCGCCCTCCCCGCTCTCCGCGGATGGGGCCTGACCGGACGAGAGAAAGTCGCGAGCGGATTGCGGATCGGCAGAGAACTCCGCCTTGGTGTTGCTGAAAAGCTGCCCAACGATCTTCTTCTCCGTTTCGTCAGGGACTCTACCCAAGGTCTCGCGGTAGGCGAAGTCGAGGCGCTCGGCATCGGTCTTGCCTCCCTCGGCAAGAATGCGCTCGGCAAAGGCCTGGGCTGCTTGGATAAACGTCGGGTCATTGAGCAAGGTGAGAGCAGCGTTCGGGGTGTTGGATCTCGGGCGGTCGGCCGCACATTCCTCACGGCTCGGGGCGTCCAGGGACTTGAGCATCGGGTGGAGGAACTGCCGTTGCCAGTGGATGTACAGCCCACGCCGCCACTGGTCGTCGCCTCCATCGGACTGATAGACGCGCTTGGGGAAATTGAGATGGCGGTAGTAGCCGGCAGGCTGGTAGGGGCGGAAGCTTTGCCCGCCGACATCGCGGACAAGGAGGCCGGAGGTCGCTAGGACGGTGTCGCGGACGATCTCCGCCGGGAGGCGGTAGCGAGATTGCCGGTCGACCAGCTGGTTGTGCGGGTCTCTCTCCATCATTTCGGGGGTCGCGAGCGATGACTGCCGATAGGAGCGCGAGGTGACCAGCAGTCGCACCAGAGCCTTCACGTCCCACCCTGAACTAGAGAACTCGACCGCCAGCGCATCGAGGAGCGGACCGTTCGCGGGTGCTTCCCCTTGTCCGCCGAAGTCGGACAGGGAGCGAGAAATACCGGTGCCGAAGTAGAGATACCAGAAGCGGTTCGTCATGACGCGTGCCGTGAGTCCGCCAACGCCATCGGCGGGATCGCAGAGCCAGTTTGCCAGGTCGAGGCGGGTCGCGCGGGCTCCAGCGTTCACGATTTGCGGGAGAAAGGCGGGCACCGCGGGGCTGACGACTTCGCCACTTTCATCGAGCCAGTCGCCTCGAGCGAGGACACGCATCTCGCGCGGCTCCTGCGCGACGGTAATCATCGTGGTGCGACCATCGGGTACCTGGATCTCAGGGGGGCGATGAGTCGGGTTGCGGTCCCCTGAGAAACCCTCGTCGTGGATGTCGGCGAAAAAGGCCGCCAGCGAGTAGTGATCGACGATGGAATAGGGGTCGTACTTGTGGTCATGGCACTGAGCGCATCCCACGGTCGCAGCCATCCATACCGCGCTCACGTTCCGGACCCGGTCTGCGGCGTAGATCGCATTGTATTCCTTCGGCTGGATGCCATCCTCATGACTGGTCTGCAGGAGACGGTTGTAGCCGCTCGCCACCTTCTGCGGCAAAGTCGCCTCGGGGAGGAGATCGCCGGCAAGTTGCTCCCGCGTGAACTGATCGAAGGGCAGGTTCGTGTTGAAGCTCTCGATCACGTAGTCGCGGTAGGGTGATACGTTATGCACCTGGTCGCCGTGATACCCGACCGTGTCGGCGAAGCGCACGAGGTCGAGCCAGTAGATCGCCATGCGCTCGCCGAAATGCGGGCTGGCGAGGAGCTCATCGACCAGTTCTTCCACTGCGCCTTGCACGCCGCTTTTCTCAACCTCGGCGACGAAGGCATCAATACGGCCGGGTTCCGGCGGGAGACCGGTGAGATCAAAGTGGAGCCGCCGGACGAGAGTCACGGGGTCGGCATCGGGAGATGGCCTTCGTTGCTCGGCCTCCAGCCTCGCGAGCACGTGATGATCGACCCAGTTCGCTGGCCAGCTTTCATTCACGACGGCCGGAGGATCGCTGGTCGCCGGCTCTTGGTAGGCCCAAGGCTCCTCGTAGACAGCCCCTTCGGCGATCCATTGCCGTAGTACGTCGATTTCTCGTGAGGTCAGCTCTTTGTGAGAATCCTCTGGCGGCATGAGGTCGTCTTCGTCGTCCGTGAGGATGCGATAAAGGAACTCGCTATCCCTGCCATCCTCAGACGCCAGGACCTCCGCAGCCCCTTCGGCTGTATCCAGCCGAAGATCCGCTTTCCGCTCGTGCTCGTCAAAGCCATGGCAGAAGAAACATTTGTCCGAAAGGATCGGACGGACGTCGCGGTTGAAATCAACGGCCTGCGCCGCAGACGCTAGCAGGAACGCCTGGACGGAGCATAGAAGAAATTTCTTTGAGACCATGGGTAAATTCGATTTTACGATCCACACAGCCTCAGGTTTGCTGAAGACGGCCCTTGAGGCCGACCCAGGTTTATCTTCGGCGGCGCAAGACGAAGCACTGGGCAGCAAGCAGGAGGAGCAGGGCTCGTGAGGGTTCAGGGATCTGTTGAAAGCTAATCTCGGAGAACTCGGCTCTGGTCTGCTCCCCGAAGGAACTGAGAGTGGTGATTTTGAAACTCCTCGGCTTCTCCACCCACTGGAAGGCATTTCCGACGAGGCCATCAAAAACTTCCGGCGTGTTGCCGGGGTTGAGGATCGCCGTAAAGGATTGAGAGGAGATCAAGTTTCCCCCGCCGCCAGGGGCATCGAAGAAATCGACGGTAAAATCCTCGACTCCATTATCGACGCCGCCGCCGACCAGGTTGTAAAAATTCATGCTGACAAGCGTGTTGACCATCGGGGAGATATCTCCCACCCACATGGCATTGGCTCCGGTGCTGGCGAGTGTTCCGGGCAAGTCGAAGACGGGTCCGTTGGTACCGGCACCACCTGTCTGGTTGATCAGCCCGTCAAGCAGGGTGTTGTTGGCCAAAGCTCCGTTTGCAGTGGCGGGGATGGCGGTGCTCGAGACGAACGTGATGAGATTGGAGTTAGCAGCTCCGGCACCTACCGTGCTGTTGTAGGCTAGGACGACTCCGGAGGCCGTGAAGGGGATCGCGGAGAGGGTGAAGAGGAGGAGGGGGATGGACGGTTTCATAGGTGTTTCCTAGTAGTTGTCCCAGCGAGCGATTCATGACGAAACCTGTGAAGATTTTTTCGGGCGGTGCCTCGCTGAAATCTACCGTGCCTGAGCCGAAAAATGCTCCGTCACCTCCAGCGCAGAAAGAGGACGATCATAGATGGCGAACTCATCGATGAGTCCTCCGAATGGTCGATCATTTCTCCATGCGTCGAGCCGGCCGACCACCAGTGTCGCAGTCTGCGGAAATTCCCAAGCCTCATCGACTGGGCAGTCCTGCGGCACCCCGTCCACGTAGAGTATCAGAGAGTCCTGAGTTCTCACGGCCACGAGGTGGGTCCAAGCTCCCGGAGTCACGCCCCGGTCGATGATGATGTGGTTCTTTGCATAGAGCTTCTCGAGCTCATCTTGGCTGAGAGACTGTTTTGGCTGACCCAGACGAGTGAGGAAACGCGGCTGCCCAAACAGAGCGGACCTGCCCTGGAACCCGGAAAGGGAGAGCATGGCGACGTGCCTTGGAGCGCTCTCTCCTTCAAGCCTCGGCTGACACAGCGCTGCAACCACCCCGTGCGTTTCGCCGAGGGTGTAGATCCAGCATTCGATCGTGAGTCCCCCCTGATCGGGGTGAAAGGTGATCGGCGTGTCACAGATCAGGCTCGCCGGGCTTTCCTGAGAGGTCCCGGCTCCGAAGAGGCTGCGACCTCCACCGCCAGGGGCGTCTAGGAATGAGGGTTTCCCCGAAAGTCTGCGACCGAACCATTCAGGCCGCGATGTCACTTCGTTGGCAATTCTTTCGCCGTCGACCGCTGCATCGAAGCTCCAGTACAGCAGGGGCTTTGACGAGAGCACGGCATCGCGATATTCAGCGCTTACCTCAAGACCGACCGGTCGGAGCTCCGGCAGCGCCGGGAAATCAGCGGCGCTCACGTCTCCGGCTCCGAAAGTGTCACCAGCGGCAAGGACCATCTCCTGAGAGATAATCTCCGAATCATCGGCCGCCAAGACCACCTCGACCTCGCCCTCATAGACGTGGATGCCGAGTTTGCCGTGATCGGCAACCGAGACCGCGAAAGCCGTTCCCGTGTCAGTGATCTCGGCGGTCTCCGTCAACACCACGAGTTGCGCAGATTCCGATTCCGTGCGCCCGGAGACCGCGCCTTGATGGAGGAAGACTCGGTCGCCTCCGAGGAGCCGCATCTTGCAGGGGGCCACCAGACGAAGCATGCCTTCCCCCGTCATGGCGAGTTCGATCCACCCCTCCCTGAGCGTAATCTCGCTCCCTCTCAATGACAGCCCTGTCGAGAGCCAGGTCTCGGAGGCGGCGAGATCGGGCGACACGGCGCTCACCGCCGCATCGATCCCCAAGCTTGCGAGGACCGGATATTGGATGATCTCGACTGGACCAGTCGGATCTCCCAGGTGTTCGCCTTCCACAAGGCGGTCTCCACCGGCAGCCCCTCCTGCTCCGAAAAACGGGATGGCGATGATCGCCAGCGCGGCCGCAATACCGAGGGACAAAACTCCGATCAGGACCCGCTTGGACCGGCGCTCGGACTGGAACATCTCGGCAAGGGCGCGCTGGGGTGCCGGTGCCCTCGCCTCGCTCGGCTCCTCCTGGCCGCGATGTTCGCGCACCCTCGCCATCACCTCGGATACAAACGGTGGGTTCTCCGCCAAATGCTCCTCGAGGTCGAGATGAACGAGCAGCTGCTCATGCAGTTGAGCCGTTTGTTCCGGGCGGAGTTCGGCGATTTCCCGAAGGAGATCATCGTTGATCGCCTGGCAGGCAACCCTCTCGCAGAGGATGGCGGCGAGCCGTTCGAGGCGGCGGCGATCTGGTTCGTAATCCGTCATGCTTTCAAGGGTGGTGTCCCTAACTTAGTATCGAATCTGAGTTCGACGATTCCTGGGATATGCATTCCCGAAGTCTCAGGCGAATCCGGTAGAGCAACGCGTGGACCGCACCTTCGCTGCGGTTGGTCTTCTTTGCGATCTCGGAACTCGAAGTACCCGAACAATGGTAGTCGAGGAGGAGCGACCGGTTCCCCTCATTCAGCTTTCTGAGGCAGGTCACCAGCGCTTTCGCCTTGGGGTCTCCCTGAGACGACTCGTCGGGCAAGGATGCACCTTCGTGGCCAAGGTTTTCGGCGATGGTATCGAGGTGCGTTTTCAGCAGGCGATGTCGCCTTCCTAATTTTCGAATCTCGGAACGCACGAGGTTCCTGGCAATGCCACGAAAGAACGCAACGAGCGCCGATGGATCCTCCAGCGAACCGATGCGGCGCAGCCCGATGACGAGTGCGTCCTGAGCGAAGTCGCTTACCGACAGATCGACCGGGCTGATCAGGGCGAGATAGGCGCGGAGGGGCTTCTCGACCAAACCAACAATCTCCTCCATCGCGCGGAGGTCGCCTTCGGCGGCACGATCAACGAGCCGCTGCTCGCGTGAAAGTGAGGGCATGCAACTACGGTTTCGCGAGATCGGGATCCATGACGCAAAATACGAGGCTTTCTTTGACGCCGCCAGTCAAAGCGCCAGGCCGCGAGCCTTCGAATCGCTGCAACGCCGCGAGCCTTCAATCCCTGCAACGGCGCCTGCGAAGGAACGCGAGGGCGCCACCAAGAAAGAGTATGGCTCGACTCGGCTCCGGGATGGCGACTGCGGACAGCGGGGTACCATCGAGGGTGAGCTTGAAGGTGGTGCCGACCGGAAGGTCCGTGGCACCGGCCGTGATCGACCACGTGTAACTCTGGGTAAAGTTAAAGGCGTTGGCGCCCTCGGCATTATCAAGGACCGAAGCTTTGTAGGCGGAGTTCCCAAAAAGGTTTCCCGGACCATTCGCGAAGCCGAAGTCGACATTCTCGTTGTTGCCACCGGAAATGACGCGGGTGGAGGCGGTTCCCCCGTTGGGATTGATGGTCGAAGTCGTGTAGTCCCAAGGCCCCGGCGTCTGCCCTGTCGGAGCGAGAGGAGACGGGTTGTTAGCGAACCCGAAGGTGATGTCGCTGTAGGTCAAGTCATTCATGTCGGTCGCCAGATCGCTCGTGCGGATGGAGGAGGCAAAGCGGGCAGTCGAACCTGTCAGAGGACTGGCAAATCCGGGTGTTTCCCAAGTGCCGATGGGGGTATTGAAGTCGAAGGTGAGATTGAGAGTTTCACCCGCCTGCAGCGGAGTGAGGAGGTCAAAGCAGATTGCTCCATCGTTCCCAGTACCGTTGTTGACGGTGCTTAGGTTGCTGACCAGGACGGGAGCGCCCGAGCCGTCGGTGAAGGAGAGATCATGGCAGAGCGCCAAGTCGGTGCCGTTGAATGCTGCAAACGTATGTGGATTGTTCTGGTCGATACACATCCCCGTGTAGCCAGAAGCAGTGCCGGGGGTTCCGACACTGCCGCCGGCGCCTGTACCACCGACATAGGTTCCGGACGAGGTATTCCAGATGAGGGCGGCAGAGAGGGGAGCCGTGGAAACCGTCAAGGATGTAACAACAAGGGCAAGAGAGATAGGGAGTTTCATGGGGGGGGTTAAGGGGTAGATGACAATTGATACATGTTTGTGCAAAAATCAAACCATGAAAATAAGGTCGGTCGTCGGCTTCGGTCGTCGACCCTTGTCCCCTTGTGGGAGGCCGCCTCGTGGCCGGGATGTTCCTGAGAAACGGACGCTGATCTCAACAAAAAGGCCGCCGGACTTGCGTCCGGTGGCCTTGGTTCGACCCGACTCGAAAGAGTCGTGGTATCAGCGACTAGCCTGCGATGTCCTGGGCGTGGAATCCGTGCCAGTCGTCGAGGTTGTTGAGATTGACCGCATCGAGGATGCTGCCGTCGTCATTGATGCCGACGGCGTCGAGGATCTCCTTGCGGGTGCCGTCGTCGTGGTTGTAGCCGCGGACGGCGTTGTTGAAGTCGGTGGCGCCGCCGAGGTTCGACGCGTTGCTCGAGACCCAGGCCTCGAAGGCGGTGTAGCTGGGCTTCTCGGAAGCGATGAACGCGAGGGTCGCGTCCTTGTCGAGACCGAGGCCGTCGAGAAGCATCTGGTCATAGCCGGCCCCGCAGGCGGGGTAGTCGGGGTGTAGCTTGCCGACGGCGTCGAGCGAGACTTTCTGCCAGAAGCGAGGCAGGTGGAGAACGCCGAGAGGACCGGCGGTGCCGGAGCTGATGGTGGGTACGATGGTGGACATGATTTTGGTGTGTTTGGGTGTGTTGTGGTTGTTCGTGTTGGTAGAAAATGGGGAGACTAGACATTGCCGGCGCCGTCGCCGCGTCCGGGAAAGGTGAGTTCGGCGATGCCGCTCTTGTCGAGTTCGCCGAGCCCCTTGGCGACCATGACGTCGTACTGGGCCTTGGTGGCGTCGTTGACCGGGAGCGAGATGCCGGCGGCCTTGGCGAGATCGGCGGCGATCCCGGAGTCCTTGGCGGCATGGTCGGCGGAGAACCAGCATTCGTGGTCGCGGTCGAGCATGTCGTCGGCATCGGTCTCGAGGACGCGCGAGTTGGCGCCGGTCTGGGCGAAGATTTCACAGATCATCTTGAGATCGTGACCAAGAGCCGCTCCGAGGCCGAGACCTTCGGCGAGGCCGGCAGTGTTGATGTTCATGACCATGTTGACGAGCGCCTTCACTTCGGCTGCCTTGCCGGTGCCACCCTCGATGAAGTGGAGGTTGAGGCTCATGCACTCCAGCAGGCTCTTGTTCTCGTCGAAGACCGCCTTGTCGCCGGCCAGCATCAGGAAGAGATTGCCTTCGCGAGCGTGGCTGATGCTCGACGCCATGCAGGCTTCAAGCGCCTTGGCACCGGTGGCGTTGGCGGCTTTCTCGACCTCCTGATGGATCCCAGGGGAGAGAGTGGCGCAGTTGATGAAGGTCGTACCTTCGGCGCCTTGCAGAAGGTGATCGTCGCCGTCGAGGAAAATGGCACGCATGGCGGCGTCGTTGGTGACCACCGTGATGACGATGTCCGAGGCTGCCGTGACGTCGGCGAGCTTTTCCGGAGCCTCACAGCCGAGTTCCTCGGCAAGGCGGGTGGCCGCCTCCTGGTTGAGGTCGTTGACGGCGGTGATTTCGTAGCCGCTGTCCTTGAGGTGGCGCGCCATGTTGGCGCCCATTCGGCCGATGCCGACAAATCCGATTTTTTTGGTCATGGGTGGTGGAGTGTGGAGTGTGTGGGAAAGGGGGGAGTGGGGGAAGAAAAAACCCCTGCTTTGGCGAATCTGTCGCCTGGTTTTCGATCAGTATCGCCCGACCTCTGCCAAAGGCATGGTGAGGCCAGGCTAGTTCTTAGTCCTGCTTCCACTCAGGATAAAAGGGATTATGGGCTTTTTCGTGTCCGATCGTCGTGAGAGGGCCGTGCCCGGGGCAGACGACGGTGTCGTCGTGGCGTGCCAAGAGATGCTTACGGTTGGTGCGGAGCGCGTCCTGAAAGGAGATCTGGCCACCTCCCATCGACAGCGCGAAAAGGGCGTCGCCAACGACGGCGATGGGTTCGGCGAGCCCTTCGATGAAGTACGAGGTGCCGCCCACCGAATGCCCGCGGGTGGTCGCGGTCTCGACTCTCAACGCGCCAATTTCAAAGGCACGCCCGGCCGCGAAAGTCTGGACGCCGGGGCCGACATGGGGCTCCAGTTCGTTGGTGAAGATCGGGACCGGCCCAAGGGCGGTGGTCAGCCGGTCCATGTCCTGAACGTGATCTCCGTGGGTGTGGGTCACGAAAATGCCCTCGACCGTGATCTGCTCCGCCTCGATGAACTGGAGCATCGGGCGGGCGTCCGCTCCCGAGTCGAAGATCGCGCCGATCCCTGTGGCGGGATCGTGAATGACGTAGGCGTTCACCCGCATGTCATGCCAAGGCGTGTTGAAGACGGAAAGCCCCGGCACGTCGATCGCAGCCGGCGGCACCTGCTTTCGGAGCGAGGGAGCGTGAAGCTCCAGCACTTGGGCGACGTCCTCGAGCCCGGCCGCGGGTTTTCCGGAGAGGATAGTCTCGATTTCGGCAAGCGGCACTCCCGCCGCCGTGGCGATAGACGCGGCATCCCGGCCCGTCCCCCGCATGGCCTTGCCGACGACGTCCTCCAGGAAATCCTCAATGGGGATCTCGGCGGCTTGAATGGAGTTCATGGCTTCACTGGGGTGAGTACGATCTTCTGGATGTCCATCACCGCGCCTTTGGCCTGCGTCTGCGGTTTGATGGCGATGCGTTGAAGACCCGGCTTCTTGATCTCGAGGACGCCGGCTTCGACGTCCTGCCAGTTCTGGAAGCCCCCGGTATCGATGACTGTGAACTCGACTTTCCCGTCGAGGCTCTCGACGGCGACGGTGCTGCCGGCATGGCCCTTGTTGCCCTGCGACACGACGACCTGGAATTTGCCGGGCTCGTCGATCTCGACTTCCCACTCGGCCCAGTCGTCCTTGGAGACCCAGAACCCGAGGCAGTTCTTTTCCTCCTTGGGTTCGTAGCGCATCGTCTCGGACCAGGTGGTGGCATTTTTGGCGAGCAGAACGAGCGACCCGTCGGCAGCCTGCCCGGTGGTCTCGCCCTCGGGGGCGGGGACAAAGCGGACCTCCTCGAGGAGGAAACGGATGTGCCGCTCGGCGGGTGGCGTGTAGACCGCGAAGTTGAACTTGCCGGGTTTCTCGACGTAGATGGTGCCGATGTCGGTGAGGCCGTAGTCGTCCTCGCCCGTGCCCTTGATGGCGTTGCGGAGTCGCTGCTCGCCCATCTTGAACTGAATGCCCCAGCCCGCCCGGTTGAGCGAGTATTTGACCAGCACACGGTACCGTCCCCAGCGCTTCATCGTGACCTCTCCTTCGAACTGCTCCCAATGCGACTCGGTCACGTGGTGAATCTGATCGGCATGCACGGCGATCTGACCGCGCTCGGGGTGCTCGTCGCGAGGGGCGACCTCGTTGCTCCCGAATCCACTGACGTCAGTATGAGCATCAGGTGTTCCCTCTGGGACGAGAAATCCGTCTGCGGTGTCGCTGTCGCTCGCCGGCATGGCGGCGGCCCCCGCTCCCGTGGGTGGCTTGGCGGGCTTGAATCCTTTGGGGCGTCCGTTGGTCACCGCTTCCTGGATGGCCTCGGGGGTCGGCTCGGTGCGTTGCACAGGCACAGGCTCGTCGGTGCCGGCGGCGCGGCGGCCGCTGCCCTGCACCTTGGTGAGCTTGTCACCCAGGTCGGCCCGCATCGCTTCAGCCTTCTTTTTCAGCTGCTCGACGACCTCGGGGAAGTCGGCGGCGAGGTCCTTCTGCTCGCCGATGTCGGTGGTGACGTCGTAGAGCTCGAGCCCCGATTTTGCCCCGCCATAGCGAACGGGAAAACCGTCCTTGCCGCCTTCGGCACCGGCGAGAGTGCGGTACTGATGCGGGAAGATCAGCTTCCACTTGCCGCTGCGCATCGACTGAAGCTCGGTCTTCTTGTAGTAGAAGAACAGCGCCTTGTGGGGTGACTTCGCGTCTGCTGACGTGAGCAGAGGCAGGATATCCTTGCCGTCGATCTTGCGCTCGGGGAGCGGGGCATCGATCAGACCGGCGATCGTCGGCAGCAGATCGATGGTGCAGGCCGGTTCCTTGCAGACGAGGCCGGCGGGAATCTTCGCGGGCCACTTGGCGACGAAGGGCACGCGGATGCCACCGTCCCAGCAGGTGCCTTTTCCCTCGCGCAGCGGACCGGCCGTGCCGCAGTGATCGCCGTAGGAGAGCCAGGGCCCGTTGTCGGAGGTGAAGATCACCAGCGTGTTCTCGGTGAGGCCGTGCTTATCGAGAGCCTTCTGGATCTCGCCCATCGACCAGTCGATCTCGGAAATGACGTCGCCGAAAAGTCCGCGCTTGCTGAAGCCCTCGAAGCGCTCGGATACGTAAAGCGGGACGTGCGGCTGCGATTGGGCGACGTAGAGAAAGAACGGCTTCTCGTGGTTGCGATCGATGAAGTCGACGGCCTTCTCCGTGTAGCGCACGGTGAGGTCGCGCTGGTCGGCGGGGTCGACCAGCGGGTCGATGACCTTGCCGTTCTCGATCAGCGGCAGGTCCCCGAAGCTCTTCGACGCCGGGTGAAAGGGCCACATGTCGTTGGAGTAGGGGAGCCCGAAGTACTCGTCGAAACCCTGCGAAGTCGGGAGCATCGAGGTCGGCCGTCCAAGGTGCCATTTGCCGACCGCGCAGGTCGCGTAGCCCTGGCCTTTGCAGACTTCGGCCAGCGTCGTCTCCTCGGGGTGCAGACCGTTCGGCGAGGTGGGTCCGTAGGCGCCGGAAACGCCGACCCGCTCATGGTAGCAGCCCGTCAGCAGAGCGGCGCGCGAGGCCGAGCAGACGGGACTGGAGACGTAGAAATCGGTGAAGCGCGCGCCCTCGGCGGCGATCCGGTCGAGGTTCGGCGTGGCGTAGCCCTCGGCACCATAGCAGCTGAGATCTCCGTAGCCGAGATCGTCGGCGAACATGATGACGACGTTCGGGGGCCGTGATTCCTGCGCCGCAGCGGGGGAGACGACCCCCAGAGCAAGAATGACGAGAAAGAGGGGGCAGAGGGCAGAGATACTCTTCATGGGCAGAATCGCGACCGTAGACGAGGAGTGGCGCAGAGATCAAGCACGGTCGCCGGTCCCGAAGCCGTGGTTTCGAGAGACGCCACCGCAGCTTGACTATGGCCCGAAGCTCTTGATACTCTCGCCTCCCGCAGATGCCGGCGAACGATCGGCGACCAGCGAACCTCCGTGAAGGAAATCAGTACTTTAGAACCCGTGGACCCCGACCCTCTGAGTCGGTGGGGCTTCCCTGTTGAAGCCCGTGTCCATGTCCGGACGAAGCCTTCATCGTCGGCCCGCTCATGACCCTCCTGTTTGTCTATCTGGGGATTGCGCTCATCTTCTCGTTCTTCTGCTCGATTTTCGAGGCGGTGTTCCTGAGCATCAACTCGCCTTTCGTCGACAGTCTCAAACGGACCAAGCCAAGGACGGCTCGAATGTGGACCAAGCTTCGCGAGAAGCCCAACCGACCTCTGGCAGCGATCCTCATTCTCAACACGATCGCCCACACCATGGGTTCGGTCGGCGTCGGAGCGCAGGCCGAAAAAGTGTTTCCCGACATGGGAGCCGGCTGGATCGGTGCAATCACCACCGTGCTCATTCTCGTTCTTTCCGAGATCATACCCAAGACCCTCGGTTCGACCTACTGGCGCAGCTGGGCCGGCTGGGTCGGTCGCGGCATCTCCTTCTTCCACTCGATTTTCTTTTGGACCGGCATTCTCTGGCTCTCGGAAAAGATCACCAATCTCTTCGGCAAGGGGCACGGCCTGACCGAGTTCAGCCGCGACGAGATGGCCGCCATGGTCGAGCTCGGCGGGGAGGAAGGCCACCTCACCGATCGCGAGACGCAGATGCTCCGCAATCTGGTCCGGGTTCGACGCAACAACGTCTCCGACGTCATGACCCCGCGCACCGTGGTCTTCAAGATGCAGCAGGACATGACGGCCGCCGAGTTCATCGAGGGCACCCTCGACTGCCCGTTCTCGCGCGTACCGATTTTCGGCGGCACCGAGGACGAGGTCACCGGCTTCGTTCTCCGCTCCGAGATCGCCGTGGCCGGCTCGCGACCCGAGGGCGGATCGAAGAGGATCAGCGAGTTCAAGCGCGACATCATCACCGTGCAGGAGGAGGTCACGCTGCTGGAGATGTTCGACAAGTTCCTCGCCGAACGCCAGCACATCGCCATCGTCGTCGACGAGTTCGGCGCCGGTCAGGGCATCGTCACCCTCGAGGACGTCGTCGAGACCATGCTCGGCATGGAGATCGTCGATGAGAGCGACCAGAGCATCGACATGCAGGCCCACGCCCGAGAACTGTGGCGCCAGCGCGCCAAAAGCATGGGCATCGACCCGCCCGAGCGCGACGCGATCAAGGGCGGCAACGAAGTCAAGCCGGGCGGCTCGGGTGGCTCCCTCGGGCTATAGACCTGGTTCCGACACATACCGTGTTTTTACCGATGATGACCCTTAACGAAGAGCCATTGTCTCTACCGCGCCATTGAGAGATCCCATCCCTTGTTCGGCTGACTCGAAGCGGACAAACTAAATGGGCGTCTCCATCAGGTGGTCCACTTCGGGTAGTCGCGGAATCCGGGGAGCGTGAACGTGGCTCGGCCCAGGCGGGGGTGGCGGAGAAGAGTGATTTCACGCCGGAGATTGACGCAAGACGGGAGACCTGTGACCGTTGCCTAGTACCATCATGATGTTCGCCCGCTTCGTCTTCTCGGCTTTCGCCCTCGTCCTGCTCGCCGGGGCTTGGGCTGAGGAGAGCACCGGCCCCGCCCCCGGGCACTCGATCCATGGCGAGGCCTGGAACGAAGGTCCTCGCCAGGCCGCGGTCCTCATCGAGGGCACCGGGGAGATCGACTTCCCCGTGACCGTCGCCAACGAGCAGGCGCGGGCCTTCTTCCTGCAAGGCGTGGGCCAACTCCACGGCTACTGGGACTTCGAGGCCGAGCGCTCCTTCCGTCAGGCGGCCGCGATCGACCCGGACTGCGCCATGGCCTACTGGGGCATGGCCTGCGCCAATTTCAAAAACGAAGAGCGGGCCAAGGGATTCATCGCGGAAGCCGCCAAGCGGGAGAACAAGGCCACCGACCGGGAGCGCGCCTGGATCGCCGCCTATCACGACTATTTCACCACCGAAGGAGACAAGAAGAAGCGTCTCCGCGAGCTGGTCCGCGCTCACGAGGAGATCGCCCGCGACTACCCCGACGACGTCGAGGCCAAGGCCTTCCTCCTTCGCCAGATCTACCACAACCACGGCCGAGGCGGACTTCCGATCACCAGCCACTACAGCGTCAACCTTCTCGCCGACGCCATCCTCAAAGCCCGGCCGCTCCACCCTTCCAACCACTACCGGATTCATCTATGGGACCGGGAAAAGGCCGAACTCGCCCTGGAGTCGGCGGCCAACTGCGGACCTTCGGCGCCCGGCATCGCTCACATGTGGCACATGCCGGGCCACGTCTACACCAAGGAGAACCGCTATCTGGACGCCGCCTGGCAGCAGGAAGCATCCGCCCGCATCGATCATGCCCACATGATGCGCTTCCAGATCATGCCGGGGCGGATCCACAACTTCGCCCACAACAACGAGTGGCTGACCCGCAACCTGCTCCATGTCGGCCGGGCCCATGACGCTGCTGATCTTGCTCGCAACATGATCTCGCTCCCACGCCTCGGGAAATTCGAAAAGGGGCATTGGAAGCAAAAGGGATCGGGATGGGCCTACGGGCGGCAGCGTCTGCGCGACGCCTTCCTCCAGTTCGAGCGCTACGGAGCTCTCCGCGAGGCCCTGCGAAAGGGGATCCTCTCCGAAGGCCCCGACGGCTTCGAGGAAACGGAGATCGCGCGCCTTGAAGGCATCGCCCTCGCCGAGACCGGTCATCGCGAGGAGGCGAAGAAGAAGGCGGCCAAGCTCCGCGGCAAACTCGCCAAGGCCGAGGGCGAGCAGCTCAAGGCCAAGGCCGACGCCGGCAAGAAGGCCCGCGATGCGGAGAAGACCGACAAGCAGATCGCCGACTCCGAGAAAAAGGCCTCGGCCACTTTCGAAAAGCGCATCAAGTCAATCCGCAGCGCCCTCGAGCAGGTCGAAGCCCACCTCGCGGTGACGGCACGACCTCTTGACGGAGAGGCCGCGCGGAAGGCCGTCGATGCCCTCGACTCCAACGAAATCAGCAAGGCGAGGCTCACCGCCCTGCATCTTCGCGCAGCCAATCCCGCCAAAGCGCTTGAGGTCGCCGAGGAAGATCTTAAGACCAACCCGACCCGCTTTGCCTCCCTCGCCGCCCGAGTCGAAGCGCTCCACATGATCGGCAAGGACGAGGCTGAGCTCCGCAAGGCCTTCGAGATCCTTCGTGTGGAAGGCGGCCATGCCGACGACGACGTTCCCGTCTTCACCCGGCTCGCGGCCATTGGCGCCACTCTGGGATTTCCAAAGGACTGGCGCAGTCCCGCTCCTCCCGCGGCCGACCTCGGCGAGCGGCCCAGTCTCGACTCCCTCGGCCCGTTCCGCTGGGCACCCTCGCGGGCACCCGGCTACGCCCTCTTCGACGCGGAGGCCGAAGTCTTCACCAGCGCCGACCACCACGGCACCCCGGTCATCCTGCTCTTCTACCTCGGCGGACGCTGCAGTCACTGCCTCGAGCAGTTGGAAGCCTTCGCAAAGAAAAAGGAAGCGTTTGAGGATGCAGGACTTCGCGTCATCACGATCGGCACCGACAAGCGAAGCGAGCTCGCCGACGTCGAATTCGAAGGCGGCGCTGATGTTCCCTTCGCCATGCTGTCCGACTCCGACCTCGTCGCCTTCAAGGCCTTCCGCGCCTACGACGATTTTGAGGAGGCCCCCATGCACGGCACTTTCCTCATCGATGAGAGCGGCCTAATCCGCTGGCAGGACATCGGTCACCAGCCCTTCATGGAACCCGAGTGGCTGATCGAGGAATCGGTCCGTCTCCTCTCCTTCGAAATCGAGCACACGGCGCACTAACCGGATTTCTCACTGAGACCATGCCGTCGAAACCCCAGGACGTTCTTCTTGTCGGCCTGGTCGAGCGCGCCCGCAGCGGCGATGACCAGCGCCGCAACGCCATCGGCTGGTACGCCAACGTCGAGATCTCCGAGCGCGAGTTCCAGATGCTCGGCGTCGACGACTTCCTGCACCTGGGTTCCGAGATCCTCTTCCTCGCCGGGAAACGCCTCCGCACCGACGGGCGGAAGGAAGCGCAGGTCTGGTGGGCGCGACCGTTCTGCCCCGAATGCGGCCGCGAAGGCATCGTCGAGGCGCAGACGGCGGATCCCTCCGCGTCCGCTTCTTCCTGGAAAATCGATTGCTGCGGCTCGAACTACGAGGGATCGCTCAAGGACGTCTGTCTCTCCTGGATGGGTCGGCTCAATCGGCATCCACGCAGGGCACAGCTTCCCGAACGACGCCTCGAGGAGGGCTTTGCAGCCGGCGGCGGCACCGACTGGGAAAGTCAGTACCAGAAGAAGAGCACCCCTTGGGATCGGGGCGGACCGCATCCTGAAATCCTTCGTCTCGCCGCCGAACTCCCGATCGACGGAGGCAGCATCCTCGTCCCCGGCTGCGGGCGGGGACACGATGCCGCCGCTCTGGCCCGGCATCTTGGCTCCCTGGAAGCCGGCTCGAAGTGGAGTGTGACCGGCCTCGACCTTTCTTCGACGGCGCTGACGGATGCCGTTGAGAACTACCACTCCCTTCCTGTCGAATGGGTGCAGGGCGATCTCTTTGCCCTCGCTCGGATCTGGGGTGGCCGATTCGACTGGATCATCGAGCACACCTGCGTTTCGGGACTCCCCCCCGAGCTTCGCGATGAATACCTTGAGGCCATGGCTGCCTATCTCAGAGAGGGCGGCAGCTACCTTGGCGTCTTCCTCAGCGACACCGGCCAGCCACCCGAAGTCGGCCCGCCTTTCGCCTTCCCGCAAGAGGAGATCCTCGCCCGCTTCGAAGGCCTCTTCGAGGTGCTGCAGTTCACTTCGCCCGAGAAAAGCTACCTCGACCGGGAGGCGGAAGAGATGGTCCTCATGGCCCGCCGACGTCCCGCGTGAAAGCCTGCCAAAAAGACGCTTGCGAAAGGCCGTCCCCCGCGCGATTGGGTCAACCCGCGGCGCTCCGTGGGAACACAGTTCAGGATCGGTGCCAGAGTGGTTTAACGGGCACGCTTGGAAAGCGTGTGTGCGAGCAATCGTACCGAGGGTTCGAATCCCTCCCGATCCGTGTTCCCCGCCTCGCCGTCTGCCTACCCTTTCCTCAGCCGGGAACCGGCAGTTTCTGATCAAAGAGCGTCGTGAGGCGCATGTAGAGAAGCCCGGCGATTTGATCGCTCCCTGGGGGGGAGGGGTAAATGCGAAGGGAGCAAATTTCGGCCGAAGGTAGCCGCGCTCGTGAGAGCGTAGAGGCGTTGCCTGAGGGGTGCGGACAAAGGCTACGCTTCCACCTTCTCAAGAAACTGTCGCAACTGCATGGCCAGCGAGCGCATCCTATCCGACAACCTCCTCGACGGGATGGCGCCTGGTTAAGAGCGCTGTTCGTGGGGTCAACCATTGCGCCATGCGGTTCTGTCCCCGTCCAAAAAAAGTCCTGAAGCGGCGACCCATTCTAGCCCAGGGCGAATGGCCTTGGATGGCGGGGGCTATCGATGGTTTCATCTCCAATTCCTAGTCGGCTCGAGCGTTTTGCCTTGAAGGTGGAACTCGACGTCCCCGGCGAGTTGCGGGCTTCGCCGGCGAAGCCCGCCCCCGCCCTCTGGCAACGCCAGCGCGCCGGGACGTCACGCTCCACCTAGGCAGGCACGGTCGGTGGCAGGAACTGCCCACGTCGAACGCGGGTGGCCCTTGACCAAGCGCCATTGCTTCTAGACGCACCATTTTTTGCGTCCGCAGGACGAAAAACCGCTTGCGAATCATCTTCGAAACGCTTCTCTTCCCCTCCACCACGCGGGTGTAGCTCAGTGGTAGAGCACTTCCTTGCCAAGGAAGATGTCGCCAGTTCGAATCTGGTCACCCGCTTTTCAATTCCGCCGGTCCTGCCGGCGGAATTTGAATGCCGGCATTGCGGATTCAGGCTTGGGAGGGACTCCAAGTCATGAAATCTAAAATCATTGAATACGTCAAAGAGCGCAGCTATCTGGTGATCTTTGCGGTCTGGCTGTTGGTCCTGCCCTTTGCGATTCCTTCCCTCTGGCGGGCGATGGGGAACCAGCCGAATTTTTCCGAACCGCAGACCACGGACCAGCCGAGTCCCCAGTCGCGTGCCGCCGAGCCGATCGGCGGATAGCAAGCCTCGGACTATTGCGGTGAGCCAGAGTGGCTTCGATGATGCGCGAGCGGATTTTGTCGAGTTCAAGGCCCGGGAAGGAAACTGAGCGGGCTCAGCGATCGACGAGCAACGCAGAAATCGAAATCCGCTCGCGGTCTTCGTTCTGCCGGGGCCTAGCCCGGCTTGCCGACCACGCTTTATCAGAATTCAGAATCACAGGAACCCCGCGTTCACCACACGACAGCCTTTCAGTCTAGGGCAACCTCTTCGCCGGAACGAGTCCGCTCATCCGGCCGTGACCACCGCGAGCTACCGCCGACTCAGCCTGACCTCGCCGATGTCGGCTTTCTCGGGAGCGCCGGGCGCGAGTCGCAGCGCGCCGTCGATCACAACCGGCTCGTAGCCGTCCGCTCCCGCGACCACGCTGTAGGCCTGCCCTTTGCGGAGTTGCCGAGGAAGGCTGAACCGGCCCTGTGAATCCGTGTCGTCACTGGTGAGAACCTGATCGCGGTCCTGACGCTTCATGAAGTCGGCCGCGCGAACCCCGCCCTGAAGGACGATGAACACGCCACCCGCGATGGCAGCGCCGGTGGCGTCATCCACAAGGCGTCCGCTGACCTCCGAGTCCGAGTCGTCGACGGGATGCCCCACCCGGACCCTGCCTTCGAGAGCGACCTTGCTGCCCAGACCGATGACCAGGTTGTATTCGCCGTCGGGGAGCCCCTTGCGGTCGCTGATCATCACGGCCTTTCGACCCTCGGCAGGTCCGTCCCAGACGTTCTGCTGGGAATCGATTTCCTTCCCGTCGGTCATCCATGTGACGCTCCAGGGCGTGCCGGGCTTCATTCCGTGATACTCGAAGCTGGCATAGATCACGTCCTGGCCGCTGTCCACAAAGGTGGTGGGTCCGATCGGGCGTCCGTCGGCCGTGACCTGCGTGCTGAACAAGAGATGGTCGAGGGTGGGGGGTGCCGAAGCGTCTGGCAGCTCGATCTTGCCCCACCACGGCTTCGGTTCCTCGGCGCGCACCGTGCCGGTCTTCTCGATCTGCACTTTCATGCCGGCCTTCTCAAGGAGAGGGAAAGCGAGGTTCACGGGCCGGAGGCCGTTGATGAATCCGCCGACCGCCATCGGGGTGTCGCGCTGGTCAATCCGCCCGTCGCGGTTCGTGTCGAGCACGGGTCGCGCATCGACAGGCTGGTCGCCGCTTCCGGCGTCTGCCCGGGTGGGAATGCCGATCAGCCGTCCGGCTGCATCGAGCGCCATGCCGCCGCTGTTGCCGCCCGCGATGGTCGCGTCGGTCTTGATCCAGGCGCGACGCTCGCGGATCCCGTGCTCGGAGGAAAACCCGGAAACCTTGCCCGCCGTGTAGGTCACGGTTTCCCCACCGATCCCCGGGTAGCCGTAGATCTCGACGCGGTCGCCAAGGTCGAGGGCATCGGAGTCGCCGAAAGGGATGGCAGGCAGATCGAGCCGGCCCACCTTGCGCCCGTGGAGATCGGTGGTGATGCGGATGACCGCAAGATCGAGCTCGGGAGCCTGGGCCACGACCTCTGCGAGGTAGGTCAGCGCGGGTGCTTCGTCGGATCCGTCGGTGATCGCGATACCCAGGCCGTCTGCATCCGGGGCGGACAGGCCCATGGCGCGCGGGTTGGCGACATGACAGTTGGTGAGGATGAGACCGGCGGGGTGCACGATCGACCCTGAGCCCGTCCAGGCCGAGCTCATGCCTCCGAAAAGACCGCGCTTGAGCGCCACAACCTGAACCACGGAATGGAAGACGTGCCCGTCGAGCAGGTCGTGGTCGTGCCCTCCGCGGCTCGCGGCAGCAGGTCGGGATGGCTTCCCTTGTGGAGCGTGTGGAGCGGGCTCGGACGGAATGGGGAACGGCTTGAGCGTTGGGCCTCGTCCCGCGCTGCCGCTTGGACTGTCGGATGATGGCTGAGCTCGGCGGCTCGAGTTCGCTCCGCGGGGAAGCGGGAGCGGCAGCTCAAAGCGGTCGGGGTTCTGGCGGTGCGATTCCTTCACGCCGCCGAGGACGCCTTCGAGTATTTCCTTGAGACCCATGCCGGATTCTAGTGGACCCACCCGCGCCGGTCAAAGCGTTGAATCCTCCTCTTCGTCGTCCTCGCCAAAGACGATCTGGGATTCGATGGCGCGGACAAGAAGATCGCGCTGCATCGGCTGAAGCGGCCCGATCTCCACGAGCTTCTCGACATGGCGGTCGTCGCCGCGGGCGAGCGGGTTGAGCGTCTTGAGAACGAGGGTCGAGCCGCGGCACTCGATTTCATCGATGTGAGCCCAGGCTGTCTTGAGGGCGTCTTCGCTAAAGGGGCGCTGGATCATGCCCTCTCCGTCGAGGAGCAGGTACGGGTGGCGGCTGGCGTCCCAGGCCTGCGTGAGCAGATAGAGGCAGGGCAGAAGCGGAAGCAATGCCCACCACCATGAGAGAAGCGGGACATGCGGGAAGAAGTGTCCGTAGAAAATGGCGCAGGTGACGGTGAAGAGAAGCGCCGTGGTCATGGCCAGCAGCGAGGCCCGGCGGTTGGCGGTGAAAGTGAGGATTCCCTTCCCGTCAAGGCTCCCTCCGAGGGCGGGGTCGTCGGGAGAGGGGAGATCTCCTGGTTCCGTGATTTCAGGCTCGGTGTTCATGAGAGGGGTCGGAGTTCTGCGGCATGAACGAGCGCCCGCCGGCCGTCCGGGGTGTCGAGCAGCAGTTCGCCGCTGGGGCCAAGGCCGGCAATCCGGCCTGCGGTGGTTTCCGTTCCCTCAAGACAGGTGACGGATTCTCCATGCCAGAGCAGTCGGCGTTCGATCTTCTCAGAGAGGGCATGGAAGCCCCGGGCTACTTCCTCGAGGAGAACTTCGAGATGCTGGAGAATCGCGACGGCGAGAGCTTCGCGGCTCGAAGCGAATTGCCCGCCCTCCGATTCCATGGCGAGGCTCGTGGCCGTGGTGCGGATCTCGGGGTGAAGTTCTTCTTCGGTGGCAAGCACGTTGACCCCGATGCCTAGGATTACGATCGTGCGCCCAGTGATCTCTTCGGACTCGGCAAGGATTCCGCAGAACTTCCGGGAACCGAGCCAGAGGTCGTTGGGCCATTTGATCGAGGGCGCCAGGTCGGGCGCTACTTGCTCCACGGCCCGAGTCACCGCCAGGCCGGCGACCAGCGGGATGCGACCGAGCTGCTGCACGGGCCAGCAGGGTTCCAGCAGGATCGAGTGCAGCAGCGCGCTGCCGGGCGGGGCGTGCCAGCGGGCGCTGCGCCGTCCCCGACCCGAACTCTGTTCCTCGGCATAGACCACCGTCCCGTGGGAAGCTCCTGATCCAGCCAGTGTGCGGATGGCGTCATTGGTCGAGTCGATCGACTCGTGGACGAGGATTTTCGATCCGAGGGCCGAGCCCGCGAGGAAGGAGCGGAGAGCGTCGGCATCGAGGGCTGGGCGGATCACTGCTCCTCGAGGTCGAGAGAGAGATCGAGCGACCCAGCCGAGTGGGTGAGGGCACCGACGGAAATCCGGTCCACGCCGGTGGCTGCGATGTCGTGGATCGTGTCGAGGTTCACCCCGCCACTGGCTTCGAGTTCGAAGGCGTCGCCGACCAGAGCGACGGCGGCGCGGAGCTGGTCGTTGTCCATGTTGTCGAGCAGCACGACGTCGACCCCTTCGAGCGTGAGGAACGCCTCGACCTGGTCGATCCGGTCGGCTTCGAGAATCACGGTCACTTCGGGCCGTTCCTTGTCGAGGCGGTCGATCGACTTCTGAAGTTCGGCCAGCCGTCCTTCGGCGAGAAGGTGGTTGTCTTTCACCATGACCGCGTCGTAGAGGCCCATGCGATGGTTGGTGCCCCCTCCGGCGGCCACGGCAAGCTTCTGAAGCTGCCGGTAGCCCGGAGTCGTCTTCCTGGTGTCGAGCACCTTCACCTCGTGAGGCTTCACCTTGTCCACGAAACGGGCCGTGTGCGTGGCCACTCCGGAAAGGCGCTGCAGAAAATTGAGGGCGGTGCGTTCGGCCGTGAGGATCGATCGGGAAGGCCCCGACAGGTCAAGAACGTGATCTCCCTTCTCAAGCACCGCGCCGTCCTGCTTGAGGCGTTTGGTCTTGATGGTGGGATCGACTTTCTCGAAGACGGCGATCGCGACGTCGAGCCCGGCGAGAACGCCCGACTCCTTGGCAAGGATGAAACCCGCGGACTGGGTCTCGCTGGCGGTGAAATACTCGGATGTCACGTCTCCCGACCCGATGTCCTCGCGAAGGGCCATGTCGATGAGTTGCTCGGTCTGCTCGTCCATGCCGGAAGCCTCGCGCTTTCTTGAACCCACGGCAAATGGGGGTTTGTTGTCGGCATGGCTCTCTCTTCCACGCGGCGGAAGCGTCCCGCCCGGGGTGCTCCGCGCCGAAAGTCTCCCGCCCGATCACGGCGGCGGCGATCCGTTCCGAAGGGAAAGGCGTTGGGGCGCTTTTGGAAATGGACGAAGCGGCTCTGTTTTCTCGGGGTCTGCCTTGGGCTCATCGGATTTTTCCTTTCGGTGGGGACGCTGTTTTACTACGGCTCGCTCGCGTCCAAGTACGATCTCGCGAGGATCGAGAGGATGCTCGACCAGGCAGCGGTGGATGCGGCTCTCCCCGGCGAAATTCCGCCGGTCTACGGTCCTCGCCCGCTGGTCGTGGCGGTGGACCAGATTTCGCCGCACTTCATCGATGCACTCCTCGTGCGCGAGGACGCCCGGTTTCGGCAGCACGGCGGCGTGGATCTGCTGGGTGTGGTGCGTGCGGCGCTCCGCAATCTCAAGGAACGCCGCATGGTTCAGGGGGCGGGCACGATCACGATGCAGGTGGCTCGGAACGCCTTCGATGAGAAGGAGCGGAGCCTCCATCGGAAACTGCTGGAGGCAATGATCGCCCGCCGGGTTGAGAAGCGGTTTTCCAAGGACGAAATCTTGTCAGTTTACTCGAGTTGGGCGTTTCTCGGCGACGAGTACCACGGCGTCGAACGAGCCAGTCGCGCCTGGTTTGGGAAAACGGCCCGTCAGATCACTCTCGGTGAAGCGGCCACCATGGCGGGGATTCTTCGGGCCCCGAATCGCTTCTCTCCCGTAAACAACCCGGAGGGAGCCAAGATTCAGCGCGACGTCGTGCTCCGTCGCATGGCGGAAGCGGGGGTCATCACGGAAGCCCAGCGAGACGAAGCCCTCGCCGAGCCCCTCCGGGCGAGGAACCCGCACGTGCCTCAGCCTCCCAAAGCGGTCCCCTTTCGCGGGTAGAAATAGTGGCCAGCGAAAAAATAGGCTACTCGACTTCTTCAGCAGGGCTCTTGCCGCGGAGGGTGGCACGCAGTTCACGGCGGATCTGCTCAAAGGTCCCCATGGCCTTACTGGCGTAGGTCTGAGTGCTTCCCGCACTGCTTGCGCCGACGGAGTGGCTGTCCGAGATGCCTTGTTCGAGGATTCGGAGAGCTTCCTCAAGCTTGGTGAGGTCTTCGTGACTCTCGGTCTCGAGCGCCAGGGAAACGGCGTAGTCGTGGTAGGCATCCCACAGACCTCGGTTGCAGGTGCTGCAGGTCGGGTTCAGCCGTCGCGAGATCTGTCGGTGTTCGACGCGCTCCCGGTGGAGTCGGGTGATTTCAGGTCGACCATCAAGGTCCTCGTTCGACTCGAGAAGCTTGGCCTGCTCGTGGTAAGCACTGGCAAGATTGGAGTGAAACAGGTGGTTCTCGGGGGCTTGTCCCAGCTTCTCGATGACCTTTTCCATGACCTGTCTCTCCGTTTGGTAGATTGCCGCAGCCTTCAGCGGCTCCTCCTTGATGAAAGCACGCGCGAGGTAGCCGCTGCTTGAAGAGAAATGGTTGACCATCGTCATGTTGCCAGGCGCGAGCAATGCCGCCTTTTTACCGAACTCGACCGCGTTGGCGTAGGACTCGACGGACTCTGCCGTGCGCTCGAGTCGACCCAGTACGAAGGCGTGCATGCGATAGGCATAGCTGAGGGCGTAGACGCGGTCTGTGCTGTGCTCGAAGGGGCGTTTCGGACTGAGGACCGATTTCTGGATCTCAACCATGGCGGAGGTGTGATCGAGTGCGCTCGAGTAGTCCTTCGTTTCGTATTCCTCACGGTAGAGCAGAGAGTGGGCGCGGGCCTTCTGAAGGAGCCAGTACCCGTTTTCCGGATCGCGGCGGACCAGTTCTTCAAGCTCCTGCAGGGTGTCTTCCAGACTTCGGAGCTCGGCCCCCTTGGGAGAAGAGCTCAAGGAGTCCTTGAGGTGATCGACGCTCAGCCGGAGGATGGCGAGCGCGTAGCGGGCCGGCTGATGATGAGGAAAATCCGCGACGAGTTCCTCGAGAATCTGAATGGCCTCTGCGTAGAGCTCGAGCGGGGTGGGGGAGGTCGGGGAGGACTTGCTGCTGTGGCGGGCGAAAACGATGGCGGCCCCACGATAGATCTCGGCCTTGCGGAACTGGTCCTCAGGTGACTCAAGCTGGTCGCCGGCAGGGGGGAGGCGTGCCAAGTCGGCAAGAGCCCGGGTCGCAAGAGCAACGTCTTCTTCGCCCTTGCTCATGGTTCGGCCCAAATGAATCCGGGCTTCGGCGCGGCGCAGGAGAAAGTCGGGCTCCCCGGGATTTTGAGCCAAGAGCAGATCGGCAGTGGAAAGCGCCTCCTGATAGCATGATCGGGTGCTGGAAAGCTCCGTATCTGCTTTCAGCGTAAAGCTGATCTTGGTGTGAAGAGCTGCCCTCCTGTCTTCCGATGCGTGGCCGATTCGGAGAAGAGCTTCATGTCGAAGGGCGATGGCCTCGCGCTCGTCGGTCTTCTCGAATAGAACGAGAGCGAGGCGCCCCTGCTCCAAGGCTTTCACTTCACGGAGTCCGTGGAGAAGAAGTCGACAGAGCAGGAGGCGGGTTCTGCCCGCGTGAAGCGGATCCTTCGGGGGCTCCGCGCCTGCGGCCGAAAGAGCTGCCTCTGCAAACGCGATGGCCTCGGTGAGTTGTCCCGCCCGGCGCGCGGCCTCCGCGGCGATTAGGGACTTCTCGGGGGTGAGGGTCTGGGCGAGCCTCGCTTCCCGAGCGTCGAGGAGATACTCTTCCAGTGAAGAACGGCCGCTGAGATCGGTCTCCGGCTCGACCTGAGCCTGAGCCTGAGCCCACATCACTCCGCAGAAGAGGCAAAAGGCGGCCGCTCGGCGCAAAAGGGCGGTCATGGACTCCACCTATGGCGCCTTCTCACCCTTGACCACTGGCCGGTCGTCACGGGTCCACCCCGAGTAGCCGTCCGACATGTGAAGAATTCGCTCGAAGCCGAGACTCTTGAAGGCATCGACCGCCCGCCCGCTGCGGCCTCCGGACTGGCAGTGAATGACGTAGGTCAGCTGGGGGTCGAGTTTCTCGATCTGAGAGCGGAAATCATCGGCTTGGAAATCCACGTTCAAGGCGCCCTCGAGGTGACCTTCCGCAAACTCCTCAGGGGTCCGCAGGTCGAGAATCGCGGACTGAGCTGGATCAGCCGATTGAAGAAATTCCGCGATCTCGCCGGAAGTGAGATCGACGATCCGGGCGCGCGGTGTCTTTGCGGCCGCCTCGATGGCGGATCCGGCATCGGCATCGAAGGCCACCAGTTCCTCCTCCGCTTCGGGGTCCACGACTTCGCCGCACCCAGTCAGGGCGAGGAGGCACGGAAGCATAAGGAGGATGAAGTCATGTCGCTTGAGGAGCGTCGTCATGGGTCACTGTAGCGACGTTCGGGAGGATCGGACAAGTGAGTAGCCGACAAAATTTCTCACCCGAGCGAAGGTTGTGTTCTCCTCGAGTTCATCCGTATGATTCCTTCGTGCCTGCTCCGTCCACTACCAGGCTGGGGAGCCTTCTTTTGATCTGCCTCGGGTTTCTGTTCCTGAATCTCGGCACCATGGTGATGCTCCGGATGGTGTACGAGTATTCCTCGTTCGATGACCAGGTCGGGTTCCTCCAGCTCAAGCAGGACTACCTGCACGTCAAGATCTGGAAGACCGCCTTTTACGTCCACGTCTTCTTCAGCGTGCTCACCCTGCTGGCGGGCTTTACCCAGTTCTCTGCGGTCTTTCTCCAGCGATACCGACCGCTTCACCGAATCCTCGGGCGAGTGTATGCGGCGAACGTCCTCTTCATCAACGTGCCGGCCGGCCTCGTCATGGCGATCTATGCCAACGGCGGGCTTCTCGGAAAGGCGGCCTTCCTGATCCTGGATCTGCTGTGGTTCTGGTTCACGCTCAAGGCGATCCTCGACGCCAGGAACGGTGACTTTGCAGGGCACCGCGACTTCATGATCCGAAGCTATGCGCTCACTCTCTCCGCCCTGACCCTGCGAACCTGGAACCTGATTCTCTCGTATGGCACCGATCTCCCCGAGGAGACCGTCTACCTGATGAACGCCTGGCTCGGATTCGTGCCGAACCTGCTGGTCGCGGAGTGGCTCATCGCGAGGAGGCGCAGGAAATCCTGAGGCAGGGCCCTTGGCTTTCTCGGAAATCAAAAAAAAGCCCCCGCCCCGCACGAGGCAGGGGGGGGGCTTTGGAAATCATTGGAGGGGCTTGGACTTAAGAATCCTTCTCGCCCGTGTCCACCTTGACGACTTTGAACTTGTCGTTGGCGATGGCTTCCTGGAGTTGCTCCTTGGAATAAGTGCCAGCAGCCTTGAAAGTCACTTTTTGACCGGTGTCTGTGGACACGATCTCGATGTCTTTCGCTTCGCCTTTGAAGCCTTCAAGTTTTGACAGCGCCCCACGGACGTGTCGCTTGCAGCCTCCTCAGGTGACTCCTGTCATGGCGACCTCGTAGGTCACCTCGGATGCCTTCTCGTCGGCGCTCACGAATGTCGTGAAGCCAAGGACAAGAAAGCCCAGCATGGCGATGAATTTCTTCATGGTGTATTTGTTTGTGGTGTGAGCCCGGGTGGACTCACCCCTGTGAAACGCTCCGTCGGGCGCGATGGTTGCAACTTTCCTGGAATCTCGCTTTTTTCCTGAGTTCGCCTGCCTTGGCCGGAGGCACGAGCTGCGCCAATCGTCCTCAGCGCGAAGAAGGAGCCGCACGTAGGGCTGAAATGATTGCTAGCCGATGACCACCAGAAGGTCATCACTGCCGACAGCATCGCCCTTGGCGGCGAGGATCTCCTGAACGGTCCCTGCCTGGCCGGCACCCACGCTGGTGAGCATTTTCATGGCTTCAAGGACCACCAGTTTGTCGCCTTCCTCGACCTTGTCGCCGATGCTGACAGCGACTTCGCTGACCATGCCGGGCATGGGAGCGCAGGCCTGGGACGGATCGGAGGGATCTCCCTTGCGACGGGCGACGGTGGCGCTGCCCGCCTTGCTCCTGTCGGCGACGACGGCTTCGCGGGGCATTCCGTTGAGCTCGTAGAAGCAGTTCACGTTGCCCTCGGCATCGGCTTCCGCCTTGGAGATGAGCTTCACATAGAGGACCTTGCCCTCGTCGATCTCGACTCCGATTTCCTCATTGTCGCGGAGCCCGCAGAAAAACGCGGGGGTGGGCAGGCCGCGCAGATCGCTGAATTCGTTCTGGAAGGAGACGAATTCCTCGAAGACCTGCGGGTACATGAGGTGGGAGTAGAGGTCGTCGTCGCTGGCCTCGTGCTTGAGCTGGGCGCTCAGTTCGGTGCGAGTGGCCTCCAGATCGCAGGGCTCGGCGAGTTCGCCGGGCCGCTTGGTGGTGGCTTTGCGCTTTCCGAGGACCACCTTCTGGATGTCGGCGGGCCATCCTCCGTCCGGCTGCCCAAGACCACCGGCGAGCATGTCGATGACGGATTCGGGGAAGTCGAGGGATCCGGGTGCGGCCTCGAGCAGAGCCTGCGGCTGAATACCCCGGGTGATGCAGAACATTGCCATGTCGCCGACCACCTTGGAACTGGGGGTCACTTTGATGATGTCGCCAAAGAGCTGGTTCACGTCGGCGTAGCATTGGGCAATCTCGGGCCAGCGATGGCCGAGACCGAGCGAGGCGGCCTGCTCCTTGAGATTGGTGAACTGTCCTCCCGGCATTTCGTGGACGTAGACCTCCGCACTGCCCGCGCGGGGCGAGGTGTTGAAGGGCTCGTAGAAGTGGATGACCTCCTCCCAGTAGTCGGAGAACTCGTCGAGGGCGCGGAGATCGAGCCCGGGATCGCGCTCGCTGCCTTCGAGGGCGGCGACGACGGAGTTAAGGTTGGGCTGCGAGGTCGAGCCGGACATCGAGGCGAGCGCGAGATCGACGATGTCGACGCCGGCGGCGCTGGCTTCGAGGACGGAGGCTGCCGAGATGCCCGAGCTGTCGTGCGTATGGAAATGGATCGGGATCCCAATCTGCTGTTTCAGCTCGGTGAAAAGCTTGCGCGCCGCGAAGGGTCGGCAGAGGCCTGCCATGTCCTTGATGCAGAGAACGTGGGCGCCCATCTTCTCGAGCTCCTTCGCCTTTTTCACGTAGTACTCGAGGCTGTACTTGTCGCGCTTGGGGTCGTCGATGTTGCCGGTGTAGCAGACGGTCGCCTCGCAGACGGAGTTGGTCCGCTCGCGCACGGCGGTCATGGCGACCTCCATGTTCGGGACGTAGTTGAGCGAGTCGAAGATCCGGAAGACGTCCATCCCCTCCTTGGAACTGTGCTCGATGAAACCGGCGACGACGTTGTCGGGATAGTTCGAGTAACCGACGGCGTTCGAGCCGCGAAAAAGCATCTGGAAAAGGATGTTGGGAACCTTCCTGCGAAGCGACCGGAGCCGCTCCCACGGGCACTCCTTGAGGAAGCGCATCGAGGTGTCGAAGGTGGCCCCGCCCCACATTTCGAGGGAGAAGAGCCCGGGGGCGCGCTGCGCCACGGCGTCGGCGACCTGAAGCATGTCGTAGGTGCGCATCCGCGTCGCGAGAAGCGACTGGTGGGCATCCCGCATCGTCGTGTCGGTGATGAGAAGCTTCTTCTGGCCGAGGATCCACTTCGCCAGTGCCTCGGGACCATCCTTGTCGAGAACGTTCTTGGTCCCGGGGGCCTTGGGGGCGCCGCTGTCGAAGGCGGGCCGTCGCGCGGGCAGGAGGGCTTCCGCAGGCCTCCATCCCTTGGCGTGAGGGTTGCCGTTGACGGTGACGTCGGAAAGGTAGTTGAGCAGTTTGGTGGCCCGGTCCCGGCGCTCCTTGAAGACAAGCAGGTCCGGGTTGTTGTCGATGAGCTTGGTGGTGGCCTCGCCGTCGCGGAAGGTCTGGTTGGCGATGACGTTTTCCAGAAAGGGAATGTTGGTCTTCACCCCGCGGATGCGGAATTCGCGCAGGGCGCGGTTCATCCGCTGCAGAGCGACGGCGAAGTCCGGTCCCCAGGCGGTGACCTTGACGAGCATCGAATCGTAGAACGGGGTGATCACCGATCCGGCGTCGCCGGCACCGGCGTCGAGGCGAACTCCGAATCCGGCGGCGGAGCGGTAGGTGGTGATCCGTCCGTAGTCGGGAGAGAAACTGTTGGCGGGGTCCTCGGTGGTGATCCGGCACTGAATCGCGTAACCGGTGCGTGCGATGTCCTCCTGCGCAGGAATGGCGACGCTTTTCCCATGCAGCTTCTCTCCCTGGGCGACGAGGATCTGGGATCGCACGAGGTCGATTCCGGTGATGACCTCGGTCACGGTATGCTCGACCTGGATCCGGGGGTTCATCTCGATGAAGAACCATTCGTCGCGGTCGGCATCGACGAGAAACTCGACGGTGCCGGCGTTGTTGTAACCGATTGCCCTGGAGAGCTTGACGGCGGCCTCGCAGAGTTCGTCGCGGACCTTGTCGGGGATGTTCACCGAGGGCGCGATCTCGATGACCTTCTGATAGCGGCGCTGCACGGAGCAGTCGCGTTCGTGGAGGTGGACGACGCTGCCGTGGCGGTCGCCCATGATCTGGACCTCGACGTGCTTGGCGCGCTGGACGAATCGCTCGAGGAACACGGCAGGGTTGCCAAAGGCGTTCTGGGCTTCGGCCTGCGCGTCTTCGAGGGCCTGAGCGAGTTCGTCTTCCTTCTCGACGACTCGCATTCCCCGACCGCCGCCCCCGAAGGCGGCTTTGATGATCAGCGGGAAACCGACCTCCCGAGCGACCTCCATGGCCGCCTTGGGATCGGACACCGGGTCCTCGGTGCCGGGCAGGGTGGGGACGCCGTTCTCGAGGGCGAGATGTCGGGCGGAAACCTTGTCGCCCATCTTGTCGAGAAGTTCGGGGTCCGGTCCGACGAAGGTGATGCCTGCTTCGCGACAGGCGCGGGCGAAGTCGGGGTTTTCGGAAAGGAAACCGTAGCCCGGGTGAATCATGGTCACCTCCTTGGCGACTGCCAGTGCGACGATACCTTCGATGTCGAGGTAGGCGCCGACCGGTCCTTTGGACTCGTCGAGCTGGTAGGCCTCGTCGGCCTTGAAGCGGTGGCGGGAAAACCGGTCTTCGAGAGCGTAGATGGCGACGGTGCGGAGGCCAAGTTCCGTGGCGGCACGAAAAACGCGGATGGCGATTTCGCCGCGGTTGACGACCATCAGTTTCGCAGGCTTTTCAGAAGACATGAAAGGCATCTATAGAGAGGGGCGGTGAGAGCGAAAGGGAGATTTTCTGAGGATGACGGGAGGCTTTCGAAAGCAGAAGAAACGCCCCTCCGTTTCGGGAGAGGCGCGGGCTCGAAGGAAAGGATGCTCGTTTTTGCCGACTAAAACCATTAACTGAGTGATCTTGGTTGAATACTACTCGAAGACAAAATGGCGGAGCATGCCGAAACCTATGCCGTCACGGGGCAGGCCCCGCCCCTCGTCCGCGCCTACTCAGCAACAAAAATAACTCGCCGATTCCAACCAACTTTGGAAAGGTCTAACTCGCCTTCTCGAGGGCCTGCTCCAGATCCTTCATTCCAAAGGGCTTGGCGAGGAAACCGTCCATGCCGGCCTCCCGGTACTTCTGCTGGTCCTGTTCGAAGACGTGTCCAGTCACGGCGATGATCCGGGCTTCACGCTGGGTAAAGTCAAGGGCGCGAATCTGGCGGGTGGCCTCCATCCCGTCCATGACGGGCATGGCGATGTCCATGAGGATGGCATCGTAGAAATGGAGCGAGGCAAGCTCGACTGCTTCCTTTCCGTTGGCGGCAAGGTGAACGTCGAAGCCAAGGCGTTCGGCCGCCACCGCCGTGAAGGTCTGGTTGACGACGTCGTCCTCGACCACCAGCACAGAGCGGCGGCTGCCAGGCGCACTTGCAGAGGCGAGCGGAGCTTCTTCGGTCTCCGCCACGGCGACGACGTTCAACGGCAGAGCGATTTTGAACCGCGTGCCTTCTCCAAGCCTGCTGGTGGCATCGACGGAACCTCCCATCAGGCTGACGAGATTCTTCACGATGGCGAGACCGAGCCCCACGCCTTGGAATCCTCCTGTCCCCACCCCGCGCTGGATCTGTACATAGGGATGAAACACCTCCGGTAGCCGCTCGTTGGCGATCCCGATTCCGGTGTCCGAGACCGTGATGGCGAGTTCGGCTGGTCCATCAGCTTTCGTCCCGCGAACCTCTGCGGAAAGCACGACTTCGCCCTCGGAGGTGAATTTGAGGGCATTCTCGAGAAGATTGCCGATGACCTGGCGAAGTCGGGTTTCATCAGCTTCGATCCAATCCGGAACTTCTTTTTGGATGGAAATTTGAAGCTGCAGTGCTTTGGCCTGAGCACGGGGCCGGTGAGTGGCTACGAGCTCCTCCAGTAGCCGAGGCAGCTCCAGCGGGGCCGAACGAAGTTCCAGGGCCCGTGCGTCGAGTTTTGAGTAGTCGAGAGAATCTCCTAGAATGCGCAGCACCGAGTGCGCCGAGCCGCCCATGGTCTCGACATAGCGGCTTTGTTCCTCGTCAAGATCGGTGGATCCGAGGAGCTCGAGCATGCCGAGACACCCCGTCATCATGCCGCGGACGTCGTGATTCAGGTGGGAGAGCGATTCGGCCTGCATGCGGGCGGACGCGTCGGCCTTCTCCAGTTTCATGAGGGCCGAATCGAGCTGGATGCGAGTTCTCTGATCATCGCGGGCCTCGGAATCGGAAGCCGGGGGACTCAGTTCGCCAAGCAGGTTCAGAATGCCTTCGGCATTGAGACTTTCGATAGCTGCAATGAGCGCATCGGGTTCGTCCGACTCCAGAGAGTGACCTGTCTGGGCGGCATGTTCCATCAAAAGGCGACGTGTGCGCCCCTGAGGGAGGGAGGAGGGTTCGGGGGAATGCTTCATGTGTTTTTGGAGTTCTTAAGTTCCGATTAGGTGGCTTTCCCAAGCAAGTTCGAGTTCTTTGAAACGGGAGAGAAGAGCTGCTCCGTCCCGCAGAGGGTGCTCCGCGGCGCCATCCTTGGGGAAATCGACGATCAGGTCGACTCCATCTTCTTCAGAACGAGGATCGAATCGCAGTTCCCCTCCCTGATGATCGACAAGAAAGAAGAAATTGAGAAGATGGGGCGTGCGTTCGCTGGGCGCCTGAAGGTTGATGCGAAAAGGGTCGAATAGTTCGAGGATCGAGCCGCCCGCCTTCCACCAGTCCCGGTGGATGGGAACTTTGATCCGCACCGTGTGGACACCTTCCGGATCGCGACTGCGCCTCACTTGCGCCATCCGGATGCGCCCCTTTTTCGAAAGTAGGCTGGCGTTGTCCTCGAAAAGAATTCGGAAGGCCTGCTTCATTTGTTCGGGGTCAGCGAGAAGTACAAGGTCCTCCTGATCGGGGTGCAGACGCACTTCCTCGCCGGGGATGCATTTCAAGATCTCCAGCACGCTGACTTGAATGCGCTTCGGGCTCTCCCGTCGCTGTCCCCATCGTTCCAGCTCCTCGATCTGAGCCACCACTCCGTCGAGCCGGCGCTTCGCGGCTCGCTCCAGCGTGGCGAGGGTGGCGTCCTGCCTGCCTGCGCCGGGCTGAGAGCCTCCGTGATTTTGCGAAAGCAATTCGAGGTAGCTCTGGACTGGCACGAGCGCGTTGCGAAGGTGATGCCCCATGCCGAGAGCGAGAGCACCCATGTCGGCAAGCCGCTCGGTCAGCAGCGTGTGATGGGTGACCGCAACGCGTTCGCGCATCAGTTCGTCCCTTTCCTCCTGCACGAGGTGAAATTCCAGTGCCCGTTCCAGTGTGAGTCCCAGATCAACGGGATCGTAGGGCTTGATCAGATAGCGATAGACGGCCCCGGTATTCACGGCGGTCAGCATCGCCTCGTGGTCGGTGTAGGCCGTGAGGAGAATTCGAACGATTCTGGGATGCTGCCGCCGGCATCGCTCGAGAAACTCGAGGCCCGAGCCCCCTGGCATTCTCTGGTCGGAGACGATCACCCCGATCTCAGAGGCGCGTTCCTCTAGGATTTTTGAAGCTTCTCCAACGTCGTTGGCACAGATTACCGCGCACCGCTCGTCGAAGCTTTTTTTGAAGTACTTTGTGGAAAGCTTTTCATCATCGATGAAAAGAACGTGTTTCCGAGTGAGGTGGGTGCCGAGCATGAACGATGAGCTTGTCGTTGAATGGAATAGATATTCTACTCAATCGGAAAATTTGCAATCATTTTAAAGAAGTGTCCGGGCTCGGATGTCGCCTCCAGTCGACCCCCGTGATTCTGTACGATCCGAGCGCTTGTGCTCAGGCCCAGACCAACCCCCCTTCCCACCTCCTTGGTGGTGAAAAATGGATCGAAGAGGTGGTCGAGCGTCTCTTGAGTCGCCCCTGCACCGTTGTCTTCCACGCATAGGCGGACTTCCTTGTGGTCATTTTCTACTGAGATCACGATCCTGGGCTGGAACTCCGCTCCCGAGGCGTTGATCCGTTCCTCGATGCCGTCGATCGCGTTGAGGAGGAAGTTGGTCAAGACCTGAGTGAGTTCGTTGCGATTACCTCGAATCATGGCATCAGAAGTTGCTTGGAGGTCGATCTGGATCCCGAGGAGCTCCAACTGATGGCCGACAAAGCGCGCACCCGTCTGCGCAAGTTCGGTCAGATCGACCGACTCCCGCAAGGTCGGATCAGGATGCGAGTAAGTGCGCAGGTCTTTGATGATTTCCGACGCGCGTTCCAATCCAGTGCGGAGGTCTTCGGCGACCTCAATGCTATCGTCGCTGATTCGTCCGGAGCGGATTTCCGCCTCCAGAATGCCGAGGGCGGCGAGTGACCATGAGATCGGGTTGTTGACCTCGTGGATGATCCCCGCTGCGAACTGGCCGAGGGAAGACATTTTGGCCGCATGAACCAGCTTCTCCTCGGCGGAACGCAGCTGGTTCAAGGCACCCTCCAGGCGACGCGCTTCCGATTCGATGCGGAGCTGGGCGACGCGTAGGCCGACAAGGTTGCGGCTTCGATTGAGTAGTTCTCGCGGGTGAAACGGCTTGGCCACGAAATCCGTGGCGCCCGCTTCGAGAACCGTGAGTTTGGTATCTTCATCCGCTCTCGCCGTGAGCAGGATCACGGGCAAATCGCGGGTCGCCTCCTTTGACCGCAGTTCTCGACAGACGTCCAAGCCCGTCATTTCCGGCATCATGTAGTCGAGGATGGCGAGGGTTGGCGACTCCGACTGGATGAGATCGAGGGCCTCCGTCCCGTGGGAAGCCGCCACCACCTCGTACTCAGACGAGAGCAGATCGGCGAGGAAGCCACGCATTTGCGGTTCGTCGTCTGCAACGAGAACCTTCGGCCGCTCTTCGCCCTCGAGAAGCACGGGCTTGGCCACGCTGTCCGAAGGTTCCCTGATGGCGCCTTTCTCCCCCTCGCTCTCGCGCTGGTACTCCGCCCGGCGGTAGAGGGAGGAAAGCCAGCTGGGGTCTTCGGGGCTGTCCGCGACGTCGGCAATGGAGTTGATCTCGGTAGGAGAGGGAAGTTCGTCGAGTTCGGCGTCGGAGAGTCTCGGGAGCTGGAGGCGAATGGTCGTCCCGCCCCCCGGCGTTTCCTCCGCGCGGACGCTCCCCCCGTGGGCCTCCGCAAGTTCCCTGACCAAAGCGAGGCCGATCCCTGCGCCTTGGAATTCCCGGGTGTCCTCATTGTCGGCCTGCTGGAACGCTTCGAACACCCGCTCGCGAAGGTGCTCGGGGATGCCGGGTCCGTTGTCCGCAATGAGAATCTCCACGTGATCGTCCGAAGAAAGAGTACGCAGCTCGACGGAGCCGCGAGGGGGAGTGAACTTGAGGGCGTTGAAGAGAGGGTTCAGGAGCATCTTCTGCAGGCGCTCGGGATCTGCGGCGAGCGAGCGGCAGGACTCTTCGAGCTCCAGAGTGAGGGTGATTTTCCGAGATTCCGCGTAGGTTTCCACCGAGCGAACAAGCCGGCGAAGAAAATCGGGAAGATCGACGCGGTGCAGAGCGGGCCGGTCTTCACCCGCCTGCAGACGAGCCAGCGCGAGCAGGTCATTGATGAGGCCCAGCAACCGGAGAGAGTTGTCTCTCATCGTGGTCAGGGTAGGGCGAATGGGGTCGCTTTTCTCCTCGGCAAGCAGTTGGTCGAGAGGCGCTGCGATCAGGGTCAGCGGGGTTCGGAGTTCGTGACTGATGTTGGCGAAGAATCGAGTCTTGAGCTGATCGGCTTCCACGAGCTGCTGGTTGGTTTTCTCGAGTGTCTTCCTGTTTTCTTCAAGTTCAAGTCGGCTGGTGAAGTCGGCCAGCCGGAGTCGGGTGAGGAAGAAGTTGCCAGTGATCATGATGATCCCGCTGAGAACCAGGAAATAGACATTGTTGAACAGATCCGATCCCTCGGTTGGGCCGTGCAGAAGGCAGGCTGTGAGATAGGCGAAGAGAGTGAAGATAAAAGTGCCGATACTTCGTTTAGTGCGGAGTTGAGCAATCCACAGCACACCGCCGAGAATCAGGTTGAGCCCGGCGTAGTAGGGAGAGGCGGCCCCCTCGGTCGCGTAGATCATGATGCACATCGCGATCTGAGGGGTCGCAATCATGGCAATCTCAAAGTAGGCGAGCCAACGATCCGAGCTGCGATTCAGAAAAATTAGCAGAACCACCACGACGAGGGTGGACCACGCGCGAATCCCAAACAGGGTCGGCATGTGCTGGGGGTAGACGAAATAGTCCAGCGACAGACCTGCGGGGATCAGCAAAGAGAGCAGAATGAGTGCAATGCGGATGTTTCGCCGCCGTACCAGACGCGTGCTGCTTGCATAGAGTTCAAGAACTCCTGGCTCAGGGGCGGCAGCGGCGGAAGGCTTCATTACCTTCGTCTAGGGGCCTTTCTTGCGAACTTGGAGGAACAGGTTGGCTCCTGTCGGGTCGGCGGTGACTTCCACCTGAGCCACCACAGGACTCTTGGGCGCAATCTCCAGGAATTCGCTTCGGGTTCGATGAACCAAGTGCCACTCGGCGAGATGCTCCATCATCTTCCTGCTCGGATTCGAGACGTCGACATTGGTGGCAATGAGCAGTCCGCCTGCAACCAGATCCTGAAAACAGACATCGAGAATTCTCTCGCAGAGCCGATGGGAAAGATAGTCGAACAGGCCGGCGACGTAGATGAGGTCATAGGGACCATCGGGCGTTTTTCCTTCCCGGACGATCTCCTGAACCGAGTGGCGAACGAGACGGATCGGCACGGTTTTTCCCTGCTTCTTGTTGAGGTCGGAGAGAATGCCGCCGGTGTAGGAGAGGGTCTCCTCGTTGAAGTCAACGAGGGTGAAGTCACCGTTTTCCAGATCGCTCTCCAGGTAGCGCTGGGTTTCGTGCGCCGGTCCGCAGCCGATGCTGAGGATCCTGCAGGGTTTGCCAAGTTCGGCGGTGCGGCCGCACTCCTCGCCGATTCTCTCGACCAGCCAGTCGATTCGGTTGCGGTGTGCTTCTGCCGCGACGTCGCTGATGAAAATCCAGTTCACCAGCTTCGAGTAGGTCGTGGCGCCTTGATAGGGATTTCCCATGATCAAGTCGACGATGCCGTAGTCGCCCGCGTACCCCAGAGGCTTCACGTGAGCCCGCCAGACGAAAGGAGCCCCAAGGGTGAGTGGATGGAGCAGTCTGCGGAAAAAGCTCCGGTGAGTGGGTTCCAGTGTCGGATCAACCTGCGCGGCCGTTTCCCTGAACCGGCCCATGATTCCAGAAAAATGTTCGGTCATCAGAGCGCTGGCCTGCTCGAGGATCTCCGCTTCCTGCTCTTGGCGCAGATTGATTTTTTCGGTGAAGGAAAGTTCGGTCTGATCAAGCCAGCGCTTGATTTCCGACAGGTAGGAATGGAGATCCGCGGTCAGCATCTTATAGGCGGGAAGCAGTGCATCCACCTTGCGCCACTCTCCCAGCACATTGCCAAACTCTTCATCCAGCCACCCGCTCAGCGTGCCGTTGCGGTGAATGAAGTGCTCGTCCCATTCCTCCTCGAGCGTTGCCTCACAGACTAAGTAAGAACCCGTATTCATCAGGCCGCTCAGCGTGGCGTCCCCTGAGTAGGCCTGCTCCTGGTTCAGATAAATCTGGAAGTCCTGCAGGCGCTCCGAAAGCAGCACGAATCCGTTAGGAGAGTAGACGTTAAAGGAAACAAGGTGCCTTCCAAGGCGAGTAACCTCACCTCGCACGATTTCGTTTTCCTGATTACGGCAGACGACGAGGATTTCCCGATCTACTTCTTGGGGCACAAACAATATCTATCTCCCTGCCGAAGAGGATCAATGATTTTTATTGGAACGATTCGCGGTTTCCAGGACGATTCAACTTCCAATAAGAAAATATGATAAACTTTATCTAATGTCTTGACCATTTATGTAAACGGAGACAAGACCTTGTCATGCGAGTGACTACGAAGATCTGGTCCAGTGTTTTCTGTGCAACTTTCGCAGTCACGACGACGGGCACGCTGCGAGCCGCCGAGGGTCTCCGGCTTTTGCCGAGCAGCGCGCAGAGCCAGGGTCGGATCGGCGGACGCATCGCCGATCTGCACGATCCCTCGGCGGCCTGGGCTCATCCGGCGAGACTCGCGGCTCTTGATTCGGGAGTCATCCAAGGCAGCTTGAGCATCTGGCACGGGGCCACGGATTTTCAGAGAATCGACGGGAGGAGGGACTCCATGCAGGATCCGTGGAAGCAGACCGGCAGTCTCTCAGCCGCCTTCCCGCTGAATGACAGCGGCCTCACTGCGGGCCTTTTCGTGGGGTCGACCCATGGTTCCAGCGTGGACTGGCCGCGCGACGGAATTTTCTCCTACGTCACCGCGTTCACTTCTCAGCTGACCGCGGTTTCCGTGACCCCGGCGGTGGCGTGGAAGGCCAAGGGGAACCTGTCTTTCGGCCTCGCTCTCGACGTGACCAGAGCCGAAGTATCCTTCAAGCAGGATTACCCGTGGTTTCTAGCCACGGGAGATCCGAGGACACGCGATGGATTGCAGACCATCGAGGGCGACGGGCTTGGTGTCGGAGCCGTGTCGTCGGTGAGTTGGGAGCCTCGCCCGGGGCACGTCATCGGACTGGTAGGTCGGCTGCCGATTTCGGTCGACTTGGAAGGGCGCTACCGTGTCACGAATCGGCCGGCGACCTATGGGTCGGTCCCTTCTCGAAATCACTTTGCCAGCGAAATCGAGTTTCCGCCTTCGGTGGCGCTTGGCTACGCCGTGGCACTGCGCGAGAACCTGACCTTGGGGTTCGACGTCGAGTGGGTTGGCACCTCCTCGCACGACGATCTGCCGATCGAGATTGGTACGAGTCAGTCCTTTGTTCCGAACCAGCCGGTACCGCTTGCGTGGGAGGATTCTCTGAGTTTTGGAGTCGGCCTGGAATGGCAGGCCACGCCGGTCTGGACCTTTCGCGCCGGCTGGCTTCACACCAACAGCCCGATGCCGGACCGGACCTTCACCCCGCTGGTTCCGTTCAATGACCGAGACTTGTTCAGCGTCGGTGTGGGCTACCAGCGTGGTCGGCATGAAGTGAACCTCGCCTACGTCTTCGGGCTCTATCCAGACCGAGAGGTACGCGGGAACGTCGAACCCGGATTCGACGGGGACTACTCCTTCGAGTGGCACCTGATGACTCTCAGCTACGGGATCAAGTTCTAGCTGCACGCTTGCCCCCTTTGCCGTGTCGGTTGTTCCGGGCTTGTCATCTGCGCCGATTCCGGTGAAAACGGGGCATGTCTGATTCTACCTCTCGTGGTTCCTCCCGTGCCCGCCTCGCAGGGATGATGTTCCTTCAGTTCTTCATCTGGGGCGTCTGGTACGTGCCGCTTTGGGTCTACCTCGACAAGGTCGGCGCGACAGATGGCGAAAAAGGATGGGCCTACGCCTTCACCGGGGTCGCAGCCATGATCTCACCCTTCTTCGTAGGAATGATCGCTGACCGCTTCTTTCCGACCCAGATCGTTTTCGCCGTCCTGCATCTCGCTGGCGCAGTCTTCCTGTTTCTAGCGACCAAGGCCACGGAGTGGTCCGGCTTCTGGCCGCTACTCCTGCTTCACCTTGTCTGCTACATGCCAACTCTCGCCCTCGCGAACTCGTTGCTCTTTCAGAACTCGAATGATCCCGAGCGCGACGCTCCGCCCATTCGAACGCTAGGCACGATCGGCTGGATTGCGTCTGGTCTGCTTGTGGGAAGCCTCTTTCTTTCGGGCGCGGATCTCAAGTTCCTCTGGCCCGCCTTCCTGGGAGGACCGCAGCCGCCCGAAGGGTATCAGGGGCTCGCAGCGACGGATTGGCCGATGTACTTCGGCGTGATCGCTTCCGTGCTGCTCGGCATCTACGGATTCTTTCTCCCGCACACGCCTCCTCGACTCAAGGGCAGGCAGGTTTCGGTGGGCGACATCCTTGGGCTCAAGGCCATCGGGCTCATGAAGGAGCGCTCCTTTGCGATCTTCATCGTATGCTCGCTCCTGCTCTGTATCCCTCTCTCGTTCTACTTCGGATCGGCCAACGCATTCCTCAAGGACCGGGGAGTCGCCAACTCCGAAGGCGTCATGACTTTAGGTCAGGTCTCCGAAATTCTCTTTCTCCTTGCGATCCCCTTCCTGCTCCGGCGGATCGGGGTGAAGTGGATGCTCAGCATCGGCATGCTCTTCTGGGTGCTCCGGTATGCGCTCTTCGCCGCTGCACCGCCCAGCGGCGGAATGCTCTTCCTCTACCTGGGAGTGATCTTCCACGGAATCTGCTACGACTTCTTCTTCTTCACGGGCCAGCTTTACGTCGACCGAAAAGCACCGGAGGAGGTGCGATCAGCCGCCCAGGGGTTCATCGCCTTTGTCACGCTTGGCGTCGGTATGTTCATCGGCGGACTGCTCAACGGATGGTGGAACGGCAAGCAAGTCATGGAGGATGGAAAGAACTGGTCTGCCGTGTGGTGGTTTCCGGCCATCATGGCTGCGGTCGTCCTCGTGATCTTCCTTCTTACGTTCCGCGACACCAGCGATGAAGCGCGCAACAAGTCCGTGTAGCCGATGCCGCGCAAACTCAGCTGCATCGCACCCGACTGGTGGGACTACACGACCCTCGATGACGCGCTCATCGCGGATGCGGCGTCGCTTTCGCCTTCGGACCTGCTCCAGCTCTCGCGGTCGGGTTTCGAAGTGGTCTTCCACGACACGCTCGAGGACTTCTATCTCGCCGAGGCCCTCGAGTACGTAACTGCCTGGCAGGAATCGACCCCCGACAATCCGACAGGGATCTGCGGCCCGATCGGTCCGACGGAGCAGCTCCCGCTCGTCGCTCGGCTGGTCAATGAATTTGGCCTCCAGCTCGGAGACGCTCATTTCTGGGGCATGGACGAGTGGATCGGCGAGGACGGCAAGGAGGTGCCGACGACTCACCCGCTTTCCTTCGAAAGGGCCGACCGCGAGCTGCTGTTCGACCGCATCGACCCAGCGCTCGCGATTCCGGAAGCGAACCTCCATTTCCCACGAGCGGACGTCGAGCCCTTCATCAAGAGCTGGGAATCAGGTGTCGCCTGCAAGGTGATGCAGGGAGGGCAGGGCGACGTGAAGCACTGGGCCTTCAACGATCCTCTTCGACGCGAGGGCTGCCATGCCGAGGCCCCACCGACGCCGGAGGAGTATCGTGCACTGGCCACGCGCATCGTCGAACTCCACCCCATCACGCTTTCCCAGAACGCGCGGACTTCCGGTGGCGGCAACATCACGATGGTGCCTCAGAAGGCCGTGACCGTCGGTCCTCAGGAGACCTGGAAGGCGGAGAAGGTCTCGATCTGGCAGGCAGGCATCCATGACAACCCGCTCGGCCAGCGCCTGACCGCGCTGATGATCTCAAAGCGAATCGCTGATACCGCAGTGCCGATGTCGCTCCTGGCCGAACATCCGAACGTGCAGTTTCACTATTATCGCGGGGGGCTCGGAACCTGCGCGGTCGAGATGCACTGACCTGCTCGACCACTGACCATGGCTTGCTGGGAAGAACTCGCCGACCGAATCCGCATTGTGCTCGCCGGCATGGATGCTGCCGGGAATAATACGCGCTGGGCACTGCGCTCGATGGTTCGTGGACACATGACCTGCGGCATCAACGGAGGGCAAGTTCCGCCCCATGAAAAGGATTCTGTGGGTGCACGGTGTGGAGCTCGAGACCGAGGCAAAACTCCTTTCCCCGGGTGCAGTGAGCGCTCGACTTCACGGCTTCCCTGCCGAAGAGGTAGTGGTTCCATGAAAAGCCTTCTTTTGACCAAGGAATTTCCCCCCAACGTCTACGGCGGTGCCGGGGTGCACGTCGATTACCTCAGCCGCGCACTCAAGGAGTTCGTCGAAGTGGAGGTTCGCTGTTTCGGCGATCAGCAGGCGCAGGACGGGAACCTCTCCGTGACCGGGTTTGCTCTCGATTCGGCGGGAACTTCCCAGTGGACCGCCCCCCAGCCCCTTCATTCCGTTTTCGACTCGATCGGGACGGGGCTCGCCTTCAGCACGACCGACATCGATGCCGACGTGGTCCACTGCCACACCTGGTATTCCTACTGGGGCGGGATCGTCGCCAAGCTCAACTACGGGCTGCCGCTGGTGGTGACCGGTCACTCTCTGGAACCGCTCCGGCCGTGGAAGCGCGAGCAGCTGGGTGGCGGGTACGATTTCTCTCTCTGGGTCGAGAAGACCGCCATCGAGATGGCGGACGCGGTCATCGCGGTTTCGGAGGGAACCAAGGCTGAGATCCTCGAACTTTTCGACGTCGATCCTGCCCGGGTGCACGTCATCTACAACGGCATCGACGTCGAGGAGTACCAGCCGACCGATCCCTCAGCGGTCCTGGCCCGTTACGAAATCGACCCGGACCGACCTTACGTCATGTTCCTGGGCCGGATCACCCGGCAGAAGGGGATCATCCATCTCGTGAGGGCTCTCCCGGAGATCGATGCCGAGGTTCAGATCGTGCTTTGTGCGGGGGCGCCGGACACGCCCGAGATTGCCGCGGAGATGAGCGAGGCCGTGGATGCCGTCCGTGCGGCCGGGCGCGACGGGGTTTTCTGGATCGACGAGATGGTGGATGATGCCACCAAGATCGCCCTCTATTCGGGGGCCGCCGTCTTCTGCTCTCCTTCGATCTACGAGCCCTTTGGGATCATCAACCTCGAGGCGATGGCGTGTCGCACGCCGGTGGTCGCCTCGGCAGTCGGGGGACAGAAGGAAGTGGTGGTCGATGGTCAGACCGGGTTTCTGGTGGAACTCGAGCAGCAGACGGAGAGTCCGTTCGAGCCAGTCGATCCTGTCGCCTACTCACACGATCTGGCGGTTGCGATCAACGCGGTGCTTGCCGATCCGGACCAGGCCGGCAGGATGGCTGAGGCGGGTCAGGAACGGGCGGCAGCGAAGTTCTCGTGGCGCGCCATCGCGGAGGAGACCGCAGCGCTCTATGGGAAGTTGCAGGAGGGCCGAGGGAAGGCCTCAAGCTGAACTGGCGCTATGGAGCTGGCGAATCGGGCTTGGGGGAACTCCCGATTGCAACGGCAGGGCGGTCACCGAAAGACAGCCGTTCCGCAAGGAGGCACTTTCCGCCCGTATACAACACCCAATTAGCTATATAGGAGGGCCGACTGCGGAGACGCGGACGGCCCTCCGCTTGTTCTTAGGCCATCTCCAAGTGATCCTGGTGGAATGGTGAAATGAAGTGGGGTTTGCCTTCAGCGGCTGCGTTGGTCTAGGGCCAATGGCGCCTCGTTAACCTCGTGCGTGCCACCGAGAGGAGTCTTTCAACAGATCCCGGTGGCCGTGCCTGCCTTAAGGTGGAGCGTGACGTCCCGGCGCGCTGGCGTTGCCAGAGGACGAGGGGCGGGCTTCGCCGGCGAAGCCCGCAACTCGCCGGGGACGTCGAGTTCCACCTTCAAGGCAAAATGCTCGAGCCCGAAGAGAAATTCGAGACGAAACCATCGATACCCCCCGCTAACCAAGCGCCATACGGTCTAGGGGGAGACGCCGCGGTGCTATGAGAAAGGCCGAGCGCATGACGCGGTCGGCCCTTCGTCTTTGATGCGTTGGAGAGCTTAGCCGAGCTTCGCCTGGAGGGCGTCGAAGTCGGGAAGATCGCCGGGGCTCTCGAGAACTTCGGCATGCTGGATGACGCCGTCTTTGTCGACGACAAAGGCGGAGCGCTTGGCGACGCCGCCCATGGTGAGGTTCTTCTCGGGCAGGAAAGCGTCATAGGCGACGCCATAGGCCTTGGCGACCTCGTGCTCGTAGTCGCTGAGGAGGGTGAGGCTGATGCCTTCCTTTTCGGCCCAGGCGGCCTGCGCGAAGGGGTTGTCGCCGCTGATCGCGATGACTTCGGCGTTGAGTTCCTTGTACTTGTCGATCGCGGATGTCACCGAGCAGAGCTCCGTCGTGCAGACGCCGGTGAAGGCCATGGGGACAAAAAGGATGACAATGCTCTTCTCACCGAGGTTCTCGGAGAGGGTGTAGAGTTCGGGGCCGTCGGCGCCAAGAGTCGTGAGGGTGAAGTCGGGGGCGGTGTCGCCAATGGAAAGTGCCATGATGTTGGTGTGGTTCGAAAGAGGCGAAGCCTAGAGCGAAGGGCTTCGATTGGCAACTAGACCCTGCTCAGAACCTACGACGATGCTTAGCTCTGCCGCCAGCGTCGCGACTTGAACTCATGCCGGGGCAGCGATCCGGCTGCCGCGAGTTCCACGGGAATCCGGAGGGCGAATCTATCGCGGAGAGCTTCGGCCATCCGCTCGACGATCTCGGCCTTGCTGTCCTTTTCGAAGTCGGCCAGCTCGACCCGAATCCTGATTTCCGCCATCGAGCTGCGTTCGGTCAGCACGACTTCGAATTCGGCGAGCTGGGGGAATCCGCGCAGGACTTCCTCGACCGCGCTTGGGTAGACGTTGACCCCTCGCACCACGACCATGTCGTCGCATCGCCCGAGGATGCCGCCCGGGAGGCGAAGGACTCCACGGGCGTCGATTTCCTTCTCCACCAGGTCGCCGGTGCGATAGCGGAGAAGGGGGGACGCGGTTCGTTCCAAAGTGGTGAGCACCAGTTCACCCCGTTTTCCGTGGGCGACCTCCGAGCCGGTCCTGGGGTCGATGATCTCTGCCAGAAAGGCGGTCTCGTCGATTCGAAGCCGACCGGGGCTTTCCTCGAAGGTGACCGGGCCGGTCTCGGTAAGTCCGTGGTGATCGAAGACGCGGGCGCCGTTCCAGAGGAGGCTAATGCGATCTCGCACGGTCGGCAGGCTGCCGCCGGGTTCACCGGCGACGAGGATCGAGCGGATGCTGGTCGGCGCACCGTCGAGGATCTCACCGAGGCGCAGGGCATAGGTAGGGGTGCAGAGGAGCACGGTCGCCTTGTAGCGGTTGATCATGTCCAACCGGCCGGCACTGCCGAGGCCGCCGCCCGGCAGGCAGAGGTACTCGCGCTGGGCAGCTTCGTAGGCGGTCCAGAAGCCGAGAAAAGGTCCAAAGGAAAAGGCGAAGAAGAGGCGGTCCTCACCGGGGCGGAGCCCGGAGGCGGCGTAGACTTTTCGCCAGGTGCCGAGCATGGCCTCCCAGGAACCGGGGGTGTCGAGGACCGGCATCGGCGTACCCCCGCTGGTGCCGCTGGTCTGGCACAGTCGGGTGTAGTGCGCGAGTGGCTCGGTGAGATTCGAGCCATAGGGCGGGTAGGCCTCCCGGTCGTTGACCAGCTCTGCCTTCGTCGTGAAGGGGCATCGCGAGGTGAACTGCTCGACTGTCAGCGACGGAAGATCCTCGTCGAGGCCAGCGCTTCGGAGAATCGGCGCGTAGTAGCTCTCGCCCTCGAGAATTTTTCCAAGGAGAGCGCGCAGGGCGGGGAGCTGGTCGTTCGGGTCGATGGGAAAATCTGCGTCAGGCCTGGCCGCAAGGCTAGCCGCGAATCGCCCAGCGCAGACGGGCGGCGCTGGAGCGGAGGTTGGCGCGTTTTTCCTCCGCGCTGGGCCGGATGAGTTGTTCGGCGATCTCGGAATAGAGGCCGGCGTTTCGACCCTCGCGGAAGTGCCTCTTCACCCGCCCGTCTTCTCCCGAGTGGAAGCTGAGGATGGCGACTCGGGCTCCGGGACGAAGGCAGTAGGGCAGCATGCGAAGGAACTGATCGAGCGCGCCGAACTCGTCGTTCACGGCGATGCGCACCGCCTGGAAGACTCGCGTCACGGTGCGGCTGGATTCGTCTTCGTCGAGGAGTTCGGGGAGCGCACCCTCGATGATGCGGCGGAGGTGGTGGGTGGTCTCGAGGGGGCGGGTGCCTCGAGAGGCGACGATGGCTTCGGCGATGCGCTCGGCACGGGGTTCGTCGCCTCCAGCGGCGAGAGCCTCGGCGATCCGCTCGGTGCTGGTTCCAGCGAGCCACTGCCGCGCGGTGGGGCCGGCCTGCGGATTCAGGCGCATGTCGAGCGGGCCACGGTGCCTGTAGCTGAAGCCGCGGCTGGGATTGTCGATCTGCATGGAGGAAAGCCCGAGATCGGCGAGAAGAAAATCGACGCCCTCCTGCCAGCCGATCGCGGGGAGAATCGAGGCCAGTCCCGCGTAGTTGGAGCGCCGCACGATGAGCCGGTCGTCGCCGAAGCCAAGACCGCGGAGCCTTGCCTCAGTGAGAGGCAGCTGACGGGCGTCGACGTCGAGCGCGAGGAGCCGGCCGTCTGGCCCGAGTCGCTTCAGGATGGCCTCCGCGTGCCCGCCGTAGCCGAGGGTGACGTCGGCTCCCCGCGCGGTTGGAGAAGGAGTGAGGCGCTCGAGAATTTCATCCACCAGAATCGGTCGATGCTGACCGGCCGGTGTCTTCCCCGAAAGAAGCACCTTCTCCACGGTGGCGGGATCGAGTTCGGGATCGAGTTCCTTGTACTTCTGCTCGAAGCGACGAGGGTGGGTTCCGCGATAGCGTTCGCGTCGGCGATGCGGCGGATTGGAATCGGTCATGAGAGGGTGGGCCTACCGAGGTTCGGGGGTCGGGATTTCGTTGACGGTATCGTAGGCGTGACGATGGAGAAGTTCACCCCCGTCGCGGGAGCGCAGGGCCCCAAGATCAAACTGCTAAGCGGGTGCGCGGTCTGGAGTCCGGGGACCACTGGCTCGGCCCTCAGCGTGGCGTGGATCATGACCAGTGCCAGTGCCGCGATTGCGGTAGAGAATCGGAAGACCATGAGCGGGAGCGTATCGCGGTGGAGGCCCTGCTCCAAGCTTGCTTGGCCACGAAAAGACAGTTCTTCGGAAGAAAGCGGCGGCCACCACGCGTTTAGGGAGTCGGCCCTCCTTCAGGCACCCCATGAAATTCACAACCTTACTCTTCGCCCTCCTTTTCCTTCCTCTCGCCCACGCCCAGAAGCAAGGATCGCCCTATCAGAAAGGCGCCGATTCCATGCCGAAGCCGGGCGTTCCCAAAGGCGAGGTGACCAAGCACCAGTGGACCTCGGAGATCTTCCCGGGAACCTTGCGCGACTACTGGGTCTACGTGCCCGCCCAGTACGATGCCGCCCAGCCCGCCGCTCTCTTTGTCGCGCAGGACGGCGCAGGCTTCGTCCGTGAAGGTGGCGCGTTTCAGGCACCGGTCGTCTTCGACAATCTGATCCACGAAGGATCAATCCCGGTCACCATCGGGCTGTTCATCAATCCGGGTGTCGTGCCTCCGACCAGCAAGCAGAAGGACGGCCGGAAGAATCGCAGCTTTGAATACGACAGCCTCAGCGACCAGTACGCGCGCTTCCTTCTTGAGGAGATTCTTCCTGAAGTCGCCAAGTCCTATCAGATCACCGACGACCCCGCACAGCGCGTCATCTGCGGCAACAGTTCCGGCGGGATCTGCGCTTTCACCGCGGCCTGGGAGCGGCCCGACGCCTTCGGCAAGGTCATCAGCCATATCGGCAGCTTCACCAACATCCGGGGCGGTCACGTCTACCCCGCCCTGATTCGCAAGACCGAACGCAAGCCGATCCGTGTCTTCCTTCAAGAGGGCGAGAACGACCTCGATAATCTCCACGGTCACTGGCCCCTCGCCAACCAGCAGATGCTCAAGGCCCTCGAGTTTGCGGGCTACGACTGCAAGATGGTGATGGGCACCGACGGACACAGCGGCGCTCACGGCGGGGCCATCTTCCCCGACACCATGCGCTGGATCTATCGCGACTGGAAATCGCCCGCCGCTCAGTAGCCGACCCCCCCTGCCAACCTCACACGACCATGAAACGAACCGTCCTCGCGTTCACTCTTCTCCTTGCCGCCGCGCCGTTGTCCGCTCAGGACATGCCACTTTCCCAGGTCCTCGTGGAGGACGCCGGCTGGGAGCTTGTCGCCGATGGTTACGGCTTCACCGACGCCTGCACCGCGGACGCCGAAGGCAACTTCTACTTCAGCGACGTCAAGGGCGGCGAGGGCGTCTACCGCATCGATCCAGAGGGAAAGATCACCCTCTGGCTCCGCGATCTTCCCGGCCTCAGCGGCATGCAGTTCGGCCCCGACGGAAAGCTCTACGCCTGCCAGGGCCGACTCCAGAGGCTGATCCGCATCACCCCCGGGAAAGACGGCGCCAGCGAGGTCGAAGTGCTGGTCGAGAGGGTCCGCCCCAACGACCTCGTCGTGACCCATGAGGGGGCGGTCTACTTCACCCACACCGGCCCCTCGAAAATCGAGTACGTCTCGCCCTCCGGCGAGCACCGCACCGTCTCGCAAGGCATCGTCGGCAAGCCGAACGGGATCACGCTTTCCCCGCAGCAGGGCACCCTGATCGTGTCCGATCACGGCGGCAGGAACGCCTGGGCCTTCCGCATCGAGGACGACGGGTCCCTCTCCCATCCTTCGCCCTACATGAACGTGCGCACCCCGGCCGGGACCGAGGTCAGCAAGGGCGACGGGTCCACCACCGACGCCTACGGCCGCTACTACGTCACCGCCGACAAGGGTCTCCACATGTACGACCCGACCGGTCGCCTCGGCGGCGTGATCGCGAATCCGGCACCCAAAGCGGTGAGCGTCGAGTTCGCCGGGCCCGGCCTCAGCTGGCTCTACGTCGCCGCCGACGGGAAGATCTTCCGCCGCCAGACGAAGTCGACCGGCCTGCTTTTTCAGAACGGTCCCGACGCGATCCGCTCCGTTGAAAAGTAGTGGCTTCCCGCCTCGGCGGGTCGAGCGTATCGGACCATGCGAACCTCCTCCACTGCCGCCTCCAGCGCCTTTGCCCTCGGATTGGCCCTGATCACGGTGCAGCCGGTCTACGGCTGACCGGCCTGAGCCAATCCGGCGGTTCCCCGGTCGGGGGATGCAGAAACGGGAATCCTCGGGCAGGACGAAGGCACCTTTCGCATCGGACTCGACTACAGCATCAGCCCCGGGCTCAAGGGCGGTCACTTCGAGGATCATGGTCTCACCCCGCAGCGCAAGCTGATCGACGTGCCGCTGCATCGACACGAGATCGAGATCGACATCCAGAGGGTCGAGTTCTCCATCTCGCGAGTGATCGATGCCAACTGGGACGCGCAGTTTCGTCTGCCCTGGTTCTCCAAAAAGCAGGTCGCCGAAGTCGAGTTCATCGAGCAGGCCAGCGCGGAGGAGAAGTCTGCCGCCCGGCTCAACGGCGAGATTCATCATCGCACCGAAACCTACGAAGGCTTCGGCGATGCCGAGGTCACCGTCGGCTGGCGCACCTACGGCCTGCTTCACGAGAAGGACACCTTCCGGGTCTCCCTCGGGGTCTCCCTTCCCTTCGGCGATACCGTCGAGGACCCCTGGCTCCTCGGCGATGCCGGCAACGAGCATCTTCACATCGAGTTCGGCACCGGCACCTTCGACCCGGTCGCTGATCTCTACTACGGCTACGCGCTCCATGATCAATGGGCCGCCTCGATCTACGCGCGTGCCAAGGTGCCGCTCTATGAAAACAGCGACGGCCATCGCGGCTCGGTCGAGGCGGTCGTCTCCCCGCGCCTCCAGTACCGCCCTTTGCCCCGGCTCTCCTTCACGGCCGGGCTCAGCGCCAACTACCTTGGCCGCTCCGAATGGGAGCAGACCGGCATCGACCGAAATTCCGGCGCCATCCTGGGCTACGCATCCGCCGGGGTCGGCTACATTTTCGGCGATAGCCTCACCGCCAGTCTCAGCGCCCAGTTTCCCATCTACACCGACCTCTTTGGGGAAGAGGACGGACTCGAGGCGGCACCGATTTTCGGGCTCTCCCTGAGCCGGCAGTTCTAGCATTCAACATCTGGCATCCGGCGCTGATGAACCTGAAATTCGACGAAGCAGGAGAAGGGACGCCTCTCGTCGTGGCGCACGGCCTTTTTGGCTCGCGCTCCAACTGGCGGCCCGTCGCCCGCGAACTCGCCAAGAGTCGTCGCGTCCTCGTCGTCGATCTCCGCAATCACGGCAGCGCGCCCTGGGACGACGACATGTCCTACGCCGCCATGGCCGCCGATCTCGCCTCCCTCATCGACCGGGAATGCCAGGGCAACGCATCGGTTCTCGGTCATTCCATGGGAGGAAAGGCCGCCCTGCATCTGGCGATCACTTCCCCCGAACGAGTCGACCGGCTGGTCCTCGCCGACATTGCCCCCGTCGCCTACGACGGCGGCGACGGCGGCGACCACCTCGCTCTGATCGACGCGATGACCTCGGTCGATCTGACAACTCTGACCCGTCGCGAACAAGCCGACGCCGCTCTCCGCGAAGCCGGCATCGCTTCGATGGCCGTGCGGGCTTTCCTGCTTCAGAACCTGGTCCGTGCCGAGGAAGGATCCGAAGCCGTCTACTGCTGGCGGCTCAACCTCGAAGTGCTGCGAGGCCAGTTCTCGTCGATCCGCGGCTGGCCCGAAGTGGATGCGGATGCCTCCTTCCCGGGGCTGAGTCTGCTCGTCCGAGGCGGAGCTTCCGAGTACTGTACCGAGGAAGGCATCGCGGCAGCTCGCGCGCTCCTTCCCGCACTCGAGGTGGCGACCCTCGCAGGAGCCGGACACTGGCTCCACGCCGAGCAGCCCGAGGCCTTCCTCGGCGAAATCTCCGCCTTTCTCGCCATCTAGGCGACGGGGTCAATGACGAAGGTAGCCGCGCTCGTGGGAGACTGTTGCAGATGTACGGCCGCTATGGACAATTCGAAAAAAGGGCGCGTACTCCACTTCACCGAGCCCAAATTCTCACGAATTCGGCTACAAAGAGACGAGGATTTGAGAAAAATCCGGTTTGGGGGAATCTCCTTGCGGTTCTGCAACAGTCTCGTGAGAGCGTGGAGGCAGAAGGTAGCCGCGCTCGTGAGAGCGTGGTGGCGTTGCCTAAGGAGGTGCGGACGAGCGGCTACGGCTCCACCTCACGAAGACGGCTACGCTACAGCGAACTCATCAATCCGACAGCTCCTGGCGTTGGCGTCGGCGTCGGCGTCAGCGCGGCGATGCGCAGCGTCCAAACCGCTGTCTGCGGCACGGTCTCCCCGCAGATCGATCAGCTTGAATCGTCCAGCCCATCCAGAAAATTCGAGGCCGCCTCGCGATGCCCCGAGCGCTTTTCATCGGGCATCTTGTCGAGCATGCGGACCATCATGCTGAGCCGGTATTGCTTGGCAAAAAACTCGCGGTGATCATCGATGAAGGTCCAGTAAAGCCCGTCCCAGATCTCGCACCAGTCGCCCTTCGGGAAGTCGGACATCTTCCGCACGTAATTCGATCCTGAGATGTAGGGCTTGGTGGAGAAGACCCCGCCATCGGCAAACTGCGACATGCCGTAGACATTCGGCACCATCACCCAGTCGTAGGCATCGACGTAGAGCTCCATGAACCAGCGGTAGACCGCGTCCGGATGAATCCGGCACAGCAGCATGAAGTTGCCGAGGATCATGAGACGCTCGATGTGATGGGTGTAGCCGTCCTCGAGAAGCGCGTGGATCGCGTGATCGACCGGATCAATCCCGGTGGTGCCATTGTAGAAGGAACGCGGCATCTCGCGGCTGAAGTTCCAGAAATTCTCTTTCCGCTCCATCACCCCGTGGCGGCGGTAGATGAGCAGCATGAACTCGCGCCAGCCGACGATCTGACGCACAAACCCTTCCAGTGAGTTGAGCGGAATTCTAGGATTGGCCTCGGCGGCGGCAAGAGCCTCGTCGATCACCTCCTGCGGGGTCAGCAGCCCGATGTTCAGCGCCGGGGTGAGCACCGAGTGAAACATCACCCGCACACGCGTCGAGATCGCATCCTCGTAGGCGCCGAAGCGTTCGAAGCGTTCGCGGAAGAAAAGCTCCATCGCCTTCAGGGCCTCCTCTCGCGAGGATGGGTAGTTGAACTGATGTCGCGAACCCGGCGCGTCGGGAAATCGTTCCCCAACCCATTTCTGAGCAGTCGTGACCTCATCGGCGACGGGTGGTGAGTAGGGCTCGGGAACGGGTTCCTTCTTGGGCAGTTTTTTCCGGTTGTCGGCGTCGAAGGACCACTTGCCACCGACCGGAGAACCGTCCGCTTCCAGAAGCAGGTCCATCCGCTTCCGCTGGGCCTCGTAGAAGGTTTTCATGAAGGGCCTCTTCATGCCGTCCAGCAACTCCGTCGCCCAGTCTGCCGGGGTCAGAAACATCGGCGAGGGCAGCAGCTCGAGAGCGAGGTCACGCTGTCTGGCAAATCGCCGTAGCCGGCGTTCCAGGAGGTAGTCCACCGGATCGGCACAAAACAGAATTTCCACTTCCGACCCGACAAGAGAATCCAGCAACAGGTCAGTTCGCGTCGGCTCGTCGGGGAGTTCGACGTAGGTGATTTCCCGCGAGGCCGCCCAGCGCTTCATCGTGGCCCGGTGTAGAATCAGCTTCTTCGCGTGGAACGCCAGCGGCTGCTCCGAGTCGGTGCCGAAAAAGAGCGGATCCTCGATCAGCAGCGAGGGTCGGTTCTCCGCAAGCGCCGGGTGGTCGGCAAAAAGCTGATGAGGAAAGACCAGGGCAAGCTCGCTCGACATCCTTCAATGTGGGCCGTCCTGACGGATCAGCAAACCGCCTTGCCTAGTTTTCCCGTGCGTCGATCAACTCCGCCAGAAGTGCCGTTGCGAAGCATCCCCTGGGCAGGTTGAAGGAAAGTTCGAATTCATCACCGTCGCCGGTCCACCGGAGGCTGCCTTTCTGCGGTCGAAGCCGCATCACCCGCCGCTCCTGCCGTAACCCGAGCGCTTCCAGGCCGGCGGCCAGTTCGGGGTCGCCGGAGCCTTCTTCCATCGCTCCAACCGCTCCCGCACTCAGCAGTTCGCCCGCACCCCAGAGGGGCGCTGTCACTTCCACCCGACCCGCGGCAAAGCGCTCCTCCTCGTCGCCACGATACCGCTCGGGAAGAATCAGACTGCCGTTGTCGGCAAAGCCGTAGACCTCGCCCTCGAGCGCCCGGTTCCAGGTCTCCGACTGGATGCGCCGGGCCACCTGCAAATTAAACAGCGCACTCCGGGCCGAGGAGATCAGGATCCCGCGCAGAAGCCGGTCACGAACCTCAATCTCGCCACGGAACAGTTTTCTCACCTGCGGAAGGTTCCCTCCGTTCCGTCCGAAGCGCTGCGGCCCGAAGTAGTTCGGTACCCCCTGGTCACGGATTGCTTCCCAGCGACGCTCGAGTTCCGACCGGCTCGTGATCTCGACCTCGCGCAGTCGAAGTAGAAAGCGATTCGCGTCGTGACTGCCGCGCTTCAGCTTGCGTGTCCCCCGCTCGAGGCGCAGCACGCGAATCCCGTCCGTCTCGAGCTGCTCGCTCGTGGGCGACTCAGCCCCCGGTAGATGAATGCTGAACCATTGCCGCGTGACCGCTTCCTTGTCCTTGAGCCCGCAATGAGCAATGAGCCGCTTTCGAATCCCGAGTTGATCGGCAAAGTGACCCGCGACGTCATTGCTGTTCCAACCGCGCTTCTCGACCCACGCGTAGCAGTGCTCGCCCTCGCCGGAGGGCTCGAAGCCGAGCACCTCCTCCACCTGAAAATCCTCGGGCGAGGTTTTCAACCGAGCCGTTCCGACCAGGTGCCCGTGAAAGCGGGGCGGATGAATCGGGTCTAGGCTGTCGGCAGTGGGCGGCACGGACAAATGCTACCGCGATCGATCGACGCAGCCAGCGCGTCCGCGGTCATTCTGCTCAGCAGCCAAACTCTGACGAGACTGCGTGATCAAGAAAGTGAACGAGTTCTCAGTCCAAAGGGCTGATCGCATGGGCCCACGCGCCCACGCCCCATCAGGTGCTTCACAGCGGATTTGTCCGTTCCCGAGGCAGGAATGAATCATCACTCACGTGGCTGTCGGACCTGAGGCGTTCGCTGGCAGTGTAGCCGCCTTCGTAGAACCTCACGGAGATTTCCCCCAAATCGGATTCTCCTAAAATCATCGTCCCTTTGTAGCCGAATTCGTAAGAATTTGGGCTTCGTGACCTGGAGGCCGCGCCCTTATTTTCGAATGGCCCATATCGCACGTGCTTCTGCAACGGTCTCTCACGAGCGCGGCTACCTTCTCCCATTTGCTACGCCCCTAGAACCAATGGCGCTTGGTTAAGAACCCCCGGGCGATTCGGGTATGGGGTTGTCGACCCGGTGGCGAAAGGTAGGGAGCAACTATGATTTGAATTGTCTGTGAAACGGACGTGTTTTTCTCTTTCTGCCTACGCTTCCGAGAGGACGAAATCGTTGTCGGAGAGGATCAGATTTGCAAGGCGAACGA
>ENA-ORXT01000602-ORXT01000602.1-marine-metagenome-genome-assembly--contig:-NODE-602-length-55319-cov-34.360052_pt1 | contig 55319 bp, 44 predicted proteins | sample MGYA00237868_ERZ511482 | MGnify/ENA metagenome assembly ERZ511482 | reverse complement strand
TTGAATGGTTTAGTAAGACAATATTTTCCGAAAAAATCTAACTTTGATAACATCAAAACCAAACAGGTAAATGATGCTGTTGAAAAATTAAATAATAGACCTAGAAAAAGATATAACTTCTTAACGCCTAATGAAATGTTTGATGAATTTATAATTCAAAACTTAAGTGTTGCGTTTATAACTTGAATCCACCATTGAAAAATCAGGTCTATCCATATAATTGAAGACATTATAACCTTTTTCGCAATCAGAAATACTTTTTCTTACAAAATCTATATCTATAAATTTGAAACCTAAATGCTCTATCTCCCTTCTCTTACCTGTATTTTTAGAAGCCGCAGTAATTTCATATCCTTCCGATTCCAAAGAACGGGCTATAGCTGATCTATGCAATAAGAAAAACAAATCTGTATTTGAGATTATTAAAGCATTCTTATTGTTCTGTTCCACTAAATTAATTCTTTTAATTTCCAAATAAACCGAAATCTTATTTTCATTGAAGTAAATTTAATACCATTAATTTTAAGGGCCTTTTTAATCTCTTTTGTTATTAATTTATAGCTTGAAATTCCAGAGCTACTTACTCCTCCAATTAACATCGCCGTTGTGGTAATTCCTGAATACTTCCATTTAATATTATTCTTTAAGAAAAATCGAGTAATTATCTCATAATCAGCTCCTATCTTAAAACCCAAACTAAAGTCTCCTAAATTATCATACACCGATTTATTAATAAAAATTGATGGGTGTGGTGGCATAAAGCCTATTTTTAATTTTTCTGGATTCCAATTTTTAGAACTATATACCCTTTTTACTTTTTGGTTTTGGTCATGTTGAATAATATTACCTATTGAAGCTTCAATACTATTCTTTTTATGAAAATCTGCAATTTTTTCTATAACATTAGTATCATGAAATGTATCATCTGAATTTAAAATACCTATTAAGTTTCCTGTAGCCAAACTAATCCCCTTATTCATAGCGTCATAAAGACCTCTATCTTGTTCACTAATCCATTTAGAAATTATATCTTCATTTTGTTTAAGAATACTAATTGTATTATCATTTGAACTGCCGTCGACAACTATATACTCAATATTAGAATATGATTGTTCTCTTATGGAATCAAAAGTTTTTTGAATTGTACTATCGCTATTATAGCTTACTGTTATTATCGATATTTTCATATGGTTTACTTAAAAATAGTAACGAAATTTTCAGCAAAATCTAACACCCTATCTTCATATTTTTCATAATTAGTATCAATTAAAGGTTTTGATTTAAATGACTCAATAGCCTTTGCTAAACTACTAGCTTCACTAGATTTAAAGAAGATACCATTATTAGTTAATTGCTCTTTATGAATGGCTATATCTGAAGAAATTACTGGTACGTTTAATGACTTTGCGTCTTCAATAACAGTACTCCAACCTTCAAAAAGACTAGGCTGTATAACTGCTGCTGAATGCTTCATTATACACAGCTGATCTTGCCTTGGAATTACTCCCAAAAAAGTAATCATTTTAGAGATATCGCTAGTTATATTTCTTTTTAGTTCTTTTATATATTCTGGATTTCTATAGTCTTCCATTTTACCAGTCATTACTATATGGGCATTAATATTTCTTTCTTTAAGAATTTTCAATGCTTTTATTACAACAATATGATTTTTATGCTCATAGAATTGATTTGAAATCATAAAAAAATTATCTGGCAAATTGTATTTATGTTTTAGTTCTCTATAATTATTGAAAACAAGTCCATCAATTATTGACACAAATGGTAAAACATGAATACTTAATTTTTTAGGGACTTCATAAAACGCATCAAAATGGCTTTTTACATCTAAGCTTGAAACTACTAATTTATCTGAGTTTCTCAAAATCATTTTCATTCTAATCTCCCGTAACAGTAAATTTAGCTTATTAAAATAACCTGGAAAAAACTTATGTTGAAGATCAGGAAACCAAGCTACCAATTGAGTTTTACTTGTAGCCTTATTAGTTATTGGGTGATTATATAATGGATAAATTCCTTTTAAATCATATTGCTTTGTAATCTCATGGATAAAAAAATTCTTTCTTAATATCCATGATTTTATATACCCCTTGAAAATTGATGGGAATTTCCATTGAACGGCTGAATAATAAGGGTAATCAATATTTTCTGTAAATTGTTTTAATTCTGATTTGTAAAAAATTATAATTTCGGGTTTATCTACATCTTCAAGATGATTTAAAGCTTTAATTATATTTTGAACATAATATACTCCCCCTAGCCAACTTCCATTAAAATTAAAGAGTATCCCTATTTTTTTTCTACTTCCCTCAGCCATTTGTAATATTTTATTAAGCCTTCTTCTATACTATATTCTTGTTTATACCCCAAACTCTCTAATATCGTAATGTCAGCTACCCAATTATTAGGATCTCCTTTTCTTGAGTTACCCGAAAAACGATAATCTAAGTCACTGTCAAAAAGACGATAAAAAACAGATACACAATCTTTTATATATACCTCTTTACCATTAGCTATATTAATTGCCTCTCCCTTAAAATAATTGCTTCTAGAAACTAATTCTATAGCTTTTATTAAATCATCTATATAAATAAAATCTCTAGACTCATTACCTGTGCCAAAAAGATCAATTGTTTTTTTATCCAAAGATTTTTTATATAAATCCCAAAACAACTGTTTTCTTAGACCTTCCCCGTAAGCTGAAAAAATTCTTAAAGAACAAGTTTGAATATTAAAAAAAGTATAAAACTCTTTACAAATTTCCTCGCTTTGTTGTTTATGTATTCCGTAAGGGGATAATGGCTTAACTCCAGATGCCTCTTTAACAGGTAATTCTAAAGGGTTACCGTAAACAGCCGCACTTGATAAATTTATAAACTTACAATTTGTTTGATAGTCTTTTATTGCGCTTAGTATTTTAAAAACATTAACTGTATTTAAAAAATAATCCCTTAATGGATTATTAATTGAATCTGGAACACTTGCTGCTCCTGAACAATTAATACAAATATCAAATTTTTCTTTCTCAAAAAGAAATTTGAAATCTGAATTAGAAGCATCGATAAGAAAGTAATTTTCTTGATTTAAATAGTCTACCACTACATCTGCTCCTTTAACTATATTACCTTTGGATATCAAATATTCTTGCAGTTTAGAACCCACAAAACCTTTAGAACCAATTATAAGATATTTCATTATTATATATTTTTCACAACCGTTGCTGGATTGCCGGCTACTACAGAAAAAGGTGGTACATCTTTTGTAACTACTGAACAAGCAGCTACAATAGCACCTTCACCTATAGTAACTCCTTTTAATATTGTTGCATTCATCCCAATCCAAGAATTTTTGCAAACTTTAATTGGTTTAGTTTTTACGACTTCCCAATTTTTATTTTTTAAAAAATTCCCTTTGAAATTCGCATAATCTTCAAGCTGTTGTTGTAAATCTTGTTGCCTTAGTCCATATTCTAATGAATGTGAATCATGATCATAAAAAGTTACTCCCCATGCAACCATGATATTATCTTCAAATTCAATTCCTGACCTACATATAATTTGACTTTTGCCAATGTATACATTATTTCCAAATTTAAAAAAAGTTGCTTCTCCTTCCGAAATTATTTTTACTCCTAAAATACAACCATCTCCTATCTTAATAACATTTGATGCTTTGTAATTTACTATTGAAAATTGGGGTAAAAATTTAGTATTGATTCCGTATATCATTTTTTTACCAAAACGATATTTTACTCCTAAAAATTTATTTAAACAATAGTCAACTACTTCTCTCATTAATTCAATTTTTTAATCACTTTTGCAGGATTTCCTCCTACCAAAGTAAAAGAAGCAACATCTTTAGTTACGACACTATTTGCGGCGATAATAGCTCCTTTACCTATCTTAACATTTTTTAAAATAGCCACTCCAAAACTTATCCAAACATGGTCTTCAATAATAATTGCTCCTGTAAAAACATTTCCTTTTTCCTTTGCCATTCCTTTAGATAAGAACTTATTATAATTCAAAGCTCTTTCTTTGTAATCAATTTCATGAGAATTTGTATCAATTATATTCACATTATGAGAAATTAACACATTATGCCCTATACTTATTCGTTCACCTGATCTTATATTAGAATTTAAACCAACATAACTGTTTTTACCAATTTGTATTTTACCTCCAAACTTAAAAATCAACAACTTACCCTCTATTATTGTATTATCGCCTATAACAATATCTGAAGCGTTTTGCGAAAGATTTTCTACTTTAGCGGTATTTGTAAAACGTACTCCCTTACCATATTGAATATCTTTTTTAGATGCCCAATCATTAATCTTATGCGATAATTTTCGTTTTATACCCAAATAAATATGAGATATTGAAAAAATCAATTTCATTTTACTTTTTAATTATATTGATTAATCTATTCAATAATTTTGTACGGTAAGAAGTTCTTCTTTTTATGTAACTCCTAATTATTTTTTCAACTTTAATGTTAATTTTATTATCCTCTGGAAAGTTAATTATTCTATAATTTAAATCCATCTCTAACGCTGGGAATATATCATAGTTATCTTTATGCTTACCGCTATTATCCCAACCTATATTATGCACTAAACTTCTATCTGGGTATAAAACCAGAGCGTTTTTTTTAAATACATTCCAATAAAAACGAATCCCCCATGAGCTAATTTTAGAAGACTCCATTTGCTGTAAAAACATTTTTTTATAGTTGTACGCTCCTTTTTGATTAAAGTTATAGGCTAACTTTTTATCCTCTTTAATCAAATTGAAATCTTTACACTCAAAATCAACAGCATCCCAAGCTCTTTTCCACGTAGCCCAACCCCATGTAGAGGCTAATCCCAAAAAGAAACTAGAGTTCGAACTCTTTAACTGAGGAACTGGAAAATTATATCCTGAAATTTGAAATACTTCTTTATTGTTTTCATAGAGATTTAATGCATTATTCATAAAATCTAAAAACATAGTTGAAGTAATTAAATCATCTTCAAGTACTATTACTTTTCCATATTTATTTACAACATCTTGTACTCCAGATATAACAGAATTAGCTAATCCTTTGTTTTTTTTAGATTCAATAATAATAACCTCTTTACACCATTGTTCTTCTCTAATTACTTTTCTAACTTGATTGTTGTTTTCTATAATATCAATAGAAGCTCCATCTTTAACCCCATCACAATATATATAAAGGATAGACTCATCTGCCTGCTTATTTTCTTTTAAAGCTTGAAGTGTTTTTTTTGTATGTACTGGCCTATTGAAAACAAATAGTACAATTGGAGCTAAAGGTTGAGAATTATTCATTAAACTAATTAAAATTATGCCTGTTTGAAAATATTTGCAATATTTTCTTGACAGTTTTTTAAATTTTCCTTAGCAATATTAATTATTTTAGCTTGATTTATTCCATAATTATTATGAAATTCTTTAAAATCTAAATTAATATCCTGAACTAGATGTTCAATATCGTTATCTCTCAAGATTCTATTAATTTTGGATGTTATAGCATCATCTTTTAACACCAACAATGGTACTGCATGATGAACTATTCCTAAAATCATCACATGTAATCTATTTGTTATAATATAAGATGATTGGTTATAATTTTCTGATATTTCATCATACCAAACGCAGTTTCTAATAATTTCACAATCATACTTCTTAAATTTTTTATATAAAAATGTATTGTACAATTTATCCGATTCTACTTGGTGAAAAAACACAACCTCCATAGCTTTAGCTTTAAAAAATGGTATAACATTTTCTAAATAATCATCTATTTTTTTATTGTAGTTCACATCTTTTAAATCTCTGAAAGAAATAAAAACCTTATTCTTTTTTACTGAATTGTTAAATTCTTTATACAAAAATCCTACATCAGATATATAATCAACATTATTAATTTCATGAGATTTCAACTCCTCTATATTTTCTTTTGAACGGACCAATGTATTTGAAAAGTATTTATTAATATATTTTTCACAAAACACATTTAGCTTATTATTTAATATAATATCATTTCCTACTGCATTTACACTAAGTCCTGCCTTGCTAAAATATCGAAATTGATAAGTCATAACCGCACGGTTAACTAGGCTTTTCAACATAAAACCTTCCCCTCCATATGGCCCTGGACTCTTGAAATAAAAATCGAAATCCTTTTTTACAACTGATAACAAACCTAACATAGTTTTACGCTTTAAAGATCCTGCATAAGAGCTTACAAAATCTTTTACATTATCTCTTTTTAATAAAAAATGTTTAAATTTTTCAGGAATACCTTCTGCGTCTACAAAAACTTCCCCGTACTTTGAAACTTCATCTATTAACATCTTATTAATTAATAAGTCTCCAAGATTGTCAGGTTGTGTTGCTACTAGAAAATATATTTTCATACTTATAATTTAATCAAGCGTTTAACGAAATTAGTATAATTTATTTGAGCATTTGATTTCTCATTCCAACTTTTTTTTATTAAGGTTCTACTTAATTTACTAACATTAATATAACATAATGCGTCCAACACCTCGTTTTTAACCGGAGAAGCTTTTAAAAGCACTCCAACCGAATCAAATACAATCTCAGAGGTTCCGCCAACATCAGTAGCAATTACTGGAATGCCAAAAGATTGAGCCTCCATTATAGATACTGGAACTCCCTCTGATTCACTTAAATTCATAAAAACATCAATATTTCGACTTTTATAAAATTCATATATATCAGTATTGAGGACATAGCCTTTTAAACTTATTTCTAAATTAGAAACTGCTAAACCTTTAATTTTTGATTTCAACTCTTCTTCTAGGTTTCCCGAACCAAAATGCACCCATTTTACATTAATATTTTTATTTTTTTCTGCAAATGCGATTATTGAATCTAAGACGAGAAAAGGCCTTTTTCTTGAAGTAATTTGTGCAACTGTTAAAACAACAAATTTATTATCTTTAGAAACACCACTTAAAACATCATGGTCAAATATCCCTAATCTTGAAACTTCAATTTTTTCGTTATTACCATAACGCTGCTGTATATAATTTTTCCCATGCATAGAAATTGAAAACAAATAATCTATTGATTCTATTGTCTTTTTCCTGTAGGGAAACATACCCATATCTTCATATATATCCCAGCGATGCGCTCTTGTTATTAATTTAAAATTAAAATTATTTTTACGCCTATAAAGTTGTAGTGCATTTACAGCTTGACTAAACCAGTATGAATAAATAATAGTACCCTCAAAATCTGTATTAGATGCTTTAATTTGTTTACCATAATGCACTTCATATGCAGCATAGCGGATAATACTTTTTAAATCATTAATAGATTTTATTTTAAATAAATGATCAAAAAAATATTTAAATATTAGCCCTTTTACAAAAGCTATAAATGTTACTTTAATCTTTAATCTTCTGTTAATTAAAAAAGAATTATCTATGTAAACATTATCAGGCGTTTCTCTTTTAAATTCATTGAAAAAAGTTGGACAGACTATAATTTTTTCAAAACATTTACTTAACACTTTAATCTCTGATTCTAAAAAAGCCTCTGTTTTAGCATAAGGATACGATTTAGTAATAATAATTAAGGTCTTCATTTAATATTTTGATTTTTAAAATTAAAAATTGAAAACATTTGAATAGAAAACAAAAACATCCAAGTAGAAGCTGCTAAAAAATAACTACTACTAATCACATGGGAAATAGGATAACACAGCAATGAACTAACAATTATAAATTGCCCAATTTGACTTACTTTTCGTTTCAAAAAAATATTAACTAAATAGCATATAAACATAACTAAAACTAACAGCCCATATTCAACACCTATCTCTAAAAATAGATTATGAGACGCAATAAAGTCAAATTTATTTCCAAAATTAGTGTATCTACTAATAATAGGTTCAAAATTACCTGGTCCAGCTCCCATATAATATCCCTCCTTCATTGCTTTTAAACCACTGTATATTATTTCTTCTCTATAAGAATCCCCAAAAGCTTCACGATTAACATTCGATAGTCTGGCGACAATATTAACAAAAATTGAGTCAAAAAATACCAAAACAACTCCAACTAAACTTAAAAGAAAAAAGAATTTCAACTTACGACTTACTAACGTTTGTTTTTGAAAAAGAAATAAACCTAAAGTAATAACCATACAAATAACCGCAGCTCTAGAAGAGTTTGTTATAATTAAACAAAGTAAAATCACTATAGTAAGTAGCGGTAAAAAACTAAATCTGAAAATAGTCTTTTTTAAAAAAAAAGTGCTAAAAATAAATGGCAGCGAATATACCATCATTTGATTATAACCATTTAGATTACCAAATGTTATAGCAGCATATTTACGTTTTTCTCCAAAGCCTATATACAAATCTAATTCAGATTGAGCTGATGGCAAATGGAAGTCAAAAACCAATTCATAAATTGCAAATGGTATTGTTATAAGAAATAAGTAAAACCAGCCTTTTATAATTGAAACTAAAGGTCTTTCGGCTTTTAAACATAAAATTAAAAATATCGGTAAAACAGAAAAATTAATAATATTGTATATAATTACTTTTGATGCCTTTGAGATTGAAATAGACCAACTTAAAGAAATTATAGAATATAAAAAAATAATAAAAAATAATAAAAGGCTATTCCTATTTATTAATAGTATATTTTTTGTTTTTTGAGAAGTGAAAATAGCTAATGGAAGTAAAAATAATATTAGGATCCTAATAGGTTGAAAAGCATCACCTAAAGTTCCAAATATTAAAAATACTATCAATAAGATTATGAGTACATCGTAAATATTATTTTTTCCCCCCATCTTCAAAATTATTTTTTTATGTTATTTAGAAACGCTTTTAAAAAAGACCTCACATCCCTAAATTCCTCAATATCTAATGATAATACCAGAGTTATGTAATATATTGAATAAACAATACATTGCAAAAACAATTGAAATTCACTGGGTATTTCTAATAATAGTATTGGAAACAATATAAGCGCACCTATAAGACCTATTACTACAAAAACAAAAACATCTTTTAATTGTTCGGAAACAGAATAATCTATTAATTTATGTGTGTAAAAACTATTTATAAAAAATTCAATAACAGAAAAAAGAACAAAACTATAAAGCAGCACTTCGATACTAAACATTGAAGAAAGAATAACAAGAGGTATTAAAATAACTTTTTTTATTATTTCTAACTTAAGATTAAGATTAGAATAACCTTTGACCATTAATAAATTAAGATTTAATATCTGAAGCCCATATAGTAATCCTGGAATACACAATAGTTGAAGGTAAAAAATAGAAACTTTCCATTTAGCTCCTATTGTAAAAAGCACTAACGGTTTAGCTGAAGTAATTAAAAAAAACATTACCAAACAGCTAATCATCATATTAATTCTAATAAATTTTTGAAATTTAGATTTCAATTGAATAGCATCATTTTGAAATTTAGATAGAATAGGAAAACTTATTCTTTTTATACCTAAAGAAATATTTGAAGAAAAAGGTTTCTGAAAACCATCTGCTCTTGTATAATATCCTAATGCAACAGATGAATACATTTTACCAATTATGAAATAATAAATATTACCATAAATAGTATTAATTATTTCAGAAATTAATAACTTATAGCTATACCCAAATAAATCATCGAATGATATTTTAGAATATACCCATTTAGGGCTCCAACTACTTTTATACCATAATCCCAAACAATATAAAACTTGTTTGATTAAAGTCATGTAAACTAAAGACCAAACTCCATATCCCTTGGTAGCTAAAAATAAGCCAAAAAAACCACTCAAAACAGAGGATATAAAAGAAATTATAGCTTGAGTTTTAAAATCTAAATCCCTTATTAGAATACTACGTTGCACCAATATAAATGCATTAACAATTAGTACTAATGAGGCCACTTTAATTATATCTTTTAATGCTGGCTCATTTAAAAAACCAGAAACAAAGTCTGAAGTTAAAAACAAAATACAATATAGTAGAATAGAAACAAAAATATTCACAAAAAAAACAGTACTATAATCAATATCTGTAACATCTTCCTTTCTGATTAATGCATTGCCAAATCCAGAACCTACAATTGAATTACAAACAGCTATTAAAACTGTGGTAAGACCTATAAGCCCAAAATCAGAAGGCTCTAACATCCTGGCAAGAAAAATACCAATTAAAAATGTTACCCCTTGATTGGAAACCCCTTCAAACGCACTCCAGCTAAAGCTATTTATTGCTTTAGTTTTTAATGACATAAGTATATATTTTATCTATTTCATTTCTTAGAAAAGCCCCTAGTTTTTCCTCTATTATTTTACTTATAAAAAAAGATAATATTAACATCATTAACGATATTGAAACAAGTAAAACATATTTATCAACATAAGTATTTAAATTATTAAATAATATAAAGCCAATATTTTGATGAATTAAATAAAGAGGGTAAGTAAGTATTCCTAGATTTATAAAAAACGTCTTATTTAAAAAAGGTAATTTGTTATTTACTAATAACAAAAAGAACATGAAAAATAAAAAAATTATCGTAGATATAAATTCAATGGAGAAATTTGTTCCATATTTAGCTTCGAAAAGAATTACTTTTTCATTTGCCCAATAAACAGAAATTAAAAAACATAAAGCCAAATCAATCAAATATTTTGTTCTCAACCCATTTTTCGAAATTAAGTAGAAAACACAACCAGCAATAAAATAATGAGAAAACTTAAAAAACAAAAAGAAGTTGAACAATTTTAATATAAAAATGTTACTATCCAAAAATTGAATTAATAAAACGTATAATAGTGAGAACAAGAGCCACGTGCACCAAAAATAATCCGTGTTTTTAACTTGTTTTATATATTTTGAAATAACTAAATAAAATACGATTAATGAATAAAATTTAATTTCAAACAATAATATCCAATATACACCATCAATATTCTTTATCCCAAAAAACCCATTTAACATAGTCATATTAAATGATAATTGCGAAAAACTAACATCAAATCTATCTCTACCAAAAAATAAACAAACTAAAAACGTTAAGAGCACCGCTATCCAATAAGCCGGATACAATCTTGATATTCTTGATCTAACAAACCTATAAACGGAAAATTTATTTATTGATAAAAAAATAACAAAACCGCTTATAATAAAAAACACATCCACACCTAAGTAGCCATATCTAAAATATTCGCCTAAAGCACCAAAAGAAACATCAGACATATTATCCGCTTTCCAACCTCTAAACAAATAATGATAGAGCATAACAGCGAATGCTGCTAAAAAACGCACTAAATCAATTGCATAAAGACGCTTATTCAAAAGAATTCAACGTTTCATAACCAGCATCTTTTAAAAACTGGTCTTTTTTCATTAATTTCAAGTCGGATTTCATCATATCTGTAACTAATCCTTCCAAATCGTATTCTGGAATCCATCCTAATTTTTCTTTTGCTTTAGTCGGGTCGCCTATTAATAAGTCTACCTCTGTTGGCCTAAAATATGTAGGATCTATAGAAAGAACTTCCTTACCTATTTCTAACTGAAAACCCGAGTTACTACATGATTTAATAAAAGCTTTTTCATCTACCCCTTGCCCTGTAAATTCTAACTCTATTCCAACATATTCAAAAGCCTTTTTCACAAAATCACGAACTTTAGTGGTCACTCCTGTTGCTATAACCCAATCTTCAGGTTCTTCTGCCTGTAATATCATCCACATCATCCGCACATAATCTTTTGCGTGCCCCCAGTCTCGTTTGGCCTCTAAATTCCCTAGAAAAACCTTATCCTGTAAACCTAAAGCTATCTTTGCAACTGCTCTGGTAATTTTTCTAGTAACAAAAGTTTCTCCTCTACGTGGTGATTCATGATTAAATAGAATTCCATTACAAGCGAATATGTTATATGCTTCTCTGTAGTTCTTTGTAATCCAGAATCCATATATTTTAGCAGCACCGTAAGGTGATCGTGGATAAAATGGTGAATTTTCATCATAAAACCCTTTCTCATTTTTATTCTCAACCATACCTCCGTATAGTTCAGACGTAGAAGCCTGATATATTCTAGTCTTTTTTTCAAAGCCTAAAATTCTTATAGCTTCCAATAAACGTAAAGTACCTAATCCATCTACATTAGCTACGTATTCAGGCGAATCAAAGGAAACTTTAACATGAGACATAGCACCTAAATTATATATCTCATCAGGCTGAACTTCTTGAATTATTCTTGTCAGATTCATAGAATCTGTTAAATCCCCATAATGTAATTTCAACTTAACATTTGGATTATGGGGGTCTTGATATAAATGATCTATACGACCGGTATTAAATGAGGACGACCTTCTTTTAATGCCATGCACCATATAACCTTTGCTCAATAGTAATTCCGCTAAATACGAACCGTCCTGACCAGTTATTCCTGTAATTAATGCAATTTTATTACTCATTATATCTTAACTTCTTTAATTTGATCTTTATTTTCTAAAAACCAATTATATGTTTTATTTATTCCTTCTACCAAATCAACTTGATGTTTCCAACCCAATTCGTGCATTTTGGAAATATCCATTAATTTCCTTGGGGTTCCATCAGGCTTAGAACTGTCCCAATCTATTTTACCTTTATGCCCAACAACATTTTGTATTGTTTCCGCTAACTCTTTAATTGTTAAATCGATTCCTGTACCAATATTGTATAAATAATCCGGCAATGTATTTTCTAAAGCAAATACTACTGCTTTTGCCATATCATCAACAAACAAAAACTCTCGCATTGGAGTTCCACTTCCCCATAAAGTAACTGGTGCGTCATTATTTAATTTAGCATCATGAAATTTACGAATCATTGCTGGTAATACATGAGAAGTTTTTAAATCAAAATTATCATGAGTACCATATAGATTTGTTGGCATCAAACTCACAAAATCTTTATTATATTGGCTCCGTATTGCTTGGCAGGACTTTACTCCTGAAATTTTAGCTATGGCATACCATTCATTTGTAGGTTCGAGTGAATCCGTAAGCAAATAATCTTCTTTCAAAGGTTGTGTAGCTAACTTGGGATAAATACAAGAACTTCCTAAAAATATAAACTTCTCAACATCCGATTTTAATGCCCCATCAATAAGATTATTCTGAATCTGCATATTCTCCATAATAAAAGTATATGGATAATCATTATTTGCTAAAATACCTCCTACTCTTGCTGCTGCATCTATTACAATCTCAGGCTGCTCTTTTTCATAAAACTTATTAACTTGTTTTTGATCTTTTAAATCTAGTTGCTTACTAGAAAGACCGATTAAATTAGTATACCCAAGGTTTTCTAGTTGTCTCCAAATAGCACTACCCACCATACCTTTATGCCCAGCTATATAGATTTTTTTATTTTTCATTAATCTAACAATCTAGAATTTACTCTATCCAACGCACTATAAATCTTCTTAACATCCTGCGCTTTTTCTTTTTGCAAAATCAAATTTGCATCTTCAGTATGCACAAATATAGTATCTTTCACTCCCAGAAAAGAAGTATATACGTCCGTTCCAATCACCATATTTCCTTTTTCATCTACTTCGTGACCTGTAAACACTAAATAGTCATAAATAGATTCAAAGGAACCTAAATCAGACCAATCGAATGTACCTGGCACCACTTTTATTTTTTTACTACGCTCCATCACCGCATAATCAATACTAATTGATGGTATTTTTTTAGAATCTTCTATACTCAATTTACCATCAACTGCATTTTTCCAAGCTCTTTTAGAAGTTTCAAAAATTTCTAATTCAAATTGCTTTAATTCCTCTAACAAAACGGAAGCTTTAAAACAAAACATCCCACTATTCCATAAAAAATTCCCTTTATCTATAAATTCTTCTGCTGTTTCCTTATTTGGTTTCTCTCTGAATGAGAGCACATTATTATTTTTAAATTCAATATACCCATAACCTGTTTCTGGTTTAACAGGTTGAATTCCAAAGGTAACAATATGATCCTCTTTTGCTAATTCAATAGCTTCTTTAATTGCTTTCTCATACAACTCTTCGTTCTGAATAATATGATCCGAAGGAGTAACTAATAAAATATCATCTTCATTGGCCGCAAATGCAGCAAATGCTATTGCTGCTGCTGTATTTCTAGGTGTAGCTTCAATAATATTTACAGGACTTAACCCCAAAGATTTAACTACCTCATTACTCAAGTGATAATTATCAATATTGCCTACTACAATAACATCATTAGCCACCTGAAGATTCCGTTTGATTGTCATTTCAAATAATGACTTTCCTCCGAATAATTTTATATATTGTTTAGGTTTGCTTTTACGAGATAGCGGCCATAAACGACTCCCTACCCCACCTGTTAAAATCACATGTTTTACTTTATCTGCCATGTTCTATTTTCCTTTTCCAATGGTGTACACTATAAAACCTATTTTTTCTAATTGGTCATGATTAAGTACATTTCTTCCGTCAAAGATGAATGCTGGCTTTAACATGTTATCGTAAATCTTATTCCAATTATAGCTTTTAAATTCGTCCCATTCTGTCATTATTGCTATAGCATGTGAATTTTCACAAGCCTTATAAGGATCCTTAACTACATTTACTGATTGTTGATTTTCTTCATTTGTACGAGTATTTAAATACTCTAAATCAGTAAAAACTTTTGACTCAAATACCTTTGGGTCGTATACCGCTATGTTAGCTTGTTCATTTAACAATTCATCACAAACATAAATAGCTGCTGATTCCCTAGTGTCGTTAGTATCCTTTTTAAATGCCCAGCCTAACAAAGCTATTTTTTTACCGGAAACTGTATTATATAGTGTTTTTATAATATTATTAGCAAATCTCCTTTTTTGATGATCATTCATTATAATCACTTGATCCCAATAGGCCGCCACAGCATCTAATCCATAAGACTTAGCTATATATACTAAATTTAAAATATCTTTTTGAAAACAAGATCCTCCAAAACCTACTGAAGCTTTTAGAAATTTAGACCCTATTCTAGAATCCGTTCCTATTGCTCTAGAAACTTCAGTTATATCAGCACCTGTAACCTCACAGAGTTCAGATAATGCATTTATGGAGGACACCCTTTGTGCCAAAAAGGCATTTGCTGTTAATTTTGATAATTCCGAAGACCACACATTTGTAGTTAATATACTTTCTTTAGATACCCAATTGGAATACACATCAACAAGTGCTTGAATTGCTTCTTTACCTTCTCTAGTCTGGTCTCCTCCAATTAATACTCTATCAGGCACTAATAAATCATTAACGGCAGTACCTTCGGCTAAAAATTCTGGATTCGACAAAATCTCAAAATTCACTCCATTTCCAGTATTCTTAAGAATATTACTAATTGCTTCAGCAGTTCGCACTGGTAGCGTAGATTTTTCAATTACAATTTTATCCGTTTTGGCCACTTTAGCTATTTGTCTAGCACAAAGCTCTATGTATTTCAAATCTGCTGCTTGTCCCTTACCTACTCCATATGTTTTGGTAGGTGTATTTACTGAAATAAAAATAGCATCTGCCTCATCAATAGCTTGATCTACTTTTGTAGAAAAAAACAAATTCCTTCCCCTTGCTTCTCCTACTATTTCTGCTAAACCAGGCTCGTAAATTGGTAAATTATTAAGATCATTATCATTCCAATCTCTAATTCTTTGTTCGTTTAAATCTACAACATGTACATTTATATGAGGACATTTATTTGCAATTATTGCCATCGTTGGTCCACCAACATAACCCGCCCCTATACAACATATATTTTTTATCATACTTAAATCTTAACAAAGACGAAATTAAGTAATTTTATATTTTAAATTAGCCGTTTTTAAAAAAACTATAAATAATTTAAAATAGATTGAATCGGTTAAACACTAATAAGTATATGTTTAAATGTCGCTCTTTAAACTAGAAATCAGCCCTAACTCTTTACCTTTATCAAGCATAAATTTATAAGCTGCTTCGTAATTGTTCTCAATTTCTCCTTCAAGAATTGCTTCTTTTATAGCATCTTTTATTAAACCTATCTCTTTACAAGGTTGTAAGTCATACGTTTCCATAATCGCTGCTCCTGAAACTGGCGGTTGAAAATTTCTTATTTGATCCCGCCCTTCTACGTCCAGTACTTTTTGACGCACTATTTTAAAATTATTATGATATTTTTTGAAACGCTTTGGGTTTTTTGTGGTTATATCTGCCTCACAAAGTGTCATTAAATCTTCTAGATTTTCCCCTGCATCAAACAATAAGCGCCTTACTGCTGAATCCGTCACATTACTAGCTATAACGATTGGTCGAGAACTCATTAACACCATTTTTTGTACAAATTTCATCTTCTCATTCAAAGGCATTTTTAAATGTCTGAATAACTTATACACCATTTTAGAACCAACAAATTCATGTCCATGGAATGTCCACCCCAATTTTTTATGAAATTTCTTTGTTGGAGCTTTTCCTATATCGTGCAATAACGCAGCCCATCGCAACCAAACATTATCAGTATTTTGAGCAATATTGTCAACTACTTCTAAAGTATGGTAAAAGTTATCCTTATGTTTTTGCCCCTCCACTTCATCAATACCCTTTAAGGCTATTAACTCGGGTAATATTAGGCTCAACAAACCTGTACGCTCTAAATGTAAAAAACCTATTGAAGGTTTTGGACTTGACAAAATTTTATTTAATTCTTCAACAATACGCTCTTTGGTTATTATTTTTATGCGTTCGCTATTTACTCTAATAGCATCTAAAGATTCTTTTTGAATTTTAAAACTCAATTGCGATGCAAATCTAATAGCACGCATCATTCTTAAAGGATCGTCAGAATATGTGATTTTTGGATCCAAAGGAGTTCTAATTAATTTATTTCCTAAATCCTTTAACCCATCAAAAGGATCCAACAAATTTCCATAATTTTTTGTATTCAAAGAGAATGCTAAAGCATTAATAGTGAAATCTCTGCGATTTTGATCATCTTCCAATGTTCCATTTTCAACTATTGGGTTTCGGCTTTCTCTATTGTAAGATTCTCTTCGAGCTCCTACAAATTCAATTTCAATATCTTGATAACGAAGCATTGCTGTACCATAAGTTTTAAAAACCTGTACTTTAGGTGTATTAGGTAATAATTCTGAAACTTTTATAGCTAGTTCGATACCACCTCCTACAGCAACTATATCAATATCTTTTGCTTCTCCCCGTTTTAAAAAATAATCCCTAACAAAACCACCTATCACATAGCTTTCGATACCAAGCTCTTCTGTAGCTTTTCGAATAAAATTAAATATGGAATGTTTTAAGGCTTGTTTATGATTAAGCATTTAAAAAACTAATTTTTATTAGACTGCAAATTTAAAAGATCGTATGTATAATTAACCATTTTTGTCAATTTTATTAATTAGACTTTTTACTCCCCTTACAAAAAGCTCAAGTTTGACTAGTGTTTTATAAAAAAATAGATTCTCCACCCTTCTTATCCATTTTTTTGCTTATTCTGTAAACGCTTTAATAAATTATTGTTATCTAATTTTAATGTCTCGATTTCTATTTTTAATTCGCTAGATTTTTGCTCAAGTTTCTTTAATAGTTCTTCATTCTCTTTTTTTAAACCAAAAAGATATTCGTTTTTAGATTGTTCTTCTATTAATTCTTTGATTAATCTATTTCTAAAAAAAACAACATTTTCATTACCTGATAATTTATTGAAAATTTTATCAAAAACTAAAAACTTATTTTTTTGCATATGACTATTATTTGTTGTCATACTGCTATCATGAATACGATAAAGTGCTAATTTTTTATCCAAAAAGAAAATTTTGGGGTTTTGAAAAAAAATTTCAATCCAGAAAAACCAATCCTCTTTAGCTTTTAAAGTAGTATCAAATTGAATATTATTTATACTGTTTTTAGAAAAAAAGCCGCAATGAATTGGAATAGTAAAATTTATATCCCACTGAAGAAGAATAGAATTTAGATCGAAGCTAATTTGGGATAGATCACAATATGCATCTATTTTGTTCGTAATTTCTTCTGAAAACATATTAAAATCAGAAATTACAATATCTGCTTTTTTACTCTCAAAAATACTAAGCGAAAATTTTTCTTCCAGAAGGTAATCATCTGCATCTAAGAATTGAACAAAATCACCTTTAATTAAATTTAAACCAGTATTTCTTGCACTACTTAACCCTTTATTTTTTTGATATACATATTTAAATCGATTATCCTTTTTGCATATTTCTACAGAAACCTTTTTTGTATTATCACGACTCCCATCATTTACTATTATTGCCTCCCAATTTACGTAAGTTTGATTAATTAAACTTTGACATGTTTTTTTTAAAAAATGACCCTGATTGTAACAAGGTATTATTACAGAAATTTTCATATAATAAATATTGTATTGTTAGCTTAATTTTGCTTCAAACCAATTTATAAAGCTATATTTTTCTACTATTTTTTTATCTAAATTTAAATACGGAGATTGAATAAAATCTATTAGTCTTGAGTTATCATCAACACCTAAAATAAATATATTTAGCGGATCATAAAAATCATAATTCTTAACCTGAACATTATCAGATATAATTTTCTTTTTATAATGTAGAGCTTCAAAAAAACGTAATGATAATCCAGAATGATTGAAATTCTCTTTAATCAAAAAATCTAAAATCACTTTAGTGTTTTTTGTGTAAATTAATGTTTCTGAATACTCCATTGGAGTATCAAAAAAAGTAAAATACTGATTGTCATATTTTTGTCTTAATTTTTTATCCTCATAATATAGCATGATTTTTAATTTAAGCTCAGAATTTAAATCTTTTAAAGCATTATAACCTGATACAATATCATCTATCCTGCTCTCTTTACAAGCTCCCAAAAAAAACACATCCGAAGATTCTGGATTAACCGTAACTCCTATTTCGTTTTCAAAATAAAAACTATTGGTAAGTTCTAAGTTTAAATATTCTGTTTTATATTTTTCGTAATCATTTTTTTCATAAACAAAAAACTTATCAAACAAATTTATTTTATTTAAGATGTTATTAAATCGCCCTAGACCATCCCAATGATAAGCTATATTATATCTACAAATATTCTTAACTTGTTTTATAATTTCTAAGGAAAAAAAATCAGCTCTCACAAATAGTGAATAATCGAAATGATCTTTAGAATACTTTTTTAAAAAATTCGCAATATTGGATTCATCATTTTTACGATAAAGAACTACATTATTATCAATAGACAATTCACTAAAATTACTTCTCTTCTTAATTTTTCTTATTAATTTACCTAGTAGTGTTTTAGGGTTGGGGTCATCCAACCTACGATAATGGGTAAAAATTAACGATAGTACTTCATAATTATTCTTTTCTAATTCGTGTTTAAAATTTTTATATATCCCAGAATATTCATGAGTTGCAATAATCACTTTTTTTTTGTGCATAAATTTCAAATTATTCAAAAATATAAAATCAGAAATTAAGAAGAGTTTAGTTTTCAATCTAATTAATCATTAATTTCGCTCACATATTTTTTTAAATATTTCTATTTCTAAATTAATGAAAAACTTTAAAAGATTTTTAAAATACGTTATTCCTTACAAGAAATATCAATTCTTGAGTATTTTATTTAATATATTATATGCATTGTTTTCTTCTTTATCGATGCTATCATTGTTTCCAATGATTAAAGTTCTCTTTTCTGACACGAAAAAGGTCTATGTAAAGCCTGAATATGAAGGTGTTAAAAGTATAAATAAAGATTATTTAGAAGATTCTTTAAACTTTTTTATAACAACTAATACTGAGGGTAAGTTAAACTCCTTACTATGGATGGTTGGGTTTGTGTTAATTACTTTTTTCTTAAAAAATCTGTTTTCGTACCTATCGGTTGTCTACATGACCTATTTAAACAACGGTATTTTACGTGATTTAAGAAAAGATGTATATCAAAAGGTTGTTAGTCTTCCTGTGGCTTTTTTTTCGGGAGAACGAAAAGGGGATTTAATCGCACGAATGACTGTGGATATAAGCACGATAAAAGCCTCGTTTATGAGTGTACTAATGATGGTTAGAGAACCTATGATTATTATTTTTACGCTTGTTACCATGGTAGCTATTAGTTGGAGGCTAACTGTTTTTGTTTTTATCTTTCTTCCTATTTCAGGAATACTTATTTCTCGACTTGGAAAATCAATAAAAAGTCAATCAGGAAATATTTTTGCAATGGAAGGCGAATTATTATCCAATATAGAGGAAACTTTAGGCGGAATTCGAATAATTAAGAATTTTACTTCAGAAGGGTATTTTGTAAATCGATTTTATGAATTTTCAAATCACATAAATGACTTAAACAATAAAATAGGAATTCGTTTAAGTTTAGCAAGCCCAACAAGTGAGTTTCTTGGAATTCTAGTTATTGCTATACTTCTTATTTATGGAGGTAACCTTGTTTTAGTAGAAGAATCTCTTAGTGGTAGTGCTTTTATCGCATATATGGCACTAGCTTATCAAATACTTACACCAGCTAAAGCGATAGCTAAAGCCAATCATGCGCTTATGGGGGGTAATGCTGCTTACGAAAGAGTTGCTTTTATTTTAGATGCCATTAACCCACTCAAAGATATAGAAAATGCCAAGGTAATTACTGAATTTAACAGCGAAATAAAGTTTGATAACATTTCTTTTAAATACGGTGAGCATTACGTTCTAAAAGACTTTTCCCTTACAGTACCTAAAGGAAAAACAGTTGCTTTGGTTGGTGAGTCTGGAAGTGGAAAATCTACTTTAGCAAACTTAGTTACTCGTTTCTATGATGTAAACGAAGGACGTATTACTTTTGACGGAGTCGATATTAAAGATGTTACTACCAAGTCCTTGAGACAACAAATGGGTATTGTGGCTCAAGATTCTTTGTTGTTCAATGACTCAATTGCAAATAATATTTCATTAGGTATTGAGAAACCCGATGAGATTGACATTATTGAAGCTGCTAAAGTTGCTAATGCTCATAATTTTATATCCGAATTTCCTGAAAAATATAATAGTCCTGTAGGAGACGGTGGTGGTATGCTTTCAGGTGGTCAAAAACAAAGAATTGCTATTGCTAGGGCTGTTATGAAAAACCCCCCCATTATGATTCTTGATGAGGCTACATCTGCCTTAGATACGGAGTCTGAAAAATTAGTTCAAGATGCTTTAGAGAATATGATGCAAAATAGGACTTCAATAGTCATAGCTCATAGACTTTCCACAGTACAAAAAGCTGATTTAATAGTTGTACTTAGAAAAGGGAAAATTGTTGAACAAGGGACTCATGAGTCACTTTTAAAAATTAAGGGTACTTATTCCAATTTAGTAAGTCTTCAATCTTTAGAAATTAATTAAATACCTTCCACCATAATATTGATTACTTTGATAAATATTAGTAGCACTATGGAATGTCTAGTTTTGTTGTTATAGTTGATTAAGCGATTTTTCAATAAATTACGAATTTGATAAGTAATTTAAAACTACCGTTGTCAATTTACTAGACTATGGTCATGCTATAAATTCTAAATTATATTTGTTCCCTTACAATAAATAAAGGTCTATTTTTTACTTCTAAGTATGTTCGCGAAATATATTTTCCCAACACACCAATACTAAAAAGTTGAATTCCTCCAATAAAAAGAATTAAACAGGCAATAGAGGGCCAACCACTAACTGGATCACCCCAAATTAAAGTTTTAAGGATAATTACAACTATAAAAACTGTTGAAAAAAGACAACAAATCATTCCTATAATTGAGGCTATAGATAATGGAATGGTTGAAAACGCAACAATTCCCTCTAATGAATAAACAAATAATTTCCAAAACGACCACTTTGTTTCTCCCGCAACTCTTTCTACATTTTCATAGGGTAACCATTTTGTTCTAAAACCTACCCATCCAAAAATACCCTTTGAAAAACGGTTATACTCTTTTAAAGAAAGTACCGCATTAACCATTTTTCTATTCATTAAACGATAATCACGAGCGCCATCAACTATATCGGCATTAGATATTTTATTAATAATTTTGTAGAACTGCCTCGCAAAGAAAGATCGTATTAATGGCTCTCCTTTTCTTGTAACTCTTCTTGTTGCTACATTATCATACTCCTCAGTTTGTAAAGTAGCATACATTTCTTCCAACAAATATGGAGGATCTTGCATATCTGCATCCATCATTGCCACATAATTGCCTAAGGATTTTTCAAAACCAGCATATATCGCTGCTTCTTTCCCAAAATTTCTAGAAAAAGAAATATATCTAACTCTGTCATCTTTTTTTGAAATCTTCTTTAATTTTTCCAAAGTATTATCTCTGGATCCATCATCGACAAAAATAAATTCAAAATCAACACCAATCATTTTTTTACTAACACCATCAATGGCTTTATAAAAAAAACTTAAAGCATCTTCTTCGTTATAACAGGGAATAACTACTGATAATAAATTCATTTAGTGATAAAATTTATTTAAAAATTAAAATTTCTCTCTCTTTAATTCTCTCCGCTATCAATTCCGCTAACTCAAAGCTTAAATGATTATCATCATAAGTAAAAGGCTTATCATTTACTTTAATAATACAATCTTTTATACTATCACCATCACACAATAATTCTTTTTTACTTATAAATCGATAAAGACCCTTAGAGTTCTTTTTAAGAGTATCATCATAAAGAGCAATACTTTTGACTAAACTATCTGTAATTTCTTTTTTATCTGCTAATATTTTAGGTAAATCTTGATTCAATACAATATAGTTACCAAAAACTATAATCTTGGCATTACTTCTTTTTTTAATTTCATTAATAGCATTTTTCAAACTTCTAGGCTTGTACCACTCAAACATTACATTAATGACTATAAAATCAAAATTAGATAAGTAATCTTTTGAAAAAACCTTATCATTCAATTCATAACATTTATTTTTCATATCAATGGGATGTCCATCAATTAAAGAATATTCTGATTTGATAATTGGTGGACACCCACCTTCAGTCTGTAAATAATATTGATATTCTGGATAGGAAAGTTTTAAAAAATTTAATGCATCAGGAGCATGACTATCTCCCCATATTAGTACTTTATTCTTTAATTTAACATCTTCAAAAGTTATTTTATTTTGATCAATTTCTCTTGAAAATCTGAATCGATCATTTTTACCCTCATCTATTTGCTTAATCGTAAACTCATTGGACTTATCTCTATTAATTAAATTTAAATCAAAAAAATTATTTAGAATCCCAATAGTTAAAATTGAAAAAATCATAATAAGTATTCCGGCGTACAATTTCTTTTCACCTTGTTTATTGGTGATTTTCCGAAAAGGGGTTTCTATAAATTTAAAGATAAGAAAAGCGCATAAGATTGAAGAAACAAATAATATAACTATATCTAAAGTTTCTATTTTTTCCTTGTATAAACTTTTATAAAAAACCAACAATGGCCAATGGACTAAATATAATGAATATGAAATCTTACCTATCCAAACAAATAATTTATTGCTAATCAAAAAACCGACGTATTTGGAATTACCTGTGTCGTGAATTAAAATTGCAGAAAACAAACAAGGTAATACAGCATTTAAACCTGGAAAAAGTGTTTGTTGAGAATAATTTATTGAAAAATACAACAAACCTAATAATGATAATCCACCAAGAATTTCCTTTATATAATTTTTAAATTTAAATTCTTCAACCCACACAATTAAAGCTCCAATTATAAATTCAAATATTCTAAACGGTGTTAAAAAAAAAGAAATTGATGCATTTTTATTCACAAAAAAATGAGAAAAATATAAACTGATTCCTCCCAATAAAATTAATACTATTATTTTGTGTTTATCTTGTTTTAATTTGCTTAACAGAAATAATAACAACGGCCATAATAAATAAAATTGCTCTTCAACAGACAGTGACCATGTATGTAAAAGCGGCTTTAAAGAAGCTGCTGTATCAAAATAACCCGCTTGATTGAAAAACAAAATATTTGAAAAAGACAGCAAGGCCGCTATTGCTGAGTTAATCAACTTTTCAAACATGTATATCGGGAAAAAAAAGTAAGCAAAAATTAATGTTAAAGTAACAGTAAATAACATTGTTGGTAACAATCGCTTTATTCTCCTCAAATAAAACTCTTTAAAAAAGAAAGTTTGCGCTTCTATTTTTTTAAGAATTATCGAACTTATTAAATAACCACTAATAGCAAAAAAAACATCAACCCCAATAAATCCACCTTTAAAAGTAAAAACATCAAAATGAAATAATAAAACTAATATAACTGCTAGACCACGCAAACCATCAATGTGCGGCTTGTATGAAATTGATCTCATAGACTAAATTTAAGTTGTTAAAAGTAATTAAATAAAAGAACACTTTATAAAATATACAATTATTAAATATCAAAAATAATTATATAATTTTTTTTTATGAAAAACTAGTAAGCCACCAATATGATAGCGAAGAGAGTAATTTAAAACTTGTATTAATATTAGAAAAACAAAATAGCTAGATAAATGTAGATTTATTATTTTTGTAAAAATTCAAACTATAATGTTCAAATCAATTGACGAAAGAATAAAAAACAGTGAAATTTTTAAGTTTGAATTTTTGAATTTTCTAAAAAAAAATCAAAAATACTTTATTTCATGCTTCATTATCGGAATTCTGATTTTGTTAGCCGAAATCACTAATAACACCTATTATTTTGAAGATTATGGCTCAGAAGGAAACTCTTGGAATTCAGAAAAAACAAGATGGTTATTAAGAGCTATAATGCGTTTATTTGGTCCCTATGGTTTTGCTCCATCATTATATATGATGTTTACCATATTTTTGTCATCGTTAATTATATTTTATTTAGCTAAAATTTGGAACATAAAAAAAACCATACATAAGGTAACAATGTTTGGGATATTTTTATCTAATCCATTCTTTATTACCAGACTTGATTATGATATTGATGGAAAAGTTTGGTATGTTTTAGCTCAATTATTAGTTGTTTTTTCTATATACTATTCAAATTCAAAAAAATGGCATCATACTTTTTTCTCTGTTGTATTTATTTTTTGTGTGTGGGCGATATATCCAGTACCTGTTAATGCATATATTTCAATAAGTTTATTTAGCCTTTTTTTAAATATAGTCTTAAACAAATTTTCCAAAAAAAATATAAAAAAATATTTTTTAAAATTTTCAAAACAATTATTTATTTTTTTAATTGGAACTTTTTTTTATCTAATTTCAGTAAAACTATTTGTAAAAATTGATAGCTGGAGCCAAAATAGATATAAAACAAAAATTCCTAATTTTACAGAACTCATAGAAAAATTAAAATTATTTTTTGAGCAATTCAGCACCCTTTACTTCAAAGCACATATAATGTACCCATTGGGTTTAAAATTGATATTAGTAGCTCTTTTAACTATTTCAATATTTTTAACAATAAATTATTGCCTTGAAAATGAAAAACAAAAAAAGTATGTATTATTGAAAATAATATCGGCGATTACAATATTATTTTTGGGGCTTATTTCTTACCAAAGTAGTTCATTAATTATGGATGGATTTTTATCTGATTTCCACACTTTAGCAGAAGTTGGATTTGGGTATGTTTTTATAATCGTAATTATTTTTGTATTAGGAAATAAGCCTATAAAAAAGATTTCTATATCCGTAGCTAGCATACTTATTTTTGGCTTAGGATTATTAGCTAATAACTATTTTCAATATAGATCCAACGAAAATAAATTTGACTATATGATGACTTCTAGAATATTTTCGAGGATAGAAAATCATCAAGAATATAATCCCAAAAAAAATGAAAAATACACTGTCTTTTTTTGGGGGACTCCCGAGGTAGGTTTACCTAACGATTTAGACTTCCAAAATAAATTCAGGGCTGATAAACTTATAAACCCAAGAGGAAAATCAATATACACACATGTCTGGACACAGACCCTCCCACTAAAACGTTATGATCATATAAGATACAATACAACTGGAGTTTATGATGAAGAAATGACATTAAAAATTGTGAAATATATCTCTGGAATGAAAAAGTGGCCTCAAAAAGAGTTTATTAAATTTATTAATGATGAAAATCTCATAATCCTTAAAATGGGTGATTATTCACTATAACTTTCAAAGCATTCGATTAATTAAAAACTATAAGTTATATCTTTGATATATTGTTTTAAATAATAATTTTTTAATTCAATTAGATTTACCAAAAGTTATTACCAAAGCGCAATTAATATTCCGATAAATGAAAAAGATATTAAGAAAAATTAAAAATTTATTTAAAAAAAGAAAAAAATCGACTGTTCTAAAAAGAATTCCTTTAGACTTTAATAATTCTGAAACACCAGTAGTATCAATAATAATTCCTTTTTACAATCAAGAAGCTTATACTTTATGTTGTTTAACATCCTTAAAAAAGCATTTATCTGATCGATACTCCTTTGAGATTATTCTAATTGATGATAATAGCCCTGAAGCACATGATTTATCACTCATAAAAGGAATACAAATAATTAAAAATGAAACAAATTTAGGTTTTTTAAAAAATATAAATTTAGGTATTAAAAAATCTAAAGGAGAATATATTTATATCCTTAACAACGATACTATTGTTAAGAATGGCTTTCTTGACGAACTATTTTATGTTTTTGAGAATTACGAAAATGTTGGTGCCGTTGGCTCTAAACTTTTAAATGCTGATAATTCATTACAAGAAGCTGGGGCGACATTTTTAAAAGATTTTGATATTCATCAAATTTTTGTTGGAAGAAAACCAGAAGACCCTGATGTAAATTATATATATAAAACTGATTATTGCTCTGGATGTAGTTTGCTATTCAAAAAATTTGATGATAATGGGAATATTAATTTATTAGATGAGCACTTTGCCCCTGCTTATTTTGAAGAAACTGACTTTTGCTTTAGCTTAAGACACACACAAAATAAAGAAATTTATTGTACTGGCTTTTCTGAAATAATACATTACAATGGAGTTTCATACAATCAAAAAGAAACTAATAATGATAATTCAGTAAAAGACTTATTATTTAAAACTAATAAATCAAAGTTTTACACAAAATGGAAATCCGTAGTTGATGCTATTAAAGCAAACAATACTTACGAAAGGCTTTCTGAACTACATAATAATAAATCTATTATTTTTTTTCACACCGAAATACCAAGATATGATGTAGACTCTGGTAGCAATAGGCTTAAAGAAATTATCGAGTGTTTTCTTGAATCTGGTTACAAAGTTTCGATTGTAGTCCCAGGACAGCAAAAAGACAATGAATATGTTGCTTTTTATCAACGATTGGGAGTCTTAGTCTATTACGAGAATAAGTCTAAGGACTTGAGAGAATTTTTGGATATTAACTTTTTAAAAGATAGTATAATTTGGTATTATGGTCCTGGTGCCTATCAAAACTTTTTTGATTTAACTAAAGAGCTTTTTAACAAAGGTAATTTTGTATACGATATGGTAGACATACATCATCTAAGGATAAAAAGAACGCTTGAAATTAATCCGAATGATAAATGGTGCCAAGACAATTATGAAGTTTACAAAGAAATAGAATTAAACCTTACTAACAAAGTTGATTTAATTATTGCGGTATCTGAGGATGAAAAAAATTATATGAAAAAGTACTACGATGATGATCTACTCACTACTATTTCAAACATCCATTATCTAAAAGTAAATCCTGAAGAAATTCCATCCTTTGATGAAAGAGAACATATTATTTTTATTGGTTCTACTCATCATCCTAATGTAGATGCTGTAAAGTGGTTGGCTAATGAAATAATGCCAAAAGTTTGGATTCAAAATCCAAATATAATTGTAAACGTAATTGGAAGTGTGAAAAATTCATTTAAAAAACTCAATTCCTTTGATGATCGAATAAATTTCCTAGGTTTTGTTCCTTCGGTAGATTACCATTTTAAAAATTCTAGAATGATGATTGCTCCATTAACCATAGGAGCTGGCGTGAAGGGTAAAATAGGTCAAGCATTAGAATTTTGTTTACCTATAGTAACCACAAATATAGGAGCTGAAGGTATGAATTTGAAACATAATGAAAGTGCTTTAATAGCTAATGATACTGAAAATTTTGCAAATGAAATCCTTCGCTTATATAATGATAAAAATTTATGGAATACATTATCTGGTAATTCTAAAAATAATCTTGAACTTTATTCGAAAGAGCATGTTAAAAATCTAATTACTGAGATTTTTAAATAATCTTAAATTTCATATACTTTCTAAAGTGTAGATCAAGCCTCTTGAATCTACATTAGCTGTGTCATCATATTTATTTTTATCAAATTTCTCATTACAAAATTTTGTAATGAGAAATTTGATAAATGATTATTTAAAGGCATAACGATAATTTTGACTTTAATCAGTGTATGAAAAGAAGTCAATCTTTATCACAGCAAATCTCAAAATTTGAAAAAAGTTTGATCCGAAAAGATTTGGGTAAAAGGTATCGCACGAGAACATTATTATCTTATTGTAATTTACATACACTTTTAGTAATGACACCTCTTTAGATTAACGCAAATATTTGATTAAACACAACTATTAGTCTGATCCGTGTAAATTCTTTTTAAAGCCATATTAGGGATTAAACGTAAAACATGGGGAGTAATTTAAAAAATAATAGCTTTGTAAAAAAACCAAAAAAAAGCCCTAAATTTCTTTAGAGCTTTTGCGGTCTGGACGGGACTCGAACCCGCGACCCCCTGCGTGACAGGCAGGTATTCTAACCAACTGAACTACCAGACCATTTATCTTTAAAAGCTCGAAAGCTTAAATTTTATTCCTTTCACTAAATCCGGACATTTCCGTATTAGCGAATGCAAATGTAAATTTGTTTTACCAAAGATGCAATAGTTTACCTATAAAAATAAAAAAAGTTTCTTCTGAGGGTGCCAATCCCAATGATTTTACCATCTTTGTAAGCCTAAAGTAGCTCAAAGAGCTGCTGGGAACAACACAAACATTGCACAGTTACATTCCAATAACCTTTTTTTACTGGAATCTACACTCAAAAAAACATTCAACTATGGTGTTTTTAGAATTTGAAAAACCCCTGGAAAGTCTTTACCAACAGCTTGATAAAATTAAGCAGGTCGGTGAAGTCGGTGACATCGACGTTTCTGACAAGATCGCCGAACTGGAAAATAAAATCAAAAATGAGCGAAAAGCCATTTATGATAACTTGACCGGTTGGCAGAAAGTACAGCTTTCGCGTCATCCCGAACGACCTTACTCGCTTTTTTACATTAATCAAATGTGTAAAAAATTTATAGAGTTGCACGGTGACCGCTACTTTAAAGATGACAAAGCCATCGTTGGTGGTATCGGTAACCTCGATGGTCAGTCCGTCGTTTTTATTGGGCACCAAAAAGGTGTCAACACTAAAATGCGACAGTTTCGGAATTTTGGAATGGCCAACCCTGAAGGCTATCGTAAAGCACTCCGCCTCATGAAAATGGCCGAGCGGTTTAATTTGCCCGTCATTTCTCTGATCGATACTCCAGGTGCTTTTCCCGGACTGGAAGCCGAAGAGCGTGGACAGGCCGAGGCCATCGCCCGCAACCTCTTCGAAATGGCGCAGCTTCGCGTACCCATCGTTTGTGCGGTGATCGGCGAAGGTGCCTCCGGTGGTGCCATCGGTATCGGATTGGGTGATCAGGTCTTTATGATGGAAAATACCTGGTACTCCGTTATCTCTCCCGAATCTTGTTCTTCTATCCTCTGGCGTAGCTGGGATTATAAAGAACAGGCTGCGGAAGCGCTCAAATTGACGGCCGATCATATGCTTGACTTCAAACTTATCGACGGGATTGTTAAAGAGCCACTCGGTGGAGCACATTCTGCTCCGGAAGAGGCCGTCAAAATGTTGAAAAAACAACTAAAAAAATCCATCGCCGAATTAATGGAAATGGATCCGGATGCGCGTATTGAAGCACGTATCAATAAATACAGCCAAATGGGACACTACGACTTGCTAAAAGACAAAGCAGTCATAGAGTCAAAATCAACGCAGTAACGATTTTAGGAATGAAAATTAAATGAATCGTTGAAGGAGCTACGTTGGGATAGTTATGATACTTATTAAACTTGTTATCCTTTCAGAATTAAGATCTAGAAATAAGGACAAAAGGCTATTTATAGAGCCAATTTGTTAAAGGGTAACAAGTCTATTGTACTATATGGTATAAATCTAACCTGCAAAATTAGATCACCATCACCACGTTTACTATGAGAATTTTTAATGAATTAAAAGCGAAGCAACGCGAACAGTCATTGTTATCTAAAATTCGTAGCCGCAAAATTACCCGCTATCCGGTCAGCTTTGAAGAAGCACGGACGGTCGGACTTTTATTTGATGCCACAGATCCTCAACATCGAAACACCGTTCGGCAATATGCCGAAGAACTTGAAAATAAGGGAAAAGAAATCACTTTATTCGCTTTCCTTCAGGAAAATGAACCCAATTCAAATTTTGTATTTAAACATTTCACCAAAAAAGACCTCAACTGGTTTCAGCATCCCGGCGATGAGGTAATCAGTGGATTTATTAATCAGCCATTTGATTTCTTGATTAATTTATATTTAGATCAGCAGCCAGCACTCGAATATGTCTCCGGTCTCTCCCAGGCACACTTGCGAGTAGGACCATATTCTGAAAAATTACATTGCTATGATCTGATGATTGATACCTCCCGTCAACCAAATCTCGAGTTTTTTGTAAAACACGTATCTTATTTTCTGAACCGTTTGAAGAATAGCAGCAGGGCATGATATTAAATAATTTTTCTGGAACCGGAGTCGCTTTGGTTACTCCTTTTACTGCCACGGGTGCCGTGGATTATTCCGCACTGGAAAGCATCATCGAGCATTGTATCTCGGGGGGTGTGGATTATCTGGTCTCTCTCGGAACAACCGGCGAAGCCATCACCCTGAGCCGCCATGAATGCCTTGAGGTTTTTGCTTTTACTAGAAAAATAAATAACGACCGGGTACCTTTAATGGCGGGTTTGTTTGGTCACAATGATACCGCAGCGCTTCAGGAACGGATTAGAACTTTTGATTTTACCGGGTTTGATGGAATGCTTTCCAGCAGTCCCGCCTACAACAAACCTACTCAGGAAGGGATTTACCAGCATTATATGAAGGTGGCCGAACTGGCCCCGGTGCCGATTGTTATTTACAATGTACCGGGCCGTACTTCTTCCACGATTGCTCCCGAAACAATTCTCAGACTGGCGCACGCCTCGGATCGTTTTATAGCGGTCAAAGATGCTACGGGAGATCTGGTAGCTGCGGCGAAAATTCTAAAGGACAAACCGGATCATTTTCAAGTTTTATCCGGTGATGATCCTACCTGTTTACCATTGATTTCGATTGGCGGAACGGGGGTTATTTCTGTGATTGGTAATTTATTACCTGGTCCTTATAGCCAAATGGTCCAGGCAGCGAGAAATGGTGACTTTTCTACTGCACGTGCGATCCACCTGGCGACCATTAATCTACACGATTGGTTGTATTTAGAAGGAAATCCGTCGGGCATCAAAGCAGCTCTGGAAATTGCCGGAATCTGTACCCGTCATGTTCGTTTACCACTGGTTTCTTACACGGAGGAAGCTTTTGGTGGAATGAAAAAAGAAATTGAATCTATTTTGAAAACACTTAAGGCCGGGATAACATAACCATTCCTTCTTTATTTCAGACTATTCTCCGGATAAAACGTCCGTTCTTTGCCATTTTCTAATCGTTCATTCTGGCGGTTAAATTTTTCAATTCTCCTTCTTAGAAATGTTGACAAAATAAATGACGATTCTATACTTCCTATTTTTCCGCCACGCTGCGTCCATAAAATGGTTATTATGCTGTGCATAACGCCCATTTCAGCGCCTTAATTGATGAAAAAATAGTTCGCCTTTTATCTCAATTTATTTAATCGCCATTCCTTAAAAAAACACAGGTATAATCTTTTTTTAAAAAGATAATATCGCTATCTTTGCACTCGATTTGAAAAAACGTCTCCATAAGTGTATATACCTATGCGTACAAAATCAATATTTCGAGTATTCTTTTTACTGACCATCTTAATCAGTGGTTTTAGTCATCATACTTTTGCCTCCGGTGGTAATGATGAACCCTTCAACTCTGGAGAAGCAGCGCTGCACCACATCGCGGATGCCCACGCTTTCCACCTTTTTGGGGATGTTTACATTCCACTTCCTGCTATGATCTTTTACGATCGTAATGAGGGGGGAATTACCTTCCTGCCTTCTTCTGCCAGTTTTGATATTGGACACCACGGAAATGGAAATCTTGCTATTGACCGCTACGTTCTTAAACATGGAGTGGTACAACGGATCATGGATACCAGCTTTCCGATGGGAGAAGTAAATATTACCTGGAACGATGGTCACGGAGCACACAGTGATGCGGGAGACGATCATGCTGGTCATGACCACGCAGGACATAATCACAGCAATGAAAAAGAAACTAAAGTAGGCGCTGAATCCGCCGGACATGGTTCGGATCAGGCTTTTTATAATGGAAAAGGATACGATCTGGAACATCGAACCACCTGGGACGGAGAACTTGCCGGTGGCGGAAAGACTTCTTACATGGATTTTTCTATTACCAAGAATGTTTTTACCATGTTATTTGTCGCCTTTCTTCTGGGCTTTATTTTTATTCGGGTAGCAAAAGCATATAAGAATAGAGATGGACAAGCACCAAAAGGACTACAAGGTTTTATTGAACCCTGGTTTTTATTTATTCAGGATGAGGTAGCCAAGCCGATGATTGGAGAAAAACATTATCGCCGATTTATGCCATATCTAATGGCTGCATTCTTTTTCATCCTGGGATTGAATTTAGTAGGACAGATTCCGTTCTTTCCTGGCAGTGGAAATGCTTCGGGTGCGATTAGTATTACCATTGCATTGGCTTTCTTTACTTTTATAATTACCACCATTAATGGTAACCGTCATTACTGGGAACATATTCTCTGGATGCCGGGTATTCCAGCCTGGGTAAAGATCATCATTACGCCAGTAGAAATTATGGGAATGTTTTTAAAGCCGATTGTGCTCTTCATTCGTTTGTTTGCCAATATTTCTGCGGGACATATTGTAATTGTGGCTTTCGTAGGATTGATTTTCGTATTGGGAGAATCTGGCAAAAATGTGTTGGGAGCGGGAATGGGAGCGATCGCAGCGACTTTATTGACCGGCTTTATGATGGCACTGGAATTATTGGTAGCCGTTTTACAGGCTTATATTTTTACAATCTTATCTGCTTCTTACATCGGAGCAGCCGTAGAAGAGCACCACCACGAAGGGGAAGGAGCACACTAAAAAAATAATAGCTGACGGGTTTATTTTAGAATACATCTGATCAGTGCGGCTTTTGGATTTAAAGCCCATAAAATATTTTTCATTTATTCTAAATTGTATTATTATGACAAATTTAGCAGCCATCGGAGCTGGAATCGCAGTTATCGGAGCAGGCCTTGGTATTGGAAATATCGGAGGTAAAGCAATGGAATCAATCGCTCGTCAGCCAGAAGCTGTAGGTGATATCCGTGCAAGTATGTTAATCATGGCGGCCCTTATTGAGGGTGCTGCGATTATCGCAATTATCCTTTCTTTCTTTATCAAATAGGAAAAGGGGATTGCTCCAACAAAATGAAAAGCGCCGTCCGGGATTGCCGGATGGTGCCTTTTCCAATTCGTACCAATATTTTTTATTTTAAATAATAGAATATGACTTTTTTGCTAGCTGCCACTCGTTTTTGGCCTATCTTACCGGAGCCCGGATTAATGCTCTGGACAGTTTTGATTTTCTTGCTTTTTTGGACTTTAATGGCAAAATATGCTTTTCGTCCGATCGCTGATGCATTGGCGAAGCGTAACGGAGATATTGACGACGCGCTAAAGACGGCCGAGCAGGCACGTTTAGAAATGGCGAATCTAAAATCTGAAAACGAAAAATTACTTTCTGAAGCTCGTGAAGAGCGTGCGACCATGTTAAAGGAAGCACGGGAAACCGGTGCTGCTACCATTGAGGAAGCAAAAGAAAAAGCACGTCTGGAAGCACAGAAGATTATCAATAATGCCCGTCAGGAAATTGAAAATCAAAAAATGCAGGCGATGAGAGAAGTGAAAAACGAAGCCGGTAACATGGCCCTGGAAATTGCCGAAAAGGTAATCCGTCGGGAACTCAAAGGAGATGCTTCGCAAACTTCTTTTGTCAACGATCTCGTTAACGAAATAAAATTAAACTAGTATGTCTGTATCCAGAATTGCGACCCGCTATGCTAAGTCACTGGTAGATCTGGCCAAAGAACAGAACAAACTGGACCGTGTAAAAACGGACATCGACAGCTTTTTAACAGCAACGGAAAACCGGGATTTTGAGGTAATGCTCAAAAGCCCTATCATTCCGCCCAATAAAAAGCAGCAGGTTTTTACGGCATTATTCAAAGAGCGCTTTGATGAGATGACCCTGGCCTTTCTCGACATCGTCGTGAGAAAAAATCGAGCGGAATATCTTCAAGGTATTGCACACGCATTCCTGAAGCAGTATCGGCAGATGAACAAAATCTCTATTGTGACACTGACCACTGCAACCGAATTGACCCAGGAAGCGATTACGCAAATTGAAAAGAAATTTTTGGAAAGCTCGGATACGAGTGAAAAAATTGACATCATCTCTAAAGTAAATCCAGACCTTATTGGAGGATTTGTAGTAGAGTTTGATGATAAATTATACGATGCCAGTATCGCGCACAAACTGGAACAACTCAAAAAAGAGTTCGCTAACTAAAAAAGTACGTGGACAAGTTAAACTATAATTCAACCTTAAAATTATAAAATATTATGGCTGACGTTAAACCTGATGAGATATCAGCAATCCTCAAACAACAACTTTCCGGATTTAAAACCGCTGCTGAACTGGAAGAAGTAGGTACCGTACTTCAAGTAGGTGACGGAATCGCTCGTGTCTATGGTCTTACCCAGGTACAAGCGGGAGAATTAGTGGAATTTGAAACGGGTGTACAAGCGATCGTACTTAACCTGGAAGAAGACAACGTAGGAGTCGTACTACTGGGTTCCGGTGACGGTATCAAGGAAGGATCTACTGTTCGTCGTACCAAGAAAATTGCTTCGATCAACGTTGGAGAAGGTTTTATCGGTCGGGTAGTGGATCCGCTGGGAACACCTATCGACGGTAAAGGGGATATCACAGGCAAGCGTTATTCTATGCCGATTGAGCGTAAAGCACCGGGTGTTGTTTTTAGACAGCCAGTATATGAGCCGTTACAGACGGGTATCAAAGCGATCGATTCCATGATTCCAATTGGACGTGGACAGCGAGAGCTAATCATTGGTGACCGTCAGGTAGGAAAGACGGCCATCGCGATTGATACGATTATCAACCAAAAAGAATTTTACGAAGCAGGGGAACCTGTATTTTGTATATATGTAGCTTCTGGTCAAAAAGCATCTACCGTAGCGCAGATTGCTAAAACACTGGAAGAAAACGGCGCGATGGATTATACCGTCATCGTTTCGGCTTCAGCGGCAGATCCTGCACCAATGCAGTTTTACGCACCATTAGCCGGAGCAGCGATTGGAGAATTCTTCCGCGATACAGGTCGTCCAGCACTAATCATCTATGACGATTTATCTAAGCAAGCGGTAGCATACCGGGAGGTATCGCTATTGCTACGTCGACCACCGGGACGGGAAGCTTACCCTGGAGATGTATTTTACTTACACTCTCGTTTATTAGAGCGTGCGGCAAAAGTGATTGAAAACGATGAGATCGCTCGGGATATGAACGATCTACCGGATTCACTCAAAAATGCCAAAGACGAGAACGGTCAGCCAATGGTTAAAGGGGGTGGTTCCTTAACGGCATTGCCAATTATTGAAACACAGGCCGGTGACGTTTCTGCTTACATTCCAACCAACGTGATCTCGATTACCGACGGTCAGATTTTCCTGGAATCTAACTTGTTTAACTCTGGTATTCGTCCGGCGATTAACGTAGGTATCTCGGTATCACGGGTAGGAGGATCTGCACAGATCAAGTCGATGAAGAAAGTAGCGGGAACGTTAAAATTGGATCAGGCACAGTTCCGGGAATTGGAAGCCTTCTCCAAGTTTGGTTCAGACTTGGATGCAGCAACTACGGCAGTATTGGACAAAGGACGTAGAAATGTGGAAATCCTAAAACAGGATCAATATTCTCCAGTATCCGTTGAAAAGCAGGTAGCGATTATTTACCTGGGTACAAAAGGACTGTTAAGTAAAGTGCCAGTAAAAGAAATTAAAGAATTTGAAGCGTCGTTTTTAGCAGCTATGGAGCGTCAGCATCCGGAAGAACTAAAGAGCCTTAAGGTAGGTAAGTTGACCAAGGAAGCGATTGCTGCACTGGAAGGACTGGCAAAGGAAATGACAGCAAGATTTAGTTAAGCGTGTTTAATCGTTGAGTTGTTTAATCGTTTAATCGATTTTAACAGCACTATCAAATAAACGATTAAACGAATAAACGATTAAACAAATAAATAACTCAAAAAATGGGTGCTAACTTAAAAGAAGTACGTGGAAGGATCAAATCCGTAAAGTCCACACAGCAAATTACCAAGGCCATGAAAATGGTTTCGGCAGCGAAGCTTCGTCGTGCGCAGCAGGCCATCACGCAGATGCGTCCTTATGCCAACAAGCTGAACGAAATGCTGACCAATATCCTTTCTACACTGGATGGGGATGCTACTACAACATTTGGTACGGAACGACCCGTTACCAACGCACTAGTTGTAGTGGTTACTTCTAATCGTGGATTGGCCGGTGCTTTTAATACGAATGTAATCAAAAGAGCAGTAGCCCTTATCGAAGAAAAGTACGCAACACAACGTGATAATGGCAGTCTGACCGTGATGTGCATTGGTAAAAAAGGGAATGATTTTTTCCGAAGACATTATTCCAGTGTAAAACGAATTGACGAATACGTAGAGGTCTTTAGTGATCTGAGTTTTGATAATATCGCGCTGATCTCACAGCAAATAATGAATGAGTTTGAAGCTGGAACTTATGATGCGGTAGAAGCTGTGTATGGACGTTTTAAAAACGCGGCTATGCAGTTTCCCGAAGCAGTACAGTTTTTACCTGTAGTAAAAGAAGAAACAGAAGAGGAGGAGAAGGAAGAGACCAAAGTCAAAGCGGATTATATTTTTGAACCAGATAAAGAAAGCTTACTGAAGCACCTGGTACCAAGTATTTTGCAGATGACTTTTCATAAATTTTTACTCGATACGCATGCTTCAGAGCACGGTGCACGAATGACCGCGATGGACAAAGCAACGGAAAATGCGGAGGACATGCTGAAAGATTTAAAAATTACTTACAACAAGGCACGTCAGGAAGCAATTACGAAAGAACTTTCGGAAATTGTGGGTGGAGCAGCGGCGCTGGAAAGTTAGAAATAGAATTAAAAATTTACACCCAATGGTGTTCAGGTACCGTAGAATTTATATTCTACGGTATTTTTTTGCTTATTTCTGAAAAGCTTTATGCAAAAAATAGTATTTTTTCAACCCAGAGATGATTTGGGAGTTATTCAATAAGAATTGTATTAATTAAATACTTATCTTTCCTGAAAATAATTTAGCTATAAACTCTTAGGAATGGCGATTAAATAGAGTGATGGAAAAAGAGGAAGCATAGTGTCTTAATTTATTTTATCAACATTCCTTACCTATCTATAGCAGCTAAAAAAGTTAACAATCATGAAGGCAGTTATCCCAGTAGCGGGCGCCGGTACCCGCCTCCGACCACATACGTATACGCAGCCCAAGCCATTGATTCCCGTAGCTGGGAAAGCGATTATATCCTTTATTATCGATCAGTTGATTGAGCAGGGGGTGACGGATTTTGTATTTATCATCGGTTATCTGGGAGAAAAAATTCAGCTCTATATCGAAAGAGAATATTCGACCATCTCCAAAGAATTTGTTGTACAACAGAGTAGGGAAGGGTCTGCCCACGCGATCTGGACCGCCCGTAAAGCCATTCAGGGATCAGACGATATTTTTATATTTTTTGGAGATACCATTGTAGATGTTAACCTGGGTATATTTTTAAATGCACCGACTTCCTGCGTAGGCATCAAGGAGGTAGACGATCCACGGGAGTTTGGTGTCGTAGAATTTGGCGAAGATGGTTTTATTAATAAAGTAATTGAAAAGCCAAAAATTCCCCGTTCTAACAAAGCGATGGTCGGACTCTACCGAATTAAAGAAGTAGATCAGTTGTTGTCCATCATTGACAAGCAGATCAAAAGCAAGTACCAGACGCACGGAGAATACCAACTCACCGACGCGCTTATGGGCTTAATCGAGCAGGGTGTTAAGATCAGCGGTGTGCCCGTTAATAACTGGTTCGATTGTGGAAAGAGCGAAGTGCTATTAGAAACCAATGCTATGCTCCTGGATAAAGAAGGATACGCTTCTTCTAATCTTCCACACTACGACAATACCATTATTATTCACCCGGTAAGTATCGGAAAAAATTGTAAAATTTCCAACTCTATTGTTGGTCCACACGTTACAATCGGTCACAACAGCCAAATCAATTACTCGATCGTCAAAGACTCGATTATCGGAAATTATGCTCGTATCGAAGAGGTCGTATTACAAAGCTCTTTGGTAGGCAGTGACGCTGCGATTAAGGGATTACGTCAGAGTCTGAATATTGGAGATAATACGGAGATTGATTTTAGTTAAGCATGTCTTTTGCATCCCGCACCTCAAAGTCCTAAAGGAAGTCCCACGCGCAGACACACTTCAGGGAACGTCCCTTAAAAAATCCCAACTCAGATTATTCTAAGTTGGGATTTTTTTGAAACACGTTGAAGCGAAGCCAATCTCCATCTATTCTTCCGTCTCATCAACAATCCCCGCCGTTTCGTTATCCACTAATACGCGACCACAATGCTCACAAGCAAGGATTTTCTTTTGTGACTGAATCTCTAATTGAATCTGTGGTGGAATTTTGTTAAAGCAACCTCCACAAGAATTTCTACCTACCGTTACTACGGCCAAACCATTTCGGTAAGCAGCACGAATTTTAGTGTAGGCTTTTAGCAATCTTGGTTCGATATGTTTCTTTGCCTTCTCAGACTTTTTCTTTAATTTTTCTTCTTCTTTGATGGTCTTTTCAATAATCTTTTCCAGCTCTACCTTTTTGGTAGCCAGTGTTTTATCTTTAGTTTCCAATCGTTCTTTAGCCGCCTGAAGCGTTTCTTTCTTACCATCAAGTAAGGTACTACTCTCGCGGATTTTCTTTTGTGACAACTGGATTTCTAACCGCTGCATTTCGATCTCCTTGGTTAAGGCATCATATTCACGATTATTCTTAACATTATCCATCTGTTTCTCATAACGTTCGATCAACGCTTCGGCCTCTTTGATATTGGCAGTGTGACGGGAAGCAGTAGATTCCATATCTTCTACGGCAGTCTGTAGTTTATCAATCCGTGTCTGAAGACCAGCAATTTCATCTTCCAGATCACTTACTTCCATGGGAAGTTCTCCTTTGAGGATCTCAATCTGATCAATCTCTGAGTCAATCTGTTGCAACTCGAAAAGATTCTTTAATTTTTCCTTTATGGTTAATTCCTTGGTGGCCATGATTAATTGTTTTTGTTGAATCGTTTAATTGCTGATTTGTTTAATCGTTGAGTACTGATACGTTGCTGTTTCAACGAACTCAATATTCTGACAAATCAACAAAAAATAAGTATTCAAACCAGATAGTTTACCGGGTTGGTATTGGTACTGGTCAAATAAACTGCAAAAGTACTAAATTTCTCGGTAATTATATCATATAATAGATTGCTGGTATACTGTTCGCTTTCATAATGGCCAATATCAGCGATTACGATCCGCTGGCCGGCGTCAAAAAACTCATGATACTTAAAATCAGCCGTTAAAAACAGGTCTGCGCCCTGTGCGATGGCCGCCGGAAGCAGAAAGCTACCCGATCCGCCACAGAGCGCTACCGTCTTCACTTTACGGTTGCGTAGCTTGGTATACCGGACACATTTTGCTTTCATCCGTTTTTTAATATGCTTAAGAAATTTGGATTCTTTGACTGGCGTCTCTAGCTCACCGATCATTCCGGAACCAATATCACTGCTTTTATTTTCTATCGGAAAAAGATCGTACGTAAGACCAGGTGCGACTTCTCCAAGGGCACGAAGAATCGCAGACTGTTGACCCGCCGCAAAGCTTATCTCTAATCGTACTTCCCCCAGACTATTTTTACCCGCGTTATTGCCCACGCCGATGCTGCTGTGACTGGAAAAAATACCACCTCCTGCATTGTACAATGCTTCTTTAATTTTTTGAGAATGAGTTGCTGGTGCAAAAACTTGTAATTTTTTGGAAAAGGATTTGGGAGCTAGAATCCGTGTATTGATCAACCCTAGCCGTTCCGCAATTTTACCGTTTACACCCTGGTGGTAAACGTTGTCCAGGTTGGTGTGAATAGCGTAGATAGCAATCTCGTATTGGATGGCTTTGATGATGACGCGCTCCACGTAATTTTTACCGTTCAGTTTTTTTAGCCCCCGAAAAACGATGGGGTGGTGCGCCACGATTACATTACAGTTTTTATCAATCGCCTCTTCGATCACCGCTTCAACGGAATCCAGACAAATCAGGACCCCGGTAATTTTTGTTTCGGGATCACCGACGATCAGGCCGGCGTTATCGTAAGATTCCTGGTAAGAAGCAGGAGCGATGGTTTCCAGATATTGGGTGAGTGCTTTTATTTTCATGAACGGTGAGGTTGGTGTTTTATGGAATGAAAGGTACGAAATTACGAGTAGAATTTAAATGTTTTTTAGTTGGGTGAGTAGCCAATTTCGATCATCGGTGGTGAGTGGATTGGCTTCTTTGATTGATGTTTCCAATTTTTCCTTTTGGACTTTGTCGTATGGTTTCACCTTGAGTAATTTTTTTGTTAAACGGATGATATTTTTAATGCCTTCTTTGTGGTAACCCATAATTTTTTTACGGGAAAGATAAGTACGCATGCTGCCAAGGAGAGATTCGAGGGCGTTGATTTCATCTTGTTGATAATAAATTTTTAGTAACATAATTTTGGCCCGCAGGTTGACGAGCATCTCATCGTGTTCATATTGTAAAAGGTAATTCATTGCTTTAGAAAAATCGCCTTTTGCATAATAAAATAGTGCAAAACTATAGTTGACAAAGCTTTCGCGATATTTATCTTCCAGATAAATCTGATTATCATCAATAAAATTTTCAACAACCTCATAATCATTGAGTTTCAATCCAATAACAACTACATTGTGAAAAGTCCAAGGTGAGACAAAATTATTGTCTAGAAAAATTTCTTTTTGAAAACCCTTTTGAAAAAGTTCAAATGCTTCTCGGATAAATTCATCTTTTCCTCGATTCATTTGTCCAATACAATGATTAAGCGCAATATGATAAATAGTCCCAAGTTCATCCGTAGGAAAAAGGTGATCAAACTTTTTAATGGCACCTTTTAGATTTTTAAAGTGGTCCGGATTCTCCTTTTCGAGATTGGTCTTATAGCCATAAAAGTAGATAGAGATGGCTGGAATTTCAAGTAAAGCAGGATTTTTAATAATCTCATTTATAATTTCGTCAATCAAACCAATTTTATACGTTGTATCATACAAAGAACGATAGGCGTGCATAAGACATCCCTGCCGCAACTGATCGGCAATAAAATAATGAGACAAACTTTCTGATACCTCCATCAGGTTTATCTTTTTGGTACGACTATATTTTACCCAATATTGATAACTTTCCATTTGAATTAGGTATTCTTTTTTCAAATAGTCCGTATTACGATGCGGTTGTAATTCGTGTAGGTGTAATAGTTGTTTATAATTTTTCAAATAGGCCTTTTCCAGCTTCCGATTGCGATAAAAGTCAGCCAGCGCCATTTTAGCTTTAATTTCGTCTTTTCTTAATTCCTGATAAATCACATATTCTTCCAGTGTCTTCATTCCAAAATAGACCAATTGCCGCATCTTGGCATCATCATAGCGCAACTCACCATACACTTCGTGAAAAATATCCGTTTTAGATAAAACATTGTTTTCCTGATACCGTTCGTTTTTTAACAGATATCCAAAGAGCAAAATGACGTCCTCTCTTTGATTACCAATAGGAGAAATGATCCATTTTCGCAGGTTCCGGATTTCTTTTTTGTTAAAAACCCTTAAAATTTCTATCAAACGACTGTTCATCATAGGGTTCAAATATAATTATTTTCAACAAAGTAGACTAATTTATTTATTGTTAGAAATGGTAAATGATTGGTTTTTAGTTAATTACAATGTAAACATTAATAGTATGCTAAAAAATATTACTCAACAAATGCGATTTTTTGTCTTTGTTTTAAGGTTGAATCATCTTCATATTTGTAGTGTAATCATTTTATACTATCAAAATCAACCATTTATTACATTTATGAAAAGTATCAAAAACATAAAATCTACTGCTCTCCAATCGCTCCTGGCGATGGCACTGGTTGTTATGTTTGCTTTCTCCGCTTCCGCACAATCTAAAATTGCCGGTTGGGAACGCATTTATACTTTTCCGGGAGAACAATTAGCCGAAGCAAAAGATGTAGTACAGACCCGCGATGAAGGTTTTGCCATCATCAGCCAGGATAATTCTAACCGTTTCCGGATTATTAAAACAGATCCAGACGGTGATATCATCTGGGAAAAGCGTTACGGTGGTTTGCCATTGGGTGATAATGTGAACGGGCGCAAAATAATTCAGACGCAAGATGGTGGATACGCTGTTTTAGCAAATTGTTCGAGTTGTGGAACAATTGATGGTACCCAAAACATCATCATTTTTCGACTGGATCGTTATGGGGAATCTATCTGGGAAACCATATTTGGATTGACCATGACGGATATAGATACTGGTGTAAGTATTAAGGAAACCAGTGACGGTGGATTTATTATCGGTGGTGTCGCATTAACGGTAGATAATCAAGAACAGTCTTACTTTAAAAAAATAGATGAGAACGGAGCGGATGTTTTTGAGGCTGCCTACGGAAATGATAGCCGTGAATTTATTCGTGATGTCGAAGAAACAGAAGATGGTTTTATCGCTACCGGATATCGAACAATGGCCGGAGATGAAGACTTATACCTGATTAAACTCAATACCGCAGGAGATTCACTTTGGTCCGTAGCTTATGGTAACGGTAGCCGAAATGAAGGACATGCAATTACCTTTACTTATGACGCCAACAACGAAGTAACTGGTTATATAGCAGCTGGTTTTACCGCTACTTTATCCAACGGAGACGATGTATACCTGGTACAGGTTAATACAAGTGGTGATGAAATATCTACAAAGGTTTTACCAGGGGGCACGCTTGCTGATCAGGCTTATGATATTCAGAATACTAGAGACGGAGGTTATATTTTAACCGGAATTACGGAACCAAGCGCGATTCAGTCTCATGCCTTACTAACAAAAATTGATGCGAATTTAGAAATAGAATGGACGGAAGATTTTGGAATTCAAACGGCAGGTTTTGCTGCATCTCAAGGATTGAGTGTACAGCCTACTAAAGACGGAGGATACGCGGTAGTCGGTTTTCAGTCTGATGCAAATGATTTCAACCAGACTTACAGTTACCTGCTTAAAACCAACAGTGAAGGACAGATATTTTCCAACTATCTTGAAGGACGGGTTTTTAACCAGTCTGACAACGAAGGTATCGAAGACTGGATTATTGCTGCCTATGAACAGGGTGGAGCAGGACGTAGCTTTTTTGCTACTTCTGAGGCAGATGGTACTTACGAAATGTTGTTGACCACCGGTTCTTATGATGTTTCGGTGATAACGCCCAATAATTACTGGGAGCCAACGATTGGCTTTTCTGTCAATATCGGTTTACCAAGATTGACACTGGATTTTCCAATCGCAGCTTCTGAAACAAGCTGTACCGATTTGGAAGTAGATATTTCTACGCCTTATCTGGTTCCGGGAAGTGCAAGCGTATATACTGTCCGTTACTGTAACCACGGAAATGAACTTGCTATTGGTGCTTTCGTAGATGTTAAGCTAGATGAAAATTTGATTGTATTGGGTAGTTCTATTCCTAATCAACAGGTAGGCGATATCTATCGGTTTGCAGTAGGCAATATTGATTTTGGTGACTGTGAAGAATTTACAATTGAAACTGTTTTACAAAATACGATAGAAGCACAGCAGACGCACTGCGTAGAAGCGGAAATATTTCCCAATACTATTTGTGAAGAAAATGATCCGGCGTGGGACGGTTCTAGTATCGGCGTGACCGCCATTTGTGATGAAACTGGCGTGCAGGATTCTGTCCGATTCCAGATACGCAATCAGGGAAATGATGATATGCAGAGCCCACTTGGGATTATTATTATCGAAGATATTGTAATGAGAGATCAACCTCAGCCAGGATTATTAAGCGCAGGAGAAGTATTTGACTTCGCCATTCCTGCGGAAGGTGCGACTTACCGAATCACGGCTGAGCAGGCTACAGGCCATCCCGGAGACAGCAGACCCACCGCAGCAATCGAAGGTTGCGGTGGATTCACTCCCGGCAATTATACCCGTTTTTCTGAAGACGATTACAACTACGCTAACGAGTTGGATTGTCAGGAAAACGTACCGAACCCATTAGGTAATTCAAAAAGAGGCTATCCCAAAGGCGCAGGCGATTCTTTATTAGTCGCTGGGAATGCTGACATGATTTATCACCTAAAATTCCAGAATACTGGACAAGACACGGCAATCAGGGTGGTGATTCGGGATACCATATCGTCTAATCTGGATCCGACAACGATCCGGCCTGGGGCGAGCAGTCACGACTACGATTTCGAAGTCTACGCTGGTGGTATCCTGAAATTCACTTTTGAAGATATTTTACTCCCCGGTAGCAGTACCGACGAAGCAGGTTCTCACATTTATGTGAAATACCGAATCTCCCAAAAACCGAACAACCAGGTAGGAACTCCGCTGGCCAATGGTACTGCTATCACTTTTGAATTTAATGAACCAGAAAGACTCATCGACTCCCTGAATTTTGTGGGAGGACTTGACTTCCTGGTTTCAACGGATCATATTTTTTATCCGGAACTGGAAGCGGTGAATGTTTTTCCGAATCCATTTTCTGAAGCAACTACTTTTGAATTAGTTACCACGGAGACTTTCCGTCAGTTACAGTTTACACTGTATGATGTAATGGGACGCGAAGTGAAGCGCATCAACTTTAGTGGTAACCGTTTCGAACTGCAAAGAACAGACTTGACCAACGGTATGTACATCTACCGCATTGAGTCTAATGGTAACTTGCTAAGCACTGGTAAGGTGATTACACAGTAAGGTGCTGACGACTGGGAGGTTTCCTTATAGTTACTTCTCGATCGTTTGAGTTTAATTGAAGAAATGTAGTCCGCTCCTTGTAAGGGATGAGGTATTAATATCCAACCCAAGAAACCCAATCTATTCAATCGCCATTCCTAAGCAATATTCATTTCCAAGAAAATTCCCTTTTAAAAAAATACTTTGACCGGCACGTATGTTTGTCTGCGGCCGGGTTACACGGAACTAAAACGCTGCTAACATAATTTGCTCCCTCACGCTAAAGACGTGGCAGATTCCGGGATCATTCCCGTATTTTTAACTGGTTTTGACCGCAGAGAAAGTGGAGTTAAAAGATCAACGTAGAAACAAGGCAATGCCTTGTTGCTACGTTGATCAATATGCCCAGTTATTTAGTGCCTTCGACACTAAATTTCTATGTATAAGATAACCGACTATGAATTCAACACAGGTTCTCTGTAGTCTTTTTTGAGTTTTCAAATACTTTAGAGAGCGATACCTATGGGTTCATTTTCATGAATTTTTGGATTTTTTTTTGTTAAAACACTTAAAATTTCAATAAATCGACGGTATTTTATAGGGTTTAAATGAGCTTATTTTAAACAAATCAGACTATTTTTTTTCACGTAGAACGTATTAATATGTTGGTAATTAAGGATTTATAAATTAATAATTTTTAGATAATTCAAAATATTACTCAACAAATGCCATTTTTTGTCTTTGTTTTAAGCTTGAATCATCCTCATATTTGTAGTGTAGACATTAACTACCATCGAATTCAACCATTTATTGAGGCGAAAGATACAGTGCAGACAGATGATGAAGGATTTGTAATTAATTTGATATTAACGTGAGATATTAATATAATAGTTTAAGATTTTATCCCAAAAATCGACGATTTGTTTTCATGAGATTATAGTAAAAATCGGACCACTGTCGGCAAAGCAGGTGGTCCGATTTTTTTTTGTCCACTAAGCTAAACTTTGCTGTTGGCTATTGGCTCCCCTAAAACGGGAAGAGATTAGTTGTTTTTTTAACGATCCTTAGTACCAACTTAGCTCTTAATTCGCACAACTTACTTAATGCTCATCCCTTAGGATTTAAAACCGGCGACATCATGCACCTAACGCTTATAATTATTGCGCTGCTCGTAACAGGCTTGATCTTATTAATCTTTCAGTATAACAAACTGAGGCAATTTAAGAATAAAGTCGAAGCAAGCTGGAGCAATATCGATACTCAGCTTAAACGACGTTATGCACTGCTGCCCGACCTTACACAAGCAGTAGCACCCTACACCAAATATGATAAAGCCGTTTTTAATAAAATCAATGCCGCACATAATCAAGCCACTTCCGCAGGCAATGTCCTCCATCAGGCTACCGCTGAAAAGCAACTTTCTCAATCTATTAAATCTCTTTTTGCCATTTCCGAAAATTATCCGGATTTAAAAACCAACGAAAATTTTCGAAATATTCAACAGGAACTGAGTGAGGTAGAGGATAAAATGCAATTAGGCAGACGCCATTATAATACGATTGTAAAAGGTAATAATAACTTTGTAAATGGGTTTCCCGGTCTGTTTGTTGCCAGATTGTTGGGTTTTGGAAAATATGATTTTTTTGAGATAGAGTAGTTGAAAAAATTCCGGAAAACCAAGGATCAATTAAACAATAAGTTATAAATTATACAGGTTTGGGTCGGTTAATTTGGTTCTAATCGAGGCGGTGAAAATTTTGAATTAAAAACCAATTAAACTACTTCCATTTAATCGCCATTTCTTATGTACAGTTTCTTATGGATTATCAACTAAAATCTTCGCGACTAAAAGTCATGGGCTATCTATTCTGGATAATCCTGTTGATCTTTTCTATACTGTTCTACGAAGAACGGGTGATTTTTATGGATGCCGCTTTTCAATTATTTGAAGTACTCAATTATGGCAGTTTTCAGATTTACGCCGCTCGATTTACCAGTGTAATCACCCAGGCGGCACCACTGTTATTTTCAAAACTCGGATTGCCACTTCATTGGTCACTTCTGTCTTACTCGATCAGTTTTATCGCAATGTATGGTTTTATTTATCACCTGATTGTTCGTTATTTAAAAAATGATCTATTGGGATGGGCGATGATTTTCTTTTTCTGCTTATTAGTCTTCGAAGGATTTTATTATCCGGTAGCGGAGCTAAAATTAGGGATTGCGTTCCTGCTATTATTTTTTGCTATCCTGTTAAAATATCCACAGCCCTCTTTACGAATATTATTGCTGTTGGGACTAATAACAATCCCGGTTTGTTTTACCCATCGATTGGTTTTTGCTTTTTACCTCTTTCTGGCTGTCTTTTTTTTATTGAGCAATAAAGCATTATTTAACAAGCAGTTTTTGGGTCTATTTCTTTTTGCAATAGGCGTAATTACTATTCAATCAAAATATTTTACCAATTGGTACGATCGAAGTAAGCAGGTAGAATTTTGGGATAATTACGAAAAATACTTTCCCAATTTTCACCAGATACCTTCTCATCAAACTTTCTTTGAAGAATGTTTACATCACTATTATTTTTTTCCAATTTTACTGATCGCAGCGTCACTGGGCTATCTTTTTCATTGTTTTAAAAAGCATGAAAAAATTGCTTCCCCCTTTTTAAAACTAGGTCTGATCCTTGGATTTTCAGTAAGTTATATTGTCCTTGTTCACCTTTCTGCTCCAATTACTTTTTATCGCTTTTATCACGAAACAAATTATTTACCTTTGAGCCTCGTCGTAACAATTCCTTTTTTATTTGACTTTATACCCGCTTACGGCGAACGCAAATCGCTCTTTTTTATTTTTGGTGTTATTCTGTTGATTCGATTAAATACGATTTGTTTCAATCATAAAGTTTATACCAAACGTCTTGCCTGGATGGAAGAAAAAATGGAAACTGGCCATCAATCAGGTCACCATAAAATAATTATTCCATCCGAAGAAGTACCTTTCAAGAAACATACGATGGACTGGGCTGCGTCCTATGAATCTCTTTTGTTATCCAGGTCTCGCAGACCCAACCAACCAGCCAGTCTTTTAATCACATCCAAAGACCACCAAAAACATGAGTGTGTCGAGGATAGAATGGATTGCTATATGACTACTTTCAAGACGCGCTTTTCTGGAGACTTTTTTCAGTCCGGTGTGTTCTCGTTACCGAACGAAAAATATATTTATTTACCAAAATAAAAAAAATCCCGTTTCAGCTAAAGGCGAAGCGGGATTTTGAATTTGATTCAACTTTAGCTAAAGGCAAAATTGAATTTCTAGTCTTGTGCTTTTAACAAAGTTCTGCTTCCGTGAAAGACGGTAGAAAAAATTTATTAGCAGCCCAGTGCTCTAGTGGAAATCAGTACTATAAAGTAGTATGAAAATTCAGCAAAGACGTAATTAATTTTATAAAATAAAGTTTTACAAAACTAGCTAATAGCCTTCTCTCTTTAAACAGGGAAAACTATTCCAAACCCCTCAAAAAAATGCTTTTTGAGCCAATTTGGTTGGTTATTATGTGACGCCAACTAGGTAGCTTTATTGTCATTTCGGCAAAATTTTATACTTAAAAAAGGCTTTTACTGTGACGGACCGCCGGATGCTAAAAGGCAATTTAATAGTATTTTAAATTTAAAATATATTACTGTTTTTTAGTTTTTATTATTAGCGAATTCAGTGCTACGAAAATAATTTCCGCATATCTACCTTTTCTTTAACGATCGCCTCTACCTTTTCCATCGGTACGCGTTCCTGCGTTAAGGTATCGCGATCACGGATCGTCACCGTTTGATCTTCCATACTGTCAAAATCAATCGTTACACAAAATGGAGTACCCACCGCATCCTGTCGACGGTATAGTTTACCGATACTACCCGTATCATCGTAGTGGGTATTAAAAGAAAAACTCAGATCTTTGTGCAGCTTCTTGGCTAATTCTACGATACCTGGTTCATTTTTCTTGAGTGGCAGCACCGCACATTTAACGGGAGCAATTGCCGGATTCAATTTCAGTACATCTCGCATATTGTCAGATCCTGGCACCTGTTCTTGCACCAACGCGTTACTCATCGTCGCTAAAAACATTCGATCCACCCCGATAGAAGTTTCGACTACATAGGGTACGTAGCTCTCCTTTGTCTCTGAATCAAAATACTGAATCTTGCGACCCGATAATTCCTGATGCTGCGACAAATCAAAATCTCCCCGAGAGTGAATACCTTCTAATTCTTTAAAACCAAAAGGAAAATCAAATTCGATATCTACCGCTGCCTTTGCGTAGTGCGCTAGATTATCGTGGTCGTGCCAACGTAATTTTTCCGCTGGATGCCCAAGATTTTTATGCCACTGCAAGCGTTTTTCTTTCCATTCATTGTACCATTCTTCCTGAGTTCCCGGCTTGATAAAAAACTGCATTTCCATTTGTTCAAATTCCCGCATCCGGAAAATAAACTGACGCGCTACAATTTCATTCCTGAAGGCTTTACCAATCTGTGCGATACCAAATGGTAATTTCTGTCGCGTCGTTTTTTGAACATTGCTAAAGTTGACAAAAATACCTTGTGCTGTTTCCGGTCGTAGATAGAGCTTACCTTCTTCTCCGGCAATATTTCCTAACTGCGTAGAAAACATCAGATTGAACTGACGCGCTTCTGTCCAGTTTTTTGAACCACTATCCGGACAAGCAATCTCGTATTCTTCGATCATCGCTTTAAGGTCGCCCATGTCTTCGTTGGTCATCGCCGTAGCCAAACGCTTGGCCGTGGCCGCGTGCTTTTCTGCATTGGCGAGTACCCGTGCGTTGGTTTTCCGAAATTCCGCTTCGTCAAAAGCATCCCCAAAACGTTTTTTTGCTTTGGTAACTTCCTTATTGATCTTTCCCTCGATCTTATCCATGTACCCCTCGATCAACTGATCCGCCCGGTATCTTTTATTAGAATCTTTATTGTCAATCAACGGATCGTTAAAAGCATCTACGTGACCAGAAGCTTTCCATACTTTCGGGTGCATAAAGATCGCCGAATCAATTCCGACAATATTATCATTCATCTGCACCATTGATTTCCACCAGTACTGCTTCAGGTTATTTTTTAATTCTACTCCGTAGGGACCATAATCATAAACCGCACTAAGTCCGTCATACACTTCACTAGATTGGTAAATAAATCCGTACTCCTTACAATGAGCTACTACTTTTTTAAATTCGTCTTGTCTATTCATTACTTAATTAGTTTTGAGTTGTAGGTTTTGAGTTTTTGAATTCACATGATCGCGGGCATTACAGAATCATCTTCAAATTTTATGGTTGTGTTTTTGCTACTTGCCTTCTTCCATCGCGATCGAGGGAAACAGTAGTCAGCAGCAAGCGGGCAAATAGTATTTTTAAAATTCCGATTTAAAATGAAACTTCACATCCGGATAATTTTCCTGTGCCATATTCAGTGCCCACGAAGACTCTGCGAGGAAGACCAGTTGTCCATCTTTATCCTTGGCCATATCCCGGCTACGGCGTTTTTTCATTTCCTTCAATTGTTCTTTATTGTCTGATTCCACCCAGCAGGCTTTGTGCAGCGCGACCGGTTCGTAATTACAGGAAGCACCGTATTCGTGTTTTAACCGATATTGAATTACTTCAAATTGCAGCGCTCCAACAGTACCGATGATCTTTCGGTTGTTTTCTGTTTTTGTAAAAAGCTGTGCGACCCCTTCGTCCATTAACTGGGTAAGCCCTTTGGCCAATTGCTTGGATTTTAACGGATCTGCATTATTGACGTACCGAAATTGTTCAGGTGAAAAACTAGGAATTCCTTTAAAGTTTAAGACCTCTCCTCCTGTAACGGAATCTCCGATTTTAAAGTTTCCACTATCGTATAATCCGATGATATCTCCCGGAAAAGCCTCTTCGACAACTTCTTTTCGGGCCGCCATAAAAGAAGTTGGATTAGAAAATTTCATTTTCTTTTGCTGGCGTACGTGCAGATAATTGGTATTTCGTTCGAATATGCCGGAGCAAACTCTTAGGAATGCAATCCGGTCACGGTGGCGAGGGTCGATGTTCGCGTGAATTTTAAAAACAAAACCAGAAAACTGATCTTCGTCGGGATGCACTATCCTTTCTTCCGTGGTACGTGGTAACGGCGACGGAGCAATTTCTACAAAACAATCCAACAACTCTTTTACACCAAAATTATTTACAGCACTACCAAAAAACACGGGTGAGATTTCACTATTCAAATAAGCGGACCGATCCAGTTCTGGATAAACCTCTGTTATCATATTTACCTCTTCCCGTAGCTCGATAGCTAATTTTTCTCCAACCAGTTCGTCCAAACGACTATCGGTTAAATCTGTGAATTCGATAATGTCCTCTTTGCTTTGTTTACCATGCGGCGCAAATAAATTGAGCTTTTTTTCGTATAAATTATAGACCCCTTTAAAGCGTTGTCCCATTCCGATGGGCCACGAAAGTGGGGTGACGTTGATGCCTAATTTTTGTTCTACCTCATCCAATAAATCAAAAGCCTCTTTTCCTTCTCGATCCAGTTTATTAATAAAAACGATAATCGGTGTTTTACGCATCCGGCAAACTTTGACCAGCTTTTCCGTTTGCGACTCTACTCCTTTAGCCACATCAATTACCACAATCACACTATCCACCGCCGTGAGCGTTCGGTAAGTATCTTCGGCAAAATCCTGGTGACCCGGTGTATCGAGAATATTAATTTTCTTATCACGATATTCGAAAGCCATCACCGAAGTAGCCACGGAGATTCCTCTCTGTCGCTCAATTTCCATGAAATCCGAAGTAGCACCTCGCTTGATTTTATTAGACTTTACAGCCCCGGCTACCTGAATTGCTCCTCCAAAAAGTAACAATTTTTCGGTCAGGGTTGTCTTACCAGCATCCGGGTGACTGACAATCCCAAATGTCCTCCGTTTTTCTATTTCTTTTTTATTACTCATTTTTGTAATTTCAGGGTGCAAAGTTAAGGAAATTTAAGAGGATTTGGCGAACAAACGGTAATTCTGCAACCTTGGACCGAGTTAATTGTCAATAATACTGTAAGTAGCATTTTAACGATTTCCTAAAATAATATTTTATCATAAATTCTAATATATTGTATAGGAAAATTACGTGTTTGTGCTTCCTCTTTTTACCTCCAACTTCCTCAAAAAAAATTATGAAAATTTTCTACCTCGCTTTTCTAGTATGTTGTACCTTTTCTCTCTCTGCCCAGTATACCGCTTCGGGTAACCTGAAAAATGATCAGGGTGAAATGGTAGAATTTGCCAATATCGTGCTCTACGAAGTAACCGGAGACAAACTTGTTAAAGGAGTCGTCACGGATGCGGACGGAAATTTTAAAATAGAAAAAATTAATTCCGGTAATTTCTACCTGAAGGCCATGATGCTTGGCTATACCGATTTTCAGTCCGAAGCATTTACGCTTGACGAAAGTAAAACAAGTCACACGCTTGATATGGTGCTTGCATCAGAAGCAACGATGCTGGATGCGGTGGAGGTAGTCGCTAAGGTTCCGCTACTGGAACAACGGGCCGATCGAATGGTGGTTAATGTGGCAAAAAGTTTGACCAGTGTCAATGGTAGTTTGATGGAGGTGATGAAAAAAGTACCGGGGATGCTCGTCGTCAATGGTAAACTGAGTATGGCAGGGAATAGTAATCCCACGATTTTAATTGATGGTAGAACGACGCAATACATGGATATTCAGTCGATGCTGCGCGAGATGCCCGCCGATAATATTGAACGGATCGAAGTGATTCATCAGCCGGGCGCTGAATTTGAAGCAAGCGGAAATGGACCGATTATCAACATCATTCTAAAGAAAAATAAATTATACGGTACCAACGGTTCGGTACAATTTGGATTTGGGAAAGCAGACCGCTGGCGTTATAATGGTGGCGTTAATCTAAATGTCCGTCAGGGAAAACTCAACTTTACGGGAGGTGCCGGTTATAGCTATAATGCCTTTGAGGAGGGACTACGGGTGGATCGGGTACAAGATGGCAATCGTTTTATTTCCGATAACCAAACGCCTTTTGATCCTAAAACTTACCGGGCTAATGTGGGCGTAGATTATTATTTAACAAAAAAACATACAGTTGGTGTAGGCTTTCGAACAACCGGATCAACCAACGACCGAATCAACACCAACTTAACTTCCATTGACTACGCAGATGGCAGTCCTTCTACTTTACTGGCAACCGACAACGATTTGACCCGTAACTGGAATTATAATCGTGTCAACGCTTACTACGCCTGGGAGGTGGATACATTGGGACAAAAACTGGAAATCGACGGAAATTTTGCGACCTTTAGCCGGGATGCTACCAGCCTTGTTAAGACTACTAACAAAACGGGTGACAATGTGAATTTTTCGGATGTAAAAAACGAGCAACCGGGAGATACCAAAATTTATACTTTTAAAGTAGACTATACCAAACCACTTTCAAAGGAGATTCAATTACAGTTTGGTGCAAAATTTAGTCGGGCCGATCTGGACAACGATTTACAGTCTTTTTATTTTGAAGACAATATATGGAAGAATAATATTTTTCAATCCAATCATTATTTATTTGAAGAAGACATAGCGGGTGTTTATGCTAAATTGAGTTTTTCGGTAGGTAAATGGGAAGGTACCGCCGGATTGCGTTACGAGGATAGCCGCTCGGAAGGTTACTCGATTACGCTGGATTCTACCAATACCCGTAATATTAAAAAACTGTTTCCAAGTGCTAGTCTTTCCCGTAACCTGACCGAACAACTAGCGCTGTCAGTGGCCTATAGTTACCGGATTGAAAGACCTCAGTTTCATTCCTTAAATCCATTTGTACGGTATATGGATCCGTTTACTTTAGAAAGAGGAAACCCGTTGTTGCGTCCCGAATTAGCACATAGCACCAAGTTAAGTCTGGCCTTTGAGAATCAGCCTTTCTTTAGTTTGGAATATGTAAAAAACAATAATATTATTTCGTTGGTCACTCAACAAAATGCACAAAATCAAACGGAAGCATTTGATGACAATCTGGATTCTTATAGAAAAATTGGTGGTAGCTTATTCTTTCCACTCAGTTTTATTCCTGGCCTGGATGGTTACGGAGGTTTTATGTTATTTAACGAAGAATATAAAGATGCTACCCGTGGAGGAAATGCCTTCAATTCTAACCGTTGGAATTTTACCAGTTTTCTACAAGCCAACTTTAAACTGCCCGGCGAGATTAGAGCAGAGATTAGTGGTTGGTATACTGGCGGTGGTTTGGATGGCATCATCGAGTATGAACCGATGTACGGGGTGAGTGCAGGTCTGCAGCGTAGTTTCCTGGATAAAAAACTGAATGTGTCCTTGAGTTTTGATGATATTGTTAACCGTTTTTTTTATGGAAACCTGACTTACGATGATCTGAACGCGGACATTGTTAGTACGTGGAATAATAAAATTGTGAGTATGCGGGTGACCTATAAATTTGGTAATCAGTTTATGCAAAAGAAAAAAGGTCGACGGAATAGTGCACAGGAAGAGGTGAATCGGGCGAAGGAGGATAACTAATGCCTCATCCCGTAAGTAAATGGTAAGCTATGCGACGTTATTTTTAGTCTGGTTGAGGCAGGAAATCCGGAGCTATGCCGTAGCATAGTGAGGAATTTTCTAACGAAA
>ENA-ORXT01000601-ORXT01000601.1-marine-metagenome-genome-assembly--contig:-NODE-601-length-55436-cov-19.844108_pt1 | contig 55436 bp, 61 predicted proteins | sample MGYA00237868_ERZ511482 | MGnify/ENA metagenome assembly ERZ511482 | reverse complement strand
GTAGACGCGCGGGATTCAAAATCCCGTTCCTTTGGAGTGTCGGTTCGATTCCGACCAGCCGTACCATTATGCTCCTGATATCCAATCCGGTAAGGTTTCTGCCTTTAAAATATCCTCCACGCTCGGGCGTTTTCGGATGATTGCGAACTTGTCGCCTTTCACTAATACTTCTGGCACGAGGGGGCGTGTGTTGTATTGGCTGGATTGTGACGCGCCGTAGGCCCCTGCCGAATGCATGACCAGCAAGTCACCGCTTTGCATTTCAGGTAAGGTGCGGCGTTTGGCAAATGTATCTCCGCTCTCGCAGATCGGCCCGACGACATCGTAGAGCATTTCTCTCAAGCTCGGACCCGGCGCTTTGACGGGTTCCATATCATGAAATGCATCGTAAAGCGCGGGGCGGATGAGGTCGTTCATTGCCGCGTCTACTATGAGGAAATTACGATCTTCGCCGTCTTTCACGTAAAGCACTTCGGTCAGCAAAACACCTGCATTCCCGGCAATCATTCGGCCGGGTTCAAAAATCATTTCTACGTCTAAATCGGCCGTCAGGCGTTTAACAAGCTCTCCGTAAGCGGAGGGCAGAGGCGGGGCGGGGGTGTTGTCGCCATAAGGAATGCCGAGACCGCCGCCAATATCGAAACTCTCGATCGTGTGTCCTGATGCGCGCAAGCGCTTTATGAGGGCGCCGACTTTATTGATGGCGGCTTCAAATGGGGCAAGGCTGTCGATTTGGCTTCCGATATGGACATCAACGCCCACGATATTAATGCCGGGAAGCGCGGCGGCGTCTTGGTAAGCGGTTTCTGCGTGAGACCACGCGACACCAAATTTATTCTCGGCTTTACCAGTCGAGATTTTCTCATGACCGCCAGCAGTGACGTCTGGGTTCACTCTAAAGGCTACTGGAGCTTGAACGCCCATGTCCAGTGCAACCTCATTCAGCGCTAAAAGCTCGGGTTCAGATTCGACATTAAACACGCGAATGCCGGCCTCGAGACCGGCTCGCATTTCGGTCCGTGTTTTTCCAACACCTGAAAAAACAATTTTCGCCGGAACAATACCGGCCACGAGCGCCCGTTGCAGTTCACCGCCGCTAACGACATCTGCTCCTGCGCCGAGTTTGGCTAGGGTTGCAAGCACGGCAATATTAGAATTGGCTTTCACGGAATAGGCAACAAGAACTTTGCGCCCTTTAAAGGCATCGTCGAAGACTTTATAATGACGTTCAAATGTGGCGGTGGAATAAACGTAGCAAGGCGTTCCAACAGCGTCGGCTATATCGCGAAGCGGCACGCCTTCGGCGTACATTTCGCCGTTTTCAAATGTAAAATGACGCATGGGATCAGTAAGGGCTTCTAGGGCCGTCATCCTCAGCTTCTGGGAAATCATTAGGAATTTTAGGGTTGTCGGCCGGCTGTTCGACTTTTGGCTTATCTTTATCGCCCCAAAGAGGCGGCGGCGTTTTCAGGCTGCCGCGCACACCGCAGCCTGCAAGAACAAAGCTCGTGATGACGGCGAGGGCAATGGGACGTAAGCGCATAACATATCCTTTGGTCTGTCTCTTTTTAACACATGTGTACGTTTCGTCGAGTCACTAAAGCGGTGATTTAACATGCTTGCAATGAAGGTGCAAAATAGTAGAGTTTGGTATGAAGAAATATATATTATTGGTTTCCACGAGTCTCTGTTTAATGGGGTGTCAGGCTGGCACTCAAGCGAGTTCGACCTCGCTTGAATCTAAAACGGTTTCGCCCGAGGCTTATCCTTCTCAGATAAGTTCCGATCTTGCAGACCGGTTTTCGCGTCTCGCTATGGACTGCGCGCATCGTGAATATCCCAACAAAGTCTCCCGCACGATGGACAGCGACGCCGATGTGGCTCCGCCGCGCGAATTATTTCCTGTCTTTTATGGCTGTTTCGATTGGCATTCGTCTGTGCATGGGCATTGGCTCTTAGTGAGAATGCTTAATGTCGGTCCCCAGGATGCATCGTGGCGGGACGAGGCGATTGCCGTCTTGGATACGAGTTTTACGGGTGACAATATTGCAGGAGAGGTCGCGAATTTTGCGCGTCCTGCGCGGGGATCGTGGGAGCGGCCATATGGTCTTGCCTGGTTCTTGCAGCTCACGACAGAACTCCGCGAGTGGGACGACCCAAAAGCGGATGAATGGTTGGCCGCTTTGGAGCCGCTTGAAGACGACATTGCGCAGAGCCTGAAGGACTGGCTCCCCAAACTGGCTTACCCGATACGGCTGGGGACGCACAATCAGTCTGCGTTTGCATTCGGCTTGATGCTCGATTGGGCGCGGGTCTCGGGCGATACCGAGATGGAACAATTAATTATTCAGCGTTCAAAAGCCTTTCATTTAAAAGATGTAAATTGCCCGCTCGTCTACGAGCCCAGCGGCGAAGATTTCCTCTCTCCATGTCTTATGGAAGCGGACCTGATGCGGCGCATGATGAGCGAGAGCGAGTTTTCAGATTGGCTCACAGGATTTCTCCCGAGCATACCCACAGACGGGTCGAGTGATTGGCTCGCGCCGGGTATTGTTAAAGATGCTAGCGACGGCAAGCTCGTGCATCTGGACGGGGTGAATTCCTCACGCGCGTGGAACCTTTATAACATTGCGCGATCCTTACCTGAAGGGGATGCGCGCAAGGCGTCCCTAGTGGCAGCGGCTAAAGTTCATGCCGACACAGGCGTTGCGGCAGTGTCGGATGAGCATTATTCCGGCTCTCACTGGCTCGCGAGTTTTGCGACATATCTCATGACTGATAGAGGAGCGCCTTAATGAGTGCACCAGCTTGGGCTTTACTCGGTGTTGCCTTCGGTTCGTTGCTGTCTGGAATTGTAAATTATCTCTTGCAAAAAAGCCGCTTTAATCACGAGAAAAATATGTTTCTTTTGAACCATCAAAGCACTGAGATGGTGAAAGAGATAATGGACGAAATGCTCAATCACCGTAGTTATACGGACCGCAGGTTTGCGGCTTTGAAGAAACCGATTGGCGGATACTCCGATGACGCAATTCGGCAGCTCCTACACGAATTAAATGCCAAGAAAGTTAACCGGGACGACGATGAATGGTGGTGCTTAGTCTCCCGTGAAGAGGAGCGTATTCAGTACCTGCGCGAGAAAAAAGCAAAGGCAGCGAAAGACACATGAGTCTGCGCATCACTCCCACAATCGAAAGTCCCTGCAAATTAATTTGCGAAATGGATTTATCATCCGAGCTTTGTAAGGGCTGTGGCCGCAAGCGTGAAGAGATTGCACGCTGGACGCGATATTCGGACGAAGAGAGACGGGAGATTATGGACGAACTTGAAGCACGTCTAAAGCCTTAACCTAATACCTTCGTCCACCGCTTCACCTGCTTCTCCACTTCACTCGGCGCAGTTCCGCCATATGAAACGCGGCTACTAGCGGAGGCGAGGGGGGAGAGGACGGTGTAGACATCATCCGTAATTTTTGGCTCGACGCTTTGCATGTCTTTTAGATCAAGCGCGTCGAGGGTTTTGCCTTGTTTTTCCGCCATGGCGACAATAGTGCCTGTTATGTGATGGGCGTCGCGGAAAGGCATATTGATTTTCCGAACGAGCCAGTCCGCAAGGTCAGTCGCGGTGGAATAGGCTGCACCCGCTGCGGAGGCCAAAACATCTTTGTTAGGTGTCATATCTGCGACCATTCCGGCCATGGCCGCAAGGGCGACGTCAAGAGCTTCGAAGGCATCGAAGACGGGTTCTTTATCTTCCTGCATGTCTTTGGAATATGCGAGTGGGAGGCCTTTCATCACGATGGTCAGAGCAATGAGCGCGCCGGAGATACGGCCGACCTTGGCCCGCACAAGTTCGGCAGCGTCCGGATTGCGCTTTTGCGGCATGATGGAGCTACCTGTTGTGAAAGTGTCGGAGAGCTTGATGAACTGGAATTGCGCGCTAGTCCAAATGACAATTTCCTCAGAAAGACGCGAGAGGTGCGTCGCGCAAATTGTGGCACAAGAGAGCGCTTCGAGCGCGAAATCTCGGGCCGACACCGCGTCGAGCGAATTGGCCATAGGGTTATCAAAGCCAAGGGACTTTGCGGTGGCGTCACGGTCAATTGGATAGGGCGTGCCTGCGAGCGCCGCTGCGCCCAACGGGCTTTCGTTCATCCGTTTGCGCGCATCTGAAAAGCGCGCACGGTCACGGGTGAACATTTCCAGATAGGCGAGCATGTGATGGCCAAAGGTCACGGGCTGCGCGGATTGTAAGTGCGTAAAGCCGGGCATGATGGTGTCCGTGTTTTCAGCGGCCTGACCCAGTAGGGCTTTTTGGAGCGTGCCAAGCTGCACATCAAATTGGTCGAGATAGTCCCTGACCCAAAGCCGGAAATCCGTAGCCACTTGGTCATTGCGTGAACGTCCTGTATGGAGCCGTCCGGCCGCGTCGCCGATTTTATCCCTTAGGCGCGCTTCGATATTCAGATGAATATCTTCAAGTTCCTGCGAGAACGGGAATGTGCCCGCGCGCAGCTCGCTGAGAATTTCATCAAGCCCCGCATCGATTGCGGCAAAGTCACCCGTTGTAATAATGCCTTGGGCTGCCAACATAGCAGCGTGGGCTTTAGAGCCGCGAATATCCTGCTCAGCGAGGCGCTGGTCAAAATCAATAGAGACATTGATGGCTTGCATCAGCGCGCCGGGTTCAGAGCTAAAACGGCCGCCCCACATTTTTTGGCCCTTGCTGGGTGTATCAGACGAGTTACTCATGGCGACCTCAAAATTCTTTAGCGTTTCGACCGCAATACGGGTCATGATCTTTGGGGGCCTTTTAGCCTTACTTTTTGTCTTTGTGCAATCCTGCCAGTCCCCGAGACTGGGTTTAGACAGTTATGCTAAAGGGAGTATGAAGAAATTAATAGTGTTGCCGACGCCGCCCGCCCAGCCAAATATGAAATTTACGGGCCCGGGCGGAGCGAGTGTGACTCTCGCAGATTTCAAAGGCCGGACCATCTTATTGAACGTGTGGGCGACATGGTGCGCGCCGTGTATCAAGGAAATGCCAACCTTGGACGCCTTGCAAAAAGAACTTGGGAGCGACAAATTTCAAGTTGTAACGGTGAGCCTAGACCGTACACAGGAAGAGGCAGAACTTTGGTTTAGACAAAACGGCATTGAAAATCTGACTGCTTATCATGACGGCAGTTTTGCACTGTCCTCCAAACTTGAAGTGCGCGGCCTACCAATTAGTGTTATCTATGATAAGAATGGGTTGGAAAAAGCGCGAGTGGCCGGTGACGCCGATTGGGCAAGCGTCGAAGCGCTGACGTTCGTAAGCGCAATCACGGAGTAGACATGGATTTTGGTCTCAAAGGTAAAAATGCGCTCGTCACAGGATCGAGCCGAGGTCTTGGGTTTGCCGTGGCGAATGAGCTCGCGCAAGAAGGCGCGAATGTCCTTATATGCGGACGGACCCAAGACAGTGTTGCGGCGGCTAAGGTCGAGCTCTTAAAACACGGAGGCAAGGTTGTGGCTGTGGAAGCAGACATTTCTTCCCCTGAGGGAATTGATCATGTGCTCACAATGGTAGACGCAGCTTTAGGCGGCGTAGATATTCTTTGTATGAGCACAGGAGGCCCGCCGCCGGGGAACTTTAAAGATCTCGAAGTTGAAGCCTTTACCCAAAGCGCGAATGACTTAATCGAGAGTTTGGTAAGACTGATTAAAGGGGTTGTGCCGGAAATGCAGGATAATAAATGGGGGCGCATCATGGCGGTGACGTCAATCTCTGCGGCGCAGCCTGTCGATAACCTAATACTCTCTAATACGATGCGGGCCGGAATCACAAGCTTGATGAAATCTTGCGCGAATGAATATGCGCGTGACGGAATTACATTTAATTGCCTCATGCCGGGTTACACCAACACCCAGCGCATGGCAGCGGTTCTGGACGCGGCGGCCCGTGCCAAAGGTATTTCAATTCAGGAGGCCCAGGCCAATATTTCTACGGATGTCCCTGCTATGCGTATGGGTGAGCCAGAGGAGTTTGCCGCCCTAGCCGCATTCCTCGCTTCCGAGCGTGCGGGCTATATCAACGGCACATCTATTCCAGTTGATGGGGGCTGGATAAAAGGGATTTAAATGCAAGTCTTTAGTCGGCCGAATACAAGGCTTGCGCTTTCGATTTATGGATAGAAAGTGAAAGTTTTGTACGGATGGCCAAAGCCTGAACAGAGTTTCACTTGTAAATTAGCATGCAATCCCACAGCCTTGTTGGTGCTTGGAGGGGCCTTAACTTTGGAGGCCTAGATGCCTAAATTATCACTGACGACTTTAATCGTACTTACCACCGCTTTTGCGGGAACCGGCACCGCTTTCGCGCAGGATACGGACTGGACAACGGAGCCGGAAATGGCTGTTAATCACTTTGTGACTGCCGATGCGGATGCGAGTGGAACGCTGACACTCGAAGAGTTTCAAGTCTATGCGGTCTCACAAGCCGAAGCCGGAGACGTTGACTATGCGGATCTAACCGCGTCAGGTGAATATGCCCAATATTTCGCTGCAAAAGATTCGGATGCGGATGGATATGTATCCGAAGCTGAACTTGCGCCAGTCATAAGCGAAGACATTATTCCGGATCCAAACATAATAGATAATCCAGATATGATTGAGGAATAGGGCTGACTCATTTGAATTTATAAACGAGGCCGCGCTTGGGCGCGGTCTTTTTATTGCGCGGCGACGGCCATGTCTGGGGCCGCGTTTTCTATGATGTCTTTGATAATGACTTCAAGGTTAGTTTTGAATTCATCATATGATTTATTAGGTTTTAGCGTGGCAGTGTTTACATAAAGCTCGCGATTAATTTCAATCTGTAAAACCTCAACTCCATTGTTCGGACGTCCATAATGAGATGTTACATACCCACCGGCATAAGGATGGTTTCTGGCTACATTGTAGCCGCGCTGAATGAAGCTTTTTTCAATACGGTCAATTGTCTCAGCGCGACAGGAGACGCCGTATCTGTCCCCCAAAATAATATCCGGACGTCGTTGTCCGGAGATAGAAAACCCGGGCATGGAATGGCAATCGATTAAGAGAGCCGATCCGGCGGTAGATTTGGCCGTTGCTATCAAACTCCGGACTTGATCGTGATAAGGGTGATATAGGGCTTGAAGTCTTTGCTGGGCAATGTCCTGGCTTAGCGGCGAGAGGTACATATCTTGTCCCTGTGCAATAACTGTCGGGACAACGCCAAGGCCTATTTCTGCACGCGCGGAGGACCGCGCGCCGTGGGGGAGCCACTCTGACGGCACTTCATCTTCTGCGCGGTTCACATCTACAAAACAGCGTGGGAAACACGCACTCAGCAAGGGCGCGCCGTAGCGTGTGGCCGGGGCAAATAAGCGGTCTATGAAAATATCTTCATTTTTTCGTAGCTTGGATAAAGACAGGCGACAGGTTTTTACAAATGACTTTGGATAAATTTGGCCTGAATGCGGGGAGGCGAAAATAACACCGCCGTTCCAATATTCAGGGCGTTTCAGGATAAAAGCAGGGGACATAGCTTTTAGGATTGCTGCTTCGTTATGAGCGCGGCGCCTCAGCATACCAAATGGCTCTGCAATGCATTTGATGATAATTTCGCTGGCTGGTTAGAAAAAGTTAACGCTGCTGCGCTAGTTACATCCAACTTGGCGGGAATCATGCAGGTGGGGTTGGACGGTCGCTTCATGCGTGCCAATATAGTTCAGCTAAGGCCTCGTGGCCAGAGATATGCGGTGCAGCTTTGTTTGTGCCAGGTAAGAGGATAGACATGGCAACGATATTATACGCGGAAGACGACGATGCGATGCGCAATTTCTTTGAAAAAGCGCTTGAAAAAGCCGGTCACCATGTGATTGCCTGTGCTGACGGTGAAAAAGCTCTGCGTGCGCTTAAATTTGCTGATGGCGCTTTTGATATGCTTCTGACGGATATTATGATGCCTGGCGTTGACGGTATTGAGCTCGCTAAACAGGCGGAAACGCTGTCTCCCGGTATTAAAATCATGTTTATTACAGGCTTTGCCGCTGTTGCGATGAACGATCCAAAAGCTGCTGCGGATGCCACCGTCCTGTCTAAACCCGTCCATTTACGTCAACTTGTGAATGAAGTTGACAAATTGATTGCGGCTTAAACTGTAATCCGAGCCTTTTAGGGTTGATTAGGCTGCTTCACGGCTATATATCCCCCACTTCCTGAGGATAACCTGTAGGTTTGCGCGATTAGCTCAGCGGGAGAGCACTACATTGACATTGTAGGGGTCACTGGTTCAATCCCAGTATCGCGCACCATCCTCCGCCCCTCATTAAATAAGCGCAAATATTCGACAGCTCTTCTAGTATCTGTCCCCCTATGATCGCCAACCTAAATTTACAGCCGCCATAACAGCATATGCCTTGCGCGGTAGCACTTATGCTTCTACTTAATTCTTTATGACCTTTCTCAGACACTTGGCAGGCGTAGCGGCGTATTTTTCGCTTGCCGCGACGGGGCTAGCGGCGCCGTTAGAGCGGGTTTGCGATGATATTGAACACTGTATCTATATTCTGGAAAAACACGCGCCTGACAGTTTTGACTATGAGGTGCTGCACAAAGAGTTTTTGGACTTCGGGTCTAAATCTACCGGGGCCTTGGTTGAGGTTGCCGCTTGGATGGACGATCCTAAAAGTTCTTATGCGCTGGAAATGTTATCCCGAGGTGGATTTCGGCTGAGTCCAGCGGCGCAGAGAGATTTGATAGAGGTGTGGCCGCGTGAAAACGTGAAGGCCCATGCCAAAGTTTTAGGTCGCATGGCGTCACCACGTGTACGCGCGGCTGCGATCGACACACTGGATCATGCCGATCCCGCAGTACGAGAGCAATCGCGGCATTTATTATCCCAAGTCGCGAAAGCGCGCTTTAAATTTCCAATGCGGCAAGGGGATTATTCCAAGCTTTTGGGCGCTGCGCTCGATGAGCCTCATCCTGCGCTTATCGCCTTGCTGGAAACATACCCTCCGGCTCAATTACGGCCGGCCTATGCACGCCTTTTACGATCGGGCGACGCGGCAACGACTATCGCTGTTTACGAAAAATTCTACCAAGTAGATAAGGCCAACGCTCTAAAGACTATGGTTGGCGTGATACAAGATTTAGACGATGATGAGTTTGAGGCAGCGCTGGCGCTCTCAGAAATGCTCCAACAGCGAAATAAAAAAAGACCAGATCAGTTTTACTTAAAATTTGCAAAAGATTTAACGGAGGACACTGAGCTAGGTCTTGCGGGACGTGCTGTTGGGTATGATGCCTTGATGAATTCACAGCAAATAATTGCGAAGAATAAAATGCCTGCGCTTCTCCTCCCTGATACAGAGTTGAACCGCAGTGTATTCCGCTATGTTGTCTCTGCTGCAGCTCCGCGCGAGAGCTATCGCAATTATCTCGGGGCGCTGACATCTAAAAGTGCTGATCCTTACATTGCCGCTCTGAGTGCCGCCTATGGTAAGAATCTAGATCCTATATTTATTACTAAGTTGGGTAGGTTCGAAACGCGTAAGGCAAAAGCTCTTGTGGAAAAATCTTTAAAAAGCCCTTTTGATTATCGCGTGATTTCAGCGGGCGGGCTCGCGGCCGCGCAGCAAAAGCAAATGCTGTTGCGTCCGCAAATTGCTAAGTTTAAATCCAGCCATCCGATTTCATCGGTACGGCTTGCGACAGGATTGGCGCTTAAACAATTTGCAGCGCCGTCCAAGATCAGCTCTGCCGAGCGACTTTATTTGTCCGTCTCTAACATGACTTTGGGGGGCGTGAATAAGGGTGAAGCTTATTGCAAAGTGGAGAGTGTGGACTTCAAGTCACTTTCCCGGAATATGCCCTTCTTTGAAGGCGGCAAACTTGGGGATGACATCCCTGCATCCCGAAGTTATTTAAGGTCTTCGGCAGAGCTTAAATCCGGATGGCTGGCAGGGTATCACGGCACGCAGTTTGGTGGCGGCTTGCTCTATTATGATTATGATACGAAGAGGCCGCAAACATTGCTAAGCGAAAATGTTTTAGCAATTATTCCAATACAAGCCGTTCCGCTTGGCCGGTATCCAACATCTTTTTGGGTCATTACGGACGGACTGGATGGGGCTTCGTCAGTAGGCGGTCTTTATCGAGCGTTGCAGCGTGGCGATGAGTTTCAAATGCAATTACATGCCGTATTGCCCGGGCGTGCAAGCCGTATCGCAATTAACTCTAACAATAGTATTGCTATGGATTTTGTTGACCGGGATGAAATGAAACGCAAGCCAAAGACAAAAGACAAGTATAGCTATAATCCCCCGCTTCTTTTGGGTGCAAATGGTAGTATTAGTCGTCTCTGCAGACGTGGAGCTACACAACAGGCAGATTCAACTCCATGATTGGTTTTTAATGAGTTATTCCGAAGCTAAGGCGCTCAAAGCGCTTAAAAAAGTACGTGATCCAAAATCAGGGCGGGATATTGTTGCGGCGGGAATGCTGGGTGATTTGTCGTTCGAAGACGGGACCCTGCGCGCAATCCTTTTAATTAATCCGGCCGAGGCTAAGCAATATGATGCGGTTCGTTTGATCACGCAGGATGCGCTTTCGCGTGTAGACGGTGTTGAGAAAGCATCGGTTTTGATGACCGCGCACAAAGCTGCGCCGAGCTTGAAGCCTGCCGCTAAAAAACCTGTGCGACCCCATCAAGCGAGACGGCCTGAAGGCTATCAAGGGGATGGCCAGATAGACATCGTTCTTGCTGTAAGCTCCGCTAAAGGCGGGGTCGGTAAATCAACGGTTGCCGTAAATGTTGCTGTGGCGCTGGCCAAGCAAGGCAAAGCGGTAGGGCTACTCGACGCCGATATTCACGGCCCAAGCGCGCCGACATTGCTCGGCCTACAAGGCGAAATGGCGATGACCGAAAAGGCGCATGGACGGACGCTCATCAAACCGTTTGAGGCTCACGGAATTAAAGCTATGTCTATTGGGTTTATGACTAAAAACGACGGACCCATTGTTTGGCGCGGACCAATGGTGCAGGGCGCGATTTCAAAAATGCTATGGGACGTGAATTGGGGCAAGCTGGACTATTTAATTATTGATATGCCTCCGGGCACTGGCGACGCGCAGCTTGGCCTTGCGCAAGACATTAAACCCGCTGGTGCTGTCATAGTCTCTACGCCGCAAGACCTCGCATTGCTTGACGCGCGTAAAGGCGTGCAGATGTTCGAGAAGGTCAACATACCTATTATTGGCCTTGTCGAAAACATGAGTATTTTTGTTTGCCCGCATTGCGATACACCTAGCCATATATTCGGCGACGGAGGCGCTAAAGCGGAAGCTGAAAAAATGGGCGTACCGTTTTTAGGGGCTGCGCCGCTTCATCTGTCTATTCGAGAGAGCGGCGATAATGGAGTGCCTGTAGCGGCGGGAGGCACGCCTCAAGGGGACTTATTTTTGACTATTGCAGCCGCGCTTGATGAGGTGGTTTCGAAAGGTTCATGACATTAGAGTTGACCAATAAGCAGGCCCGCCATCTGCTTATTCAATCGCATGGATTATCACGACCACCAACAGGCCCACTCTCAACACATGCCTTTGATACAAAAATTATAGGCAAGAAAGAAATGTGGGCGAGGCCCCCTCACAAACGCGCTCTAGATTATTTATGATACACGGGAGAACTGGCGACCTGTCACCGGGGAAATTTTACAAAATACTATAATCTAACGGAGCGCGTTATTCCGGAGCAGCACCCTGTCTGCGAATTAAATAATTCGGAGCAATTAGATTGGCTCTGCTCTGAATCTTTGAGCCGATTATCATTTGCCACTAAAGGCGAGTTGAAAAATTTCTGGGATGCGGCGAGCGCTGCTGAAATATTTAATTGGCTTGAGATGTCTGACGTGAGGTCTATCGGTGTACAAGGCGCCGATGGAACGATTACGCTGTGTCATGCAGCTCTAAATATAGCAGCACGCGTTCCATTGTACAACAGTCTATGCCATTTTGCGCCATAACGGCGTCCCGCTCGGTAAGTTTGATTTCTTCGGCGGAGGACTCTAGCGCGTTTTAAACATTGCGTTCTTTGCCTACCCAATAAGGCTCTCTTAATTGCCTCCGGAGCACTTTACCTGACGGATTGCGGGGCAGGGGCTCCGGGTGAATATCTAGAGACTTAGGGCATTTGTATCCCGCAATGCGCTCCTTAGTATACGCAATGATATCGGCCTCCAGCGGGGTGCATCTAGGTTTCGGAACGACGATGGCTTTAACGGCTTCGCCCCATTTATCGCAAGGGATGCCGACGACGGCGACATCTGCCACATCCGGATGGCTAAAGATTGCGTTCTCGACTTCGGCGGGGTAAACATTTTCACCGCCCGTGACGATCATGTCTTTCACCCGGTCATGGATAAATAGGTAACCTTCCTCGTCAAAATAACCTGCGTCTCCGGTATAAAACCACCCGTCCTTGACAGCCTCGGCGGTCGCTTCAGGGCGTTTCCAGTAGCCCTTCATGACCATACCTGATTTCATGGTAATTTCGCCAACTTCGCCTTGAGGAACTTGGTTGCCATTTTCATCGACGCAGAGGATTTGCATTTCTGGATAGGGCACGCCGCAGGAGCGCAGCTTGCCCCGCGCGGGGTCGTGGTCTTCAGGCATCATATATGTGCCTGCGCCTGCGGTTTCCGTCAGGCCGTAAACTTGGGTGAATTTACAACCAAAAATATCGGCAGCTTCCAGCAATAAACCTTCGGCAATCGGAGACGCGCCATATGTGATGATATGAAGAGATGAAAAATCGCGGTCCCGCACACCGGGCATTTGTGTCAGCGCAAGGATGACCGCCGGCACAAAGAACGCGTGCTTGATGCGCTGTTGTTCGATGAGGTCGAGTATCACCATAGGATGAATTTCGCGTAGAACGACAAGCTTTGAGCCTTGGGTCAGCGAGAAAATACCAATGTTCACACCTGCCACATGGAAGAGCGGCATAGCATTAATGACAGCTTCGCCCACGCCGTAATGCGCCCAAATCAGTTTATCCGCTTGCTCTAAAATACATTTGTAATTGGAATTGGTGAGCTGCACGCCTTTGGGGAGGCCTGTTGTGCCGGAGGTGTAAAGCTGAATAACATCATCATCATCCCGGGTTTTAAGTCCAGGGGACTCGGTGCTCTGGCCATCGCGCCATTTGGTGTAATCGGCCCAGTCGTCACGTCCGCCTTCAATGGCGATTATGGTTTTGAGGTGAGGGCACTCTGCTTTGACTTTATCAATGATGGGGTAGTATTCGGCTGACACGAAAAGAAATGCAGACTCGCTATCGCTGAGGACGAACTGCATTTCAGGCGGTGCAAGGCGGTAATTCATGGCGGCGAGGGCGGCGCGCGCTTTTGCGGCCCCTAGCAGCATCTCATAATAGACGTCGAGATTTTTGCCAAGATAAGCCACGCGGTCGCCGGGCTTCACGCCTGCAGCTATGAGGCCATTCGCGACTTGGTTCGTGCGTGTCTCGAGTTGTTTGAAGCTTGTTTCGCGGCCCTCAAAGACCATCGCGACTTGGTCGCCGTAGATTTTAGCCTGGTGGCTTGGAATATCCGCAAGATGCGGCATAGCTTTTGTATCAATCATAATGTGTCCCACGGTTTTTCTTAGGACTGTACTATGTGAAAAGAGCAGAAAGCAATGGGGCTTGCCCCAGATGGTTATCCCGGTCGCTTACCCAAAGACCATTTTGCCCAAATCCAGAAAACTTTAGGGCCTTCGACGAGGTAACGCTTCCAGAGACGTTTCGGTTCGCTTGCAAGGCGGAAGAGCCATTCCATCCGAATATTTTGCATCCACTCGGGCGCGCGTTTGATGCGGCCCGTTAGAAACTCGAGGCTAGCGCCAACGCAGAGGCCGAGGCCGATACAGTCACCGCGGTCAAGGCAGGCTTTCGCGACCATTTCCTGTTGAGGTGAGCCGACGCAGATAAATATGTAGCGGGCAGGGTGCGAATGGATAAAGCTCGCTGTTTCCGCGACAGCCTCGGGTTTGTTGCGAAGGCCCATTGGCGGCTGATAATGATAGACGGTTTCAAGGTCATATTGTGCTTTGACCGCGGCGACGATTTCGTCGTCTGCGCCAATGATTGTGATTGGGTCAGATTTTTTAATGACAGTGTCGAAAAGCTGTTTGGTAAGATCCGAACCCGGCACGGCTTTGAGAGGGACCCCATTAAAGTGAGCGAGCAATTCTAAAATCCGCGAGTCGCAGACCGAAAGCCATGAGGCTTCATAGAGCGGTTTAAAAACGTCTGGCTCTTTCCAAAGGCGGACAATGTGGTCGACATTCGGCGTGACGATATAGCGAAAGCCGTGGTTCATGGTAATCCATTTGGCACGAGCAAGCGTTTGCATAGGTGTTAAGGGATCAAATGTTGCACCGACAAAATCATAATGTCGTTGGTTCACGCGCCAATCCTGACCCGGGCGCGCTTCGGCCCGGCGATCCTGTCCGCGTGGTTGAGGCGGTAATATTTTTCTAACAACTGACATAACCCGTACACCCATTCGTATTCTTATTATGGGATAGGTTTATCAGAAGACCCTGAAGATAAGGTTTATAGGCGGCTTATTTTTTCAGGCCATGCTTTCTTAAGAGCCCGCGAAACTGGTGATAGGTGAGGCCGAGGTGATCTGACGCTTTACCCTGATGATTTTTAGAAACTGTTAGAGCTTCGTCTATGAGGCCGCGTTCAAATTTAAAGACGCGCTCTGAAAAGTCAGCAGTGGGTGAGGGGGGATTATCTTCCTCTATATCTATGCCAGCGCGGGTGGGCGTTGTCTTCGCTCTGTCGCCTTCAGTTAAGCGCCACGGACCGCCAAATGGATCAAGGCTGATTGCAGCTATGGGCGCGCTTAGCGTTTCGTCTCGGAGAAAATTTTGTGCGACTGTGCGCTCAACTGTAGTCTTGAGAGCCCGGATGTTTCCAGGCCAGGGTTGTTGCATTAGTGTTTCCAGCGCTTCGGGCGTAAAGCCCGCGAAACTCTCCGCGCCAAGATCAACAGCCACTTTGCGGCCAAAGTGATGCGCAAGCGGGATAATGTCGTCTTTCCTTTGACGTAGGGGCGGGAGGGTCAGAACGTCAAAGGCGAGCCTGTCCAATAAATCGGATCTGAAAGTTCCTTGCTCGACGCGCGCAGTAAGATCACGCGTGGTAGCCGCAATCACCCGGACGTCGACATCTTCGGTATCAGGGCTACCGAGCGGGTCAATAATGCCGTGTTCCAGCGATTGAAGAAGCTTTTCCTGCAGGCGCAGCGAGACAGTGTCTATATTGTCGAGCATTAATGTGCCGCCGTCCGCACGCGCGAAATGGCCATCAATATCCCCTCGTCCATCCAGAGATGTGCGGCCGAATAAGGCTTCGTCTAAAAGCTGATCTGTGTAGGCCGCGCAATTCACAGCCACATACACTTGCTCCCACCTTGGTGAGAGAAAGTGTAAGCGTGAGGCAATCAGATCTTTGCCCGTCCCGCGTTCTCCGACCACAAGCATAGAGCGGTTTAGGGCTGCGGAATCGGAAACTTGATCCATGAGGACGTGGAAGGCGGCGGATTCGCCGACGAGTTGTTGCTGAGTAATAGCCATATTTGGCTTATATAGCTAAATTATGTGTGTGTTAAGAGCTAAAGATTGGTATTTTTTACTATGTAAGATGCTTCTAGTTTTGAAGATTATTAAAATATTCAATAATTACAGTGACTTAAAAGTTCGTGACAAAACCTGCTCATTCTCCCAACTTAAGGTCATAGCCAATCAGGAAGATTAGCTAACCACATAGAGGACCACATAAGGAGAGAGATGATGACCTTTAAAGCCAACGAAATTGAAACCGGAACAACAACGATACCTACAGGCGGCGACTCGCCAGCTGGACGCGTCCGGTCACGCCGCAACCGCCTTGTGATGCGCCACCGCTCTGTCGGTGTTCGAATTTCAGGCTTCGGCATTTAAGAAGGATAGCAATATGCCACGCCAAACAAATGACGACTGGAGCCGCGCTTTCGATGCCTACACATTTGAAGAGAGAGCGGCCCACCATGAGAGAGTAGAAAGCTGGAAAGCCAAAGGTCTCCGGTTTCTGCGTTACCTTTCAACGCGCCAAATCGAATGCTGGGGCTTTTTTGCCGCCGGCATCGTCATCGCCAAAATACTTTAGCCCCAACCAACACTCTAAGGAGATTTAAAAATGGGAATTTTTTCAAGAATGGGTGATATTATCAACTCCAATCTCAATGCCATGATCGACAAGGCTGAGAACCCGGAGAAAATCGCTCGCCTGATTATACAGGAAATGGAAGACACACTCGTCGAGGTTCGCACAGATGCAGCCCGCAATATTGCCGAGCGTAAAGAGCTGAGCCGCAAAGCGGACGCTTATTCGGAACGCGCCAATGAGTGGGGCTCCAAAGCCGAACTTGCGCTTAATAAAGGCCGTGAAGATTTGGCCCGGGGCGCGCTGCAAGCGAAGAAGCAAGCTGAGCAGATGAATGACGTCGTCTTGAAAGAGATGGACATTCTGGACGAAGCTGTTTCGAAAGCTGATGGCGACTTGACCAAGCTGCAGTCCAAATTGGATGAAGCGAAAGCCAAACATAAGTCACTCTTGATGCGCGGAAATGTGGCCCAGAGCCAAATTAAGATGCGCAAGCAAATGACGAACCACAAAGTTGACGACGCCCTCGCTCGCTATGAGCGGATGGAACGCAAGGTCGACGAACTGGAAGCCCATGTCGAGGCCTTTGACCTCGGATCTGGAGAGAGCTTGGAAAGCCAGTTCGCCGCCCTTGAGTCCGATGAAGCGATTGAAGCTGAACTGGCCGCCTTGAAAGCGAGCATGAATAAGACGGTCAAGAAAAAAGCCGCCAACAAGTAGGTTCTAACACAATACCGGACGCCTGAATTTCCCCAACCCCTTCGAACGGGACTTCCCCCAGGCGTCCGGCCCTAAAATGAGAGAGAAAAAATATGGGACCCGAACAACTAGTATTTTTAATTCCGATTGTAGCCATCGTAATGGGCGTGGGATCTGGAATGTTGAAACAGCACTACAACCATAAAGAACGCATGATGAACCATATGAGCGGCGATCAAATTGCAGAGCTCGACCAGATGTCAAAAATCGCAGATATCTTGGATCAACGCGTCAATGTCTTGGAACGCATCCTTGATGACGAAGTGCCTAACTGGAGAGAGAAAAATGACAAAACGATATAAAAATGAGTGGGACAGCGAGACTGTCTACGAAGAAAGTGAATACGCATTGCGTCCGCGCAAGTTTCGCCGGAACAAAATTGATGGCGTGTTTGGCGGTGTATGTGCCGGGGTCGGAGATTACATCGGGATGGACCACCTGTTAGTACGAATTATATTCGTCCTCTCAGTTCTGTTTCTTGGCTTCCCTGTCTTTATCTACTTTTTGTTCTGGATATTTACGCCGTCCGATAAAAGAGCACCTTACAGACGAGAGTACAGAGAAGTCCGCAAGGCTCGCCAGAAAAGTCCTGAAACGCCGGTTCGCACAGCTAGCTTTCGCGATGTGAAGTCCAAGTTTCGGTCACTTGAAACACGGCTGCAGGATCTCGAACGGTCCATCACATCAAAAGAATGGCAGTTAAACCGCCAGTTTCGCGATTTGGACTAGACTTGAACCCTGATCACTTTGGAGAGAGACAATGATCAAGATAACTCTACTAACCCTCATGAGCGCCGGATTAATTGGCACTGGCGCTCAAACCCTCAGCCCACAAGAGCTGGAACTTGCCGCTGGGAACGTAAGCGTGATGGCCAGCAGCGAAGGATTTGAAACGGTTATGAATACGAAGCCTGAATATGCCATTCGCATTAGCTTAAAATCAGGCCGCTCGGTCGCCCTTCAATTTTAGTCCAAAATAAATAGGAGAGACATCATGACAAAATTACTTTTGACAACAGCCCTCATATTCAGCGCGTCAACAACATCTGTTTTTGCTGAGGGGCCAACCCTAACCATTTCAGACTTTATCGGGACGATATCTGTTACAGAAGGGTCAAAAATTACAGTCAGCGGCGAAGCTGATGATACGCTTATCCGAGAGGGAAGTGATGTCACCATCGACGGCGGTGAGGAAATAAATAATTCCAATTGCAAAGGGTATAATGGTAAATTTAGCATCCAAATCGGGAAGAAATCTTGGATTGGAAGAGCTGGCGGGTACAAAGATTTAGAGGATTATCCGTCTCTAAAAATCAGTGCCCCCAAAGACGTACATTTAGTTATTCGCGATTCTGTTATATTTGGCGAAGTTGGTGACATCGGCAGCGCTGACCTTGAACTCAGTAGCTGCGGAGAGTTATCTTTAGGCGATATTAATGGGTCGCTTGATTTGGACATTCGCGGCAGTGCTGATTTTTCCGGGGGTGATGTGGGCGCATCTGTTATTTCCGTAAAAGGCTCTGGCGATGTAGAACTCGGTAATGTTCAATCCGCTGAAATTGATCTTTCGGGGTCTGGTGATATTGAAATGGGATCCGTAAATGGCCCACTGATAATAGATATCAAAGGCTCAGGTGATTTCGCAGCAGACAGCATCACAGGCGACCTTGTTTATGAGGGCCGCGGGTCTTCTGATTTTGAAGTTGAAACCGTTTATGGAAACGTGGCCATAGATGTAAGCGGCAGTAGCGATGTTATAATTGATGACGGAGAGATAGACGATTTATTTATCTCGGCGGGCGGGTCGGCCGATGTAGACTTTGACGGCACCGCCATCAACGCAGATCTGATTGCGTCTGGCTCTAGTAATATTAACGTCAATGATGTGACAGGTAAGCGCGAGATTAGCCGTAGCGGTTCAGCTGACATCCGTGTGGGCGATAAAACTTACAGCAAGTAAATCTGCCGCAAGGCCGGTTTAACCGGGGCGTGTTTTGAGGTTGGGCTTCTCTCTCGCCTCAAAACGCGCCCTTAAGGCGTCGTCTATAGGGGCCGGATCTCCGCAAATGTCAGAGACAATAGTTTCTCCTAATAACGGGGCGAACACGAAGCCCCGCGAGCCAAGGCCCGTAAGGCACCAGAGATTATCATCTATCTCATCAAATTTTGGCAAAGTGTCCTTACTAACGACCCGCACAGCACTGCGGGACGAACGGCTTGATTTAAAAGCTTTTAAACCTGTTGCGGTTTTAAAATTTTCAATATTCTCATCATCAGCTTCATCTAGCAGAGCAAAAGGGTCTGCACCTTCCATCCGTGATAGATGTCCATTGGACGCGCCTAAAAGCAGCTGGTTGTTCATGGGTAGGGCGTAACCGCCATAAGTAATCGGGTGGGTTACACCGAGAACGGCCCCAGCCCATGTGAGTTGGCCGCGCGTGTAACGAAGGGAAAAATTGTCTTTAGCTTTCAGGCCGTCAATGCCAAACCCGGCCGCGATAATGACGTGCGTACCTTCCGCCAAAAGAGTGCCGTCAGAATCTAAGGCCTGCCACATGTCGCCTTTGCGGTTAAATTCTGTAGCCGTTCCTTTGATAATATCTGCGCTTTGTTTCCAGTCTTCCAAAACAGCTTTGGGCTCTATAACAAGGGACCGGCCGTAAGTCAGAGTTTTCGTTTCAGCGCAGTGAGAGAGATGTTCTGAAGTTAGGGCTTTGTTGCGCGTAAGTTTTTCAAAGCGTTTGTGGTTTTCTGGCTTAATATACTCGGTCACGCCGAGCGCGATAATAGCATCTGTTTCCGCGTAAGTCTGCAAAGCGTACAGATAACTATTCAGAAAGAACCGGCTTTCGGGGCGGTCCAGTAAGTCTAGCCGAGGTTTGATAATGGCTGCCGGATTTCCACTGGCAGAAATTTGATCATTTTCAATAATGACCGGACGGATACCGCGCCGTAAAAACCCTTTAGCCAGAGACGCACCCGCTATTCCTCCGCCAATGATTACAGGCCGTATTGCTGATGGCGCAGGTTTCTCTGAAGTTCCTTTGTATGTGGCTTCCAGTCTATCTCGCTTTCGTCCAAATCCGGGTTTCTTTTCAACGGTAAATCCGGCTTGGGTCAGGCCTTCGCGCACAAACCCTGCAACAGTGAATGTGCCGATGCGTGCGCTCGGTGCGGACCGTCTCGCAACTAATTTCATGATTTCAGGCGACCACATGTCGGGGTTCTTTGCGGGGGAGAATCCGTCGAGGAACCAAGCGTTAGCTTTGGTGTTCATTGCGGTGAGGGCGCTTGCAACATCCATATGGAATAGTGTCAAAGTTACATTGGGGGAGACATGCAGGCGGTGGACGCCTTTAACGCGGTCCGGCCAACGCTGACACAGGCGTTCGGCTTCGGTTTTTAATTTCGGCCATGACGATAAGGCCTGTTTCAGGTCTTTAATTGAAAGCGGGTATTTTTCAATAGAGACAAAATGCAAATGTCCGTTCATAGGTTTCGTGGTCTGCCAAAGTTGCCAAGCAGCGAGAAAGTTTAGGCCCGTACCAAACCCTAATTCACCAATGACAAATCGAGGGTTTTTCTGCCAAGCTTCGGGCAAGCCGCATCCTTGTAAAAATACGGTTTTCGTTTCTTCAAGGCCGTTATCCACGGAAAAGTAGATGTCATCAAAATCCGTAGACGCTGGTATGCCGTTGCGGCTCCAATCCAGGGTTGGGGAAGGCGTAGCGGTGAGAGGCTTTTGCGCAGGCATATGTGTTCCTAAACGCGTGCGGGCGAGCCCGCCAATAAAAAACGCGCCCCTTGTGAAAGGAGCGCGTTCGACACTTACTTAGCAAAAAAGATTATTTAGGGTCTTTGGCGTCTTTGACCATATCTTCGCCGAGTTCTTTCATAGAATCAGCTTTAGCTTTGGCGTCGTCTACCATTTTGTCGCCGGCCTCTTTGTAATCAGCGGCTTTGTCAGCTGCAGCATCTTTCATACGTGCCGCTTCTTCGCCGGCGATTTCGCCTTTGGCTTTGAGGCGTTCGACATTGGCGTCAGTCGCTTCTTTAATGCGGTCGCCTGCGCCTTCAAGACGCTCAGCGCCTTCTTTGGCTGTTTCGACCATTTTATCGCCTTGTTCGCTGAGCTCAGTAGCTGTGCGCTCTGCGGCAAGTTCAGCTTCTGATTTCATTTTAGCAGCGCCTTCTTTCACTTTGCTGCCTGCATCTTCCATAACGGAACCTGCTTTTTCTTTAGCTTCTGAGGCTTTCTCAGCCGCTTTGTCGCCACAGGCACTGAGTGTCAGTGAAAGGGCGGCGAGTGTTGTCACTAATAATTTAGTGGTCATTGTTGTCTCCTAATTTGCTTAACGCCGCAGAGTGTGGCGTTAAATATGGCAAGAAAGGGGCGCTACATGGCCTAATTGTTACAGTCAAGTTATGATGTGTATTAATATTTATCCGATAATACGGCGAAATAGGCTTTGTTCCACATATCCATCAGCGGGCAAACCGTTGTCAGCTTGCCAAGCTCGGATGGCTTTTCTGGTGTTTGGGCCGATCTGTCCGTCTACTCCGCCCGTGTCATAACCAAGCTGCGTTAAACGCCGTTGCATACTTTCTTTATCCGTAAATGACAGAGGCTCATCATTGCGAGGCCAGTCTGTACGAATGGCAGGTTTGCCTTTTAAGGCTTCCGCGAGAACGCCAATACCCAGTGCGTAGCTCGTGGAATTGTTGTAACGCTTAATGACGTCAAAGTTCTTAAATGTCAGAAAGACAGGACCGCGGCTACCGGCGGGGACTAAGAGCTTGGCGTCAAGCGCTCTGGCGGTTGAAGACCAATTTTGCCCGCTAACGGGCGTGATGCCTTTATTCGCCCAGTCGCTCACACTGCGTTTAGAGCCATCAGATAAGCCATAATCAAAACCTGATGGCAAAGTAACTTCGGTAAAGGCGGGTTCTCCCCAACGCCAGCCTGAGCGGGAAAGGTAATGCGCGGCAGACCCAATAGCATCATAAGAATTGTTCCAGAGATCTTTATTGCCGTCGCCGTCAAAGTCGACCGCATAGTCCCGGAATGTTGTCGGGATGAATTGCGTCATACCCATTGCGCCTGCCCAGGACCCAATCAATTGATCTTGCCGCACAGTTCCAGACTTTAGCATATCGAGCACGCCGTATAGCTGCTGTGAGCCAAATTTTTGGCGGCGGCCCTCAAAGGCGAATGTTGCCAGAGCGCTGATGGTTTCATGGGTTCCCATAATGCGGCCATAGCTGGTCTCAAGGCCCCAAATAGCAGTCAGAATATTGCGGTCAACGCGGTAACGGCTCTCAACAGCATTAAATACATCACGTTCTTCGGAGAGTTTTGCGCGGCCACGGTTAAGGCGATCTGCTGAGGCGGCATTGTCTACATAGTTCCAGATGGGCTTGGTAAACTCTGGCTGTGAAGTGTCACGGTCCAGGGCTTTCTCGTTGATTTGAGTGGGCATAATAATGCGCCGTACAAAAGCTTCATCGTAACCCTTAGATACGGCTTCACTTATAAACCGAATTTTCCAGGCTTCGAAGCGCTGCACTTGTGTCATCTCACTTTGGGCTGTCTCCTGTGCTACCGGGACTTGGGTTCGGAGGACAGGCTCAACTTGGGCATCAGCTTGAGGCGGGGTCGCCGCGCAGGCTGTTAGGGCGAAACTTGTGAGCGCAAAAACGCGAATAGGGTGCTTTAATATCATAACGTACTCGCTACCAGAGCGATATAGTTCGCGCTAGAGGGGAAAACAGTAAAATTTATGACAGAAAAGTCTCTGGAAAAACCGTTGACTTGCCGCCCTGAGTCCATATATGTACCGCTCTTCGAATAAACACTCACAGAAAGCGCGATCCCATGAAAGTCCGCAGCTCATTGAAATCTCTTAAAAACCGTCACCGCGATTGTCAGATTGTACGCCGTAAAGGCCGCCTTTACGTGATCAACAAAACTGATCCTCGTTTTAAGGCCCGCCAAGGCTAAATATCGCTCGCGCGTCTGCGCGGCTTATTCAGAATATCTGCTAACGCCTCTTGCCAGAAATGGCTGGAGGCGTCAGTATATTTGACATGTTGAAACGTCTTTTTTTCCCGCTTATTGCCGCTGCCGCTCTTGCAGCTCCGGCCTATGGTCAAGTCGGCGCTGACGAAGGCCTCAAGCAATTTGAACCCCAACTCGACTCAGATGCGGAATTGTCTGTGTCTGAGCCGGATAGCAAGGCCAATCAACCTGACTACTCGCACATGACGCCAGACGAAGAACGGACGGCTCGTCTTGATGCTTTGTTCGCGCGTCTCCAAGACATTGAAGATGAAGACACGGCCAATCTTGTGGCCGAGGAGATATGGGCAATCTGGCTCGATACAGGCTCAGCCTCTGTCAACTTTACATTAAAGCGCGGCATTGCGGCTCAGAAATCCGGTAAACAAGACCTAGCCCGATTGATGTTTGCAAAAGTCACAGAACTCGAACCTGAATCTGCTGAGGGCTGGTCCCGATCAGGGCGCTTGGCTTTTAACGAGCGTGACTTCAGTAAAGCTCTTGTCGATATAACGCAGGCCTTGATTTATGAGCCCAGGCATTTTTATGCGCTTTGGACGCTTGGCAATATTTTCGAGCAGCTCGGGCGCACTGACGAAGCCTTCGAGGCCTATTCAGAGGCTCACAAGCTCTACCCCGCTCTTAAGGCTGTTGAAGACCAAATGAACGCGCTGCGCAAAGGCGTCGAAGGCGATGTTCTTTAAACGCACCTTCCGCTCTCGACTCTCATAAGTGTTCGCTATATGTTCCGCCTCCATTAGGAGACTGAACCGTGCGCCTGCCGACTGATATTGAAAGCCTCTACATCGACTTCGATGCTTTTTTCGCGAATGTGGAGAAGCAGCTAGAGCCGGGTATTCGGGATGTGCCTGTCGGAGTGACTGCGCTGGGTTCTGAATATTCCGCCTTAATCACCTGTTGTTATATGGCGAAGCGTGCGGGCATCACTCGCGGCATGCGGGTGAGAGAGGCGCGCAAGGCCTGCCCGGATATTGTTATTCGCGTTGCGCGCCCAGATGTTTATGTGGATATTCATAACCGTATTGTGGCTGAGGTTGATAGTCATGTGCCTGTGCGCAAAGTCTGGTCTATCGATGAGGTGGAGTGCAGGCTTATTGGCCGAGAGCAGAAAAGTGCGCAAACACTTGCGTTAAATATTCGTGACGGTCTCCTCAAAAACATTGGCCTTTATGTGACTCCGTCCATTGGGCTCGCACCTAATCAATTCCTCGCAAAAGTAGCTGCGGAAATGGAGAAGCCTTCCGGGTTTGTCACTCTGAGGCCTGAAGACTTGCCGGGACGGATCGCGCATCTGAAACTGACAAAACTTCCCGGTATATCTAGTAATATGGAGGTGCGTCTGAACAAGGCGGGTATTACCGATATTGAAGGTTTCTGGAATATATCGGCCAAGCATGCTCGCGCAATTTGGGGCAGTGTTGAAGGCGAACGTATGTGGGCGCAGCTTCGGGGCTATGATGTAGCGCGCCCTGAAACGACAAAACGCATGTTTGGCCATAGCCGTGTTCTCTCCGGTGACTTTAAAGACACGCGCCGCGCCGTTGATTGTCTTCATCTGCTAACGGTTAAAGCCGCGTATCGATTGCGCCGAGCGGGTTATCTGGCAGGCGCGCTATCGGTATCTTTCAAAACTACAGAGGATAAGCGTTGGAGCGGTGAGCGGCGGTTTTCACATTGCCGAGATGATTTGACATTTATCCGCCACATGAAGTCGCTTTATGAGCAAGGCCTGCATGAGCTCGGGCATCCGGCTAAGCTCAAAAGCGTCTACGTCTTGCTCCACGCGATTGCGCGCAAAAATGAGGTCAGCGAAGATCTGTTCAATACAAATCGCGTGAACCCAGACGACAAAACATGGGACTCGTTGATGACCGTGATGGACGATTTAAATGCCAAACACGGCAAAGCCGTGCTCCATGTCGGGGCGCGGGCCAAACTGCCCGGCGGTTTTGCGGGCGGAAAAATTGCCTTCGGGCGGGTGCCCGATAAAGAGGATTTTTATTGAGTCGCAGGTTTTGCCAAAGCATCCAAGTTATCATCTAACGTCCGCGCTGCATTGACCATAAGCGCCAGCGATTTTCTGTAGAAATCCAACGGCAGAGTTTCAAACTCATCCGTGTGTTGATGATAATGCGGATGGTCTTCAACCCCGAAATAAACAAATGGAAATCCGGCTTTGTGGAACACACCGTGATCTGATTGCAGTGTCCAATCATTAGGGCCGTCTTCAGGACGGTCATTTCCAAAATTAACGGTGACACCCGTGCCGTCAGCCGCGCGCTCCAAGAGAGGCTTTAAAGTTGGTGTATGGTGACTTCCTGACATGAAAATTGTGTCTTTTTGGTTTTGCGAAATCATATCCATATTCATGTTGAGAGTGGGACGTCCGTCGTAATTTTTCATGCGTGCAAGATGATGTACCGCGCCTTGTAAACCTCGCTCTTCAGCATCTAGCCACACAAAGAGAATATCATGTCTTGGTCGTGTATTTTTAAAGCTATCCGCGATGACGAACATGGCGGCTGTGCCAGATGCATTATCATCTGCGCCGTTGTAAATCTTACCCTGCTGTACACCTATGTGATCATAATGCGCTGTAATCACAAGAAGAGGTCCGGTTCCCGGTGTTTGACCTTCAATGAGGCCAAAAATATTCGTACCTGTAAGCGGCGTATTGTCCCTCGTTTTGACTGAAAATTCTGCCTCACCAACACTGTCAAAAACATCCGTTTTATCCCGCTCAGTGCGTAAGTAAGCTTCGGCTTTCGCGCTTCCAGCTGTTCCAACTTCGCGCCCCTGCATATCATCCGCTGATAAAATGCGTACATGCTCAATAGCGGCTTCGAAGACAGGGTTGGTTGCGGCGCTATCTGTTTTAAATTTACACCCAGCTAAGATAACAACCGTAGCGGCAAGAAGGGTAAATGTCTGTATTTTCATTATTTATTCCGGCAAGTTTAAGGAGAGGAAAGTAAAAGCGTTTTCGCCCATGACTTTGCGGATAATATCTTCATTCATGCCTCGGTCCATCAAGGCTTGCGTTATAGCGGCAAGCTCTGATGTGTCGAGCGTTGTTTCAACTGTGCCGTCAAAGTCAGAGCCTAGTGCGACGGCCTCAGGGCCAAGCACGACAACGGCATGGTCAATTGCGGCCGCAATACCTTTGGGCGTGATGTCGCAAATAACACCTTGAAAATAACCAATCCCTACAAGGCTACCGCGGTTCGCCATTTCAATAAGGATATCATCGGGCAAGTTGCGGTTTTTGGTACGTGGGCAATGAGAAACAACGCCGCCGTGGGAGAGCATAAGGGGGGCGTCCGTTATAGAGAGAACATCGCGGACCGTAGCCTCCGAAGAGTGGGCAACGTCGATAATAATGTCTTTCTCGGTCATAGCCGTCACAGCTGCGCGGCCAAAATCTGTCAATCCGGATTGGCTGCGGCCATGTAAAGAGCCGCCGAGCTTATTATCAAAGAAATGTTGTAAGCCCATAATGCGGTAGCCCTCGTCATAAAGTCGGTCGATGTTTTCGAGTTTTCCTTCAAGCGGATGAGAGCCTTCAGTCAATAAGAGCCCAATGACAACATCATCCGGCTGCACGAGATCAGAGACCGTGCGGGCAATGATAAATTTATTGTTCTTATTCGCTTCAAGTTTTTGAAGGCGTTGGGCTTGGTAGGCTGCGCGTTCGTAAATTGAGTTCCAAGTGCGCAGGGGCCAAAGCTGAGCTTGCGCGAGCTTCGTAATCTGGTCTGCCGCGTCCGCATCATTCCCGTCAAAATTCTGTCCGTCAGGAGATTTTGTGGTGGCCGAGAATATCTGGAGTTTTACGCCGCCTTCACGCAGGCGAGGGAGGTCGACTTGGCCCCGGTCATGACGTTTGGCCGGGTCGCGTTTCCAAAGAAGCGTGTCCGCATGTAGGTCTGCCACGTCAATGCTGTCATGCAAGGCTTGGGCCTCAGGGGAAATGACGTAGGGCGCGTGATCTCGCACGGCGTTCATTTTGGCATCTGTATCCGGCACGACATGACCAAAGACATAGGCCCCGCCCGCAAATAAAAACAGAACAGTAAGGATAGCGGCCCAGCGAAAAAAACGTCCCATGATAATCTCTCTTTTTAACGACTCTAATCCATCCACAACAATCTGTCTCTTGCTTTCCGCTCGCCCTTGCTCGAAAGCACTTGGCTTTCTAGTTTGCGGTCAAAGTAAACCATAAGGATAAATGCCATGATGAGTGATAGCGACCGCGCCGATAATCTCGGCCAAGCCACTAAAGAAAAACTTCGCCAATTCGTGGCCCGTATTGAACGGCTCGAGGGCGAGAAAACAGAACTCGCAGCTGATATTCGCGAAGTGTATGCCGAGGTCAAAACTTTCGGCTTTGATACCAAGATTATGCGCAAGGTGATTTCACTACGTAAAGTCGAGGCCGCCGAGCGTGAAGAGCAGGAAGCTTTGCTCGATATGTATATGGAAGCCATCGACGCTTAATTGTTCCATTTATGTTCTTTTTGTGATACGCGTACTTTGTGAGCGATTATGACAAACAACAATGGCAGGCGGAGCAAGAGCTTCGGGATGCTGCCATGGAAAAACAACGCGAAAAAGACGACAAGGCAAAAGCCCGCAAGGCGCGTAACGCCCAACGTAAAATTAATCGTCTGCGGGCACAGCTCAAAGAGTCTGGTGAGTTAACAGATTGGGAGGACGAATTTTCCGAGAGCGTCTCAGAACGTTTGGATAAATATGGTTCGGCTTTTCAGGATCCGGAGAAGGGGAGCCGTAGCGACGCGCTTTCATATGCTCAAAAGAAAGTAGTCTCTTCACTGAATAAGAAAGCCAAAGGCGATACAGGTAAGTCGACTTTCAAAAATAGAGGTGGTTTTAAAAATAAGAAATCGAAATTCACGCCGCGTGTCCGAAATCTCGAAGACGACATGCCGGACCCCGTTGCGCCAGAAGAAGCCTACGTTCCTGGATATCAACCGCCGCCTAAAAAGCAGAAGCCGTTTCTTCGTATTGTGAAAAACGACGAGTCATAAAAAACTCGCCTCAAAAAATTGAGACGGGTTTTATTGTTTTGAGGTTTAGAATCTGGCTTTAAATCCAACATTAATCGCATGAGCTTCTGTCTGATCGTTTGAGACAAGCTGCGGCGCTACGAAAGGAATGAAGCCTTTATTGTAAACATATTCTGCGCCGATATCGAAGTATGGGCTGACTGGATATTCAAGACTGACTGCATGCTGCTGGTTCTTTTTCCAGGTTGTCGGCTGTCCGCCAAGACCAACGCCTTGGAAGTCATCACCAATATTTCCCCATGAACCCGTTGCCGCAATCGCCAAAGGGCGGCCTTTGATCATCGGCTTGATGCGCGCCTGCGCGACAAGGACGGATAGTTTTTCGTCAAAATCGATATTATCAATATCATTTGGCGACCCTAGTGGATCAATCAGGTAAGCTGGATTTACGTTGCCATCAGCATCTTGGGGAATAATCGCGCCCCAAGGTTTCAGGGTTGTCGTGTATTCGACCATCGCATCAAAAAATTTACTGTTGTATTCAGCAAAAGCTGAGACGGCGCTGTTACGATATTCAATAAAGTTCGCTGGAGCACGACCGTTCTGGCGGCCTTGGAATGTGTGCGCCGTGAAATTATCCCGGTAAATCGTGTCATGCAGATAACCACCGCCTAGAGTGAAATACTTATTCCCGCCGACTCTAAATTCTTTCTCGGCATTAAAAGCATAATTACCGAGATTATTGTCTTCTCCAGCCAAGGCGACGCGAAGTTGGCGTCCAGCGGAAAGAGCAGAAGCTGTGAGTTTTAGGCCGTTCTTGTAGTAACCCACTTCGAGAACAGGTTGATCAGAAACAGCGTGGAAATAATGCTGACCTTCGGAATGTGTGAATGCTGTGTAGGTATCGAAATTACCGAAATCGATCGTTTTGCGGCCGAAGGCGGCGTAGAACGGGGTCTTGTCGAGGTTACCGAAAACCACGTAAGCTTTGCGAAGTTGGAACTCGTCTTGGTCCCGGCCATATTCTGTTTCTGAATATTCAGGCTGGAAATAAAGCGTTGTCCAATCCCCGAAGGTCGATGTGAAAGACAGAGCCGCATTATTAATAGCAAATACGCCGGCTTGGTCATCCGTCCGGTCAGAGAAGAATGGGAAGCGCGAGAGCAGCGGGAATTGTCCCGGCTCACTCGTTTTTTGCCACATCAAGCCGCCTTTAAAACCCGCGCCGATATATAGGCTATCGGGGGCCAGAACGCCGCGCTGACGGTGTGTTAGAAGGCTAAGGGCTTTGCCCGTAGTGTTTTCCTGCCAATCGAGCATGTAATTTGTGTGCAGGGCGCTTGTGCGTACTGTCGCTCCGCCAACGTTGAAAGCGCGGGCGCGATCGTCATGAAAGGTATTCGCGGCGTGGCGCGAATAGCGGACTTCGTTTGGATTAGAAAATCCGCGAAAGCCGAAATCATTTGTTGAGGCTGTCACATAGGCAGGCTGAGCGACAGCTTGATGCTGCAAGCGCTGGGTCTGCCAAGACGGCGCGCAAGGATCACAGCCGCGAAGTTGCGGCGGAACGTATTCAGAAACAGCATAACCCTCATAGGCTTGTGTCTGAGCCGGCATGAAACCACGAAGGCTGAGCGCATTATGTCCCGCAGAAACAGGAACCGCGATGGCGGCAAATCCGGCGCAAGCCAGCAGTGTTGATTTAAATTTAAATGTCATATTATCCCCCAGAGGTTCTGACTAAGCGGAACGAACGTCATCGACATCCATCCCATGTTCCCGCACTTTGCGGTAAAGCGTTGAGCGGCCAATGCCGAGGCGGCGGGCCACTTCGGACATATGTCCACTATAGTTTTCGATGGCGAACTGAATGAGATCGCGTTCAATATCTTCGAGCGTGCGCAAGTGACCATCACGGTCCAAAATGCTGACTTCAGTGTCTTCTTGCGTGATTTCAACGGAGGTCATGAGGCTCTTCATCGGATCGTCTGACGCCGCAGTCATAACCGGAGCAAGTCCGGAAATTTGCGGAAAATCATGGGGGCGAAGCGTGTGTCCATCAGATAAAATCATGGCCCTGAAAATTGAGTTCTCAAGCTGCCGGATATTTCCTGGCCAGTCATGTGTCTTTAGGAGCTTCAGTGTTTCGCTGTCTGCGCCGGAAACACTTAGTCGTTCGGCCGCGTTGAAACGTTTAATGAAATGCTCGATTAGAGCTGGAATGTCTTCAAGGCGGTTACGCAGAGGCGGAACGTGAATAGGGAAGACGTTGAGACGGTAATAAAGGTCTTCGCGGAATGTTCCGGCTTTTACATCATCCGCCATATCGCGGTTTGTTGCGGAGATAATACGGACGTCAACTTTAACAGGACGTTTAGAGCCAATCGGATCGACTTCGCCTTCTTGTAGAACTCGCAGGAGTTTGACCTGCATCTCGAGGGGTAGTTCACCGACTTCGTCGAGGAATAGTGTTCCGCCGGACGCCTCTTGGAATTTACCCATGTGTTTTGCGTTCGCGCCAGTGAAAGATCCTTTTTCGTGACCGAAGAGAATGCTTTCTACAAGATTTTCAGGAATTGCGCCGCAGTTTACAGTAATAAAGGGTCGTCCCACGCGTTCACTTGCGCCCTGTATGGCGCGCGCGACGACCTCTTTACCAACCCCGCTCTCCCCCGTAATCAATATAGGAATATTAGCTTTTGCCCCGCGTTCGCCCATGGCGATAACGGAGCGCATAGACGATGCGTTTCCGATCAAATCTTTAAACTGGAGGCTACCGTCGGATGTTTTCTTCAGGCGTGTGACTTCGCCCACGAGTGTGTTAATCTCTAGCGCGTTGCGGATGGAAACTATAATCCGTTCCGGGCTCGCAGGTTTCACGATAAAATCTCTAGCCCCGGATTGCATGGCCGTCACGACTGTGTCGATGCTGCCTTTGCCCGTGAGCACGATGATAGGCATTTCAGGACATTTTTTAATAACGTCTTGAAGCGTTTCCATGCCGCCGCGTCCCGGCATTACCAGATCAAGCAGCATAACATGAATGTTAGACCCGTCAGGCCCAGTGGCCATCTCGTAAGCTGTGTCACCATTGTCTGCTTGAAGCGTCGAAAATCCACTCTTTTCCACAACAGCTTGTATCAAGCGGCGTTGCGTCGGATCGTCGTCAACAATGAGAACCGTCTTACCCATATTATCCACCATTAATTAAGGACGAGAGTGTCCTAGAGCCGCATTTCTCGGTCTTCACAGCGTTGCAATATGAGACATGAGCGTGAAATTACGCTTAAAAGATATGGTTAAAATTTGGATAAAATATGTAGAGCTTAGAAATTGCTTTGTTCCTGAGCGCCGTTTCAAAGGAGTTTGCCCCGCGCAAGAAGGTGTTTTAATGCAGGGTACGATTAAATTAGGCTAAAGAAGCTCATTACTTGGTATATTATGCCTCTTTGCGACTCCCTGCCTATTGAGTCCTGAGTTCCGCCGTGATAATTCATCGCTGATTTTATATTATAAGGATTTACGAAATGGCGGCTGAACATTCTGATTACGTTCGCGGCACTATGCCAGTTAACGACCATAGAGGCACATTTGGCGGCTTCATGTCGACCACGCGTTATGGCTGTTCGCTCATAGCTTTGATTGTCTTGATGCCAACATTGGTGTTCGGCACCGCTCTATCTTGGTTCCCCGCGCTAATTATTACGCTCGTTGTGGGCATAATTTTTGGTGTGAGTTTGAAGCTAAAAGGCGGGTGGTATGCAGGTATTATTGGCCTAAGCGTCCTTACAGCCATTATCTGCGCGCTTCTGTCCGCTCTTACATAATTAGCCTAGCATAAATATAAGTCTCTTTAAGGAAATATCGTGAAAATTACCGTCTTGAATGACGTTGCGGGCGACGAAGCCCGTGTGTCCGCATCACCGGATACTGTGAAGGCCTATATTGCAAGTGGTCACGATGTGACGATTGTTAAGGGTGCAGGCGCTTCGGCTAATTTTAACGATGCAGATTATAAAGGGTTAGGCGCAACTATCTCTGCTTCTAATTCCGCTGCCGTCAAAACGGCTGACCTCGTCATGTCGATAAATGGCGGCACGCCCGCCTTAATTAAAGCCATGAAAAAAGGCGCTGGCCTTGCGGGGCTCATGAACCCAACTGACAATCCTGATTATGTTAAAGCCTGCGCCAAAGCTGGCATCACGGCGTATGCCCTCGAATATATTCCGCGTATCTCCCGCGCGCAGAGCATGGATGTGCTCTCCTCTCAATCGAACCTTGCAGGTTATCGGTCTGTGGTTGAAGCGGGCGGCATATATGGCCGCGCCTTCCCTATGATGATGACTGCCGCGGGCACAATAGCTCCGGCGAAGACATTTATCATGGGCGTCGGCGTTGCGGGACTACAAGCTATTGCTACGGCACGGCGTCTGGGCGCTGTGACTACGGCGACGGATGTGCGCCCGGCGACCAAAGAACAAGTCGCCTCTCTGGGGGCGAAATTTATAGCTATTGAAAATGAAGAGTTCAAAGCAGCGGAAACAGCAGGCGGTTATGCCAAGCAAATGAGCCCTGAATATCAAAAGCTTCAAGCGGAACTGACCGCGACGCATATTGCCAAGCAGGACATTGTTATCACGACGGCGCTGATCCCCGGACGGGCCGCGCCTATTCTTGTAACCAAAGCGATGCTTGATACCATGCGTCCCGGCTCTGTGCTGGTTGACCTCGCGGTTGAACGCGGCGGAAATGTTGAAGGCGCGAAGCCCGGAAAAGTTGTCACGACAAAGAACGGCGTGAAAATCGTGGGCTTGCTTAACTGGCCGTCTCGTATGGCGTCTGATGCGTCCAACATGTTTGCGAAAAATCTGAAAAGCTTCCTCCCACTCGTCACGGACGAAGACCGCAGTTACGCACCGGACTGGGATGATGAAATTATTCAGGGCTGTGCTCTGACACGGGACGGCGAAATCGTCCATGAACGGGTGAAGGGGTAAGATTATGACAGCAATGCTCATCATGGCAGGCGCAGGCGGTATCAGTCCGTTCGTGTTTCAGTTCGCGATTTTCATTCTTGCCATTTTCGTGGGCTATTACGTTGTCTGGTCCGTGACCCCTGCGCTTCACACGCCGCTTATGGCCGTGACCAATGCAATTTCATCAGTAATTATCGTCGGCGCGCTTGTCGCGGTGGCGGCGGGAACGAAAGGCGGATCAGCGATTTCGACGGGAACTGGCGTCCTTGCAGTGGCCCTCTGTGCGGTTAACATTTTCGGCGGCTTTCTCGTGACCCAGCGCATGCTGGCTATGTATAAGAAGAAGGTGAAATAGATGCCTCACCTCTCCGCTAACTTCGCTGCTTTGCTCTATACAGTTTCCGGCGTTCTTTTTATCCTCGCTCTGCGCGGCTTGTCCTCACCGGAATCTTCACGTCGCGGAAATCAATTTGGTATGATTGGTATCGCGATTGCGATTGTCACGACGCTTCTCGTTTCAAACTTGGGCGGATCAGGTCTTGTTCTCATCGCAGGCGGGCTCGCTGTCGGCGGTGTTGTCGGCGCGATTATCGCGAAGCGCATTCCTATGACAGCTATGCCGCAATTAATTGCGGCGTTTCACTCCCTTGTCGGCTTGGCCGCTGTGCTCGTAGCGATTGCTGCGTTCTTCTCGCCTGAGAGTTTCGGTATCGGAGCTGTCGGCGACATAAAAAGCTTCAGCCTTCTTGAATTAGCCCTCGGCGCTGCCATTGGCGCGATTACATTTACAGGATCATTGATTGCCTTTGGTAAACTCAACGGCAATTTGTCCGGAAATCCGATTAGTTTTAAAGGCCAGCATTTCCTGAACCTCTTATTAGGCGTAGGGGTTGCTGTGCTTATCGGTCTGCTGATGCGCTCTGGCGGGGCAGATCCCGTCCTGTTCTGGGCGGTTATCGCTGTCACGTTGGCGCTGGGTATCCTTTTGATCATCCCGATTGGCGGGGCAGATATGCCTGTCGTTATTTCGATGTTGAATTCATATTCAGGTTGGGCCGCTGCGGCGCTAGGATTTACGCTTGGCAATCTGGCTCTAATTATTACGGGCGCGTTGGTCGGATCGTCCGGCGCTATCCTGTCTTACATCATGTGTAAGGGTATGAACCGGAGCTTCTTCAATGTCATCCTTGGCGGCTTTGGCGCGGACACATCCGCAGCTGCGGCAAGCAGCGGCGATGTGAAGCCTCACAAACGCGGTTCAGCCGAAGACGCGGCTTTCATCATGAAGAACGCCTCTAAAGTCATCATAGTCCCAGGTTACGGTCTAGCCGTTGCGCAGGCACAACATGCCACCCGCGAAATGGTCGACGCGCTGAAAGCGGAAGGCGTCGAAGTTAAATACGCTATCCATCCCGTTGCGGGCCGTATGCCGGGTCACATGAACGTTCTTCTCGCCGAAGCTAATGTGCCATATGATGAAGTGTTCGAGCTTGAAGACATCAATTCCGAATTCGCCAACGCAGACGTCGCTTTCGTGGTCGGCGCGAATGACGTAACCAACCCGTCCGCTAAAACAGATCCAACGTCGCCGATCTTCGGGATGCCGATTTTAGACGTCGAAAAAGCAGCGACAGTTCTTTTCGTGAAACGGTCTATGTCGACAGGCTATGCGGGCGTCGATAATCCGCTGTTCTATGCGGACAACACAATGATGCTTCTGTCTGACGCCAAGAAAATGGTCGAGGAAATTATCCGGTCGATTTAGGCTAAGACGAGTTTGTAATTTCGTCGTTCAAGTCTATGTGCGATTTTCAAATCTTTTAAATATGTCCCTTGCGTGGTGTTCAGCAAGCTGTCGGCTTTGAAGCGCACAGAATCGTCTATAGCCGCGTAAACATCTAAAGCCCTCTGTAATCTAAACAGTGAAAAAGGCCGGGCGATGGTTTGTCCTTTGCATCCGTCAACTGTGAAATTTGCCATGCCTAATGCGCGGGGGAGGTCATCTTCTGGTTTTGCATTTTCGACGTAAGTGTTGAGTAAAGTGTTCGTTTGTTCCAAGACAGGTAAATGCTCTTCAAAGTGCCGTTTCAGAATTGGCAGTAACGTTTCCGGTACCTGGTCATCGCTTAGTAACTCGCCGTAACCCTCTTCTCCGTCCCGCATACGTTCTACCCAATCTGCTACTTTTAGGGCGTGTGATTTCATAATTTTTCCGCTAGCCGGGTCGCGGTAAAGATGCGCATAGAGTGGACCGTAAAACGCGAAGTCGGCAAGGCTTGGCCGATGGCCTAAAAGATAGGGGTATATTTCAAGGTGCGCTGAAAACTCATCTAAAAATGCCAGATAAGACGCTTCAATCCCAGGAATGGTTTCATCCGTAATGCCGAGCATTGGCACCATACCCCGAAACATCTGACCGCGTCTCTTGCCGGCCTCATATTGAGCCTGTTCATCTCCGCCGGGCAAAGCGGCTTTCCCAAATTCAGAATAGGTCCAGTCTTCGTTATGGTTCCATCTGTAATGCATGGCGGGCAGGGTAAGCCATTGGTCGGCATGGGTGTGTAGGAGTTCGGAAACAAATTGTTGTAATGGTCCTTCTGGCATCACAGGCGTTCCCGTAAATTCACTTTCAATGTGAGCAATGATGTCGGCTGTATCTTGGATCATATCGCCTTGCGGCGTTTTCATTACGGGAATAACGGGCCATCCAATCGCGGGAAGCAGGATGGACCTCATAACATCCGGCGTCGTCTGAACCTCGTCAAAAGTTACGCCTTTCCAATTCAGGTAAGCGCGGGCTTTGCCAGAAAACAAACTCGCAGGAACGGCATAGAGGGTATACTGTGTCATAAAGTGAGCTTGCCTAAACATGGTAATGTTCGCAAGGCTCAGAGAATAAAAATGCTGAAAGCAATTACGTGAGTGAAATATGAAATGGGTATTTGGGTTTAGTCTTGTTCTTGTAACGCTTTACTTGGCAGGCCTTGTGTTGGTTTACACGCAGCAGCGTGATCTCATGTATTTCCCGCCTACGAATTATTTAAGTCCCGTGGACGTTAGTCTTGAAACCGCAGTTGAAATTCCTATCCAAAGTGAAACCGGAGATGCACTTTTGGCATGGTGGATAGGCCCGCAAGACGGAAAGCCTGTTGTTATGTTCTTTCACGGCAATGGGTCTGCAGTTTATTCTAATCACGATATTTACCGCGAACTGTCCGCGAAGGGTTACGGTGTTTTAGGCACCGCTTATCCGGGCTATCCTGGTAGCGAAGGTACACCAACTGAGGCGGCCCTCGTTGCGGCCGCGCAGGCACAATATGATTATATGATAGATCAGGGCGTATCTGCGGATAATATTGTTTTCTACGGCACATCACTAGGGGCGGGTGTCGCGGCGCAACTGTCCAAGACTCACAAACCCTCGCTTGTTATTATGGAAGCGCCATTCACTTCTGCGTTAGATATGGCGCGGACGATGATAAAAATTTATCCTGTATCATTGCTCATGAAGGACAAGTTCCCATCGGAGAGGGCCTTGAAGGGGTCTGGCATCCCTCTGCTCTGGCTCCACGGGACTAATGATACGATTATCCCGCACACAATGGGACAACAGCTCTTTGAGAATTACGACGGCCCTAAAACGCCTCACGTCATTGAAGGTGGGCAGCATAATAATCTCTGGTTCCTTGGTGGGCGAGAGATAATTCTCGAGGCGCTGGCATCCCAATAAACTGCGTGGTAGGTTTGCCGACAAGGAGACTTCCATGCCCGAAATTCACGCCCGTACCTGCCATCTTTGCGAAGCCAATTGCGGGATATTGATTGAAACAGAAGGGCGCGAGGTTCTCTCTATTAAGGGCAATCCAGAGCATGTGCTGAGCGAAGGCTATGTTTGCCCTAAAGCGACAGCTATTCCTGACTTACAAAATGACCCTGACCGTCTGCGTGTGCCTATGAAACGTAACGGCGAGACATGGGAAGAAATTTCTTGGGAGACGGCATTTGCCGAAATTGGCGAACGGTTTGCCGCGATTAAAGCCACCCCCAAAGTTCCAGCCGTTTATCTGGGGAATCCTAACGCGCATAATTATTCTAACACAACACAAACGCGGGTGTTTACCAAAGCACTGGGGGTGCGCGGGATTTATTCTGCGACGACACTCGACCAAATCCCGCATATGCTCATCCAAAAATGGGTCTACGGGCATCTCGCCTTGTACCCGGTTGCGGATATTGACCGCACTCAATACATGCTCATCGTTGGCGGCAACCCGCTGGCCTCTAATGGTAGTTTGTGGACTGTTCCTAATGTAAAAAACCGGATTAAACGCTTACAGAAACGTGGCGGTAAGCTCGTCGTCGTCGACCCGCGCCGAACGGAAACAGCAAAGATTGCTGATAATCACCATTTCGTTCGCCCGGGAACGGATACAGCATTTTTCTTGGGACTTTTGCTCTCCTTACACAAACAAGGCCTTGTTAAATCTGGACGCCTTGAAGACATGCTCGATGAGGGTTGGGCGGATATGTGGGCGGCAACTTTACAATTCGACGCCGCTAAACTTTCCGCTTATTGCGGCATTGACGAACACGCCATTGACGGTATCGCGGCGGAGCTAGGTTCAGGCCAACCCGCCATCGTTTATGGCCGTATGGGCGTGTCGGTTACGGGTTTCGGGACGCTCAATCATTTCCTCATTCAGATGCTCAATATTGCAACAGGTAACCTTGACCGCGAAGGCGGCGTCATGTTTGGCTTGCCGGCGATTGATCCAGTCTCGCGCAGCGGAACAGGCTCCTATGGACGCTACAACATGCGCGTCTCGGGCCGCCCTGAAGTGCTCGGTGAACTGCCCGCTGCAGAACTGGCTCAAGAAATCACGACGCCTGGCGAAGGGCAAATAGGCGTGCTATTCACGCTTGCCGGAAATCCTGTCATTTCCGCTCCGGGTGGACGACAACTGGATGCTGCGCTCGAGACGCTAGACCTAATGGTCAGCATCGACATGTATATCAACGAGACGACAAAGCATGCGGATTACATATTGCCCCCTTGCGGCCCGCTCGAGAAAGATCATTACCCGTTATTGTTAGCCCCGCTCGCGATACGGAATTTTGTGGCTTACTCGCCCCCGACCTTCACACAAGAAGAGGGCACAAAAGCCGATTGGGAAATACTGGTGGGAGTGGCGACGGCCGTCTGCCTCGCAACAGGTCAAGACGAACCGACAATCACCGAACCGCGCGCGGCGTTGGACGCTATGCTGAAATCTTCAAGCTATGACCTGAGTTTAGATACAGTTGAAGCCGAGCCAAACGGTATCGATTTAGGCGCGCTCAAAGTTCAGCTCCCGGAACGCCTCGCCACGCCGGATAAAAAGATCGCCTGCGCCCCGGAAACTTGCATCGCGGAACTTGCCCGTTTCGCGGATACGGTTGTTCCTATGGCCGAGGGGCAGCTCTCCCTGATTGGTCGCCGCCATGTGCGCAGTAATAATTCCTGGCTCCACAATTCGCATCGCCTTCTTAAAGGCAAAGACCGCTGCACCTTGATGATGCACCCCGTTGATGCGCGTGCCCGCAATATGGGTGAGGGGGATATGGCGCGCGTGTCTAATCATGTCGGTAACGTCGAGCTCGCCGTAGAGCTCACGGACGATATGATGCCGGGTGTTGTCTCAATTCCGCATGGTTATGGTCATGGGCGTAAGGGCGTGAAGCTCTCTATTGCTGCGGAAAAACCTGGTGTTTCAATGAACGATCTCACCGACCCCACACAAATGGACCCGCTTTCTGGTAATGCAGTGCTAAACGGAACGCCTGTGGCTGTAGAGCGAGTCTCTTAATCAACGAGGCGTACACTTTCGTCAAAGCGCGGTAATATAGGCGGAAGGCCTGCCTTTTCGTGGTCGACCGCCACAACAATTTTTGATCCGTCCCCAATGCTGACTTAGTAAGCCATGAATGAAGTCGCAGGAGCTTGAGCTGCGGTAAGGCTGCCGCTCCGAAATAATATCTTTAGCATCAATTACAGAGCCTTCGTTATAGATTAATGGGCCATCTTTTATTGAGCGTATCTGTAATTTGAGTAACTACAGGAAAAACTGAAATAGTTATTTTATAGATATTGTAAACCGAACATCTTTATCAGTGTTTTAAGCGCGCGACCTAGCGTCGTCCAATCTTACGGCGTCCGCGTAATTATGCAGTTTCTTTTACCCATAATATGAGGCATAGACGGTCCATGACGAACATCTCCGCGCCGCTTTACATTAATCATATCTCAAAAACATTTGCTGGAAAAAAAGCGGTTAATGATGTGTCTTTCACGGTGAAGCCTGGCGAAATTATTGGGTTCCTTGGCCCTAATGGGGCGGGCAAGACAACGACACTTCGCATAGCATTGGGCCTCGTGAAACCGGATAAAGGTGATGTGAAACTTTTTGGCGATAATCCTGGGGCAGAGGTTTTTGGCCGGATAGGGTTTCTCCCAGAAGAGCGTGGACTTTATAAAAAGCAAACAGCGCGAGAATCAATTGCTCATATGGCGCGTCTCAACGGGATAAACAAACGCGAAGCCTTTCGCCTCGCTGATGATATGCTCACGCGTTACGGTCTCGGTGAAGCGGCCCGCAAAAAAAATAAAGATATGTCTAAAGGCATGGCGCAGAAAGTTCAGCTTCTGGCCGCGATTGCTCACGACCCGGAGTTTCTCATTTTAGATGAACCATTCTCGGGACTTGATCCGGTTAATCAACAAATTCTCGAAGACATCGTACGAGAGATAGCCTCGCGTGGGCGCACTATTATTTTTTCTACTCATGTGATGCAACATGCGGAGCGTTTGTGTGACCGAATTATATTGATGTCCGGCGGCAGCGTTGTTTTTGATGGCACAACAGAAGAAGCCCTGTCCCGCGCGCCGCGGAGGTTAATTATCAGCTCTGAAAATTCGGCCCTTCAAGAAACATTGACGCCTTTTGCTAATTCAATAGATACACGCGCAGACGGCGCGTTGGATGTGATAATTAAGGATGCAGCCGACTCCCACACAATACTTGAAACCTGCGTGGATAAGACTATTCGCCTGGCCCGTTTTGAACCGCGCGCAGCGACTTTGCATGAAGCCTTTGTTGCAATGGTGGGCGCGGATGTAATGGAAGACATGGAAGCTCAGCTATGAGCCTGCCTTCTATTAGTCTTCGCAGAACTTTCCTAATCGCCCGCCGTGATTACCTTGGGTATGTGAAAACTTGGGGGTTTTGGATTTCATTCTTCCTGCCCTTTGTTTTTGGTATTCTGGGATTTTTAGCCTCCAGTGCGGATTTAAGCGTTCAGCCTGTGCGGTATGAGACTATTTTAGATGATACCGGACAGCATGAATCTGCGCTGATTCAAAAATATGAAAATGACCGGGCGCGTCTGGCCGCAAGTATGATGACAGAGGTTGGGAGTATGACTTTGTCCAAGGATGAGGTGGACACATTACGAGATATCGTCGAGGCAGAGGGTGTTGAAGCCGGGAAAGCTTATTTAAATTCTAAAGTGCCCGGAATGGGAGACCGATTTGACCCCCCTGAAAGCAAAACACGTTTTGTTAAAACACCAGAGAGCTCCTTAGAGGCGCTACGGCCTTATCTGCGCGGGGATCAATTGATAGATGTGGATGGAACATCCATGAAATTGAATGGTGTTTTACATGTTTACGAGAACGATGGTCTCAAGGCAGATTATTGGTCTTCTAACATCAACAATAACACTGTGAAGGATCTGGCACGTGGTTATTTTCGGGACTCTGCAACGCAGAAATATTTGCAAAGTGGCGGCCTTTCGGCGGAGGGTTTGAGAGAGGCTAATAGGGGCGTCATTAGAATCGACTCCTTTGACCCCAGCAAGGCCGCAACAGGACCTGATGCCAGTCAAGTTGTAACGATGGCGGACAAGGTTCCTTATATTGTCGCGGGCATTATGGCGGGGGCCTTATGGCTCACGGTTTTTGCGGGTTCTTACATGCTTCTAACATCTATGCTGGAAGAGAAACTTAATAAATTACTCGAGATGATGCTAGCGTCCACAAGGTTTTCTGAAATCATGTTTGGCAAATTACTCGGCGCGGCAGCGCTAACAATTACAGCCATGGCCCCGTATATAATTCTCGGAATTGTGGGCGTGATTGGTCTTTATTTCACGGCCGACCCGGAAATCGTTGCTGGCCTGACGGCGGCATTTTCTGCCAAGATGATTATCTTCTTTTTTATCTACCTTATTTTGGGATACGTTTTTTATGGAGCGTTCTTTATTGCGCTCGGCGCGCTTGCGGAATCTGCCCAAGACGCTCAAACTCTGACAACACCAATAATGTTGATCTTGACGGTCTGCGTAATGGTGGTGCCTATCGGTATGAATTCCCCAGACAGTCCCATCATCGAATGGGCTTCATGGTTCCCGCTATCCGCGCCGTTTGCGGCTATCATTAAGCTGGCGTCTGATCCGCCGATATGGGAGCTGGCCCTTTCGGCGTTCTTCTTATTTTTGTGTGTTGTGGGCGTTGTCTGGCTCGCAAGCCAAGTCTTCCGTTTTGGCGTTCTTTCGGGTTCTGGGGTCAAAGCCGGCTTTGGTAATCTAAAAAGCTCCTTTGTGGAATCCCGCACTAAACGCAAAGCTATCAAAAATATGCCGCAGTGACGTCTGCTGAACTTTTTTGTATGTTGAGGGATGAGCAAAAGTTTTGAAAAAAATAAAACGCAGATCTTAGACGCGCTTCTCCCAATCGCAGCGTTTGACGGGTGGAACACGGCGAGTCTACGCCAAGCGGTTCGTGCAGCTGAACTTCCTTCTGGCTCCCACGATACATATTTTCCCGGCGGCGGAATTGAAGCGATAGAGTTCTGGTCAGAGACCTGTAACGCGCGAGTCGAAGCTTATTTTGCAGAGCGCGACATCGAAGAGATGCGTATTCGGGATAAAGTCACCGAGGGTGTTTGGTCTTACATTGAGGCCATGGAAAATCATGAGGACGCTGCCCGGCGCGCTATGGCGAGGCTGTCTCTTCCTGATGCGATTGGGCGAGGGCCCAAACATGTTTGGGCCACGGCTGATACAGTCTGGCGGGCGATTGGTGACACTAGCACAGACATTAACTTCTACTCAAAGCGCACGATTTTGTCGGGCGTAATTTCTTCCGTTTTTGTCAAATGGCTGACGGATAATGACCCTAACAAGAAAGCGGCGCGAGAGTTTCTTGATGCACGTATCGCCAATGTCATGGCTTTCGAAAAAGCTAAATTTCAGTTTAAAAAACAAACAGACTCTTGGACAAGCCCGGCCGATGTTTTGGGGCGTTTACGATACGGGTCGCGTCGCCGGCGACGTCGAGGTTAATCTTTTAAGCAATCTGATTAACGTGGCCCATCTTGCGCCCCGCGCGGCTTTCTTGCTTGCCATACAAATGAATAAATGTGTTCGGCTGCGTAGCTAAGCTCGGCCAAGATTGTACATCATCGCCGATAAGATTCGTCATGACGACGGGATGTTTTGGAGTCACGTCGCCCAAAGGCCAGCCCGCAATAGCGCGGATGTGTAATTCAAATTGATCGATACAGCCTGCATTTTGCGTCCAATGTCCTGAATTATGAACGCGCGGCGCGATTTCGTTGACAATGAGCGAGCCGTCTTCCAGTTCAAAAAATTCTGTCGCCATTACGCCGACATACTCCAATGCGTCCATAATGTTGACCGCGAGGTTTTGCGCTTCGCCTGTGTCTTTAACTGCCGGGGCTGTGCTGGTATGGAGAATGTGGTTCTTATGGACGTTTTCAATGAGGGGGTAGCTGGCCGTTTCGCCTCGGGTATTGCGGGCCGCTACTATAGACACTTCGCGCACAAAAGGGACGAAGGCTTCGAGAATGAGAGGTTGCTTACCTAGAGTCTTGAAGGCCTCCTCAATGTCAGCCTCGCTACGAAGAATAATTTGTCCTTTACCGTCATATCCAAACCGCCGTGTTTTTAAAACGGCGGGGAAGCCAAGGTGTTTAACGGCGCGTTTCAAGTCGAAGACCGAATCAACGGTTTGGAAACCCGCAACACGGACGCCGGCGGTCTCAGCGATGAAGGTTTTTTCAATCAAGCGGTCTTGTGCGACCTCCAAAGCTTTGGCTCCTGGAAATAATTGTGTGTGAAGCGATACGGTTTCTGCCGTTTTTGCCGGGACGTTTTCAAACTCATAAGTTATGCAATCTACAGATTTGGCAAATGTTTCAAGTACGGGTAAATTTTCGTAAGATGCATTGGTTTCGAATGCTGAGACCGCCGCTGCGGGGCCTCCTGTTTCGGGGCTATAAATATGACATTGAAATCCCAGACGGCTTGCCGCGAGGCTGAGCATTTGCCCAAGCTGCCCACCGCCAAGAATGCCGATTTTGGCTCCTGGCGCTAATGGCGTTGTCGCTTCCATTAGCCTTGTGGGTCTAAGGCAACAGAATCTGTTTGTTCTTGTCGCCAGGCTTTCAGAGAGGCAGCGACTGCTTTGTCGCTAAGGCCTAGAATCGAGGCCGCTAAAAGGGCTGCGTTCTTAGCGCCTGATTTACCAATCGCGAGCGTGCCAACGGGAACGCCGCCGGGCATTTGTGCAATAGATAAAAGGCTATCCATGCCGGACAGGGCTTTGCTTTCTACAGGAACACCAAGGACAGGCAGCACGGTCATAGCGGCCACCATACCGGGGAGATGCGCCGCGCCGCCAGCGCCTGCAATGACAACTTTGTAGCCGACATCTTCTGCGCCTTTAGAAAATTCATAAAGACGGTCAGGCGTGCGGTGTGCCGAGATAACCTTGGCGTCATATTGGATTCCAAGTGTATCTAAAATATCCGCAGCATGGGACATAGTTGGCCAGTCTGATGTTGACCCCATAATTATGGCAATGTGAGCGCTCATGGCTTTCCTTGTTTCAATTGCGCCGAGTTTGCCCTGATGGGTTTCCGGCAATTGGAAAGCAACGGACATTAAGCATTGCGCTGCCAGCGTCAAACTGAATTTTAATCCTGAAGTCGCACAAAAGTTAAAATTACATAATGTTTTAAGAATTTTAACATGATTATGAAAGACTAAGACATAAGACTAAATTTAGTTGGGTTATTTATGGCTGCGTCACGCGTATCGACACTCTTACAGACGGGAGCAGACCTGATGGCAACATCAGCTGCCGCGACCGATGTACATTTGCGTACAGAAAATGAGCGCCTCAATGATGAACTGACACGTTTGCGCCGCCGCGTTCTTGAATTAGAGCATGCTGCTGACACAGACCCTCTTGTACCTATTTATAATCGGCGAGCATTTATGCGGGAAGTGTCCCGCGCGCAAACTGTCATGGCGCGTTATAAATATCCTTCGACAATCATTTTTATGGACCTAAACGGCTTTAAATCGATTAATGATCGCTACGGCCATGGCATAGGTGACGAGCTATTGCAAAAAACAGGGGCCGTTCTGATGGCTGGGGTTCGTGAATGCGATATGGTCGCCAGACTGGGCGGTGACGAATTTGGCGTGCTTTTGTTTAAAACAGAAACTGGAATCGCAAAGGCGAAAGCTGCGACCCTTTCATGCCGGATTGCTGAACAGTACGTTACTATGCCGACTGGAAAAATTCGGGTCAGTGCGGCTTGGGGTGTGGCGCCATGCGATTCTGGGGAAACACCGGAACATATTCTCGCTCGTGCAGACAGAGCCATGTATATGGCCAAACGCAAAAACGGATAATTTACGCGATAATGTCTGGCGTGAGCTGATTTTCCAAATAGGTAATTTGGTCTTTAATCGAAAGCTTAATTTTCTTCATACGTCCGATTTTGAGCATATCAACAGCGCCTGTTTCTCGCAGGGCCACGATCTCGGCATCAAGGCTGCGGTGCTCAGACCGCAAAGATTTCAAAAGTTCCAGCGACTCCGTTTCATCAAACTCATTATCAGGCATATCAGTCATAGGGTCTTCTTATACAGGGCTGCGTTTCAGGCATATAGTTGTGTGCGCTCTAACGGACCCAATCATGACAATCAAGTAATCCTCAGTAATGACTGTTAAAGGGGAAGTGACTCTCATAAATAATCGTGGTACGAGAATCCATCAGCAACATTTGAGAAGGAGGCGCGAATGGCCGTTTCGACGCATTTGCAAGAGCTAACGTCAAAACATTCAAACTTGGATAAGGAAATTCAGAGCATCCAAAAAAGTCCTGTTCCGGATACTATTCGCCTCACAGCCCTCAAAAAAGAAAAACTCTACCTTAAAGAACGAATACAGACATTTCAGTCTGCATCCTAGCCTTACATTTTAACTGCAATTTCTTGTCGAATTGGCGGGAATTTTGCATTAGTCACTCCACCATAGACTAAAGGTGAAGATACTATGTTAAAACGTTCAATAACTTTTACAGCAATACTTGCGGCAGGCCTTTTGGTTTCGCCTGCTGCATTTGCACAGGATACAAGTCCGACTTTAATTTTGGAAACAGGACCTTCGGATACGCCGGGATACCGCCGGACTATTTTCATTAAGTACCTGAACGGTGAGCGCGTAAATGTGAATTACCGGACTGAAACTCGCAGTGAATTTCGCCAAGTCCCAGATTCGACGCCGCAAAGCGTCATTACTAAGTGTTCGCGCGGACCTGCAACGTCATTGTCAGAGCTTCGCCGCTACGAAAAAAATGAGGCGAAACTTAAAAGACGCGGCCAACCTCCTGAAATCCACGTGTTCTGTATCAAAAATGTATCAGACTGGGAGCGCCGCAACCGTGATCTGTATCTAGATCCAATTTTCAACGGCATGCCTCTCGCGCCAAACTAGGCCTTCAGATGGTTTCCTAGCCGCAAGCCCCAATGTGAAAAAACCCTCATTATCTGTTAATGGGGGTTTTTTGTTAGGGTGGGAGCCCTTAGATATAGTCCTATGAAAAAATTTCTTTTATCGCTGCTCGGCAGCGCAGTGGTTGTTGGCGGAATAGCGGAGGTCACGCGCGCGCAGACTGCGCCGAGTATTGATTTTTCTGAATACTCAAACCGGGTTGTTCCAAGTAGCAATGCGCAAGTGCAGCTCTCTTATTCACCTGTCGTCAAGCAGTCGGCTCCGGCTGTGGTCAACGTCTTCACGTCCCGAACTGTACGCCGCCGCGCGCGAAGTTCGTTCTTTGACGAAATGTTCGGCATGCGCCGCGCCCCGCAAGACCGTATGGAGAGCTCGCTCGGGTCAGGCGTCATTGTTCGTTCAAACGGAATTATCGTGACGAACGCCCATGTCGTGAAAGGCGCAGACGAGCTCCGAGTTGTGCTCAATGATCGCCGAGAGTTTGAAGCCACTGTTATCGCTGAGGACGAGCAAATTGATCTGGCCGTACTACGCATTGAAACCAATGGCGAAGTGCTCCCAATTCTCCCTATCGACGATAATAATGAAGCCGAAATCGGCGATATCGTGCTGGCCATCGGTAATCCGTTCGGTGTTGGGCAAACTGTTACGAGCGGGATTATTTCCGCGTTAGGCCGGACAAATGTAACGGATATTTCGTCCTTTATTCAAACTGACGCCGCTGTGAATCCCGGCAATTCTGGCGGGGCTTTAGTCAATCTTGACGGAGAGCTTATCGGTGTCAACACTGCCATATTCTCACGTTCGGGTGGCTCTAACGGTATCGGTTTCGCTATTCCCGGCGAACTTGTGGCGCGAGCTGTTGAAAGCTCTATTTCGGAAGGCCGCATTGTCCGCCCTTGGATCGGAGCCCGTACGAATTCGGTAGACTCGACAATGGCCTCTGCGCTCGGCCTTGACCGTTCCCGCGGCGCTATCATCAATGATTTACTCCCTAATGGCCCTGCAGATAATGCCGGGCTCAAAACTCGCGATGTGATTTTGTCGGTCGACGGCACTGACATTAATGACGATAGCGGACTTCGTTTCAAACTGGCCACCTTGCAGCGCGGTCATCGTGCTAATGTTAAATATTTCCGAGATGGACGTGAACGCACTACCAAGGTCACGACTGATACGCCGCAGGAAAGCCCGCTTAGGGATGAACGTTTGCTCGATGGTTTTAATCCATTGGACGGGGCGACGATTGTCAACATGTCTCCGGGCCTTGGCGAAGAATTAGGGTTTGATCCTTACCTTCGCGGCGTCATGGTCAAATCAGTTGTGAGGCGCGGCGCGGCGGCCATTAACGGGTTGCGTCCCGGTGATTTTATTACTGAGGTTAACGGCGACACAGTTAGCTCCACGCGTCAACTCGAAGCTTTATTGGCGTCTTCGGATGGCGACGAGGATTGGACACTTTCGATTGATCGGGGCGGACGTATTTATGAGGTGCCCATCAGAGCGCTCCCCCGCCAAAATTAGGTGTCAGACCTTTTTAAAACGTCAGGACTATCGGGGGACGCGCCCCGTCCGCTTGCGGACAGGCTTCGCCCCCAAACCCTTGAGGATGTCGTTGGACAAGATCATCTGATTGCCGATGACGCCCCTATTGGGCGTATGCTCGCCGCAGGACGTCTCGCTTCCATGATTTTGTGGGGGCCGCCGGGCGTCGGTAAGACGACAATAGCCCGCCTTATTGCGGACCACGCCGATATGGAATTCGTGCAGCTCTCTGCTGTGTTTTCCGGGGTGAAAGATCTCCGCGAAGCCTTTGCCAATGCGAAAGGCCAGCGGGAAACCGGGCGAGGAACACTGTTATTCGTGGATGAAATTCATAGATTTAATAAAGCTCAACAGGACGGATTTCTGCCTTATGTCGAAGAAGGTATTGTCACCCTGATTGGGGCGACAACGGAAAACCCCAGCTTCGAACTTAACGGCGCTTTGCTCTCTCGCTCGCAAGTCATGGTGTTAAAACGCCTGACGGATGAGGCTATGAATACATTGCTAGTACGCGCCGCAGAAGAAACAGGGCAAAAACTGCCACTTACCAGAGACGGGCAGGCGGCACTGATTGGATTCGCCGATGGCGATGGGCGTTACCTGCTTAACCTTACTGAAGAAGTGCTCGCGCTGGGGGCGAAGAAACCATTGAACGCAAAAGCCGTCGCTGTCATTTTGCAGAAACGTGCGCCCGCTTATGATAAGTCTGGTGAGGGTCATTATAACCTTATATCCGCCCTGCATAAATCCATCCGCGGCTCTGACCCGGACGCGGCGCTATACTGGTTTGCGCGTATGCTGACAGGCGGAGAAGACCCGCTCTATATCGCGCGCCGTCTTGTGCGCATGGCGTCTGAAGATATTGGCCTAGCCGACCCGCTAGCCCTAATGATTGCGAATGAGGCGATGAATACGTACCGGTTCCTCGGGTCGCCCGAAGGTGAACTGGCGATTGCCCATGCCGTTGTTCACATGGCTACAGCGCCAAAATCAAACGCTGTTTATACGGGGTTCAAACAAGCTATGACTGTGGCTAAACAAACAGGTTCGCTCATGCCGCCTGCGCACATTCTCAACGCGCCGACAAGCCTGATGAAAGACATCGGGTATGGCAAAGGGTATGAGTATGACCACGACACGGAACACGGGTTTTCCGGGCAGAATTATTTTCCTGAGGCGATGGAGCGTGTGAACTTTTACGCCCCCAAAGGCGAAGGCCGCGAAGCGGCCATCAAAGACCGTCTTGAGCGGTGGGCAAAATTACGTGAAAGCTCTTAGCGCATTTTCCACGCTTGCCCCCACGCCATTGCGCGCGTAAACGGCGCCTATGTATAGTTTAGGATTAGTCGCTCTTGGCGGAGCTATCGGCGCAAGTGCCCGGCACATGCTCGGTCACTGGACGCTTAAGGCCTTTGGGCCGGGCTATCCTTACGGGACATTCGCGGCCAACGTGCTCGGAGGGTTTCTTATGGGTGTACTCGTTGGCTGGCTTACGTTTAAAGTCTCTGGCGGTGAGACTATGAGACTGTTTCTAGGCGTGGGCCTCTTGGGCGGATTTACAACCTTTAGCGCCTTTTCGTTGGATGCTGTGCGTATGTTGGAAACTAAAAATTACGGACAATTTATAGGCTATGTTGGCGGGTCTGTTGTCCTATCTATCGGCGCTTTAATGGTGGGATTAATGTTAGCACGAAAAGTCTTCGCGTCATGAGCGGCGTTTCCTCACTTACAGTTGGAACCACTGATGCAGGCTCGCGTCTTGACCGTTGGTTCAAGCGTCAGTTCCCGCATATCCCGCATGGCCGGGTGGAGAAGCTCTTGCGCACGGGCCAAATACGCGTGGACGGCAAACGCGCCAAAGGTAATCACCGGCTTGTCGGTAGCGAAGTCATTCGCATTCCGCCACTTCCTGAACCAACTGAAATTAAATCTGCAGTCATCATCAGCGATGCTGATCGCCTCTTCATGCAGAAGCTCGTTATTTATGAAGATGATGACCTTTTCGCGCTGAATAAACCCTGCGGTCTTGCGGTGCAAGGCGGGACGAAAACTTTGCGCCATATTGATGGACTTTTAGGGGCCTTAGGCGATGGCTGCCGTCTTGTTCACCGCCTAGACCGAGATACGTCCGGTGTATTGCTCATTGCGAAATCGGCGCAAGCTGCGGCTTGGGCGGGCAAGGCCTTTCAAAACCGACGCGCCGAAAAAATCTATTGGGGCATTACGAACGGCGTGCCGCGCCCAAGTTCGGGCGAGATTAAAGGCTACATGGCCAAAGGCATTACCGATGATCGCTTCGGGAAAAAGAACGAAGGCCGCGAAGTTATGATGGCCGTTCGCCACGGCGCAGACGGCGGGAAGCATGCAAAAACGCTTTATACGATGGTCTCGTCTGCCGGAAACCGGGCGGCGTGGATTGCGATGCAGCCGCTGACGGGACGTACCCATCAATTACGCCTTCACATGCAGCTCCTCGGAGCGCCCATTGCAGGAGACCCGAAATATTTAACAGACCGAGAAATTCCTGGGGGGATGGATAATAAATTACATCTTCATGCGCGGCGCTTGTCCATTCCGAGAGCCAAAGGCGGAGACGTGACCATTGAAGCTGACTTACCCAAGCATATGAAGAACGCATTTGATCAGCTAGGTTTTGACGCAAAAATGCCGATACCGCCCATGGGCGATGATTAATGGCCGCAAAGGCAAAACGGTTTTACAAAGACGCGACGATCGTGCCTAAAGAGGGCGGCTTTGCGGTGCTCTTGGATGGACGCGTTTTAAAAACACCGGGCAAGCTTGCGCTTATAATTTCCGATAGAGACACCGCAGAGCGTGTTGCGGCTGAATGGGCCGCGCAAGATGAATTTATCCTGCCGCAGACCATGCCATGCACACGGCTAATGAATGTCGCTATTGAGCGCACGCCAGTTTCTCGTGACGAGGTTATTAAAAATATTGTCTCCTTCGCAGAAACAGATCAGCTTTGTTACCGTGAAAGCGAACTTATGACACTCGCGCGCCTGCAAGCCCAACATTGGGACCCTATGTTAGAGTGGGCCGCAGGTCAGGGCGTGAAATTATCCCACACAGATAGCCTTGTTGCTACGCCACAGAATCCTACTTCACTGAAGGCGCTGGAAGCTATAGCGTTCGGCCTTGATGATATCGCCCTCACATTGATGGCTCACTTTACAGGCGTCTTTAGTTCTGCCGTTCTTGGCCTTGCCGTTATCCAGAAATATATCTCTGCGAGAGAAGGGTTCATGCTATCGCGTATCTCTGAAGACTGGCAGATTGCACAATGGGGTGAAGACGAAATAGCGGCGGAGATTACACAGACGTTAGCAGACGAGGTTGCTGCATTAGGTAACTTGATTAAATAGGAGAGACTTATGGCCGGAAATCATGCCCATGTGAAAGAACGTCTTGGCGGGATTTACACACAAGACGTGACTATGAGAGACCATCATTTCCTGGCCGATGAGCCGGAAAGTTACGGGAGCGCCGACTTAGGAGCGACGCCATACGAACTTTTGTGCGCGGCGCTTGGGGCCTGCACATCTATCACGCTTCGCATGTATGCAGACCGTAAAAAATGGGCCGTGACGCATATTGCGGTCGATGTAAATCATAAGAAAGTCACGCAGACTGACGGGGCGTCCAAAGATGTCTTTACGCGTTCTCTTACAGTGGAGGGCGACCTCGATAAGGCCGCGCGAAACCGGATGATGGAAATCGCGAATAAGTGCCCGGTTCACAAAACCCTTGAACTCTCCAGCGTAATTGAGACGGTGCTTGCCTAAATGGGGGCTGTGAATCTTAACAAAATATCGACTGCGCGTTAGCGGTTTTGTAAGCATAGTTAGCTATATTCATGCCTAACACAGGTAAGGACTCATCATGACGAATATAGATTTAGGCGCGTTACTCTCCCGGATTGAAGCTGACAGCATTGTTACGGCGGACGAAATTATTGAACTGCGCCGCTGCATCTGGAACGATAACATGATTACGGTTATTGAGGCCGATGCCCTGTTTCGTATTAATGATAATTGCCAAAACAAACCCGTTGAATGGAGTGATTTCTTCATCACAGGGATGACGGACTTTCTTGTTCGCCAGACCATGCCGCGCGGTTATATAGATGAGGCCAATGCAGCTTGGTTAATGCAACGTATTAGTCATGATGGTGTTTGCGAAACCCACACGGAAATGGCGCTTTTAATGAATGTTCTCAAACATGCTGAGAGCGTGACGCCACGTTTAGAAGAATTTGCCCTAGACCAAGTTAAACAATCTGTACTGGAGAGTAAGGGGATATTGGCGCGCAGTGCTTCATTGACCCCCGGGGCGATGGGCGAAACTGAAGTTGAGATTGTACGCGGTATACTCTATGCTTGCGGAAGTGCGGGCGGTAATTGGATTACACGCGAAGAAGCAGAGCTGCTCTTTGACCTCTCTGATGCAACAGCGGAAGCAGACAATCACCAGAGCTGGCAAGATCTATTCGTGGCTGCGATGGCCAACCACCTAATGATGCTCGGAAATACAGATAAAGTGGATATATCCGAAGCCCTGCGCCGTGAAAATTGGTTGAAGGACACGGATCAAAGTGTGTCTTGGAACTTAGGCAATGCTTTTAAAGCTTGGTTTGGCCAACGCGAAACGCCAGATATGACATATTCTATCTTGAATACGTCTGAAGCAGTACAATCAGAGCGTATCACGGAAAGTGAAGCCCAGTGGTTGATTAATCGTTTGAACCGCGATGGTCAGCTCTCGTCGAATGAAATTACCCTGCTTGCATTCCTGAAAAACGACTGTCCGGACATTCACGAAAGTCTGAAGCCGCTCATTCAATCTGCTGCATAATAGCCCTTTTTAAGATCTAGAACGGGGCAAAGTGCCGCCTTTCTGTTACCTCGGTAATGAGGCAATAGAAGCGTATGACTATATATCAAACCTTATTCTATGCGCCTGGACGTATTAACCAAAAGCAGTTCTTAATTGGCTTCGTTGTGTTTGCCGTATTTTATGCAGTTCAACTTCTTATTATGAAAGTCGTGGGTACAAGCCTCCCAGGGTTTTTTATCTCCCTTACGTTTTTATGTTTGAATTTGTATATGCTTTACTGCCTTTTTGGCAAACGCCTGCATGACATGGGGCGGTCAGTCGCTTTGTTTTTTGGAATGCTCGCGGCGTTAATTGTCTTCGCAATTTACCTGCAATTACAATCCGGCGGTTTGGAATATTTCGATACAATTATGGCTAATCCGGATCGTCAGAATGATGAAATTTGGATGCGGGAACAACACGTAATCTATCAAGAGCGCCTGTACTCAAACATGCCCGCCCTACGTGGGATGTTATGGCTCCCGCCCCTCTTGCTCACATTATTTGCAGGCTTGAAAAAGAGCGACGTAAGCGAAAATCGTTACGGACGTCCTGTATAAATCGAAATTAAAAAATAGCCGATTTTGCTTGAATTTATTAAATTTCATGCCAATGTCGCGCCGTAAATCCAATTTTACTAACTTTTGAGAGGGAAAAACAATGGGAAATTTACTATTTGGACCAAATGGACGTATCAGTCCGTCTGACTTTATGCGGGGGGCAACTATCCTCATAGTGGTACAGTTTATATTGGGTCTATTGCCCTTGATATCTATGGGGCTCGCAATGGTTCTGAGTATTGTAAGTATCGTGATTATTTATCCGTGGGTTTGTTTGTTCATGAAGCGTTTGCGTGATGGCGGTAAATCTGGCTGGCTCTGCATTGCAGTTATCTTAGTCTGGATAGTCCTCGGCATGATCATTGGCATGGTAATTAATACAGTTATGATGGCTGGCGCGGGTGCCTCGCAAGAAGCTATGCAAGCCGCGGCTGAGTCTGGCGATCTTTCTGCGGTTATGGATGCTGCAGGATCGATGGCGAAAAAGACAGCTATTCCATCCGCTGTTGCCGGCGCAGTTGTGAGCTATTTGATCGCTTTCATTGTGAACAAAGTCATTCCACACGATGCAAATGACAATCAGTATGGTCCGGAAACACACTAAGCTCTATCTGATATTAAAATTAAGCCCGCTAAGAGTAATCTTAGCGGGTTTTTTTATGGAATATCGAAAGTCGGTGCGAATAGGGTTTGAAAGTTTATTTTTAAAATCTCATCTACTTTCGCCATATCCCCCAGTTTGCCCAGCGCTTCAAGACTGGTGACGCCGTGCTCGGCAATACCGCAGGGGACTATGCCGCTATAATGAGCCAAGTCAGGCGCAACATTGATTGCAATGCCGTGAAAACTGATCCATTTTTTCAGCCGGATACCGATGGCCGCGATTTTTTCTTCATGTCCATTGCCGTGGTCGACCCAAACTCCCACACGCCCGCAGCGTCGTTCGGCGGTCACATCACATGCGGCGAGCGTATCAATGATCCATTGCTCAAGGCCGCGGACAAAGGCGCTAACGTCGCGTCCGCGCTTGCGCAGATCGAGCATGACATAAGCCACGCGCTGCCCGGGGCCGTGATAAGTATATTGCCCGCCGCGTCCTGAATTAAAAACGTCAAAGCGCTCTGTATCAACAAGGTCACCGATTTTGGCGCTGGTGCCGCCTGAATAAAGCGGCGGATGTTCAACAAGCCAGACAAGTTCGGACGCTTCGCCTGCGGCAATCGCGGCAGCGCGGGCCTCCATAATGGCGACGGCTTTAAGATAGGGGGTGAGCCCTGACCCTATGCGCCATTCGGCAGGTGTTTCGCAAAATAGAGGAGCTTTGGTCATAATATTCAAGTGCGCGCTCTAGGGTATGAAATCAAGAGCCTCTGCGTGTTGTTTTTCGCTTCACAAAGCCGCTTTACCTAGCTATACGGCCCCTTCCTCAGTGTGCGGCCGTGGCGGAATTGGTAGACGCGCAGCGTTGAGGTCGCTGTGGGGTAACACCCGTGGAAGTTCGAGTCTTCTCGGCCGCACCAAATATTTCTCCTTTTAAAATTATAAGTAACTGAAAAACAACAGTTTTTTGACCTACAAGGCTTACGGCTGAAGCCTACGCCTTGATTTGGTGTAACAAATGGTGTAACAAACATACTAAGATTGCCCTATTATGCGCGACGAAAACAGGTACCTCCAGCTACGAAATGACGGTCGTTGGCACTGTGTGCGGCGCGTGCCCGGCAAGTATCGTGAGTTTGATCAGCGCACGTTTATACGCAAAGACTTGGATACGAAATCAGTCGATGTGGCGAGGGCTCGCCGTGATCTCTTCGTAGAAGCGGACGATTTATATTGGGCCAGTCTTTAGAGCGCCGCGGATGGAGCTGGGGCTGAGAGTTTGAATGCCTTGCAAACCAGCCAAGCTTACAGACGCTATGAAGCTGCTAAGCGCAGGGCTATGGCGAAAGGGTTCATTTACACGCCCAATGCTGACCTGCTCGAATACCCTGACATCACTGAACTCGTTTCACGAATAAAGACACTCCCTGAGAAAAGCCTCCCACAAAAACGTGAAGCAAAGGCCGTATTGGGTATTGTACCGAAACCTTCTGTTCCCATCTCTACCGCTTTTGAAATCTATTGCGGCCAAATTGCTGTGAGTGAACAGATAGGCAAATCGGACGCTCAAAAGAAGTCATGGCATAAAGTGAAACTGCGGGCCGTGAATAATTTCATTACTATAGTAGGTGATCTTCCAATGGACGCCATCACACGTGAGCACGCCAGAGAGTTTTATAACTGGTGGGCGGGACGTCTTATTCCGCAAGGGAATAAGAAAGCGCTGACAACGAATAGTGCTAACCGTGACCTAGGTAATATCAGAAAGCTCTATCGAGAATATTGGGAATTTGAAGGTGACGAGATGAGGGAGAACCCCTTTCGTAACTTAAGTTTTGCAAAGCATAAGCTAAAGGACATTCCTCACTTTGAGGATGACTGGATTAGATCAAGGTTTCT
>ENA-ORXT01000600-ORXT01000600.1-marine-metagenome-genome-assembly--contig:-NODE-600-length-55442-cov-26.317403_pt1 | contig 55442 bp, 41 predicted proteins | sample MGYA00237868_ERZ511482 | MGnify/ENA metagenome assembly ERZ511482 | reverse complement strand
TTTTCAGATAATAAGATACTTAATTAAAAGCAAAAACGATTCTCTCTACCAAGATTAGAATGACTTTTAGGTTTTGAGTTTTGGCGAAGTAGTTTTTGTAAAAATTCGGAGACATACGGATAGCCAGTTCGGATAAACTACGGATAACTGGTGAAATAGTGCTATCTATCAAGTTTTTATTTCGATTGGTATTTCAATCATATTTTTAACTGTAGTATAAAGTTCAATATCTTGTGCAGGTGTTTCTATTGAAACAATTAGAGAATAATGTGTTTTGTTCTCAACTTGACCTAAATGTTTCCTTTCTCGCCACCAACCGATAATAGGATATACCGCTATAAAATGACAAGTAGCCAAATCTGCTGCTGTGCCTTCCCAATAATCGGAATGAATTGAGCCATTACTTCTATTATTTACGCCAATTGCCCACCTGTCGCTTCCTGTGCTACTACTAATTTTTTCATCATCGTTTCTGGCTGCAACATTTATTCTCTTTCTAAATTCATCTTCTTTTTCATCCGTTTTATTTATATCAAATCGCAATCCATGAGATTGATAGCGGTACTTATCTTTCCATCCTATTTCTCCTGCTCCTGGTTGAATAAAATAGGAAAGTGTAATCTTTAATTTAACAGGAATTCCTGACATTGACAATAACAAATCTTCTGGCCAAGGAAAATTGAATAGATGGATTTCATTTGTTTTAGGTTTTTTGCTGCTATCTAAATTGAAAGGTTGAATTATTTCTTGCGAAACAAATGTTAAAGCACTTTCTTGACTATATAAAGCTTTGTTTAAATCAGGGCAACCATATCCAAATGTTTTTAGTAGTTTTTTATAATCACCTCTATTATTAGGTCTTACACTTATTTGTCTAAACATAGCTTCATTCCATTTGGCTGAATGAACCATTAAGCCTCTTACAGTTTCAGCCCAAGCGTTGGGGTATTCATAAGCAATTTTCGCAGCAAACCAAGAAGCTTGTGCAACAGCTGCACTTGTTGCATTTATCTTATCAAATGGCTTTGTGTTAAATGATTTAGAAGTAGAGAGCAACTCTAAGTCTTCGTGTGACGTTATAGTATTATCAGGAGCTTTTAAAAGATTTCCTCCTTCAAATACAACATCTGGTTTTATCGGCCATTTTTTTTCCCAAAAGACAGAAGTAGTGCTATGCGGAGATAATTCTCCTTCATTAGCTAATAATGTATGTTTGTTATAAGCGGGATCATTAACTTGAGTCTTTTCAGTAAAGGCTCCTACAACTAATGCATTCCAAGATTGAGCTGGATTTTGAATAGATGCACCATAATTTATATTCGGGTAGTCAACTAGGTCATTTAGATCTGGATAAAAGTTTCCCATATTTCCAGCAGATATAATAATCAATTTCTGGTTTTCCTCGTCACCAAAAGAAATATTATCAATTGCCCCAGACCACGAAGAAGGTCTTCCTTTATTGATATCTTCGGTTGAAGTTACAGCCATACAATAAATTAAAATCATTTCAGGATTTTGTATTTTGGCTCTGGCAATACCTTGAGCTGTTATATCACCCCACAATTCTTTAGGTGTTGCTTCTTTATTAGGAGGTGGTAAAATTTTTACAGAGCAAAGTGTATGTGTCAGAACAACTTGATTTGAAGATGTTAAGGCTTTCTCTAATTTTCCGTACCCTGCTATACCTGCCATTAAAGTTCCGTGACCTGATTTAACTTCGTGATCATTTGTACCCCAAGTTTGATTTACAGTTAAAGTGTTGGCATCGTCTATTAAAGAGGTTAGTAGTTGATGACCATTATTAACACCTGAATCTAATAAACAAATCTTCACATTAGAATCTGTTAATTCTATTCGTTCTTGTAGATTTTCAATCCAAGCTTGTTGTTCAATTGAACTTTCATTTACCCAAAAACCAGCTGGTTCTTGACCCGAACGGAATTCTGCTAGCAAATCACTACGTAACATCAATTCAATCAGCTGATTTATATTGGCATAAATTAATAAAACTGCTCTTTCAGGAAAAATAATGCTATTGGGTTTGTTTTCAATACCAATATTTTCGAGGGTAGCTTTGAAAGATGTAATTTGTTCTTGCTCAAATCCTCTTTGAGAGTTTACGTTAAGCCAAACTTCACACCACTTAGGGTTATTGTTTGGAATAGATTGAACGTTACCAGTCCATAAACTCTCCAATAAGGCTGTACTAACATCTTCTATACTGCTTATAAGGGGTGCATTTTTAGGAGAAATGGTTATTGGGGAATCTAACTGAAGTTTAGTCATTTCTGATAAAAAAAAATCTTCTTGACCAACAGGTACTTTTACAGTAAATTTTGTTTGTAGTATGCCACCTTTCGTCACATCGACGATTCTTGTTAGAATAATATTATTGCCGAGCTTTTCGATTATTTGTTTAATTGCTGCATGATCCATTGTGTTTTTCAAACGAATATTAACAGGTGAATTTTCAGATTGATAGTTACTTATTTTATCAATAAAATGAGCTTCTTTCCCTCTAGGTATATAAACTGTTGCTCTTATTTGTGTAGTGTTCTTATCTAATGGAACTTCCTTTATGTTTAAAAGTCGAATTCCTTTCCTAAGATCTTCTAAGCTTTTGGTAATCAATTCGTGGTTAGCACAACTTGTAAATGCAAGGTAAGTACCCTCCCTTGTTGGGATTTGTTCTGCTTCTCTTTGTTGGTTTAAGTTTCGTCTTTCACCCCAAATTGCATCTAATTTTTGTAGCAATTTTGCACTATGTGCTGCTCTATCACGAAATGGTGCAGGCTTAGGTTTTATGAGTGTTCCTTTTGTTTTATATTTTTCGGTTGTTACATTCCCTGAAAGAAAAATATGTCTGTAGCTGTTATCCATTAATGCTAATTATTTTTGATAAGCATTGTTCCTGTCTTTGATTGCTCTAAGAATTAAATCATTGCTCATTGACTGGTTTTGATTTAATACAGTTTCTTTGATGGCATCTAAACAAGCTAAAGAAATTTCAGCGTGACTTAAACCATTTATACTTGTCAGTATTTTTTTAAAATTAACTTTTTTACTTTTTCCGTATCGGGCTAAGCGATTTTTTAGTAACCCCAGCTTTTCTTCATCAGTAGGTAGATTATATAAAATCACATCATCAAATCGTCTGAATAATGCTTGGTCTAAAAGTGATTTGTTATTGGTGATTGCAATAACTAAACTATCAGAATTATCTCTTTCAATGAATTGCAGAAAAGAGTTTAATACTCTCCGCATTTCTCCTACATCATTATCTCGACTTCTTTCACCACCAATTGCATCGAACTCATCAAACAGATAAACTCCTTGCCTTTGCTCAATTAAATCAAATACCTGACGTAATTTGGCACTTGTTTCTCCCATAAACTTTGTTACCATTTTATCCATAAGAATTGTATAAAGCGGTAAATTCAATTCGTTTGCAATTATAGAAGCAGAAAGGGTTTTGCCTGTACCAGGTGGCCCAGATAGAAGTATTTTTCTTCTATTTTCTAAATCGTGTTTATATAACTTGTCTCTCTGAACAAATTCTAAAATTATTCGTTTTATCTTTTCTGTAATGTCTGATGAGGAGATAAGGTCTGATAGGCTAACAGCAGGAATATTTTCTATTATTAGCCCGTGTAACTCTGGATTAAAGTTCTTGACTTTCGGTCTCTCTAATTTAGATTTATCAATAATCGTTTTAATCTCATTCGCAACAAAAATATGCCCTAACTTGGCTTCGTGAGCCGCTATTTGCAATGCTAGCGTAGTAAAGCGTTCTTTCTCATTATTGTAATGAGATTTGATAAGAGAAATTATGTATTCTGCTTTTGCCATATATGACCCTAAAAGTACGTCTTTACTTTTGCTTAAAGTTTTATTTTATCCAATGTATCGTTCGCCACTATTACTTAGTGTTTTCTTATAACAACTATGATTAATCATCTATAGTTTAAATGGTGCACTTTATACGCAAATATAGCACATAAACTCGCCATTTCAAGAGATTTCTGTCAAACGATTTCCCCCACCTCACCCTCGTTTGTAACTTTGATGCCCCAAGTTATCCGTAGTTTATTCGAACCGGCTATCCGTAAGATTCCAGACTACGGATAGAATTTATTTGCAAATCTCGCCGCATCTATATTTAAAAAACTAAGGCAAGCATTTGCCTTTATACTCGTGCCGCGACTTGTTAGCTAAACACCCAACTTACAGTCGTGGCACGAGTTGTTACTATATTCATTTACTATCGGCTGCTTGGTAAACTTTCTACGAAAAACCGAAGCCTCCAAAATATCACAAATTCTATTTGGCATAAATGATTAGTTTTGTTTCTGTAAATAGTAAACCAAACCATTTTGATCAATATTACCGCCTATCCAACCGAGCAACTTGAAGCAAAAGGAAAAAGCATAAGATACATATTTGAAAGTGTAGGTAATAAATCCATCATTAAACAAATTGAATACTCCTATTTCGGCAATATTTTGGGTAGCAATGTTTATAACTTGGGCTTTGGTGATTATAATGCAGCGCAAGATACAATTTCAGATAAAGCAAACAGCAATAACGGTGATATGCGGAAAGTATTTAACACCGTTTTAAGTACCGTTCCGAAGTTTTTTGAAGCATATAAAAGTGCCAGTATTTGGGTAACTGGAAGTGATGAAAAAAGAACTAAAATATACTGTTATTATGTGGACAGAAATTTTGAACAACTGTATGATGACTATTTATTTTACGGTTATTTAAAAGATGCCAAGCCTAACTTAGTGCCATATACACCTAACATAGCCTATAATGGTATATTGGTTTTCAAGAAAAATTAAAGTATATTTGAAGGAACAAAAGCACAGCATGTAACGTTAATTAGGTAAGATGGTAAAAATAGCAAAGCAAAATAAAAGTTTATTAGAGTGTATAGAGGTTGAACCTATGTCGGAAGCAACAAAAAAAAGGCTTGCCAAGGCTGCTGAAAAGATGAAAGACAAAACCTATTTTGAAGAACAGATAGAGCAAGCTAAAGAGACTTTTAAAAAAATAAATACTTTGCCTACTTAGTATTTTTTACTACTACCACGCTCGGCAAAATTTGCAAATCTCGCCCCATCTATATTTAAAAAACTAAGGCAAGCATTTGCCTTTATACTCGTGCCACTACTTGTTAGCTAAACACCCAACTTACAGTTGTGGTACGAGTTGTTAGTATATTCATTTACTATCGTCTGCTTGGTAAACTTTCTACGAAAAACCGATAAACTTCAAAGAAATCAAGTAACGAAAGGTTTAAATTATTTAACTATCAAATCTGAAGAATACACCATTATACAGAAATTTATCGTTCTAAACTCGGATTGATAGCTTAAATTGAAATTTATATGATTAGATATTCTTTATTGACATCATTAATTGTAGTCGTTTTTTTTGGATGCTGCTCTGACGAATTTGAAAAGGGATTTATTACTTATTCTGGAGAAGTGTCTTTTGAATTGAATGGAGAAACTTGGCAACCTTTTCCAACGGCAGACGACTTATCTTATGATTCATTGCTATTAGTGCTAATGCACAATTATAATGATGATGATTTTAAAACATATTCTTTAAGTATTCATCAAATTGACCCGATGAAGTTAAATGAAAAGCAAACTATCCATAAATATGTATTTTCAGAATTGGATGAAAATAAAGTTTCGGCGGAATTTGCAGAATGCTTAGGAGATGGAGATGTTGCTGGAGATAATTTTGATGTGTTTGAGTTTGAAGATAATTGGATAAAAATTACCAGGTGGGATGAAGACTCAAAAAAACTGGAGGGAGAATTTCAAGTCAATTTCATTTTTAGAGGTCTCGAAACGGGTGAACCCAGAAAGGCTAATACTTTTCCTGATACAATTAGAGTAACAGATGGTGTTTTTTCGACAAAAGTTGTTGAGTTTTAAAAATTAACTTCCCCAAGCTATCCGTAGTTTGTAAGGATAACTCGTGCCACTACTTGTTAGCTAAACACCCAACTTACAGTTGTGGGTTTTGCTTATATAATGGTGTTTTAAATTTAAAAAAGCAAGTCAAAAAGACTTGAAGTTCAAGTTCCACAAGTCGAAAAGACTTGCGGTAGATTGAGAATATAGACTTGAAAAAAAATAATTGAATAATATAAATTGGCTTCTTTCAATATAATTTACATCTGGTCTGAGTACAATAATTATTGGTAGTATTAAATAAATTACCCACAATGCTATATGCTTTAAGATGCTGTATATTAATTGCTTGTTCATGTTTTGTAAAATTAAAATAGAAACTTTGCGCCATTTTTCTGAAACTTAAAGGTAGCAATTGTTTTATACGCTTTGTTATATTTTGCTTTACTTTCTTATTGGTCACAAAAAAAATAGTAAAGTCATATTTTTTACTAAGAGGAAATTGTCGAATTAATTTTTGGCGCGCAAAACTCGAACCTGTTTCTGTCGCAAAGCAAATTGCTGAATTATATTTTGTCGCAAAATCGAAAAACCAAATTTTTATAAAAAGTGAAATTGTCCAATTGGTATCCGTCGAAATGCTAATTGTCGAATTGGTTTTTTGTCCAATTGGTTTTTGTCGAGTAGGGTTTGGAAGTTTGGTTCTAAAATTGCTAACATAGATATATAGTGAATCAAACTACATTCTTTGCTGATTTTCTTTTGTGGCATACATTTACAACTCCAAAACCAACCTGCTGCTTCGGTAAACCGTTCCTCTAAAACGATAATAAACTGTTTTAGGGTTTTCGCTGTATACTTCTACATCAAAAGTAGCGGTTTTATGGCTAAGGTTTAAGGCGGTTGCTTCTGCAATAAGTTCATCGCCCAGCTTTGCAGATTTTGCAAAGTTCATACTACCATTTATTGATACTGACACACGCCCATAAGAATTTGAAGCAAAAGCAAAGGCACTATCAGCAAAAGCATACGCAATGCCGCCGTGTAGTATGCCAAAACCATTTAGCATTTGCTGGTGTACTTTCATTTTTATTTTACAATAGCCTTCTTTTATTGTAATAGGTTCAATATTCATCCATTGACTGCAATAATCGGTTTGCATCATTTTTTTATAAACCTGTTGTGCTAAATCATCTTCATTTCTCATCTTATAAAAATAAAAAAAGAAATGAAATAATGGTGATAACTTTGCAATGTTTTGGAAACTACAAAAAAAGATATTAGACAATTAAGCCTTGAAGAACTAACGCTGTTTTTTAAAGAAAATGGATTGCAAGCTTTTAGAGCAAAGCAGGTTTTTCAATGGTTGTGGCAAAAAGGTTGTTTAAGTTTTGAAGAGATGAGCAACCTTGCAAAAACAACCAGAACATTGCTTATTGAAAATTTTGAAATTCCGCATTTAGCTATTGCCCACAGGCAAGATAGCAAAGATGGTACCGTAAAAGTTGGTTTTAAATTGTGCGATGGTAATATTGTAGAAGGGGTTTTAATACCAGTTAGCAAACATCAACGGATGACGGCTTGTATTTCTTCGCAAGTAGGTTGCAGTTTAAGCTGTAAATTTTGTGCTACCGGTTTTTTAAAACGAGAACGTAATTTGTTTGCTCACGAAATATACGACCAAGTAAAACAGATTAACCAAATTGCATTAGAAAAGTTTGATATGCCCTTAACCAATATTGTTTTTATGGGCATGGGCGAACCTTTATTAAATTATAAAAACGTAACAAAAGGCATTTTTTATTTAACCGACGAAACAGCTATGGGGCTTGCTGCAAAACGCATAACTATTTCAACAGCTGGTATTGCTAAAATGATGCACCGCTTGGCAGAAGATAAAGTGCGGGTAAATTTAGCCTTATCTTTACACGCGGCTATCGATGAAAAACGAAATACTATAATGCCTATTAACGAACAAAATAGCTTAACCGCTTTAACCAAAGCATTAGTAGATTTTAAAACCCAATGCCCTCGTAGTAAAATTACCTACGAATACATTTTGCTTAACCGCTTTAACGATAGTGAAGAAGACGCCAAACAACTCGTAAAATTTGTTCAAAAAGTACCTGCCAAAGTTAACATTATTGAATATAACAAAGTAGAAGGTACGGCTTTTGAAAAAGCAGAAAACAAAACCTTACATCAGTTTATTAATGTTTTAGTACGAAATGAAATAAACGTAACCGTGCGCAAAAGCAGAGGAGAAGATATTGATGCTGCTTGTGGGCAGTTAGCCAATAAGGTTTAACGGTAACTATTCAGAAGTCAGACTATTTCATTATCAGACGTTAGACATCAGACACAATTAGGGCGAAAAAGAGCGTTTTTGATTTCATTCAACCGAATTTATCTGACATCTGAGAGCGAAGCGGTCTCAACCCTGCCTTCTTCTGAATAGTTACGTTTAAGGTTTTAACATTCTTCATAATTATCTACTTTCAACTATACTTTTTATATTTAAATTTTTCTGTTGGTACTAATTCAATTATAAAAGAATTTTAGTACTTCTGCTCCAAGTGAACCTGTTCACTTGTATTTAAAACCTTACAATGAAATGAGTTTTGTTGGATATTATCTTGATTATTTGATTTACAATGGATGCTTTTTTGTGCAATTACCTAAAGGCTTAACAAAAACTTAACTATGCAGTTATTTAACTATCATAATAAATATTGAATAGGTTTAGTTTTATTTGCAATGCGTTAATTAGCTCTTATGGATTTAACTTTTTTAGTAATGTGGGTTGGCTTTATTTTGGCCTCTTATTCTGTTGTTGGTAATGATGTAATTCAAACTCTGGGAACATTTTTAACTTCTAATGAAAAAAGAATAAAATGGTACGTTTTGTGGTTGTTTGCTGCCAGTATTTTATGTTTTACTTTAATACAAGGTTATGTAGTAAACGATATTGATTATGGCCGATTAGATAAATTTGACTTAACAGCACTCAATTTTGAATGGTACTATTTACTTCCACCTTTAGTACTGCTTATTATTACTCGCTTTGGCATACCAGTTAGTACCACTTTTATGGTATTAACCCTGTTTTCATTAAACAAAATACCTAACGATTTAAGTAGTATGATAGGCTCGGTTTTTGATGCAGAACAAAAGCTGGGTGGTATGATACAAAAATCCGTAATGGGTTATTTAATTGCCTTTTCATCTGCAATAGTAATTTATGTAGCCGTAACTCGCTTAACCGAAAAACGATTTATAGACAATCCAATAACAGATCGTAATCGTAAAATATGGATTGTTTTGCAATGGTTTACTACTGGCTTTTTGTGGTACCAATGGTTAACACAAGATTTGGCTAATATTTATATTTATTTAAGAGGAGGCACAGATCTATCGCCTTTTAGCTTTTTTATATCCTTATTAGTGTTAGTTGGTTTGTTAGCGTATATATTCCATCAAAAAGGTGGTGCGGTGCAAAATGTAGTAAGAGAAAAAACCAATACTGCAGATATAAGATCCGCCACTTTTATTGATTTAATTTACGGTATAATATTATACATATTCAAATACAATTACTTAGGTTTATTTGAAGCCAAACTACCAATGAGCACCACCTGGGTATTTATTGGCTTGTTAGCTGGTCGCGAAATTGGTATACGCTTAAATTTAGAAAGAAGATTAAGCAAAGCAGTTACCCGTATGGTATTTGCCGATTTAGGTAAAGTGTTTTTTGGTTTGTTAATTAGTGTGGTGCTGGTATTTATTATAAAGCTTATGGCTGGGTAAACATTACGCCACCTTAGTTTGATAATCCTTATACAATCTAAAAACAGGTTGATTTACTTCTTTTTCTAACACACCAGCTAATACTAAATGTAACAATCGCCGTGTGGCTTGGGCATTATCTAAGCCTGTAAGTTTAGCATAATCTTCAACAGTTAAGCAGGCTTTTTCACCAAGGGCTTTGCACACTTAACTTGACTTCAATCAATTAAAAGCCATAAGCACTATACATCATGATGTTATTTTTTGTTGGTAAACTCACAAAAAGTCGATAAATACAGTACTTTAACACTATTCAAAACCAATACAATCAACTATCTCTTCTACTCCAAACAATATGGTTGCTTATCATTAAACTAAGCTTAACTATTCACAACTTTCAATGTAAGCATTAAAGTCCGTAAAAGGCGGTGAACTAAACCCATTTTTAAGGTGAATTTGTTGACCAGCTTTGTAAGTCTCATTAGTTGAGCTATTTATCAAATTGGCAGAAGATTCTAAAGTTTGGAGAGCTCGGTGAAAATTAGTGCTATTCTGATGAAAAAATATACTTAAATTATTGGTTGATGGTGTATAACTTATCCCTCGTTCTGCTACTGGAATAAAACTGGTTTCAGTCCAATTTAAGTCAAAACTGGAAGCGGCTATTTGAATTTCGCCAATAATATTACCCAGTAAGTATTTTTTAACAGATACCCCTAACCAATATTTTGAAGTACTCATATTAACTGCACCAATAGCCAACCAATTCCAGTCGCTACCATTGCCTTGATAAATAAACAAGTCTCCATCATCAATTAAATAGTTATAGCCAGTTTCCGACCAATTGCTATCTGTGTATTCATTATTACCAACTGTGTCATTATCCGTATCAATAAATATTTGCTGATGCACATCCATTTTACCTTCTAACAAAATATATAGAGATTCTGACCCATCTACAATTTTGACAGACTGTATATTAGCGCTATTCATATTTTGATCCGCACTATTAATATTGTCCCATTCTTCGGCATTACCATTAATGCTTAAGCAACTTGGCTTAATATTGCATAGATCTTTTGTACCTAATAAGTATTGAAAAGCAGAGTTACTGCTCGGTATAGCACCTGTTTCTTTATAGTCAGAATTTAGACTACCTGCGGCAAAACTAATGCTGCTCGAAAGATTGGAAAGTTGACTTTTTTGAACAACTATTTCTAATATATTTTCTGAAGTAGCATGACTTACTACACCAATTTGTAACCAACTCCAATTTACTCCATCACCGTTATAAACATGTAATATATTGTTTTCAATTAAATAATTAAATTCCGCATACTCCCATTGACTATTGGTGTATCTGTTTAAATTAGCATTGTTTACATTAGAGTTGATATATATTTGATTGTTTACATCAAGCCCACCTTCTAAATAAAACAAAATTTCATTGTTATTGTCGGCTACTTTAATTCGGCTTAAACTGCCTGTTGCAGCATAGCCATATGAAGCCATCGCATTCCATTCGGTCGCATTCCCATCTGCTGCAAAACAATTATTAGCATATTTATTTGTATGATGCTCGGTTTTTAACGGCGCTGATGTTTTAAGTTTATACTTTATTTTAGGTACAATAACTTCATCATCTTTGTCTGTTTTTTGAATAACAGCACCACAAGAGCTACTATTGCCTAAAACATAATTTTGACCGATACTTGAATTTGCGGGCAACTTGCCTGCGGCAGTCCAACCAGAGTTATAGTAATATGCAGCAACTTTAATTGTAGAATTCAATGGTTGAAATAAATATTTTGGTATTTGTGTTTCTAATACATTATTAAAACCGTAATTTCTTTCAATTTTTCCAATTGAAGCCCATTCCCAACTATAGCCGTCTCCCACATATCTGTATAAAGAGTCGTACTCCATCATATAATTAAAACCGGTATTGCTCCAATCAGTTGCAAAAAATTCATTATCACCATCTTCATTGTTATCTGTATCAAATAAAATTTGCGGTGTATGGTTATTGAGGTTTAAACTTCCTTCAAATAACAAAAACAAATCTTGAGCATTATCTGCTATTGTTAATTTTTTTAAAGTAGCCGAAGTATTTGAATAAGTGGGAACTATGTTTTGCCATTCACTATTATCACCATCAATTAAAATGCAAACATCGGGGTCTACACAAGGGTTTGACGAATATAGTTCATACCCTTCTCCATAGTTACCACTTGCAGGTAAGTAGGCAGTACCTTCCCAGCTAGCATTTAAAGTATTAGCAGCAATATTAATATTTGAATTGGCCATATTGCTTAATAAATTTTTTCGAAAAGTCAATTCCAAACCATTAGTAGTTTCTTCTTGGTCTACATCAGCAATAGCAGGCCAATTCCACGGATTATCTGAAACATAGCGCAGCAAAGTTCCGTTTTCTATCATATAATTAAATCCAGTTTGATTCCAGTCGCTGTTTAAATATTCCTGACCAACTTTATTTCCATCTGTATCTAAAAATATTTGATAGTGATCTCTTAATGTACCAGATATATAAATATAAATATTATCATTATCGTCAGCAACCTTCAAGCTACTTAATTCGGCATTATTTGCGCTACTCAATTCTACAATACCATCCCAATCTGCAGAATTTCCGTCAATTTCAATACAGTTATTGCCCATTGGCGGTTGTGTAGGAGGAATATTTTGTATACTAATGGTATGATTTAGATAATTATATCCGGTTGAGTTATTCCATACATCTGGTCCATTGGGTGACAGTTTATTGGCTAGGCGAATGCAATATGCAGGTTCATTTCTTATACTTTCGTTACCGTTCTTATCTTTCGTCAAATCAGCCATATGCAAATACATTTTATAATCTCCTACTGGTATATTATTAGGCAATTGAAATCTTAAATTTAAATTATTGTTACCACTTTTCCATTTTCTTGTGTCAGCGTCACCATTTAGTGCAATAGGTGGAAGGTATGTATTGCTTTCGTTTCTTAAAACTATAAATAAACTTCGTGGATTGAAAGGGGCGGCAAAACCAACATTATCTAAATCTAAATTAAAATTGACCATGTTACCTTTTTGTGCAGCATCAGGAAATTGCCCACTATTCAAAACAAAGCGATAACCCAGCCGTGTCTTTATTTCATCAATACATCCAGCGCTTTCATCTACCCATTTATTATTCACTTCATAGTTATAAGCGCTATTTAAAAAAGACCAATTCATTCTTTCCATTTCTGGCACAGCAAATTCACAGTCATTATCGTTAGAATTATTAAAATAATTGCCGCAAGTTTCTCCTCCAACTGCAACATTATCTCCCTGTTCATCAGCATAATCTTGTAAATCAGATGGGTCAGTTTGATCATTTAGATCATAACCTACGTAAGTGCCAACATCATCTTCTGAAGATAAAAAACAATCGTTTTGAAAACCGATACGGTTGGCATATTGAGGGTGTTGCTGTAAAAACTTGTATCGCATTTGTGGGTATCTTACCTGCACCATTCTGCTTTGCGGCACCGCATCTAACAATGCTTTTAAAACATTAATACGGGCTTGCCAATCATCACTATCTAAAAAACCTTTTCCATTTGCAGAGGCATCCCCAAAATGATCGGTATAATATTGTTCGCCCCAGGTACCTATAAAGCCGCTTTGAACCACCATAATCACATCTTCATTTTTCTGTAAATAATTGGCTAACGAATCTATATGCCTCTTTACCCAATATTCAGAAGCATCTCCATATTCACAAACACATACGTTGGCCTCTACATTACCACAAGGTGGCGGACTTTCATCTTCAGCACAAAGTGGTGTGTTCAATACATATGAAAAACGCAAAATCATTCGCACTCCCGCATTTCTTGCCCTATCAAAATCTGTTTGTATTTTATTTAAAAAGGTATTAGAAATATCTGATGTTGTAAAATCATCTAAAACAAAATGACGTAAAATAATACTGGTATTTATGTTGTACTCTGCACTAATACCATTTTGTGGCTCAAGTGTAAAATCATCGGTTCTTCTATCTCTTAATAAATTTTCGTCAAGCTCTTTGTAATATCCATCTGGCGCATACCAATATTCACTATCATAAGGATAATAAAAACCTCTATCCGGATTCATAAAGTCATCATAAGATTCACTATAGTTTACTGTGCTATAGCTTTGCCCAAATACCTGAAGAGATGCTATTAAAAAATAGCTAAGTAGTAGGAAAAATAAGTTGGTTTTTAGTTGAGATTTCCGAATTTTCAATTTTCTTTTCATGTTTAGAAACATTAATAATAAAGACTATTTTTGACGGGCAGCAGTTGCCTTATGTTGCAACTCCTAATCCAACAATTTGTTAAAATTCCATTTTGCAGGCATTTATCTGAATTATGGAAGAATGGCAAATATTTAATGCTATCAAAATTAATTGTTTAAGTTAAATGCCCAAATAATATCCGTAATATAAACATTTATTGTAACTCTTCAGAAATCAGGCCATTTCATTTTCAGATTTTAGAAGTCAGGCATAATTAGGGCTAAAAAGAGCGTTTTTGACTTCACTCAGCCGAATTTATAAAACGTCTAACAGCGATAGCGGTCTGACTTCTGACCTCTACTGAATAGTTACCATTTATTTAACCTAATCACAGGATAAATATTAAGCCACCTTAGTTTGATAATCCTTATACAATCTAAAAACAGGTTGATTTACTTCTTTTTCTAACACACCAGCTAATACTAAATGTAACAATCGCCGTGTGGCTTGGGCATTATCTAAGCCTGTAAGTTTAGCATAATCTTCAACAGATAAAGAAGTTTTAGTCCCAAAGGTTTTTCGTACTTGTTCAGTAATTTTTTGTATGATGCTATGGTTTTGAATAGCATTATTTAAACTGCCCGATAGTAAATATTCGGCAAACAAATCATCGGCCAAAACACAACTGTCTTGTATGCGTATGTATAGTTTTTGTTCTCCTTTTTTGTTGATGCTAAAATGCGGCTTACTTGTACTTTCTACAATTTCTGCTATTAAAATATTAGCCCCTTTAAAATTTATGGTATGAAATATTACCGGAACAATAGGGCTGCAATATTGCTGTAAAGCTTTATTAAGCTGGTATTTTTCTGCCTCAATTTTTACACCGAGAATGTCTTTATTATCATCAATACCAATAATTAAATAACCGCCTTTACTATTGGCAAATGCTGCTACGGCTCTGGCAATTTTTTCTAAATTTGTTACCGCATGCTTAAAATCAATAGTTGGGCCTTCACCTTTTTTTAAGCATTGTAGTAAATCTCTTTCGGTAAATATCTTCATATCTATTGTGCGGTTTGCTTTATCAACTTTTAAAAAGTTATTTTATTATGAAAAAAGTAAAATAAGCAAAATAGAATAGCTTTAAAAATTATTAATCCACATTGCAAACCACTAAGTTATCTACATTTAACGCTGTTTTAATTTCTCGCAAAGCAGCTATTTTTTCCACATTAACAAATATTACAAAGCCATCTTACATAAAAAAACAAAAAAGTTAAAGCATAGTATTATTTTTGCACTCTATTAAAAATATTTTAGATATATGGAAATAGCCAGTTCCAATACTGCAGGTAGTGATATTTTAGCGTTAAACGAAAAAATACAAGTTGAAAGTCAATTTGTTACCGTATTAACAGATGAAATTAAAAAAACAATAATCGGTCAGGAATATATGATTGAACGATTGTTAATTGGCCTTTTATCGCGTGGGCATATTTTGTTAGAAGGCGTACCAGGTTTGGCCAAAACCTTAGCCATTAATACTTTATCGGCTACTGTAAATGCAAAGTTTAGCAGAATACAGTTTACACCAGATTTGTTGCCGGCGGACCTTGTAGGTACTATGATTTATAATCAAGCAGAAAACAAATTTGCCGTAAAAAAAGGACCTATTTTTGCCAACTTTATTTTGGCAGATGAAATAAACCGTGCCCCAGCCAAAGTACAAAGTGCGTTGTTAGAGGCAATGCAAGAGCGACAAGTAACCATTGGCGATCAAACCCATAAGTTAGAAGAACCTTTTTTAGTACTCGCCACTCAAAACCCGGTTGAGCAAGAAGGAACTTACCCATTGCCAGAAGCACAGTTAGATCGTTTTATGCTAAAAGTAGTAATCGGTTATCCTAACAAAGAAGAGGAAAAGCAGATTATGCGAATTAACGTATTACAGCAATTTCCGAAAGTACAAGCTTTAATAAAGCCAGAAGTAATATTAAAAGCTCGCCAAGTGGTGCGCGAAGTATATATGGACGAAAAAATTGAAAATTATATTATTGATATTGTTTTCGCTACGCGCGAGCCTAAATCTTTTGGCATTAATAATTTAGAACATTTAATAAACTATGGAGGTTCGCCAAGAGCAAGTATTAATTTAGCCTTAGCCGCAAAAGCTTACGCATTTATAAAGCGAAGAGGTTATGTAATACCCGAAGATGTGCGCGCCGTTTGCGAAGATGTAATGCGCCATCGTATTGGTATTACCTACGAAGCCGAAGCCGAAAACATTACACAAGAAAACATAGTGGCCGAAATTTTAAACAAAGTAGAAGTTCCATAAAAAATATTGAGAATTAAAATAATGTCATTCATAATTAATCATTCATAATTCATAATTCATAATTAAATTTGGAGACTTCAGAGTTATTAAAAAAGGTTAGAAAAATTGAAATTCGTACCAAAGGTTTGAGCAATCAAATTTTTTCGGGCGAATACCACTCCGCATTTAAAGGCCGAGGTATGAGCTTTAGCGAAGTGCGGGAGTATCAATTTGGAGATGATATAAGAGCTATTGATTGGAATGTTACCGCGCGCCTAAACACACCTTATATAAAAGTGTTTGAAGAAGAACGGGAGCTAACCGTAATGTTGGTGGTTGATGTAAGCAAATCCTCTTTTTTTGGCACAGTTAACCAAATGAAAAATCACCTTATTGCCGAGTTAAGTGCCGTGTTTGCCTTTTCTGCCAGCAGCAATAACGATAAGGTGGGTTTGCTCTTGTTTAGCAACGAAGTCAATAAATACATTCCACCAAAAAAAGGACGTTCACATATTTTACGCATAATAAGAGAACTGTTAGATGCCGACAATTTAGATACCGGCGAAACCAACATTGCAGAAGGTATACGTTTTTTTAACAATGTAATGAAAAAGAAAAGTATCACCTTTTTAATATCCGACTTTATGGATGCTAATAATTACAAAGATGCTTTAAACATAGCAGCCAAGCGGCACGATTTGGTGGGCATTCACGTTTCTGACCCACGCGAACGCAGCCTGCCCAAAGTAGGTTTGTTGCACGCTATGGATATGGAAACCGGCAAAAAAATGTGGATCAACACCAACTCCAAAAAAGTACGCGACAAGTATGCCCAAAATTTCCAACAAAATTTAAGTACCTGTAAAGATGTTTTTCTGCGTTCTGGTTCCGATTTAATGGAAATTTCTACCGATCAAAAATATATTAAAACACTAATGAGCTTTTTCAAACGAAGAGGAGTTAGATAACCTAAATGCTTACTTTAAACAATATGAATATTTTTTTAGAAGCGAAACATTTTATCCATTTAAAAACGGCGGTCCCGCTTTCCGCTGCAAGTCCTCGCTGCACAAAGTTCCGCTGTGGGCTTTCCGCTACAATCGGGGCTATCCCCATAGTTATTGGCACTACAATTGCTTCCCAAAACAAAAAACAAACATCAAACTCGTTTTCAACAAGCTTGGTTGAGAAAGGCGTTTGCAATGCCTCACAAAAAAAATTAAACCTTAACCAACTGCTATTAACTGCTCTATTAATATTTCTATCCATTACTTTCTGCTCTGCACAAAAAGTAAACGTAAGCGCAAGCGTAGAAGATAGTATTTACCTTATTGGTCAGCACATTCCCTTAAACCTAAATTTAGAGCGCGCAACCGATGTTGAAGTACAATGGCCTTTTTTAGTAGATAGTATTGGCAGTTTTGAAATAATAAAATCTGGTAAAATCGATACCATCGAAACTGGAGGGAAATCAATTGAACAACAACAAATTATAGTAACTAAGTTTGATACTGGTTTTCACGTAATACCACCAATTCAATTTCAGTATAAAGAAAACCGCCAAAATAAAACAGCTAAAACCGAGCCCTTTATTATACGAATGAACACTATGGAAGTGGATACAACTGCTGCCATTATGCCCATTAAAAATGTAATAAAAATGCCGCTCACTTTTAAAGAAAAATTGCAACGGGCACTATTAATTGCAGGTATTGCGCTATTAGTTTTGGGCATACCATTGTTTTTATATTTCTATTTTAAAAGAAGAAAAAAAGAAGCTTACGTACCGCCACCATTACCACCTTACGAGTTGGCAATACAGCGGCTAAACCAATTGCAACAGCAAAAACTTTGGCAAGAAGGTAATGTAAAACAATATTACATTGAGTTAACAGAAATACTGAGAGGCTATATTGGCGGTCGTTTTGAAATTAATGCCTTAGAAATGACAACCGATGAAATTGCACCTATTATTAAAAAGAAAAAGGAAGTAACAAAAGGCTTATTCCGTAATGCTCTAGATTTGTTAACAATTGCCGATTATGTGAAATTTGCAAAAGCAAGTCCTTCCACAAAATATCACACCGAATCGTTTGAGCAGGTAAAGCAATTTGTAAAAGCAACTAAACCAGTTGAGCTTGAGGAAAAGGAAGGCACAAAAGCTTAGTAATTTATTTTTTGATTTCTTTAACTGGCAAGTGCGTTTTACCATCTTACAGAAAACATTACACTAACTGCATCAGTTGCTGTAAAAGTATAGGGTTGTATTTTAACTAAATTAAGTCTTCAACTTCTCTACCCTATTTTTAATTTGGTTCTACTACGAATTTTATGAAACATTGCGTTTAAGGCTTAGGTTTATTCACGCATAAAGATACTTTAAATACCCCAACCGTCATAACAGAAAAATCGGAGAGAAATGGAGATTTTATCTGCGATCTCGTCTATTTTTTTGGGAGAGATAGCAGATATTTTATTCCGTTGCTCTTCATAAAATTCCGCTATAACGTTTGTTCGGTTTTTCCTTTTTTCCATTAAAATAGTAGTAGAACCTTTAATTTTAAAATAAGCCCCATCTTTTTTTCTTTAGTTTCGATATTTTAATACCAGCATTTAAAGCAAATTTTTTCTGTTCTTTTTTAGAAATTGGCTTACCATTAAAAATATTTATTGGTCTTCGAATATGATATTCAGCTTTAAATGGAGAACTTGTTAACGGAGTATAATAAAGGCAATCCTCAAAAAAATAATGTGTTACCTGGCTATGCCTGCTTCTGTTTTTATCTAAAATTGGGTCTCCACCATGCAAAAGATTAGCTGACCATATTAAACATTGACTTTATACATCTTTACCGATTCTTTTTTCAGGCTTAATGTTTCAATAAGGTTTTTAATACCATTTTCATATACATTGTAGTGCTCATATGTGCTTGTCACTTCTGAACCGTGAATTGCAAATTCGTCCATCCCCAAAAAAGGAAGTTTTTGAGAGCCAGGATAGTAGTGCAGCGGTCCATTATTTTCGTCAATTTCCTCTAAAGCCACCCAAGCTTCGCACATAAACCCATACGGATAACTATTAAAATGAATAGAGTCGCTATGTGTAAGTTGTTGAGTACCTTTATTAAAATTAAGCGTTTGAAAAGGAATTGGTTCTCTGCCATATGCGTTGCGTAAAAATTTTATTATTTGCTCGTGCAATGCCAAGTGTTTTACATTTTCAGAAAAATAGAATGCATTTGGAACTCTTGTAGAATTTAAATTTTGGTATTCATTTTTACAATCTTCAATAATTTTGTTTAAAACATTTTCATCTATTGAAAGATTAAGAATACAATAGCCTTTTTCTTTAAGATCAATGATTAATTTTTTAGTTTCTTCATTAAACAATTGGTATTGTTCATTTTTCTCAAGATTTTTATTTAGATATAAGGGTTTCATATTCATAATTGTATTACCAATTTTATTCTATCACGAACTTAATGAGAAATTCAATTTCTTTTTAAAATAAATACTAACAAAAGCAGAACTTCTTTTATTTTAACGACGGCAATCTAAAAAACGTAATGCCAAAAATTTGCGCCCGTGCTGGGTTCAATCCATTATCTCTACAAAGCAAATTACCTAAAAACAATAAACTATAACTAAAAAATCAGATTGAAATTTTAATTGAGATCGCTCATATATATACCGTTTGTCTTCACATTTTCTACAATTACGATTCGAAAATTTAGCGATAACTATTGTATTAATTGAAGGTAACTATTCAGAAGTCAGACCATTTCATTTTTAAAGGCCAGACATAATTTGGAGATAAAAACTTTTTTTACCTCGCTCAACCGAATTTATCTAACGTCTGAAAGCGAAGCGATCTGACTTCTGACCTCTGCTAAATAGGTACAACTGAAGTTTATAAAAACATTTGTGCTACGGTCTCTTTTCATAAAAAAAGCCGTAGCACAAATATCTCTAATAATTTTTTAATACGATTTAAATGCGTAATCGGAAGCTATCAGCAATTGTACTACTCATTTTAATAGCACCAAAGCACAACATTAATAAAGCCAAAACTATTAAGCCCCATTGGCTTAAAGTTGGTATTTGTACGGTACAATCTGGTACAGTATAATCTAAGATGAAAGTACAATTTGGGTCGTCATCCGATGTAAGCATTACAACAATATTAGTTCCGGCAGGTTGGCCTGTTTCTGTTAACATCATACCGTCACTACCAGAGGTAACACCACCAATAGCTACATTGCTTGTCCAATTAGCTCCATTGCTCAACACTACAAAAGTAATGTTGGCACTATCATCTTCAGGATCTTCCATGGTGCCATTGTCATCACATTCAAAAGCAGATACGCCTACCGAAAAGTTACAGACTGAAGGTTGAGGTGCAAAATCAGTACCATCGGTATCATTGTTATTCGGATCATCGTCAATTGTAAAAGGTTTTGGTCCGGTTTCGCCATTGGCATCGCTATAACACATTGGAATACCAGCCGTTAACTCAGCTGTATAATCTCCACACGGGTAAACCATTGGTGAAGAATCGTATACACCTCCAGCATCTGTTGTAAGTGTTGTAATTACGTTGCCCATATCATCATAAATGGTAACGGTAATGCCTGTAACGGCACAACCTGCAGGCGGAATAACCATACCTGAAATTTCATCTTCACAATCGTTAACGCAAGTATCGCAAGCTGGTATTGGTTCAACGGCAGCCGTAACTTCGGTAAACAAACATTCAGCAGGTGCGTTGACAAATAGTGTTCCGTCTATGTAATTAACGGAGTAAGTTAAACTTCCTGGTGTTGGAGGACAGCCATCAAGCGGGTCAACAGTAACTACATCAAAAATATCCAACTCACAGTCACCTGTACTAATAATCTCTGGATAATCTGGTGGAAGTGGGCAATTGTCAACTGCTGGTATTACTTCATAACTAAATTTATCTAATGATGGATAAATTGTTGTTGAAGCTACATCGCTAAATAGTGATGTTTCATCAGAGGCACATAACAAATCTATATTTAAATTTTCAGTAACCGGTTCACAGTCAATAAATACACCAGTACTAAATTCGGAGCAATATATTGTGCTCATACCATCTCCACTAAGTGTTGAATTTACAAATGTTCCTGCATCTCCATTTATATTAATTTGCGTACCTATTGCATTGGCTTCATCGCCTACTTCAAACTCAATACAAATTTCTAACATAGTACCTTCACAAGCAGTTACTGTTACTGTTACATTGGCAGGCGGATTAGGACAGTCACAAGTTGAACAACCAGGTTGCGGTAATAAAACAGTTGTGTCAAAACCATCACAACCAAAAGCAGCCACATCTAATGGGTTAAAGTTGTCATCTAAATAATCTAATACAACTTCGATTTCGCCATCTAGTGGAGGGCATCCATCAACTGGATCTGAAATTATGGTTGTTGCACCACTAGAAACAAAACAAGGTGAATTATTACCAGGGCCAATAGTAGGTGGAAATTGACAGCCGCCCGGAAATACTTGATATTCGAAATTTGCTAGATCTGGTGCAATCAACAAATCTGGAGTTAAGCCAATATTTGTTGATGCATCAACTGTACAGACAATTTCAAATGGTACTTGAAGCGGCAGGTAATTGCAACCATCATTTACTAAAGTAAGATCAAAACATAATTGAGTGTCGCCAGCAACGGCATCAATTCCATTTATAGTTATTTGTCCGTCGGTTTCAAATGGCGCATCAAAAGTTACGCAAACTTCGGTTATATCTCCTGAGCAAAATGGCCCGGCATTGGCAACGGTAACATCTGCAACTAATGGACAACAATTACTACAAGCTATAATTGGCTCTTGTCCGCTTAAAACGGTGGTGTCGAAACAATCGGGTACTGCATTTATATCAAAACCAGGATCAACGGTATATTCAACAAAACCATCGTTGCCGGCTGGGCAAGCTGTAGGGTCTGCTGGTGTTTCTGCTAACACTAAATCGCCACATTCTGGAGCTGTTATTACTGGTGCTATACCACAAGCAACAGCTGGTTCAATTTGTGGCGTAAAGGCATCTGAATTAGGAAAAACATTTACCGTACCCAAAGGAATTTGAACCCCTATTAAACTAAAATTAGACGGGCATCTTAACTCTAAGAAAAATTCAAGATCTTCGACAACACAAGGTTGTTGTGGTAATGGAGAAATATCAACATTTACAGTAAGTGGGTCGCCTGGTGCTAAAAATATAAAACCTGGGTAATTGTTAGAATTATCTTGAATAATTACAAAAAGTCCGTCTGGATCAGGAATTATATCAACTGAAACGGTTATTGTAAATATATCAAAAGCGCAAACTGATTCGGGCAAAGGCGCATCAAGCGTTGCTGTTGGTCCTTCGCCTATACAGCTGCAATTTTCATCTAACACATCATTTACTGTGCAAGGGTTTCCATCATCGCAAGGGTCGCCTGGTGTTCCTGCACAAGCAAAAACGGGCTCTACTCCTTCAATAGGGAAAACATTACAATCTGGTGGATAATCAAAGCCAAAATCAACTGTATAAGTAACTTCTGTATCTTCCCCGCCACAGCCTGGTACAGGTATTGGATCGGGAGCTATTACAACTGTTCCGCATTGTGCTGGTGTAATTACTAAATCTTGCTCACAAGCAATGCTTGGCGTTATGTTTGGAAAAAAGTTAAAAGGGCTTGGATAAACTAAAACAGTACCGATTGTACCTGCGGCTAAAATACTACCATCGTCTGGGCATTGAATTTCATAAGTAAAAGTTTGATTTTCTGGCACACAACCTTGCACAAATGGAAAAATAAATGGAAAAATTGTGGTAGGATCGCCGGAGTTGTGCACGTCAAAACCTACATTAATTCCATTATTATCGAAAGTTAAAATGTTATATACACCTATATCAGCTCCTATACCAGTTATATCTAATTGATATTGAAAACCATCATCAGGACAAATTTCGGCGGGTAGGTTGCTTGCTGTAGCCATCAAATCTACACAAATACCTTGGCAAAAAGTGCCATCGCAAGGGCAATCAACTAAACAAGGTGGAATTGGGGCTTGACCTGAAAGTTCATCTGTAAAACAAGCTGGTGCATTTGTAATATCAAAAGCAGGCACTACTTCATAGCTTATAAAACCAGCAACTGGAGCATCGCAATCATCTACTGGTGGCACGGTTTCGATAATATTTAATGTGGCCTCACAAAAATCATTTAAAATAAATTGTGGTTCTGCTTCGCAAGGGATGCCTGGTTCTATAATTGGTGTGTAATTGAGTGGGCTTGGGTAGATGGTTATGGGACCAAGAGTCAGCGGCGTACCAATAATTGAAAAATCGTAAAAACATCTTAAAATAATGGTATAAGTAACTTCGCTTGTTGCGCACGGATCTCCATAATTAAAATCAAACAAATCTATGCTTAATGGAAAGGCCGTAAATTCATCTACTTGTATAAAATTAATTCCATTACCGTTTTGGTCTAAAATTTCTATTCCAAAACCTTGCCCTGGTGGAATCATACCTATTAAATTAACATCTACCTGAAATGGCTCGCCCTGACAAGCAGCTACTGGTGGGTCTCCAGCAATTTCTAATTGAGGCGCACCTTCTACTGCACAATTGCAATTTTCATCTAAAGTACCTTCACCCAAACATTCTAAAAAGCAAGGATCACCTGGGTTATCTGGGCAACCAAAAACAATAAACTCACCCATTAAGAAGCTATCATCGAAACATTCGGGTGCATCTGCAGGATCAAAGCCTAAATCTACCATCCACGTTACAACTTGGTCGTCTGCACCTTCGCCACATTGTGGGTTGGGTATAGGTTCAGGGTTTGAAACAAATGTACCACAGGGAGCTGGTATAATAGTTGTTCCTGCTCCGCAAGGTTGACCTTCTATTATTTCAGGTAAAAAAGCAAAAGGATCTGGATAAACGGTTACATCTCCTAAAACATCGGTGGCTATAATTTCACCATCAACAGCACAATTTATTTCATAAGATATGGTAAAGGTTTCCACTTCACATCCTACATTGTCAAAAGGAGGAAAAATATCAAAAATAGTTGGGTCTCCGGGCTGATGAAAGAAAAAGTCTATAGGGTTACCATTACTATCTAATATAGTACCAAAATAAGCGGCCGTAGCAGCTCCTTGTCCTGTAATTTCTATAGTTATAGGGTCTCCACCAAAAGCACAAATAGCTTGTGGTAAACCCGTTGCTGTTATCATTAAATCGGTACAAGAGCCTCCACATAAAGTACCCTCACAAGGGCAATCTTCTTCACATGGTGGAATTGGCAATTCTCCTGCTAAAATGGCGGTTAAACAATCTGGTGCTCCAGTTAAATCAAAACCCGGATCAATATCATAATTTAAAACACCGGGTGTTAAATTTTCACAGTCATTAATAGGATCTGTAATTTCACCAATAACTAACTCGCCACATTGCGGTGGAAAGATTTGAGGTGTGCCGCCGCATTCTGGAGAGGGCTGACTAAAAACTTCAAAAACAAAAGGTGGCGGGTAAATTGTAATGGTACCGAGATCAAAGTTTACGTTCTCTCCGGTTTCTGGACAAAAATATTCTAAAGTAAAATTATCTTCAACGGGTTGGCAAGGGTCGTAGTAGTTAAATATTTCTAAAATAAAACAAATTTCATTAGTAGCAGGGTCTTCAGAAGATGAAAAACCAGAGCCACCGTAATCGGAGGATATAAACATTCCAGGAACATCAATTGCACTAATATCTCCATCAAAAGTGACGCAAACCTCGCTTTCGCCACCAGCACATGCTGCAGTTGGTAAAGTTTCAGCTACCGGACGAGGGCAACAAGGTTCTATTACAACACAACTACCATCATCACAAACGGCTGCTTCGCTAAAATTACAAGCATTAGGATCTGTACAACCAAACTCTAACTCAGAACACGGTTCTTCAATTACATCGCTAAAATTAAAAAAGCAATAAATCGCATTGGGGAAAGGATTAAAATCGTAAGTTAAAGTACCGGGTTGCTGGTTTTCGCAATCGCCATCTACACCTGCAATGCCTTCAATTGAGCCATCGCAAATTTCACCGTTTGGTGCTACTAATGTTGCTGAGCCGTTTTCACCTTCTCCACAACCTGGTTCAACTACTACAACCGTTAATTGTGGATAAACGGTATAAGTTCCCAAATCAATAACATCTAATTCATCTCCAGTTTCTGAACAATTTATAATCATTTCAAAAGCTACTTCTGCTGGTTCACAACCTTCTACTGGGTTGGGCATAAGTTCGGCAAAGCCAAAGCCATCATCAACTGCAAAGCCAGTACTCTGAGAGCCATCCGTACCAGAAACGATAACATCGTAAAACTCGCCTATTGGTGGGCCATTTGTTATTATATTAAGTTCTAAAAAAGCACCATTTTCTCCGCATATTTCATTTCCGTAAAAGGAAAAAGGATCTACGCCCGCATAGTTGGAACATGGTGGAGCAGGTGGTTGAGCAAATATAATTATAGCGCTCAGTAGTAACATTACTAAAGATAGAAGTTTTTTCATTTTAGTTAAGATTTTATTAATTCTTTATAATACAAATATATCATATTTTCTAAAATAGAAATGCACATTTGCTTAGAATAAATTAGATAATCGGCAATATTCTTACTGTTTCACTATTTTTTGATGATATTTTTTTTCCTCTGTATCATTCACAATAATTAATAAATATACTCCAGACCTTAAATATTCAATATCTAAAACATTTTTTTTACTTAAAATACTTTGTTGCTTATATGTTCTGCCACTAATATCCGTTAAATAAAATGTTAAATTTTCATTTGAAACAGCAGGCATATCAATATAAATTTTATTAGTTGCTGGGTTTGGCCATACATTAATTGCTGGTTGTATAAAATCTGCCACCTCAATTATTGGGTTATTTACAATTTTAACGCCAGTAGTATCAAACAAATAGCGCATTACAAAAACCATCATTTCGCCTTCGCTTGTCCAATTCCAAGTAAGTGGTTTTGAGCCATTGTTAATATAGGTTGCTTTATGAATTACGCCATTAGCAGGTGCGGTTTCTAAAAAAGGATCGAAATAACGTGTAGGCGGGCGTTCATACTCATACAATGTATTATTGCAACCAGGAACGCCGCCTGGGCAACTGGCATCGTAAATATGGTTAGATGCTTGGCCAGGAATGGGTTGATAAATATCATAATCTATACTAGTTTTATGGGCATGCGAAGTAAGCGACCATAAATATATTTTTGGTATTGGTACAGGAGATTTAAATGTATCAATAACTTCTATGCGTTCGCCTTTGTTAGGAATATAGATAGTAGTATCGGGTATTAGTTGGGTAAACATTAATTGCTTTGCCGTGCCAGCAGCTTGGGTTTCAACGTTTACATACACATCGCACGCCAATGTTGAATTGGATGAAAAATTGATGTAATGCGTATTTAAATCTAATACTGTATTGGTACGCCATTCAAAGGCACTACCTTGTGGTAGTTCAATACGTTGGTTTTGTTGGGCTACTTCTTCAAAAGTGGCGTGGTCGTGCCTATCCCAAATTCTAAGGCCTGCTTTAGTTTGGGCTACAAAGCTGTTCCAAAATTTCATTATTATAAAATGATGCGAACTTTGGCCCATAAAGGTTTCGAAGGCGGTTACCTCGTATTTATCAAAAATATTATCCAATGGATATTTGTAAAAATATTCTTGCTCTGCCCCTGCCGGCAAAAAATAAGGCCCCACGTGAATTTGGAAACCATTTTGGGGGGCAGCAGGTTTTTCTGTAACCGATTTTATGCCATTTCCGTTATAATATTCTTCAATGGTAGTTTTTTTAACTACTTCGCCTTCGGTTGGTGCGCCATATAAAATCCATTGGCGAACCATTTCTTTATCTATCTCGCTTATTTCTATATTATGAAAATCATCTTGCTCCCCTGCTTCCAGCGGAACATCTTCGGCAAAGCCATTGTTTAGTTTTCTAAAAATGTAACTTCGGTAAGGGTCGCCTTCATAAATTAAGCGGTTGTTATTGGCTTTGGCGGTTTCGTTTTGCGGCTGTTGGTTTAGTATTTGTAAATGCACAAATTCTTTTTCTAAATCGAAATATAGTTTACCAGCAGGATTTTCTACCCCAGTATGACAGTTAGCTGTGCCGCAATTGGTTTTTAAAATGGTATAAACTTCATCCCAGGTAGATTGGGCTTCTGCTGCCTTTGTAACAAACATGAGTAGCAATAAAAGTGATAAGTAATATTTGATTTTCATTTTACTAAGTTAAATAAAAAATGGTTTGTTTGTATTTTTGTATAGTGGACGAAAGTAATGCTTTAAAAGTCATTACAAATAACTCTGGGTAAAGAATAATAACATTTCTTACCAATAAAAAAAATTAAAATTTAAGTTCCCTAAAACCTACCTCTTTTTAGCCACCACCACAAAGGTTGGGAAAGCATAAGTTGCTCTTTCAATAAACTTTAAACATTCAAAACCATTAATGGCCAGCCAATTTTCAATTTCGTTTTTGGTAAAGGCACGTACCATTGCTTCATCTGTGCCCAACAATTTTAATTCGTTATTATTTTGTTTGTAGTAGTTGGCCGTCCAATAAAAATCTAAACCGTGAGTAAACCTATTTTGCCAATGGCCTTTTCTAACATAAGTAATGCCCATGCTGGTAGCTTTGTGTATTGGTTTATTATTTGCTGCTAATTGGCTAATGTATTTGTTGGCATCAATAAAATCGAAACATAAAATGCCATTTGGTAATAAGTTTTTGTTTATGGTTTCGAGCGCATTGTTTACATCATCATTAGTTATTAAATAGCTAATAGTGCGGGCGGTAATAATAATACAATTTACGGCTTGCTTTAAGCTAAACTGGCGCATATCAGCCTCCAAAAAATTACAATTAGGTGCTTTAAGCTGAGCTATTTGCAGCATTTGAGTGCTAACATCTAAGCCGGTATAATCATATCCGGCATCACTAAAATAATTAGCTAAATTGCCTGTGCCACACCCAATTTCTACAATGGTTTTTTTGGTAAGATGGGGTTCAACTAAACTTTTATACAGTTCAAATTCATCTGCATAACTAATGAAGCTTTTATACATAGCCTCATATACCGCAGCTAATTGATTGTACAAGTTTGACATACAACAAATTTTACTTTTAAGAAAGGTTATAAAACATCCATATTATAAACACCAAATAACCGCTTGTTAAACAAATGCCTTCTAAACGGTTTATTTTACTATCAATAATAAATAGCAAAAAAAGCAACGTAGCAACTGCCATAATAGGCAGGCCAAACTGAGTAACATTAAAAGTTACTATTAATGGCGAAATTAAGGCAGGAATACCAGCAATAGCAAAAGAATTAAAAATGTTAGACCCTACAATATTACCTATAGCAACAGAATGTTTACCCTTTCGGGTAGCATTAATTGATACTATTAACTCGGGTAACGAAGTGCCGAGAGCCAAGGCGCTTAATGCTATTATATCTTCACCAACACCGAGCATGGCTGATATTTTTTGCAAAGAATTAATTAAATAAACTGCAGAAAAGTAAATGGCTGCTATACTTGCCATAAATATTAAAACGTGCTTTGTAATAGATGTTTCTGTAATTATTTCTTCTTCCTCTTTAATGTCGTTTTTGTACATACAAGTAGCTAAAAATACAGCCATTAAAATAAGTGCAACCAAAGCATCAAAGCGGCCAAAAACATTGTCGAAACAAGAAATTATTAACCAAATAACCGATATTATTAGTAGGGGTATAAAGCGTTTTAGTTCCTTTAAATTTATATTTATTTTACCGTTTACAATTGCTGTAATGCCTAATATTAGTAAAATATTTGAGGTGTTAGAACCCACAACCGTACTTAAAACAACCTCACTTGAGCCTTTTAAAACTGTAGCAATTGATGATGCTAATTCGGGCAAACTAGTGCCTAAGGCAACTAAAGTTATCCCAATTATATGTTGCGGTATTTTTAGATGGTTTCCAATTACTAAACTTGCATCAACAAAAAAATCTGATGATTTAATAAGCAGGATTAACGATCCTAAAAAAACAAGAGACCAAAATATCATTTATAATTACTATTAAATAACAGGTTGTAAGATAACTTTATTTTATTGAGTATTTGCTTACAACAGTTAATGCACCAAAAAAATTCATTAAGGAATGATAAAAAACAAAAAGCAATAATTATTTAGCTTTACAGCAAAAATTGTTACATCATACCAAAGGCATAGTATTAAAGGTTATACGTTTTAAAGAAAGTAGTGCCATTGTTAATATTTACACCGAAAAATTTGGTGTACAAACTTACATAGTAAATGGTTTGTTTGCTAAACGGGCTAAAAATAAAATTGCTTACTTACAACCGCTTAATTTATTAAGTTTAGAAGTTTATTTTAAAGAAAACCAAAACATTAAGCGTATTAAAGAAATGCAATGGGCTTATATGTTTAGTGAAATTCCTTTTAATAATACGAAACGTTGTGTACTTCTTTTTTTAAATGAAATATTGGCAAAAAGTATTAAAGAAGAAATAGCCAACCTCCATCTTTTTAACTTTTTATATCAAAAAATTGAACTGTTAGATGTTTATAAAGAAAAACATGCTGATTACATTATATTTTTTATAATAGAGTTGAGTGCTTTTTTGGGCTTTAAGCCATTGCTTAATAAAACTGAGAAGCAAAATTATTTTAGCTTATCACAAGGGCAATTTATTGAAAATCACATATTAAATCAACATCAACTTACAGCAATACAATCAATTTTGCTTTACAACTGCTTAGTTGCTGTAAACAACAAAACCAAACTTAAACTTACAAAGGTTGAAAAGGTGGATATACTTGATATACTTTTAAGATATTATCAATATCATATTGCAGAGTTTGGAAAAATACGATCAAAAAAAATTTTAAACAGTATTATAAACAAGCAAACTGCTTAGTTAACTTAAACTTTCTATGTTTCTTACCAATACGTTTCTACGGTCAATATGTATTTGATCAGATTTTTTAAGCTCATTTAAAACAATAGTTACTGTTTGCCTTGAGGTACCAATTATGCTTGAAATTTCGTTGTGGGTTAAAAAATTTTTAATTAAAACTTCGTAGCCAATATTTTGTCCTTGTTTTTGAGCTAATTCTTTTATCAACTCAACAATACGGCTACGGGCATTTTTAAATACAAAATTTTCAATTCTCTTTTGCGCTGCTTTTAACTTACTTCCAATTTTGGTTGACAACCTGATGGACAAAGCAGGATTACTGCAAATAAATTTTTTTAACCAACTGGCATCAATAGATAGTACTTCCACATCTCTATCCATTGCTTGTGCATAATCTTCATAAGTATCTCTTTCTAACAAACTATCCTCTCCAAACATTTCGCCAGGGTAATGAATGTTTTTTATTACTTCTTTACTCAGTTTATTGTAACTGCAAATCTTAATTCTACCTTTTTGTAAAAAATAGACCCTACTTGCAGTTTCACCTGGTTTGTAAGCATACTTATTTTTTTTTATTGATTTCAATTCTGACACACTTACTAATGCATCAAAGTGAGGTTGTTTCACTTCATTAAACAAACTAATTTGATGTAAGGATTTACTACAGTTTATGAAATTGTTCATTGTGGTTAATTTACCTTTTTTCGGCTTAATCTATATTATTATATAGATAATTTTAAGATGAAGTTAATTCCAATAATTTAAATTTGCTTGAATAAAAAAAAATTAACTTATAACAAAAATTTAAAAAGTGATTTCTACAATACACTTACTTATTAATTTTTTCTTATTTTACTTGTTTACAAAACAGCTAGTGTAGATTTAGTTTTTACAGCTAAATTTTCAAGATTTTTATATATCTATTTTATTTTAAATGAAATGATAGAATATCTATAATCATCATTTTAGCCAAAAATTATAGACCTTTTATTTAAATACCGAACAAACGTTATAGCGGAATTTTATGGAGAGCAACGGAATAAAATATCCGCTATTTCTCCCAAAAAATAGGCGAGATCGCAGATAAAATCTCCGTTTCTCTCCGATTTTTCTGCGATGACTGTTGGGGTATAAGTACTTCTAAGACTTAAACGCAATGTTCCATTAAATTCGTAGTAGAACCAAATAGTTTAGGTTTAAGAAAATTAAAAAAAAGATACTGGCTTATTTTACCAGTATCTAATCTTTAACATTTTGGAATTGTATTTAAAATTTCGTAATATTAAATTAAATTATTTATATCTCTAACCAAAACATTTCTACGATCTATATGTATTTGATTGGTTTTTTTCAACTCATTTAAAACAATTGTAACTGTTTGCCTTGAAGTACCAATTAAACTTGCAATTTCATTATGGGTTAAAAAGTTTTTGATTAGTACTTCATAGCCTATTGCTTGTCCTTGTTTTTCAGCTAAGTCTTTTATAAACTCAATAATTCGACAACGGGCACTTTTAAAAATGAAATTTTCAATTCTTTTTTGTGCTGCTTTAAGTTTACTACCTAACCTAGTTGATAACCTAATGGAAAGCGAAGGGTTTTGACAAAAGAATTTTTTTAAATCATTTGTATTTATAGCTAATACCTGCACATCTCTATCCATACTTTGCGCATAATCTTCGTACGATGTTCTTTCTAACAATCCATCTTCGCCAAACATTTCGCCCGGATAATGTATGGTTTTGATTAATTCTTTGCCTATTTCATTATAGCTACAAATTTTTATTCTTCCTTTAAGCAAAAAATAAATTGTATTAGCCGATTCTTCTGATCTATAGACATACTTGTATTTCCTTATAGATATTTTTTCAGAAATTTTCAATAAAGCATCAAAACAAGGTTGGTCTATTTCCTTAAATAAGTTAATGTTTTGTAGCGTGTTGCTACAGTTCTCATAATTCATCATAGTGGTTTATTTTTTTATGTTATTAAAAAAAAATTATAGTTAAATATACTCAATTAAATAGTGTGGTTTAGAAGCGTAAGTAAGCGAACCATAAATACAATGTTTCTCAATAATTATAATATTTATTTCATTTGTTTTATTTTAGACTGAAAGATATTTAGAACAATACAAAATTTTCAAGCTATTTTTTTTTAATTTCACGCATCTAACAACAACAAAATTTAATTAACTAATTGAATATCAATTACTTATTACAACTTTAAATCACATTTCTAATGAAAAATTCTATTGACTTATTTGACTTAATTAAATCGCTCGAAAAAACCGAGAAGCGTTATTTTAAACTAAAAATGAAAACCAGCGATTCGAATTTGCAACAAAACATGGTGTTGCTTTTTGATGCAATTGATAAACAAAATACTTACAACGAAAATAAAATAATAAAAAAATTTTCTGATAAAACTTTCGTAAAAAGGTTAACCGTTACTAAAGCAAGGTTGTATAATGCCATTTTAAGAACCTTAGAAGCTTACCACTCGTCAACCAGTAGCGACTCGCATTTTATAGGCATGGTTGAGCAAGCCGAAATTTTATTTGAAAAAGGGCTGTTTAAACAAGCACAAAACTTGCTATTTACTACTAAAAAAAAGGCCGTAGAAGAAAATCGTTTTATAGTATTACAAAGAATTTTAAAAACTGAAAGAGCTCATTTTAACAAACTCGTAGTTGACAACAGCCACCAAAATAAAAAAAACAAAGATTTAAACCTTACAATTTTAGATCAACACCAAAACTTGTTAAACTTTAATAGAATTTGGGTAAAGTTTCATTATGAATTAATTAACTCAACAATGCCACTTACTGGTACTAAAATAGTAGATAAAGTATTAACTGATTATGAACAAAATTTATTAAAAGATAAAGCGCTATCCTTATCAATTGGAGCAAATGTACATTGGGTTTCGTTAAATAGCTTTGTTAGCAGTTTAAATGGAGAGCTGGCAAAATGTTTAGAATATCGTTTACAATTAGTAGATATTTTTGAAGAAAACCCGTATTTAATTGGCAGTTATACTATAGCATACATTAACCAACTTAATAATGTTATTTTTAGCCAATATCATTTAAAATTATATAACGAAGCACTTAGTTCTGTTTATAAATTAGAAAACTTAAAAAACAAGGTTAATTTAAAATTAAATAGCAAAAACTTACTTTACATAAACGTGCGCACACATATAGCACGAATTACAATTTACCGAACCACCTGCAATATTAGCCTGGCAACAAGCTATTTAAAACACATTAAAGCCTTTTATTTAGAGCATAGTTATTTAATGGAGTTACGCAACCAAATATCATTTTTAATAAATATTGCTTTGGTTTATTTTTTTAATGGCCATTATAATAAAACTACTGATGCTTGTAATACAATATTAGGTTTTGATATTAAAAAAACCTATACCGAAAATTTTTTAACCTCAAACATTTTGTGCTTAATTTGTTATATGGAACTGGGCATAGAAAATTTATTTAAGTCTGTTTACCAATCAACAATTAGGTTTTTAACTGATAAAAAAGATGCTTATGAAATTGCTCATTTGATAGTTAAGCATTTAAAATACATCAATAATATACCTAAAAAAAGGGATGTTATTAACAAATGGGTTGTATTTAAAGCAGAGTTGTTAAAAGCTTCAGATGAAAGTAAAAATAGCAAATCATTTATTGATGAAATTAAATTTATAGATTATATTGAATCAAAAATTATTGAAAAACCAATATTAAAAGTACTTAGTTCTAAAATAATTAAGTTAGATAAACAACTAATTTAATTTAATATTGAGATTAACAGGTTGATGATCGCTACTTTCAAAGTTTAAATTATCTGTTTTAACCGATATTACTTCAATGTTTGGTGAAAGTAAGTAAAAATCTATTATTGTTGTAAAGGTATAAGCTACCTCAAAAGGTTTTGCCAATTTACGGTTAGTGGCCGTACCAGCATCATAAATCCATTGCCAGTTATTAGGTAAATAATCTTTAGCAATTGGTATTTGATCGTAGCTTTCTTCTATTTTTTTAAAAGTATTGTTGTTAAAATTAGTAGGAGTTTGATTCCAATCGCCACCAACTATAATGTAATTTCCTTTTTCAAATTCTTGTAGTAAAATATTTTTAAGATAGGCCATTTCTTCTTTTTTTAAACTACCACCACTATCGTAAGCAGAGTTATGAGTATTAATTACAACTAAATCTTTTTTGTTATTAGTTTTGAAACGTTGCAATAAAAAACATCTTTTTAATAAGTAATTAGATTTTGGCCAGCTATAACTACCTGGAAACTGATACCGAGTGCTTTCCGTAGGTTGGTATTTGCTGTAAGTGGCCAAACCACTCCAAATTTTGCCTAAAGGCTTGTTAAATGGAAATGGTAAAAATTGCACTTTATAATTAGTTGCAAATGCAGCAGCATGGCTATTTAGCAGCTTATTTATTGCTTTGTATTGGTTAGTTTTATGCGATCGCCACGAGTTTCGATCTACTTCTTGTAAAAGCACAAAATCTGTATTTTTATGTTTAGATAGGTATTCAATGTTTTTATTCAAATAACCTTCAATTAAATCCTTTTTTCCATAAACTGTTTTTCCACCATCGTAAAAAAAATCCATTTCTTTACCTAAACCACTATAGCCAATATTCCATATTAGCAAGCTCAATTCATTGGCTACAACTTTAGGTTTTAAGTTATTTTCAACAGTTACTACTTCTGTTTTTTCGGGTTTAAATACTGTTAAGCTACCGTGTATAATTAAACCACCAAGCACAACAAATATTAATAATATTACTAATAAAATTATTTTAATTATCATTTTTAAGATGGAATTCATTTTACTTTTTATGCCCTTAAATTATTGTTTAATATGCTAATGTTATAAAAAATAGCTTATTATTTTGACCTTTTATGTATTTTAGAGGAATAGTTGAAACTACAATATGAATACAAACTTAGAATGGAGCAGTAAAGATGGCTTAAAAATGTTTGGCCAAATGTGGAAACCCAGTAATACTAAAGCTGTTATATGCTTAGTGCACGGTATGGGAGAACATTGTAACCGCTACGAGCATATGGCTAATTTTTTTAATGATAACGATATTGCTGTTTTGGCTTACGACCAACGTGGGCACGGCAAATCGGGTGGAAAAAGAGGCCACACACCAAGCTATGCCATGTTAATGTTTGATATTGACAAGCTACTGGCCGAAAGAAAAATACACTTGCCTGAAACACCAACCTTTTTATATGGACATAGTTTTGGCGGTAATATGGTTAGTAACTACATTTTAGCCAATCAGCCCAAAATAAAAGGTGCCATTATTACTGGTGCTTTGCTTAAGTTAGGTTTTGAGCCTCCAAAATATAAGGTTGCTTTAGGAAAAATGATGAGTGGTATTTATGGTGCTTTTACAGAGCGCAGTAAGCTTAATGCAAATGATTTATCGCACAATAAAACGGTAGTACAAAACTATAAAGAAGATGTGTTAGTACACGATTACGTAAGTGCGCGCATGTTTGTTGATATGATGGATGCTGGTAATTGGGCAATAGAAAATGCACCCAAATTAAGTGTGCCTGCCTTAGTAATGCACGGTGCCGATGATAAAATTACTAGCCCAGAAGGCAGTAAGGCTTTTGTTGCAAAAGCTGGCAGCTTGGCTACGTTAAAAATTTGGGACAACTTATTGCACGAAATACATAATGAAGTAGAGCAAAATAAAATTTTCAACTATACTTTAAAATGGATTGAAAGTCAACTTTGATAAAAAATCACATCAGTTCGATAAATGAGAATATTACGTTATCTACTTTGGTTTCCTTTTGTAATTATAGCATCGTTATTAATATTAGCCCTATGTTTTCCAAAAGCAACTATTGAAAATAATTATGTTATAGATGCACCTATTATTAATACCTGGAATTATTTTCACAACCAAAGTAAAATGCCACTATGGATGGACGGTTTTAAACGCTTGCAAGTAATTGAAGAAACGCCCAATAAAATTGATAGCAAATATATATTACATTTTCAAGTGGATGGTAATGATATGATGATGAACCAAACTATTACATATTTTGAAATATATAAAAAATTTGGTTTTACTATAGAAAACCCAGGTGCTAATAGCTATAATAGTATTGCTTTTATTGAAAATGAAAACAATTCAACTTCCATTATACAAAAAACCATTATTAAACCTACTTCATTTTTTTTTCGGCCAGTTTTGCCCATTGTTAAAATTGCTATGAGCAAGAAAAATAATAAAAACTACAACAGACTTAAAAAGCTAATTGAAGAGGAGTATAAATCTTAGCCAAAAGCTTTTGGATTTGCTTGCCAACTTTGCAAACGCTTTTTTTCTTCAACAGTTAAAAAATTTTTCCTTTCTAATAAATCTAACAAAAAATTATACTCACTTAATGTGTAATAGGGTACGCTAATTTTTTCAAAAGCTACCCTCGCTTTTTTAAAACCATAACTAAATATTGCTGCCGCGCCAATAACCTCATAACCTGCCTGTTGTAAGGTTTCAATTACTTTTATAGTGCTCCCACCAGTAGAAATTAAATCTTCAATTACAACAATTTTAGCATTGTTGGCTATATCGCCTTCAATATTGTTTTGCCTGCCGTGAGCTTTGCTTTTATCTCGTACATAACTAAATGGCAAATCCATAACATCAGCAACCAAAGCACCAATACCTATACCTGCGGTTGCTACTGCTGAAATTGCGCTTACGTTTTCAAAATTATTTTCAATTAAATATTTAAACGCCTTTTTAACTTTATTGCGTTGCTCTGTATAGCTCAATAAAATTCTGTTATCACAATAAATAGGAGACTTTATACCAGAAGCCCAAGTAAAATAGTTTTGTTTTTTTATTTTAATTGCATTAACTTGTAAAAGAAGTTCAGCAATATTTGTAGCTATTTCAGTATTAAAAACCATTAAGCTAATGTATAAAATTTATATCAACGATTTGCCAATTACGCTAATTGAAGCGAAAAGTTTTCCAGACTTATATCCTAACACCGATGCTTTGGAATTTCATTATGAAACCAATGCCGATTTATTGGCTATTATTAGTTATGCAGAGCTATACCCCATGGCTCGCGAAATTGTTGTTTGGAGTGATCAACTTAATACCCTCAAAACCGATTTTTTTGGCAACTTTAAATACATTGAAGCAGGTGGTGGCGTAGTATTTAACTCTAAAAATGAAATACTATTAATAAAGCGCCACAATGTTTGGGATTTACCAAAAGGTAAATTAAAAATTAATGAGCCTAAAGCCCACGGAGCTTTGCGAGAGGTTGAAGAAGAAACTGGAGTGCAAAATTTAGAAGTAATAAAACCAATTACATTAGCTGGCTTTCAACAAACTTGCACTTACCACAATTACGCCAGTAATTTACTGCGTATTTTAAAAGCTACTTATTGGTTTACTATGAAAACCGATTTTGATGGCACATTAATTCCGCAAGCTGAAGAAGGTATACAAGAAGCCAAGTGGATAAATATTAATGAGGTAATGCCACTATTGCGCAACAGCTACCGAACTATACAAGATGTTGCCGCTACTGCAATTGATGAGTTTTATGGTTGATTTTTAAGAAAACAAAGCACTACCGACTCTAATTATTGTGCTACCTTCTTCTAACGCAATTTCATAATCGCTGCTCATGCCCATTGATATTTCTTTAAAAGCAATATTACTACTAAAGTAATTTTGCTTTAACTTATCAAATATTTGTTTTAGTGTTTTAAACTCTAAACGAATTTGACTTTTATTTTTAGTAAAAGTTGCCATACCCATTACGCCACAAATTATAATGTTTTTATGAGGGTTTTGTTTTAACAACTGTATTAAGGCTTCTATTTTATTAGCTTCAAAACCATATTTCTTACTTTCTTGTGCTATATGAAATTGCAGTAAAATATTTATTTTAAGATCAAGCTTTTTTGCTTCTTGCTGTATTGTATTTAATAGCCGCATACTATCAACACTATGTATTAAACTTACATAAGGTAAAACTTGCTTTACTTTGTTACGCTGTAAATGGCCAATTAAATGCCATTTAATATTTTTTGGTAGGTTTTGTGCTTTTTCAATTAGCTCTAATACCCGGTTTTCTCCAAAAACAGTTTCATTTTGTTTATATAATGCCAATATTTGTGCTTCAGTTCTCGTTTTGCTTACAGCTACCAATTGGCAATTATGGGTTTTACAGGCCTGTTTTATTTTTGTGTAATTGATTGTATTAATCATTAATAGTTTTAAATTTAAAATGATCTATTAGTTGATATTTATAAAAAGCTCTAAATATTAAAAATATATAACGCATATTTACCTGATGCAATTTACTTATACCATAAAATTATTTCTATTTTTTGGCTTTATTATTTTATTTTTTGGTTGTAAAACTTCAACTAATACAACCGTTGAACCAAGTTTAGATAAAGATAAAATGAAGGCAGTTTTAACAGACTTGTACTTGGCAGAGGCTGCTGCTGAGCTAAATAGAATTACAAGCGATAGTACATTACTGCCTCACAAATCTAACTATTTTGTGCTTATTTTTACTAAACATAACATTACGCAACAACAATATGAAGATGCCTATGAATACTATACCGCTCAACCAGAAATTTTATTAAAAATATATGAAGAAATAGAATCGGATTTGGAGTTGATAGAAGACTTTAAAAACAAAAAGGCTAAACTAAAATAACACGGGCTTTTTATTTTGCAATTAAGGTTGCTTATTTTTCTAAAACACTATATGATGCATTTATAGTTACTTCAATTTCTTCGGCAATATTTTTAATTACCAATTTTGGTATTTTTATTTTATGATCTACACATTTCACATTAAAAACTGCGCTGCAACTAATTGTGCCATCTTCTGCAATTGTTATAGTTCCTTTATCTGTTCTTTCTTGCTCTTTGCCGTGTACTTCCATAGTTCCTTTTACTTCAACATCGTAAGTACCTGGTTCATTCCAATCAATTTCACTTAAAAATTTGCCATTGTATTTTGCAGTTGGAAATTTGTCACTTTCCATGTAATCTTCGTTAAAGTGCTCTTCCATTAAATCTTTTTCAAAATCTAACGATTGAATTGGCACTTCAAAGTACAAACTATTTTCTTCTGTATTAATAGCAGAAACTGCTTGATTAGATTTGGCTTCAATATTTTCTAATGGTGCTTCTGAAAAAATTTTAACATTTACGGCCTTACATAACTGAATGTTTTGTGCATTAACTAAAGCTACCGTAAATAAGGCTAAAATTGAAAAAAGTATTGTTTTCATATTGTTTAAAATATTTAATTATTAAGAAATCCATTTTTTAGCCAACAATCAATTAAACCTAATTGATTAACTGTTAGCTCAGTTGGGCCCTCGGTAGCATAAATTGGGGGCATATTTTTATTTACTAAAACTCTGTCTCTAAGTAATTCGCTTTCTAAATAAGGTTTTAAGGCATCATAAGATTTTAAAACCACACTAAATGCTCCATCTCCGTGACAACTACTATTGTACGAACAACTTGTTTCAATTATAGGTTGAATATTTGTTTTAAAGCTAACCTCATCAATTGTATCGCAATCTAATACTGTTGGTTGAGGAGTTTCGTCATTTGTACAAGCGTACAGCGTACCAACTAAAAATAAAATTACTACTATTCGCATTTATATATTATATTATCTGATTTTAAATTATTAGTTTAACAAAATTCAAAAGTAAAATATTAAATCTATTAAAAATGTCTTTTAAACTGCAAATTATCTTATCGTATTAGTAACAACTTTTTTATTATGGTGTGTTGCTTATCAAAAATTTGCAAAAAGTAAGTGCTATTTGGTAAGTCTTTTAAGTCTATTGAAAATTTATTTTGTTTGTTTACACTAATTTTATTCATTAAAGCTTTGCCTGAAGAATCAAATATAGTGTAGCTAAAATTCTTATTGCTTTTATTTGAGTTTAAAGTAAGCCAAAAAATTCCAGTATGGCTTGGGTTTGGGCTTATAGTTACTTCGTTATGAAATTCTTTGTCGTTTAAGCCAACAGGTAAATCATTTAAATTTATGGTTTTATATTTATTAATTGAACAATTGCCATTAAGTGCATTTAATGAAATAGTATAAATACCAATATTTTCATATATATGCAACGAATTTTTGTCGGTTGACGTTTTTCCATCTCCAAAATCCCAAAAATAATTAGTGGCATTAGTTGATAAACTACTAAAATTAATGACCCCGCCATAAGCAATTGATGCTTCAAAATCAGCTGAAATATCTGAATTTATTCCTACATTAATCGAGTCCGTTTTAAAACAATAACCATCTGTAACGGTTAAACTATAATTACCAGGAAATACTGTAATTTCAGAAGCTGTGCTCCCCGTTATCCAATTATATGTAATATTATTGCCTGTGCTTGAACTTATTTCTGGTGTAATTTCAAAAGCTATAGCGCAGTCCAAAATTATATCCTCTGGCATAGTTAAGTTTAAAGTGTTAAGGGTTATTTCTTTTCTTGCCAAAATAGAATTATCTAATGCATCAGTAATGCGTAGTATATAGGTTTCGTTATTTTGAGGTGCTAAATCAATTTGTTTTTGTGTAGAAATTGGTGAGCCATCTTCATATTGCCATAAATAACTATATGGTGGAGAACCAAAATTTGCATTTGCTTCTAAGGTAAGTATGTCTCCTTTGCAAAGTGTATCTGTGTTAGAAACAATATTACCTACTAATTCGGCTTCGAATGAAACAGTTACACCAATATGCCAGTTTTGAATATAAAAAGCTTCGCAAAATTCACTTTCTCCAACTATTTCATTACCATTTGCATCTATGCCTAAAATTCCATTTGGCGATAATGGAAAAAGGCCTTCAATATTTGTATTTCCAAATTGTGCACTTATATTAAAAAAACTATTAGGATAAAATTTGCTATGCTGGGCTAAAGCAGTATCATCGTTTGTGCAAGAATTGTTGTAAGTATTTAACAAATAAAATTCGTCTAATTTTTTATCTCCGCCGTAAAAATCAACTACAACTGCAAAAGGTAAATTAAATAAAATTGGCTCACTTAGCGGAATAACCATTACATCATTAAATAAATAAGATGGATCATTATTTGGTGCGGTTAAAGAAGTATCGGTCTCAATAATATTTTCCCATATCGGCTCATCAGTTAAAATAGGTATTCCTGTGTTTATATTTACATTTACTACTCTAGTTCTTATAAAATTAGTTGTATTACTTCGGTTTACGTGTGCGTAAGTAAAATATATAGAATCTAATTTAATTGGTGCAATACTATTAAATGTATAAGTTACAGAGTCTTCATTAAAAGAATCGTTTAACCATAAAAAATTTACAATTGCGTTTTTATATTTTAGATTGATAGAGTCTTGTATTACCTCATCGTTTAGGATATAAACATACTCTTGTGGCAAAAAATCATTGTGAATTCGCCAATATACACCAGTAGTAATACTATTATTTATTGAGTCTGGTTTTGGGTATAAAATATCCATATTTTGCCTGGCAGTTGCTACTTTATTTTGATGTTTATTGCTTTTATGTGCTAACAAAACATCTTGACTATCAATTATGTAAGGTTGTTTAACATGAAAGGTTTGAGCTTTACAAAAGCAAGCAATTAAGCTAAAATATAAAACTAAACTAGTGTATTTTTGCCACATATAATATCTTTAAAAACAAATATACGGTGTTTTGTTAAATTAAAATATCTTTGTTTTTGGTGTAAATGAATTATATTGCCACTATTATACTACATAAATTAGCCTTCACTTAATAACAAATCATAGTATAAACAGTTATATTAATAATGGCAAAAGTCGCTTTAAAAGGAAAAGTTAAGTTTAAAGGTATTAATAATAATTTTTTTAATACCTTAAAAAAACGAGTAAATCAATATTTTGAGAAAGCACAAATTTCGAAACACGCCAATTTTAGTATGGTTTTAAAAACAGTTGTTTTGTTAAGTACATATATTGGTTGTTTTATTTTTCTAGTTAGTTTTAAACCTGTTTTTGGTTTTGCCATATTAATTTGGTTTCTGATGGGTTTAGCCATATCTGGTATAGGTATGAGCGTTATGCACGATGCTAATCACGGGGCTTATTCTGCTAACAAAAATATAAATAAATTTTTAGGCTGGACCCTCAATTTGGCGGGTGGCACAGTTCATAATTGGAAATTACAGCATAATATTTTACATCATACTTATACCAACATATCTAACATGGATGATGACATTGATGCTAAGGTAATATTGCGTTTAAGTCCGCATACTTTGTTTAAAAAATTTCATCGCTTGCAATATGTATATGCCTTAATGGTATATAGTATGGCAACCTTATATTGGGTATTAGGTAAAGATTTTGTTCAAATGCATAAATATACTAAAAATGGTGTAAACCCGAAAAGCAAAGCTGAAAACCGACTAATTCTGTTAAATATTGTATTAGTAAAATTATTTTATTTAGGCATCATTATTGGCTTTCCTATTGCTGTTGGTTTTCCGGTTTGGCAGGTTATTGTTGGTTTTTTAACAATGCATTTTACTGCTGGCATTGTATTAACAGTGATATTTCAATTAGCACATAGCGTTGAAGGCACTACTCACCCCTTGCCAACAAATGATGGATTTATTGAAAACAGCTGGGCCATACATCAAATGAATACTACCGTTAACTTCGCTCGTAATAACAAAATACTAAGTTGGTACGTTGGTGGTTTAAATTTTCAAGTAGAACATCACTTATTTCCGAAAATATGTCATGTACATTATCCAAAAATTGCAGAAATTGTAAAGCAAACTGCTGATGAGTTTGGTGTTCCGTATTTAGAAAATAAAACTTTTTTTAAAGCTGTAGCATCGCATTTTAGATTATTAAGAAAATTTGGCCAAATTGATTTGCACGATGCAATTGCGTAGTTTAGCCTAAAAAAATATTGTATATATATATTTGTGGAATGACTTAGCCGGTTATCTCACAATAGTTTAGTGATCAGTAAAACATCATTTAATTCTATATTGAATTTTTGCGCAATGTCTTCGGCTGGCAGGCCTATTTTGTGACACACCCTTATTCCTCTTTCCAAACCTTCTCTCAAACCTTTCTTTTCTCCTTTTTCTAAGCCCTTTGCCAAGCCTTTCTTTTCTCCTATTTGCAAGCCCTTTTCTAACCCTTTTTTATATAGGCTGGCTATCTTTCCCTATGTCATAAGTTATTGGCATATCTTCAACTTTTACATCGTGTTTCAAAGATGATTTATGTCTTGTTTTTAATAAAAATTTTTCAGTTTCACAATTGTTTAATAATCCGTAAAACATCGTTCAAATCTAAATTGAATTTTAGCGCAATTTCTTCAGCTGGCAAACCTATTTCGTAACATACCCTTATTCCTCTTTCCAAGCCTTCTTCCAAGCCCTTTTCCAAACCTTTCTTTTCTCCTTTTTGCAAGCCTTCTTCCAAGCCTTTCTTTTCTCCTTTTTGCAAGCCCTTTTGCAAGCCCTTTTCCAAGCCTTTTTTATATAGGCTATCTTTTTCTATGTCATAAGTTATTGGCATATCTTCTAAAATTTTTTCTGATTGTTTCCCAAAGTTACGCAATCTTGACAATAATAACAACTGGGTGATATAACGTCTAAAATCTTTTTCAGTTACAACTATTTGCTTTAGCTTTTTTACAATTAACCGTAAAACCGTTTCAATTTCATTTTCTGGGTAATTAGATAATAAAGCCAAAATCACTACTTCTGGTATTTGATTGCTTAATAGTTCATTAGTTGAAAGTTCAAATAAATTAATCACATCGTAGCCAGTAAAAATTTCTTTAGGTTTTAACTGAGTTCGAGCTGTAAACGCTTTTTTACTTAAATTAATAACTAAAGGCCTTACTGGTAACTTATATTTTTTATATATTTTGCTATGATATTCTTGCATTCGCTCCAACATCACAGGGTCGTTATTTGTTTGAAATTCTAAATGTAAGAGCTGTTTTTCTTCATTAGCTTGCTCTATCTCATATAAAAAATCAACCTCATGTTCGCTTGTTTGCGGAAACTGTGCTTCTAAAGCTTTGTATGAAATAATTTCAATGTTCAGCACTTTTTCTATTAGAGGAATAAACAGATGTTCTGCATTTTCTCTAAAAATACGATCATAAATATTGCCTTGTTGTGCTTTACTTTCTTTTTTTTGAGGCATTAGTTGGTATCTACTTTTTTAATTAAAAGGCTCTATTAATACCCAGCACCCATCTTAATTTAATAAAACTTTCATCAAATGGGCGGTGATTTACAATTAATGGCACATCAAACCTAATAGTTAATGGTTTCACTTTTTCTAATAGCCACCATTTTTTAATAGTTAAAGCCGCTCCAACTCCAGTATCAAATCTTATATCGGTAAAATCTTTTTTGCCATCAGGCAAAGTATATTGTAAAGCTCCTATATCAAAAAACCAATAAGCATCTAAACTAAAAGGTTTTAACCATTTGTTTTTTGGTATGAAGGGTGAAATATACTTGTCAAATTCCACCTCTGCGTTTATAGCCCAACCAGAATTACCTTTATAAGCAAAAACTTGATCGTCTGTTATTTCGGTATCTCTATCAGCTACTAAATAACCACTATAACCTCTTAAATTTAAGCCTCCACCGTTATGAAAGTGATTAGTCAGCGGTCCAAAACCACCAACATCCATACTTCTAAAAGCTAAAGAACGGGTATACTTATTATCCATTAAAGTTTCGTTATTAGCACCGGCTAAAAATAAAGCGGATTCGGCAGGCGCATTACCACCACCTGCTTGTATGTACACTCGCGTGCGAGCATCTATTTTTGATTTTCTTAATTTATTAACCACATTTAAATAACCATATTGGTATTGAGAATCGCTAAACAAACTAGAGGTACGCAAACCAACTTCAATAGCACCGCTACCAGCCATAAGGCTATTACTAATGCGGTAATTATAGTTGTAAGTTAAATCTAAAACGTTGTTGCGTTTGCCAACCGCCCATTCAGTCGGGTTAATTAAATAATTTAAATCAGCTTCTTCTTTACGAATCATTGATTTAAAGCGAATACCAATTTTATGCTTTTTAGCCAATACCGTGCTTACACCTGCGTAAGCTGCATTTAGCCCATCTAAATGTTTGTAGCCAGCCATAATATAACTGTTGGGTAAAACTTTATCAATGCTGGTTTTATAGTCGGCAAAAACAGAAAACAGATCGTTATCACCCCTTTCTCCATAGCGCAATGCGTGATCGGCAAAAGTAAATTTTGCCAAAGTTGTATTTAAAAAAACACCTGCATCAACCAAATGTTTATAACCAAAATAACCACCATTAAAACGTGCGCCCAATTTTACACCATCGTAAGCATTATACCAAAGTGCAGGTCGCCATTTTATATCGTAAGCATAGCGGTTGGCTTGTTCGTATAACTGATGATCTAATTCAAATTTAAAAATATTACTGGTACGATTGTTTAGCATATTAACATCGGCCAGGCGATTACTTGGGTCAATAATTACCGCTTTAATTTTACTACGTAATGGCACTTCTGCGGTGTAAGTATTGTTTAAAAAGTTAAAGCTAGTCCACTTTGGTAAAACCATATCGGCATCACTTTTTTTTATAAAATAAGTGTTGGGTATGTGTATATCCAATTCACTACTATCTGCTAAAACTAACTTTACATCTAAAGGCATTACCATTTCTCCTTTGCGCTCAAAAGTAATACGGGCCGTTCCATCTTCACCAGCTTGTTTTACTTTTTTTATAGCATAATCAATGTTGCCTTCTGCTTCTATCCATTGATCAAAAAACCAGTTTAAATCAACTTTTGTATAATCGGTAATTGATTTTTTAAAATCATCAAAATAAGGGTGTGCAATTTTCCAAGTATTGAAATAATGCTGCATTGCGCCTAAAAACAAATCATCGCCCAAAACATATTGCAAGTTATACAACATGGTTGCGGTTTTGTAATATACGTGTCGATAACCTCTGCTTGGGCTTTTGTAGTGGTTAGAGTGAATGTTTAATGCCGGATCGTTATGATGCTTGGCATCTGCCAGGTAAGCGCCATAAGCTCTTCTATCTAAAGTAATTTGAGGGTCTTTATATTTAGCCAAAAATTTATTAGCAGGTTCATTGCGTGGAATGTATTTCCCTTCAATAGCTTCTAAACCATAAACTGTTAAAAATTGGGTGAAACCTTCATCAAGAGCTGCACGGTAGGTTTCGTTAGTACCTATCATACCAAAAAACCACATATGGCCTATTTCGTGTACCAACAAACCTCTGTGGCCTGGGTCGGTACCACCATCTAAAGTAAGCATTGGGTATTCCATACCATCTTTAGCATCTGCAACAATTATTTTGTTCCAAACATATTCGCCAATATCATTTGAAAATACTTTTATAATTTTAGCTGCGTAGTCGGCTGCATTTTGCCAACCAGAAGCACGGTGTTCGCGAGCTAAAGAAATTGTTTCAACACCATTATATTGGTTTGTACCTATACGGTAAGTTGGGTCGGCAGTAAAAGCAAAATCGTGAACATTTTCGGCATGATAGCGCCATGTTTTTCTTTCATTGGAGTTGTAAGGTGTTATTATTGAAGGAATTTCATTCCAGGGTTTATCGGCAAATTTTTTAATGTCTAATTGCTTAGCTAAGCTGTCGGGTAAAACTTCTTCCCGGTTTTGTAATGCACCAGTAGCCTCAACTACAAAGTTGCTGGCAAAATTTAAGGAAACATCAAAAGTACCGAAATCACCATAAAATTCGCGGCCTAAATGTTGGTTAGTATTCCACCCAAATTTATTATCGTACACACAAATACGTGGATACCAATGTACTCCGTCGTAATGTTTGTTGGCGTATAAATCCGGATTATAATTTGGGTCTGTTTTTGAATTTGGTTCTCCAATTTTATAAGCGTTAAACACTTTCATTCTTCGGCGTACTGTGCCTGCATCGTAATACGTTTTAAAATTAATATCAAACACTACCGAAGCGTTTGGTGCAATTGGTTCGGGTAATGTTATAATTAAAATAGTATTATCTAATTCTGTTTTAACTTTTGTGTAAACTGAATCTTCGGTGGCAATGCTAATTTTGTTAATAGTTGTACCCAACTTTTGACTTTCGTAACGCCCATATTTTGGTTTGATGCCTTGTGCTCGCTGATATTGATCGTAATACGAACCTGGTTGAAAAGCATTTTGGTATAAATGAAAATAGACCTTTTTAAGCGTATGTGGTGAATTATTGGTATAAATTAAATTTTCTACACCGCTAACAATGTCGGTAGTTTCATCAATTGTAGCGTTTATAGTGTAGTGAACATCTTGCTGCCAATAACCTTCATATGGTTTTTTGTTTTTCCAATAATTAGGATTATCTATACTTGTATAAGTGTTAGGTTGTGTTACCGGATCGTACTGCGCAAATAGTGAGTCAGATAAAAATATAAATACAGACAATAGAGAGATAATACTCCAATTTTTCATAAACTTAAAATTGTAGCTGCGAAAATAACAATTTCAAAGTTTTGTATGCATAAAAATTGAATAAGGATTTGCAAACTGAATATTTGACACTAATGTTTTTTAAATAGAACCTACTTATTTATATTATTGATTTAACATCTTACAACAATAAAAACCCTTGTGCTTATGCCTTAAAATAAATTGTGTTTACTTTAATTAATAAGCCTTTTTGCTTACTTATATTATATTGGTTAACTCTTTAAAGGGAAAAGAATATCACTTTGTTTGAGGACGGTTTAATCGTTTTAGATAATACATAATTTATTTTAAAATATTTTATCAATCAGTTGCTGTACCGCAAGGCTCAATGGCTGCTCTAAAAGTAGCATTAGCTGGCACACTAAAGCTATTCTCCAAGCTAATTCGGTTACCTGCATGAAAATGTACATCGCCATTACTAATTACTTCTGAAGTACTGGTTATATTGCTGCCAGCTTCATAAAGTGAATTAGAAACCACTCCATTTAAAGTTAAAATTGGCGAGCAAGTGGAAACACAAGGCAACTCTACTAAAGCAATATTGTCTAACACAATAGCCGAAGGGTCGCTTCCTATATAAAACTCTAAAGAACCAGAAAATGAAGTTGCCTCTAACATAGTAAAATTTATAACATAAGGCTGCGTAGTAGTTGCGATATTCACATCTACATAATTATAAATAGTAAATGGTGCAACACTTAATCCAGCTTTAACTGTCACCGTTCTTGCAGCCGAAGCTCTGGCATCAAAACTAATTTCATACTGTTTTCCTTGCTCAAAAATTAACCCACTTTGGGCAATTGCGGCATCCCAGGGGTTAGCACCAGCAACAATACTGTTTACTTGACATTCACCATTACTAATTACAGGTGTGCAGTTCCACCAATACCAATTGGATAAATCAACATCAAAAGTTCCATCTGTAATTTGTGTGCAGTTTCCTCCCGAATCCACTATTCCTTCGCAACAACAGAATCCGTTTTCTTCATCATTTATCGTGTTGGGGTTGCCATCGTCGCAAGCTGCGCCTGCTGCTGGACAAGCAATTTGCTGACCAGCATAATAGGCTAATAAGCGAACATAAATGGATTGATAATAAATAGCTGGCTCTGTAATTTCCCAAGAATTAGTTGGAAACCCTGAGTTAAAATTAGCGTAACTTTTTTGAGGTGGTTGGTTTGCAGGAGGACTTGGACTGCTTAGTGAAAAATCTTTATTTGGGCCACCAGGCACATAACCTGGCGCGGGACCATATAATGAAGTTAAACTGTTATCCCAATCTGAACCATCTGAAAACCATTGATGATAAATCTCAGTTGCCGAATTTTCTGCTCCATAACAACTCATATTAGTCAAGTAAACCAAATTTAATGGATTTACACCATGGAAATAATGTAATTGCTCTGCTGCTTTTAGTTGGTAAGAAGACTGGCTTGAAGAATTAATATCGTAATTTACTAAAGCTGTATTTAACACTCCGTACCCCGCTTTGGTTAAATTACTACCCCAATGATAAGCGTTATCGGGCATAAAAGCTCTGTATAAATCGGTGTTGCTAAAACCAAAATAACTACTGCTATTGCCTGCCGCCGCATTGGTAAAACTGTTAATTATAGAACTGGCTAAACTGCTATTGGCATTTGGCAAACTACTATAAAATAATAAAGCATCGTTTAAAGGCATTTCATACACATCCCAATAAGCATTGGTTATTTGGTTTGCTGCAATACTACTGGCATTGTTTGTTATAAACTGGTTATAAGTATTGTTACCTGTTAAAGCAAATAAGTAAATGGCAGCTTTTAAGGCTTTTTTTTGTTGGGTTGTGGCGTCCCAGTCTGCATCGCCCGAAATAATTTCGCCATTGTCGCAAGTGGTATCTAAAGTATTATTGTTTAATGATGGCAATACATAACTCCAAGATGTAATGGCTCTATTACGTAAGATTTGAGCGTAGCTGCTTAAAGCCGGTATTTGTTGCATTACCAAGGCTGCGTGTGCAAAAACACCTGCTACTGAAATTGAGGCGGATGAGCAGGTTGGGCCATAATAACGTGGATCGGTATTGCTGCTGGGTGGAGTTAGCGTATTATCAGAATAATTTTGACTACCAATTTTTATATGAGTAGAGCCATCACTATTGTTCATCTTCAACAGCCAATCTAATTCCCACTTTAGTTCGTCTAATATGTCAGGTATTCCGTTGCCCGATTCTGGAATGTTGAAATTATCGGTAAAAACAGCAGCGTTTTCTTCATAAGCAGATAACAAATCGTGCATTACCCGATCGGCAAAAGTGACGTATTTATTAAAATCTCCTGCATCGTACCAACCACCACTTAAATCTTTTTCTGTTGCAGCATTGTTTTTATCAAACACATATCTACAATTTGCATCTTGTAAATTGTTGCTAAAGGCTACGCCATCGCTAAAACCGGGTTCTGCATAAGGAGCTTGTTTGGCAAAATTACAACGGTTATAAAAAAACATTCGCATAGCTGCTTTTAAAACGGGACTATATACATCATCATTAATTTCAAATTGGTAAGAGCGTACATTGTTACTAACATCATAAATATAGTAATTGCCTGGTGTTGTAACAGATGAAAAATTGAACCACCAACCTTTATCGCCAGACTGAGTGTGGGTTGCTCCACCATTCCAAACTTGCGGGCTTGCTGAAAATATGACTGCATCGTTTTGCCAGTTGCGTAGTTGATAAGTGGTTGCTGCCGTAAAAGCATCACCGGCATTATAACCCGTTTGCGGATTACTAATTACGGCTACTTTAACTGCATTGGGCAAATACCCAAACTGATCTACTTTAATAAAAGAAGATTCGGGTATATTGGTTTGAGCAAAAATGTATAGTGAAGAAAGGCTTAGCCAAAGGCTTAATAACATTTTATTCATACTATTTTATTTTAATGAATGGGGAGATCATTATTAACGTAGTTTTTAAATGTAATTGAAATTACTTTGCTTGTCAATAGCACCCATCATTATTTAAACGAAATTATAACTTAATAATTCTATATTTTTTTAATAGAGTTTAGAAAATAGAGCTGCATTACATTTTATGATAATTATTTTCCTGTAATTTTAACCCCTCAAACTATATGGGTTTTTAAGCAAGTCCATAGGGTAACTAAAATGGATAAAACTACCCTTGCTTGGCTTTGACTCCATATTTAAAACGCCGCCAGTAAGTTTAATACGATTTTTTAAATTACTTAACCCAGTTGCTTTGTCACTTTTTTCTACTGCTTTTACATCAAAGCCAATGCCATCATCTTCAACACTAATATTAAGTTGTCTGTTAAATACATATAACTGTAATTTAATTTGATTGGCTTTAGCGTACTTTAAACTGTTATGCAAAAGCTCTTGCACAATTCTATAAATATGAAGTAATAAAGTTTCATTTTTAAAAGCATCTTTACATTTAAAATAAGTTTCAATTTTTATGGGCGAACGTGAATTTAAATTTTGAACATATTGAATTAAAGCTTCTTGCAAACCTAATTTTGCTAAGTTATCGGGTAAAATATTTTTGGAAATCGAATTCACCTCTTCCCAGGCTTTGGTTAAATCGGTTCTAATAGCTTTTAGTTCGTTGGCTTCTGTTGTGTTTTTTACCTGACTTTCTAAATTACTTAACTTTAAGGTAGCTAATGAAATTACACCGCCAATACTATCGTGCAGTTCATTACCCCAGCGTTTTCTTTCTAAGTTTATACCAACATCAATAGCCTTTAACCTATTTTCATTTTTCACCAATATTCTATAATTTAATATTTCAATTCTATATAATAAATACCAGGTTAAGGCAGCGGCAAAAATCATTACCAATACATAAACAAACTTGTAAGTGTTAAACGAAAATATAATTTGCAATGAGTTTAGTACGGTTACAGAAAGGCTAATCACTAATAGAAAATAAACAGTTATGATAGGTAAAACTCTTTTATCTTTTACTTTAAGCCAATACTTATATAAACCCAACACAAACATTATATTGCAAAAAACATAACCCAAGCCTCTAAAATCGTGAAATAACCAAAACCATTTTATTGGCATTAATTTACTAAAACAAGTACCAATAATATTTAAAAAAACAATAGCAATGCACAAATAATAAACTGGCCTAACCCAATGCATTTGCCACAATATTGGTGCGGCTCGTATAAAAAACATAAAGCTGCTTAGCGTAAATAAATTACTAAATAAGCTTACCGATAAGTTTTCCATTAAAGGAGCATCTACCCAAATAAATTTGTAGCCCAAGCCAGTTACCGCTATTAAAGCCAAGCCACCTGAAATGGTATATAATAAAAATAAGAATCGTAAAGAACCTCTAAAACTGCTAATTAACTGCGATACAATAAACAAGTATAAAATAAAGTAACCGCAAAATACACCATAACTAAAAAATGCTGTGATGCTACTTCGTATTTTTTGTTCTGCAGGTATAATTTCGAGAGGTAAATTTTTATTGCTTAAGTTAATGCTCATATTCATATCAAGCATTATATAGCAAGGTGGCATTTCAAATAAAATTTCAATTGTTTCACCAGACTCAATTGGCAACAACATATTGGGTGATAAAAAGGTAATTGGCCGTTTAAAATTTAGCCCAGCAGTATGCACCGTGTCAATATTATTTTCTTTTAAATAGTAAATATATATTTCAGAAACCTTGTTATTACCAACCTGTAAAAAATATTTCTGTTCTGGTTGAAGTTCGCCTACTTTGACTTTTAAATACCACCATGTTGTGTTGCTGCTATTTCTTATCGCTTTTAAATTTTTGCCTTCAAAGGGTTCAAAAGTGATAAAATGTTCTGCGGTGTCGGGGTTTTCAATGCTATAATAAATATATGGCTCTAAGTTAACTTGTTCATTTTTTAATACAAGGGGTTTTACATTTGTTGTTCTCAAAAGTTGCACCTCTTTAGCTATAGATAAGTCGTTTAGTTGCGTTACTTTGGGTAAAACGATTTCTTCCTCAGCAAGTACATTAACTATTAAAAATATTACCAATATTAAAGTGGTGTAAATTCTGTACATATTTATTTTTAAATGATCCCTTTATATTTTTCGCTTCAAAAGATACAAATTTAGATTAAATCAATTTTAAAAAGAGGTCAATTTTATCTTTTAAAAAAAACTCCAACTATATTTGCTTTGTGAATTTAAGTATAGAACTTCGATATAATAGCAGCCCCGAATGGTTAAATTTGGTATTATCAGATTTTGATACCTTTTTAGTTGACCACGCCAATTGCGAGCGTAAAGCTTCTGCTATGGCAATGGGTTTAATTGCAAAATATCCAAATAGAAAAGAAATAATACCCGAACTAATAGAAACGGCCATTGAAGAACTAGAGCATTTTAGAGATGTTTATGCTTTAATGGAAAAGCGCGGTATTGACCTGCCAGAAGCTATGGAAAAAGACACTTATATTACCGACTTAGTAGATGCCTGCCGCAATGGTAGAGACGAACGATTTATGGATAGAATGTTATTAGCATCGGTAATAGAATGTAGAGGGGCAGAACGGTTTAAGTTAATTTACGAAGCTTTAGAAGATAAAGATTTAAAACAATTTTACCACATGCTTTGGGCCAGCGAAGCCAAGCACGGTAACATTTTTGTAAAACTATTATTTAACTATTTTGATGAAAGCGACATATACAAAAGATTACACGAGTTGGTTGATTTAGAGGCAAAAGTTATGCGTAACTTACCACTTAAAGCTGCTTTACATTAAACAATGTTCACGTTTTTGTTAATAGCCAATTTAGCTTTGTGCCTAATACTTACGGGCTTAATTTGGACTATTCAATTAGTACATTATCCGCTTTTTTTAAATGTGGGTAAAGCAAATTTTAAAACATACGAAACCAAGCATCAACAAAAGATCGCACCTTTGGTTGCCCCTTTAATGTTGGCAGAATTAGCTTCTTCATTTGCATGGCTTTTATTTTTTTGTAAAGATGCTTTAGCCATAAGTACATTTCAATTTGTATTGGTTTTGGGTATTTGGTTATCCACCTTTTTTGTTCAGATGCCATTGCACGGTAAATTGAAAGATGGCTATAATTACAACATCATAAAAAAATTAATAAATACCAATTGGCTTAGAACAATACTTTGGACACTTAGGAGCATCGTACTTGTTTACACTATTTTAAATTAACAACTATATTAGTTTACAAATGCAGTTTAATCTTTCTCAATTCAATAAAATAATAATAGTTGGTAATTCTTGCTCGGGCAAAACTACTTTATGCAATAAGCTCGGCAAACAATTTGGCTATCCTCATTTTGATTTAGATGATTTCCATTGGTTACCAAATTGGGTTGAAAGAGAAGATGATGACATGGTTGCTAAAGTTAAAAGTGAAATACTGGCTAACAAAAAATGGATAGTTAGCGGTAACTATACCAGCATTTTAGAAAACGTAACCTGGCCAAAAGCAGATTTAATTATATGGTTACAGTATGGGAAATGGTTATGCTTATGGCGTTGCTTAAAACGAAGTTTACAACGAAGCATTTATAAAGAACCTTGTTGCAATGGCAATTACGAAAGCTTTAAACACTCGTTTTTAACCTGGAATAGTGAGAACTTATTTTTTTGGATTTACGCCCACCACAAAGCTAAAACCACAAAATTTAAAAGCTGGCAACAAGGTAAATTTGCTAATAAAAAGTGGTTAATTTTTGAAAAACCGAGCGAGTTAAAAAGTACTACTTTTTTTAAACTTGCATAAAGTTAATTTGGTTTTGTGTTATGATAGGCTTTAATAATTACATCTGCAAATACTTTAACTGGGTCAATAAATAAAACATTTTTTGGCAAAATACTTTCAGGTATTAATGAGAGTTCTGTACAACCTAATAAAATCAAATCTGCACCTTTATTGGTTAATTGTTTTATTGCATCTTTCTAAATTTCCAAACTTAGGTAAAGTTTGCAGTTTTAATGAAATCAGATATTTGATTGTTGGCACTTATAAAATCTACTATAATTTGTATCGGATAATGTTTTAATACTTTTAATTTGGGATGGGAGAAGAAATCCTGAGGATTTGATAAGCGTATTTTTAGGTGGTGATGTAACTTAACTTAAAGTGCTGCTTTTGATTATATGATTACTTCATAAATCATTCGACTTATTTTGTAAATTTATTTTTACTTGTTCCCAACCCTTCCCTTTAATATTACTTCTACTGATCTTTCAAATTTAGCGATGAATTTATTTTTAGCGTGTATGCCCCAATTGTGTTCTAAAAATGCTAACAATTACAGCAGTTTTTGCTCCGCCAAAGGAGACAAATAAATCTTTAATTGTTTCATTTCACATTTGCCAGAAATTCACTAAAAGCTATTCGCTCCCCCCCCTTTCAAGTTGTTCAATGCCTAATTCAATCTCTTGCTTTTCTACATTGGTTAAGGGCATTAAATAACCCTCACT